>Ga0247727_10011017_pt1 | contig 15882 bp, 16 predicted proteins | sample WisWelCaveWW1625_FD_202498 | JGI IMG/M metagenome (GOLD analysis project Ga0247727, IMG submission 202498) | Biofilm microbial communities from Wishing Well Cave, Virginia, United States - WW16-25 | ecosystem: Environmental > Aquatic > Deep subsurface > Groundwater > Cave microbial mat | place...
CCCTGGTCGGATGGCTTTACCCAGGCCGAATACGACGCGACGCGGGCCGAGATCGCGAAGCTGGGCGACGCGCTGCTCGGCAATCCCAAGTACGCGGGCAAGACGTTCATCATCCTGAACTGGGAAGCCGACAACGAGATCATCCTCTATCAAGAAACGGCTGGCCGGCCAAACGGTCGCGCCGCACACGGGCGGCCCGTTCATCCGGCGTGATCCGCCGGGCGTCGCCAACGCCGCGACGGGCAATGGCGATTTGCAGTTGAATCCGAACAGCCGGATCGAAATCTTCGCCGATGGCGATTTGCCGTTCACTGTCGCGGGCAATCGCGTGAACATCGAGCAGATGCTCGATCACTTTCTGATCACCCCGGTGAGCACGCCGGACTTCGCCGAATCGGCGATGAAAATTTCCGGGACGTTGCCGAAAGGCATCCGGCCGGGGCCGGCTTACGTGCAGGTTTACGACGGCAACCGCGTCGAATCGCAGGGGCAAGCCGTCCACTTCGACTGCGCGGCCTGTCCCGTGATCCGCGAGGTGATTGACAGCGAGCGGCAACTCGGCGAGTTTCATCCCGGCACGATGGTCACGATCGCGCGCGGCTTCCCGATCGTTCGCAAACCGATCCGGCGTGGAGATGGCCGAAAGGTTGGACAATGAAGGTGCGGCTGAAAGTTTGCGGAATCACTTCGATCGAAGATGCGCAGGAGGCGATCCACTGCGGCGCAGACTATCTGGGGTTCAATTTCTATCGCCCCAGCCCACGCTTCCTCGAGCCGGCAGCGGCGCGCGCGATCATCGAACAGTTGCCACGCACGGTCACGACGGTCGGCATCTTCGTCAACGAACCGCGCCCTGAAGACGTGATCGTGCGGATGCACGAAAGCGGCGTCCAGATGGCCCAGTTGCACGGCGATGAAGACGCCGCCTATTGCCGCCGCGTCAGCGCGGAACGCGTGATCAAGGCGATGTGCGCCGGCGAGGATTTCGATCCCAGGATTGTAGAAGGCTTTCCCGCGCGAGCGATCCTGCTCGATGCGTTTGACAAAAATCTATACGGCGGAACCGGTAAGACCGCAAACTGGCAGATTGCGCGCGAAGCGGCAAAGTTAGCCAACGTCTTTCTCGCCGGCGGACTGTCGCCGGAAAACATCGTGGAGGCAATCCGCACGGTTGAACCTTTTGGAGTGGACGTCAACAGCGGTGTGGAAAGCGCTCCCGGTCAAAAAGATTCAACCAAACTGCAACAACTGAAAGACGTTCTGTCGAAACAAGGCGATTAACAGTTCAGCGATTACAGAGAAGAAACAAAGAGAAGATGATTGATTTCAGAGAATTGCCCGATGCGGGTGGACACTTTGGTCTTTACGGCGGCAGCTTCGTGCCTGAAACGCTGATGCATCCGCTCGAAGAATTGAAAGCGGCCTACGCCGAGGCGCGCGACGATCAATCGTTTCAGCAGGAGTTCCACACGCTGCTGCGCGATTACGTCGGTCGTCCGACGCCCATCACGTTTGCCGCGCGCCTGACCGAACATCTGGGCGGCGCGCGGATCTATCTGAAGCGCGAAGACCTCAATCACACCGGCGCGCATAAGATCAACAACGCGGTCGGACAAATCCTGCTTGCCCGGCGGATGGGCAAGCGACGCATCATCGCCGAGACCGGCGCGGGCCAGCACGGCGTGGCGACGGCGACCGTCTGTGCGCTGGCCGGATTGCAGTGCGTGGTTTATATGGGCACGGAGGATATGCGGCGGCAGGAGCTGAATGTCTTTCGCATGCGGCTGCTCGGCGCGGAAGTCGTCGGGGTAAAATCGGGCAGCAGGACGTTGAAGGACGCAATCAACGAAGCCTTGCGCGACTGGGTGACGAACGTCGGCGATACGCACTACCTGCTCGGTTCGGTGCTCGGCCCGCATCCCTACCCGATGATGGTGCGCGATTTCCAGAGCGTGATCGGCCGGGAGGCGCGTGAGCAGATGCTGGATCGCACAGGTCGTTTGCCGGATTATCTGGTCGCCTGCGTTGGGGGAGGGAGCAACGCGATGGGATTGTTCTACGCGTTCCTGAACGACGCGAACGTCAAGATGATCGGCGTCGAAGCGGGCGGTCGCGGATTCGGCTTGGGCGAACATGCCGCGCGTTTTCTGGAAGAAGGCGGCGGCCGCATCGGCGTGTTGCAGGGTACGCGCAGTTATGTGTTGCAGGACGATCGCGGCCAGATCGCCTTGACGCATTCGGTCTCGGCGGGATTGGATTACGCCAGCGTCGGGCCGGAACACGCGCATCTGCACGATCGCGGGCGCGCCGACTATGTGTCGGCCAGCGACGACGAAGCGCTTGAAGCCTTTCAACTGCTCGCGAAACTCGAAGGCATCATCCCCGCGCTCGAATCGTCGCACGCCATCGCGCACGTCGTCCGGCTTGCGCCGCGGTTGTCTAAGGACGAGATCGTACTGGTCAACCTGTCGGGACGCGGCGATAAAGATGTGAACACGGTTGCTGACGTAATTCAGTGAAAGAGATGTAATGTTGAATGTTACCCTTTATCGCGTTGTCACTTCATCGGAATTGACTGATATTGTGGTTACAGGTGAATATCATCTGGAAGCTGGTGGTGTTGAAGGAAAACACTTTTTCCAGTCCGTGGACGATGCTGTACGATTTGCGCGGAGGATGTTCCATATGCGCCCGGAAGAAGGACCATACACGATCACTTCAATAACGATCTCTGTGTTTACACTGAAACTTTTTGGAAAGCTGGCGATCTCAGGCGAAGGGATGGCATGGTTCGCACCGGAAATCCTTTTACCGCTCGGTCCTGTGGATGTCTGGGCGTATTGTCCTTGGGAGAGAACTTATGAAACCTAGATTGATATTCGCTGACGAGCGAGAAGAAGTCGTGGAAGGATTGCAGCAGGAATTCGACGGATGTGAGGAGGTGAAAGCGATTTGTCTCCCCCCTGCGCAACTTCGCCGACTCGAAAATTTGGATGCTTTATATCTCAGTCTTCCATATGCCGAGCGGTGGGGAGCCAAGCCAATCTTATACAAGGCGCAGGTTCTGAAAACAAGAGGCAAGGAAGAGGGAATGCCGCCCTTTGTGATTGCGGGAGGAGCGTTTCATCCCGACCAGATGAGAGATGAGAAATATGAATTGCGTCAGGTTATTACCTCAGTCTTTGATGCGGTTGAAACCTTTAATCGCGAGAGCCCGGAAAAGATTCTCACAGTTGGCTTTTGGACGGAAATCTCCCCACTTCAATTTAATCGCGTGTCTCCCAAAGAAGCGGGACAAATCATTCGGGAGATGTACGAAGATTGGATTCAGGCAGCCGCGTGAGACCATCATCAAATTTCCTCTAACAAGATAAAATCGCTCAGGGAGAAGACATGAATCGAACAAGAAGAAGCCTCGTAATCAGTCTGTTCTTCATCGGCGCGTTGTTGGCGTCGGCCTATAGCCAAACGCAGAACCCCGTGGACTTTTCCGCGCCGCCGGGCAGCGGCAAACGGATCGTTCTGACCTCCGGCGGATTACCGAAGCCGTTCCATACCGAATCGGTCCGCAAACTGGCGAAGGTCGTCCCGCAACCAACGGGTGCGCGACTCGAACTGCCGCCTGGCTTTGACCTGTCGGTTTTCAGCGAGGGCGATTACAAGAATCCGCGCTGGATCAAGGAAGGGCCGAACGGCGACCTCTTCCTGGCCGATTCGGAGGGCAACGCGATCTACCTGCTTCGCGACAAGAATAAAGATGGAAAAATTGACAACGCGACCGAGCGGTTCACGTTCGCGACCGGGTTGAACCGGCCGTTTGGCATGGCGATCCAGAAGATCGGCGCGCAAACATGGTTCTACATCGGCAACACCAACTCGATCGTGCGGTTCAAATACGCCGCCGGCCAGACGAAGCTCGAAGGCGAGGCCGAGAAGCTGCTGGACGTGCCGCCGGGCGGTCACTGGACGCGCGACATCCTCTTCAGCCGCAACGGCAGGAAGATGTATGTCTCGATCGGCTCGCTCTCGAACGTCAACGAGGGCGAAGACCCGCGACGCGCCGCGATCAATGAATACAACCCTGACGGCACGGGCCATCGCATTTTCGCGATGGGCATCCGCAATCCCGTCGGCCTGGCGTGGAATCCCGCGAACGGCGAGATGTGGACGGCCGTCAACGAACGCGACCTGCTCGGCGACGACCTGGTGCCAGAGTATGCGACCTCGGTGAAAGACGGCGGCTTTTATGGCTGGCCCGATTGCTACATGGGTAAGAACCTCGATCCGCGCGTCAAGAAACCGCGAATGGAACTGGTCGAGAAGGTGCTCGTGCCCGACGTGTTGCTCGAACCGCATTCGGCGGCGCTCGGTATCGTCTTTTACACCGGCAGGATGTTTCCGAAAGAATATCAAGGCGACGCCTTCGTCGCGCTGCACGGGTCGTGGAACCGCGCGAAACGCTCGGGTTACAAAGTCGTTCGCATCCCGTTCGAAAAGGGCAAGCCGGAAGGCGGTTACGAAAACTTCCTGATGGGCTGGGTTCCGGACGAGACGGGCGACAGCGTCTGGGGGCGCCCCGTCGGCGTGACGATGATGCGCGACGGCTCGCTGCTGGTTGTGGACGACGGCGGCAGGAAGATCTGGCGCGTGACGTACAGGGGCAAGAAATAAGCTGTAGGTAAAATTTTTGCGGCACTTTCCATTTTCCATTTGTCATTTGATATTTGTCATTGCGCTCGGAGTGGCTCTGGCAATGACAAATATCAAATGACAAATGGAAAATGAAATCAGCCGACGAATTTGTACCCCGATCCGTGGATGGTGACGAGCAGGCGCGGCTGGTTCGGCGTCTCTTCGATCTTTTGTCGCAGTTTGGCGATGTGCATGTCCACGGTGCGCGAAGAGGGGAAGCTCTATTCTTCCGTTAAACCTTTGGTGATGGCGCTGCGGCCTCAGGCAGGTGAATCGTGAATATGCTGCCCTTGCCCATCTCGCTTTCAACGGTCACGCGACCGCCGTGCGCTTCGACGATGTGTTGGACAATGGCGAGACCGAGACCGCTACCCTTGACGTTATGCACGAGGGAGCCGCCCGCGCGGAAAAATTTTTCGAATATCTTCGCTTGATCGGCGCGTGCGACGCCGATGCCATAATCGGTCACGGCGATTGTAACTTCGTCAGCCCGGTGACCGAGCCGTACCAGTATCTCGCGCGCGCCGTCCGAATATTTCATTGCATTGTCGAGCAGGTTGATGAAGGCTTGCGCGAGAGCTTCCCGATCAACCGCGACCTTCGGCAAAGGCGCGGGCGCGGATTCGAGCCGCACGTTGAATCCATTCTGTTTTAATCGCACGTCGAATGAGCCGAGCGTGTCTTCGACAATCTCGTGAAGGTCCGCCAGCTCGAATTGATATACCTTGCGACCCGACTCGATGCGTGAATAGTCCAGGATGTTGTTGATGAGTTGCGTCAAACGACGGCTTTCGTTTTCGATGTATTCGCCGTATTTGCGCAGCTTGTCGGGATCGCTCACACGCCCCAGCCGGAGGAGTTCGCCGAGCATGCGAATCGAGGTCAGCGACGTGCGAAGCTCGTGCGATACGTTCGAGACGAAGTCGGACTTCATCTGCGAGAGCCGCATCGTCCGCGCCGCCATGTGCAGCGACAAGGCCAGCCCGCAACAGATCAGCAGCGCAAGCAGGACGGGGAGCGACAGGGACAGGCGCCGAGCGCCTTCTCCTTCCCATTGACGGGGCAGCCGCGCTTCCAGCATCCAGGCGGAAAAGGCGAAGGTGAACGGCGCGCGCACCTCCACTTCGCCCCCGGCATTGTCCGACAGTTCGGTTGACCAACGCGCCCGCCGTAGATGATCGTGGACCGAGACGATTACATTTCGCGTTTCTTCTGATGACAGCCCGGACGAAGACAAGTCAGCCGGCGCCGGCCATGGCAGTATGCGTTGCACGAGGCCGGGGACCAATTCGTTGGCGAAAAATCGTTCGTCGAGCAGCAAGCCCGCTCCGCCGATCAGCCCTCCTTGTTCATTGAACACGGACTTCATCAGCACCGGATGTTCGGGTGCATATTTATGGTTGTAGTAACAGAGTTCTCGATCGGGCGCGAGTCGGCAGGTCGCGAACCCTGCAAGGGCGATGGTCCAATCCGGCGAACCGCCGTCGAACTGCAGTTTCTTTGTCACCGGGTCATACAGGAGCAGCGCCGAGACTTCTCGTATTTCATTCGTTCCATCGCTGTCTCTCAAGCCCACTCTCACTCCAAAGAAATATCTTCGCGCGCCGCGGAATTGCTGGCGGCTGAAAAAATCCGCGACTGGTTGCAGAATCCGGGGCAACTCTTCCCGCATATTGCGCACGAGCACGCAGCCGTCTTCACGCGAGGGAATGCTTTGCGCCGGAACGTTCAGCGCCAGTTCCGCCTGTGCGCGATAGTACGCTTCAATTTCCTGATTGATGAAGTGCAGGCGATCTCGCAGCAGTTCTTTTCGGTAAGCGGGCGCCGTGCGCTCCTGCACGACGAGTGAACGATATTGCAGCCAGAGGATGATCAGCAGCGGGACGATCACCACGATCAACCCCACCCAGAGCGCGTATTGTCGGAGAAAAATTCTGACGTTCATCATCGCGTTCGCCCCTTTTTCGCAGTGCCTAACTATACAACGAGACCTACATACCAAAGCGATCGAATTCAACGTTTTCCGTCGAAACGGGCTGCTTTTACATTTTTTTACATGCGATTGCGTGTTTTTGATCGGCCGCCCCTGGCGGCGACTCGGCATTGGATATGCGTCCAAAATATTCCTGTTGTCGTTGTGAGCGGCCTGCACGATGCCGGCCCAACGACCTTTCTTTTACAGGATTGCCGAACCGGCTGAGGATAAGTCATAGTTCGGCTTGACTGTCATCTGAATATTCAATACTTCATGGCGGTCTTGCCCTCCTTTACTCAAGGATGACTTTTAGATTTATGAGCCGAATTACGGACAGGTTTGAAATTTTGAAACGGGAAGGCCGAAAAGCCTTCATCCCCTACATCACCGCGGGCGACCCCGATCTGGCGACGACGGAACAATTGATTCTCGCGCTCGCCGATGCAGGCGCGGACGTAATCGAACTCGGTGTGCCCTTCTCCGATCCGATGGCCGATGGACCGGTGATCCAGCGCGCGTCGGAACGCGCCTTGAAAAACCCGATCGGTGTGGCGGACATTTTGCCGATAGTGGAACGCGTGCGACGACGGAGCGACGTGCCGTTGTTGCTCTTCACTTACTACAATCCGCTGATGCAATTCGCGCGCGAAAACGCCGGCGGGAAATTGAAAGCCGCTGGCATTGACGGCGTCCTCGTCACCGACCTGATTCCCGAAGAGGCCGATGCGTTTGTCGCCGGGATGCGCCGGGCCGAAATTGACACGGTCTTTCTGGCCGCGCCGACTTCGACCGACGAACGCTTGAAATTGATCGCGCAATATTCGAGCGGATTTGTCTACGTCGTCGCGCGAACGGGCGTGACGGGCATTCGCGAAAGCGTGCTCGCGGAGGTCCAGTCGCTGGTCGAGCGCGTGCGGAAGCAAACGGCGCTCCCCATAGCGGTGGGCTTCGGCATATCGAAACCGGAGCACGTGCGCGAAGTCTGGGGCTATGCCGACGGTGCGGTCGTCGGGACGCGCCTCGTGCAGGAGATCGAAAAGAATCTGGATTCGCCGCAATTGCCCCATCTGGTGGATCGCCTTGCCCAACTCGCGCGGGAATTGAAGGGCTCAGTTTGAGCAAAGTTTTATGCAATCCGATTTTCCCATCCTCGAATTCGATCCGGCGGCCGTTGCCGCGCTCGAACGAACGCTGGAATTGCACAACGTGGATTATGTCACCGGCAAGACCTGGACGACCGATGCGATCTATCGCGAAACCAAAACGAAGATCGAGCGGCGCAGAGCGGAAGGCTGTTTGACGGCTGAGATGGAGGCTGCATCATTTTTTGCCGTCGCGCAGTTTCGCAACGTCGCCTTTGCGCAGATGCTGTATGGAGGCGATGACGTCAGCGGCGAGAATTGGGATTCGCGTGATTGGCAATCGAAAGCGACGGTGCGGGAAAAATTGTTCTGGCTGGCGGCGGAGGCTTGTTTGAGTTTGTGAGTTACGACATGAGCGACGGACACAGCAGCGAAAAGACGGTTGATGATTGGCGCATCCGGATTGACGAAATTGACCTGCGACTGGTCAAGCTCTTCAACGAGCGGACGACCTGCGCCATCGAGATCGGGCACATCAAGAAACGGAAAGGCCTCGACATCTATTCGCCCTCGCGCGAGGCGCAAGTGATCGCCAACGTGACTACCGCCAACCAGGGGCCGCTCGACGCCGAAGCGATCCGCAGGCTGTTCGAGCGGGTGATTGACGAGGCGCGCCGCATCGAACGCATCGAGGCCAGCAAGGGGCAGGACGAGACCACGGATTGCGCCGAAAAATCAGATTGACGCTGTTCCTGCAAAAGTTTCCGCCTGAAGGCGGGACAACGAACTACAGCGGCTCCGTCTGGCCTTCCTGCATCGCTTCCGCCATCGTCGTATTCTCCGCCGCCGACCGCAAATTCAATTCGTGCAGGATGAAAATCGCGATCAGCGCGCCGGCCAGATCGAAAAGCGCCACGTAGATCATCACCTGCGGCCCCTGCGATTGGAAGAATTGCCCGATCAGCCAAGGCCAGAACATCCCGCCCGCCGCCGACCCGACCAGGAAGTAACCGGTCAGCTTGCCCGACAAACCCAGCAGCCGTTGCGCGTAGCCGAAGGTGCTGGGAAAGATCGGTGCGACCGCGAGTCCGAAGCCGATTGATCCCATCCATAACAACGCCGTCGATGCCGGCAAAGCGAGCATCGAAATTGCGATCAGGATCGCAAGGCAGAGTTGCGCAAAGATGACCAGGATGGCCTTGACTCGTAGCGACAGCCAGATCGTCGCGAGCCGTCCCAGCGTGAAGGCCGCCCAGAAGCCCGAATTCATCAGCCCGGCGGTCTGCTCAGCGACCCCGCGCTCCACGGCGTAGCTGAAATACCATCCCATCACGCTCGCTTCCGCGCCGACTTCCAGAAAAAAGAAGAGCAGGAAAAGTCCCAGTGTCACGGGCGGCAGCGGCGTCGCCGATTGCCTCTCTTCGTGCGGCCCGACCCGCGGGCTTTGCGCGAAGAGCAGCAGCAGCGCCGTGGGAATGGTCAGCGCGGCCAACGTCCAATAGGTGAGTTGCAAGGCGTTTGCGCGACCCAGAAATTGCGTGAAGAGGATCGGCGCCAATAAGCCGCCCAGACCGAACGCGAAATGGAGCGCGCTCATAAACGGGCGGACGCGTTCGCCGTGTTCCAACACGATCAGCGCGTTTCCGCCGACATTGATCGAGCCGCCCGCGACGCCCAGAAAGACCGACAGCGCCAGCAACATCCAGAGCGCGTGGGTCATCGGCGTCAATGCCATCATCGCCGCCGAGGCCAGCAACGACGCGGCCAGCAGCGGGTGGCCGGGGATGCGGTCGTAAAATCTGCCGATCAACACCGCGCCCGCCATTGTGCCGAGCGAGCGAATGATGAAGAGGCCGCTGATCTCGTGCATCTGCGACGCCGTCTGCGCGGCCAGGGCCGGAATCGTCGGACCGAGTGAACCTGAAACCAAACCTAGTGAAATGAAAGCGAGGAAGTACAGAATCGTTTTCGACATTCAATCGCATCATAGTTGGTTTTTTCCGGCAAGTGAAATAGAGTCTACGCCGCAATCTCTGATATGAAACCCAGGCCCCGACAACCCGACTACGATTCGCCGTGGAAGGAGATGCTCACGCGCTGCTTCCCGGCGTTTATGCGGTTCTTTTACCCCGACATCGCCGCGGCGATTGACTGGTCGCGCGGTTTCGAGCCGCTCGAAACCGAATTGCAGAAGATCGCAGTCAAGGCCGCGCTCGGACGGCGGCTGGCCGACAAGCTGATCAAGGTCTGGCTGCTCGATGGGCGCGCCGTCTGGGTGCTGATCCACATCGAGGTGCAGGGGCGGCGCGAGAAGGGGTTCGGACAGCGGATGTTCGTCTATTTCTACCGCATCTTCGAACGCTTCGCCCGGCGGATCATCAGCCTCGCCGTCTTGAGCGATGAACATCGGAACTGGCGGCCCGATGAATTTCGCTCGGAACTATTCGGGACCGGCGTGCGGTTGAAATTCCGCACAGTGAAGCTTCTCGATTATGCCGCGGACTGGGACGCATTGATTGCTGACCCCAATCCGTTCGCGGTGGTCGTGATGGCGCATCTGAAAGCGATGGAGACCAGAAACGCACCGGGGCGGCGTTATCGTTGGAAGCTGGAGTTGATCAAAGGTCTTTACGAGCGTGGCTATGACACCGAAGACGTGCGACAATTGATGCGCTTCATTGACTGGGTCATGCAGTTGCCGGAAGAATTGGAGCAGAAGTTGGAAACTGATCTCGAGAAATACGAGGAGGATCGAAAGATGGAATACATTTCGAGTTTTGAGCGCCGCGCCATGGAACGTGGAGAGCAAAAAGGATTGCAGCAAGGATTGCAGCAAGCTGCCGCCAGCGTCGCGGTGCGGCAGTTACGGCAGATTCTGGGCGATCTGAAACCTGCTACGATCAAGCGAATCGAAGTTCTGCCGGTCAAGCAACTGGAGAAATTGAGCGTGGCGCTGCTGAAATTCAGCAGGATGACCGACCTCTACAAATGGCTGCGCGAGAACGCACAGCCCGCGCGCAAAACGAAACGGAACGGAGCGAAATGACCACCTGGCGTGAGATGGCCAGGCTGGCGTGGAAGAAATAACCGCCTTGAATTACAATCTCACCCCCCAGCGGTCGAAACCATCATTCAACGTTTTTCCTGAAGGCGGCAATGGCGACACCTCCTTTGCAGTGTTTCGAATTCGGTCCGTTTCGTCTGGATCCGGCTGAACGACAGTTGCTGCGCGATGGGCAACCCGTTCCGCTGACGCCGAAAGCTTTCGATGCCCTCCTGATCTTCGTCGAAAACAGCAACCGTCTGCTCGGCAAAGACGAGTTGATCGCGAAACTCTGGCCCGATAGTTTTGTCGAAGAGAGCAATCTGGCCCAGAACGTTTCGACGTTGCGTCGCGCTTTGGGCGAACAACCCGACGGCCGGCAATACATCGAAACCGTTCCCAAACGCGGCTACCGGTTCATTGCGGAAGTACGGCTGAAGCAGCAGGAACAGCCGTTCCCGGCGTATGTGGAGATGGCATACCCCGCACGAGCGCCTGTCAATATTGTGCCGGTGGCGGAGGCCGAGACCGTGATGGCGCTGGTTGCGCCTTCGTTCGAGGCGGAAGCGGAAGATCCGCCGCCTGAAAAAATCCGCGATACGCAGCCGTTTCCCAAAGCGCATCGGAGGTTCGGCCGCACCACGGCAGTCGCCGGAATCGCGCTTTTCATCGTTGCCGCCATCGGCTGTGCGTATCTCTACTCCGGTTCATCCTGGTTGCGCGGAACATCGGGGAACCAGCTCGCCGTTCTTCCGTTCCGAAACCTGCAGCCTGACGCGAGCACCGATTTTCTGGGCTTTTCGCTCGCCGACGCGGTGATCACCAAGCTCAACTATGTCAGCTCGATCACGGTTCGCCCCTCGGCTTATGTAGACAAGTACCGCAACCAGCAGGTCGATCCGCAACGCGTGGCCAGGGAGTTGCAGGTTGACAAACTGCTCACGGGCACGTACGTCAAAGAAGGCGACGACCTGCGGATCAACCTGCAATTGATAGACGTCACGGTCAATCGCGTGCTCTGGAGCGAATCGCTGAACCTGAAATACGAAAAGCTGCTGACGATCCAGGATCGGGTGACGAGGGAGGTGATCGGGCGCTTGAGTCTGACGCTCACGCCGGCGGAATCAGAGCAGGTGCAGAGCCGGACGCCGCGGGATTCCCTCGCCTATGAGTTCCATCTGCGCGGCGTTGACCTTTATCACCAGGACGAGTTGCGAACGGCAATCAGCATGCTGGAGCAGGCCGTTGATATTGATCCGGACTACGCGCTCTCGTGGTCTTATCTGGGGACGATCAACGAGACGCTGGCGTCGCTCTACTTCGGCGGTCGTGATTCCTACTACAAAGCGCGGCAGGCTTACGACAAGGCCCTCGCGCTCGATCCGACGCAGATCGAGGCGCGAATCTTCACGGGCGCGTTCCTGACCAACACTGGCCGCGTCGAGCAGGCGGTGCCCGTATTGCGCTCGGTCATTCAAACTAATCCGAACCTTTCACAAGCGCACTGGGAACTCGGGTATGCTTATCGGTTTGGCGGACTGCTGAGGGAATCCATCGCCGAAGGCGAGCGGGCGCGGCAGATTGACAACGTGATCCGCGCGAACAACTCGGTCTTCAACGGCTATTTGTACGACGGGCAATACGACAAATTCCTGCAGGGCCTGCCTTCCGGTGAGTCTTCAGCCTTCATCACGTTCTATCGCGGGCTTGGCGCCTACTACCTGAAAGACTGGAAACAGACCGCCGCCTATTTCGACCGCGCCTACGAGATGAACCCTTCGTTGATGCCAGTGCAAGCCGGAAAGGCGTTGAGTTATGCGTTGGCGGGTGAGAACCCCCAAGGCATCGCACTTTTGCAAAAGACCGAAAAGATGATCGTTGAGAGCGGCGTGAGCGATGCCGAGGGCATTTATAAAGTCGCGCAAGCTTTTGCCGTGCTCGGCGACAAACCGTCCGCGTTGCGGGTTTTGCGTCAGAGCATCGAGGGCGGATTCTTCTGTTACCCTTATTTCGTGAACGACGCGTTGCTTGCCAATCTGCACGGCGATCCAGAGTTCGCTGCCTTGATGGAAACAGCGCGCCGCCGGCACGAAGAGTTCAAACGGCAATTCTCTTCGCGGTAAAGCGCCGATGTACAACCTGCTCGCCTCAGCCATTCAACTAATTTTATCAAGTTGCTTCTCGCACTCAGAAAAAACAAAGTCTATCAATCCCAATACCCGCCCCGGCTCACTGATGGAATATGGAAGTTGGTGTTTCACAAATACATTTCCTTCCAACTTACCAAATTCCCAGATAATTCCTGTTGAAACAATTCCATAGACTGTTATATCCGCTCTTTGATTGAGTTTCTGACATGCTATCATTCCACTTAAGCACTGTCCCCATCCCTTCGTAAAGTCCTCTTTCTTTGCCTCGGTGACAGCTAATAGCGGCTTGGTGACTAATCTTTCAACCACTCCTTCCGGCAAGGCGGAAATGAGATAATCAGGTTCGCCATATAGCTCACTGCCATAATTCAATGCCCGATGCGACCATAGCTTCAGCTTTCTGTGCTGCTGCCACGCCTGCTGCAGAAATGGGAAGACAAAGCCTTCGCTGAGAAATGCTTCATTCTCATCAACAGATTTCATATCTAACAGGAAACTCAAATTATTCCTAAACCATTCGGGAAGCTCCTCATTTACCTCTTCTGGTAAAAATCGCTCCTGTTTGATCTCAAGCGGGTACTTTGCAATCACTTGCTCAACATTCTCAAAATCGCTGAATTTCACTTTACCCTCCTACCTGTTATGTTCTCAGTCTCCCTGGCCGTTCGAGAAATCCCGCGGCGGATGTAGTGTTAGTTGAATGGGAGACGGGCGGAGTGTACTCCCACGTCCGGGCTGAAGCAATCGTATCACAAACGAATGGATCGCAACACAAGGTAGGGATGACAGACGATCAACTCATTTCGAAAGTTCGCGATCTGCGATCATAGCTGCCTCCTGGAAGATACCTCGTAGCCTTGTTTGACGATGCAGTTCAATCGTTCGGCGCAGCGACGCGACACGACGGCATCCTGCGGGGCGGCGTCCGTGTAGATGTCCGTCAGCGACGACAGGTCGTAGCGATCCACGATCGGGTGGTTTGCCAGCAACTGCACGACGGGCGCGGGCGCCGGCGCGCGTGTCACACGATGGTTTTGAATCGTTTGCAGGAAGCTTTCCGGCTCGAACCGCGGCAGCGTGACGACCGTCGCGCCATGGCGCAGCGCGTGGCAGAGCAGCAGGAACATCCCGTCGGCGTGATACATCGGCGCAACCGCGATGAAGACGTCGCCGGCAGCCAATGGATCGAGCGGCGCAACCCGGCAGAGGTCCGCGACGAGTCTGAAATGCGTGAGCATCACAGACTCGGAGCCGCCGGTCGCGCCGCTGGAAGAGGCCCGCACGAGCAGGTCCTCGCGCGGGTTAATCAACGCATTGGTCGGCGCTTCGTTCGCTTCCATCACGCATTCATAGAGTTCGGCAAACGGCATGGCGCTGCCGGTCTGGTCGAACGTGAAGATGTCACGGACCTGCTTGCGGGATTCGACCCGATGCACCTTTTCGACGAAATGCGAGGTCGTGATCACGCATTTCGCCCGCGCGCCGGTGAGCTGGTTTTCCAGATCCTGGGCTGTGCAGAGCGGATCGAGCGTCGTAACCACGCCGCCGATGGTCGCGATGGCGTGGAATGCGACGGCGTACTCCGGCAGGTTCGGACTGTAAATGGCGAAGACGTCGCCTTTGCGGTAGCCGCGCTGCGTGAGGCTTTTGGCCGTGTGGCGCACGCGCTGGTAAAGCTGCGAATAGCTAATGGTGCGGCCGCTCAGGCCGTCAACGAGCGCGGCCTTATTGCTTCGTTCCTGTGCGTGTTGCAGGACAAATCGGGACAACGAAATGTCCGGGATCTCCACGTCTGGATCTTGGTTTTGAAAAATCATCTTCCCTCTCACCTGTCTCATTGTTTCCGGTGCCGCTGCGGGGAGCGTCAGCATCCCTGCCGGGCTATGCGGAGAAGAGTAGCGAAGGCGGCTGATTGAAATCTTGAAAGAGAGTTGAAATTTTCGTGAATAGGCAACCCGAAGAAAGCAACGGGCCGCAGCCTTCTGCGCGGTTTGAGGCTGCGGCCCGTGGGTTTCGCCGATGGCAGGGAATCCGCCGCCGGCGAATGAGGCAAATCGGTTACGACGGGCAGCCGCATTCTGCGCGGTTGATGCGACTGCCCGTGCGGTTTCGCCGGCCACCCTGATGAGCCGGCCGGCGAATGTGAGGCGGCAACAAAGGTCGAGCTGTTGCAATGAGATGATGAAGCCGTTTTTGAGCAGCTTCCGCTCGACCTCGCTGCCGCCGTTTGTCGTGGGACAGGATGCGATCCTGTCCCACATTTAATATTCAGCCTCCGATTACGTGATCGAAGGCCGTTGCAACGATCAGGATCAACGCCTCTACAATCAATCCCAGCAAAATAGCCATCCACGCTACGTGGAAGAGCGTCTTTCCGATCGAAGGCTGCGCGGGCAGTTCCAGTCGCGGGGTGGTTCGAACCGTTGGCGCGGGAAACCGCTCTGTGATTGCCTTGTGTTGACTCACTTATCGTCCCTCCTCCTCGACCGCAGGTGGAGAATAGCCGCGATGCGTGGGAAAGTCTTCAAGGCGAGTTGAAATTTGTATAAAAGAATCTTGAAAACACGGGATTTCGGCCTGATGTCGGGATCAACGAATGCTGATCTTGACCGGGTTGGACATCAGCGACCCATTGATGGAGCCACGCTCGCTACCGTCCGCGGCCCGCGGTACTGACTCGTCCGCGGCCTGTGAACTTGCATCTGTCAGGGCGCGCGATTAAGATGCGCATCGCGTCGAAGGTCGCCGCCAACCCCTTTGCGGCGGCGCGGTCCGGCGCAATCGCTTCGTCACCGTAAATGGAACAACCGAAGATCAGAGTCGAGATCAAGGCGCGGAACGAATTCTGGCGGAACGCCGTGATGGTCGAATGGGACTATCAGTTTCCGGAACGAACGCTTGAATCCGATGCGCCGGGGTTCTTTCTGATCGAAGATCGCT
>Ga0247727_10011018_pt1 | contig 15881 bp, 19 predicted proteins | sample WisWelCaveWW1625_FD_202498 | JGI IMG/M metagenome (GOLD analysis project Ga0247727, IMG submission 202498) | Biofilm microbial communities from Wishing Well Cave, Virginia, United States - WW16-25 | ecosystem: Environmental > Aquatic > Deep subsurface > Groundwater > Cave microbial mat | place...
TCCGCGCCGGAAGCAAAAAGTTAGGCCCTGCAAAGCTGGGCTCGATTAGTTTATATTTACCAGTATCTTGCGGTGTGGCGTTTTTCATAACTCGGAAACTCGCGCTAGATTTTAACTTAACATTGTCAAGCTACTTCTGCGAGCAAAAGTTTTGGCTTTTTCTGCAAAACTGTAAAGAATTATTTCCCCACTTTTAGCGCTTTTCAGCCATAAAACTGCTTGCTTCCCGCCTGAAATTTTAATATATTGCATAGTTCCACAACGCAATATGAATTTTAATTTCAATTAAGTTTTCGGATAAAGGGCAATTCTGGTATGTTAACACCTAAAAAGAGGCTCTCCAAACGTGAGATTAAGCGGGACAAGCTTGTTACCGCCTGGTTTAAAGTGAATGACTGGGTGACGCAGCACACTCGCGAGATTTTGATGGCCGTGGGCGGTGTGGCGCTGGTGGTCGGGCTGATCGTCCTGTTCGATTGGATGAAAGCGCGGGACGAGCAAAACGCTGCGGAAAAATTCGCGCAGGCGCGCGCCGAATACAACAAACAAAATTACCCCGGCGCCATTCCCATTTTGGAGAAACTCGTCAGCGAATCCGGCGGCACTCAAAGCGGGGAGCTGGCGACGATTTATCTCGCCAATGCTTACCTGCAAACCAAAGATTATATCAACGCCGAAAAATATTACAAAAAATATCTCGATAACGGTGACGATCCGATTCTCAGCATCGGCGCGGCTTTCGGTGTGGCAGCCACTTATGAAGAGCGCGGTGATTTTGCCAGAGCGGCCAGGTTGTATGAAGAGGCGGCTGATGATCACCATGATTCTTATCGCGCTCCGCAATTACTGATCAGTGCCGCGCGGAGTTACCGGCAGGCGAATCAAACCGAAGCGGCGCGCCGAGTTTTGCAGAAGCTTATTGATCAATATTCCAAATCGAATTTGGTGGAAGAGGCCAAATTGCTCATGGCGGAGACCGGTCAGGCAAGCTCGTGAGAGAGGTGAAGTCGGACCGGGGCAACAGGAAATGCCGATTTGAAGAATCGCATTGCCCAGGTCCGACTTCACTCGGCAACAAAAGGCTTGCAATTTTATTAAAAGATACTTATATTATGTTCGTTAAAGTGGGCCTAAAAACCCACTTTTTTATTGTTATGAATATTTTGTACGACAAATTGCACGCGCTGATTGCTCCGATTTTGCAGAACTTTAATGCCGATTTTGTTGCGCTTGAATTGAAAGGAAGCAAGCAGAACCTGATCGTGCGGGTGGTGGCCGATCAGGTTGGCGGCGTTTCGTTGACAACCTGCGCGGCAATTAGTCGCGCGCTTTCGGCGGAGTTAGAGGCGGCGGATATCGTGCCCGGACGTTATCGGTTGGAAGTGTCGTCGCCCGGCGTTGACCGGCCTCTGACCTCGCCGCGTGATTTCGAGCGTAATCTTGGACGGCAGGTGAATTTGCAGTATCAGCAGGGCGAAACCCTCCGGTCTATCGAAGGAACCATTCAGCAGGTTTCGGAATCGGAAATTATTCTGTTGTCGGAAAACGGCAGCGTCATCGTGCCGCTCGCCGGCGTGAAAGCCGGCAAGCTTAAATTAAAATGGTAGTCGTTGCATAGGAACAAGCGTCATGAAAAGTGAAATCGCCGAGGCTTTCTCGCAAATCATCAAAGAGAAGAACCTCGACAAGGATCAACTCTCGGAAATCATCCACTCCATCGTGATCAACATGATCAAAAAGAAATACGGCACCGCCGATAATTTCGACATCTTCGTCAACATGGAGAAGGGTGAGATTGAAATTCATCATAATATGAAAATCGTCGAGCAAGTCACCGACCCGAATCATGAAATCGATTTGGAGACGGCGCGCAAAAGTGAGCCGGATTTGGAAGTGGGCGACGATTATCTGGAAATTCTCAGCCCGGAAACGTTTGGCCGTCGGCTCATCGTTTCCGCCAAACAAAATCTCAATCAGCGCATTCGCGACGAAGAGAAGCGGATTATTTTCGATGAATTTCAGAATCGCGTCGGCGAGATCGTGATGGGCGACATTCGCCAGATCAATCGCGGCGACGTTTATATGAATATCGACCGCACCGAAGTGGTTTTGCCGCGCCGGGAGCAGATCGAATCGGAGAAATATCGCCGCGGTGACAATTTGCGCGCGATTATAAAGGAAGTTCGGCAGACGACGCGCGGCCCGGAGGTGGTGGTCTCGCGCAGCGATCCGCAATTTCTCGTGCGTTTGTTCGAGCTGGAGGTGCCGGAAATCTACGACGGTATTATTGAGATTAAAGCGGTGACGCGCCAGCCGGGCGAGCGCTCGAAAATTGCGGTCACCTCGAGCGACAAGCGCATCGATCCGGTCGGCGCCTGCGTCGGCATGAAAGGCATTCGCATTCAGGCCGTCAGCAAAGAATTAAACAATGAAAAAATCGATGTCATTCCGTGGAATGCCGAGCCGGAAATTTTTATTGCGCGCGCGTTGAGTCCGGCCAAGCCCGTGCGCGTCCTTGTCGATGAGCCCAACAAACGGGCGATCGCGGTGTCGCCCGATGAACAGGTTTCGTTGGCCATCGGCCGCGGCGGCCAAAATCGGCGCTTGACGGGCAAGCTCACCGGTTATGAGGTGGAAATCATCAAGGAATCCGAATATCGCAAGATGGTTGAGGAGCAGCGCGGCAAAGAAGTGCCGATCGAGCTGGTCGAAGGTTTGAGCGAAACGATGGTCTCCAGGCTGCACGCCGCCGGTTTAAAGACCGTGCAGGATGTGTTGAATCAGGGCGAGGACGGCCTGCTGCAAATCAAAGGCATCGGCGAAAAAACCGCGAAACGCATTTGGGCGCTGGTTCGCGAACGCGAAGAAGGCGGCGAGGCTAAAGTCGATAAATCGGACGAAGCCGTCGAAGAGATTGATGAAGAAACCGAGGCAACGGCAGAGGAAGCGCCGGCAACCGATGGCGCTGCAGCAACGATTGCGCTCGAAGAAGAAAACGCCTCCGAGCAGGAAGAAGCAGTCTCGCCCGATGAGCAAGCCAACGATGAGCAGGCGGCAACACCCACAGAAAGCTCCGAAGTTTTAGAAACGGTTGAGGATTCAGATGACAATAAAAATTAATTTATAATTTTTTTAAATTCATTAGGAAAAAGGTTTGGTTAGCAAACGTCGAATTCATCAAGTCGCCAGGGAATTCAACATCTCGAATGAGGCGTTGATCGCTTATCTGACTAAGCTGAATAGAGGTTATGATGTTCGCGGTCCGATGACGGCGCTCACCGAAGAGATGTACGAAGAGGTGCTGAAGAAGTACCGGAAAGAACCGGAAATTCAGCACGACGCTAATTATGAATTCCGCCGGCGATTGCGTGACAAAAAGGCCGAAGAGGAAAAAGAGCGCGAGCGCGTTCGACACGGTCTCGAAGAACGCATGCGCATGACCTCGAAGCTCGTGGAACGCCGTGGGCGTCAACCGCAAGAAACCGCGGTGGCGGACGGCAAAGGGAAGGTTGTTGTCATTCCCGAGTATAAGCGCGATGGTCGCAGCAAGAAAGTCAAAGAGGGCGCCGAGGTTGTTGCCCGCCATGAGCCGGTAAGGCCTGTGCCCGTGGTGGAAATCAGGCCGGTGCCATCAATTCATGATACCGTTGTAGCGCTGATTTCGAAAGAAAAAGACGAACTGCGCCATAAGGAAGAACGCCGCCCGGCTGCCCCGGCTATCGTGGAAGCGTCTCCGGCCTCGCCCGCGCCGCCGGCCAGGAAAGCTGATCAGGCCGCTGCTCAAGAAGAGGGTGGAACGAAAAAGAAAAGAAAGCGAAAACGCCGGAGAAAGAAAAAAGCGGTTGGAGTGCAGTTGGAGCCGGGTGAAGAGATTGAAGCGCGCTTAGTTAAAGAAAAAGAGAAACCCGGCAAAAGAGTCAAAAAGCGCAAAAAACGCAAGATCAGCGAAGAAGAGATCGAAGCGTCGATTCGTCAGACTTTAGCGACCATGGCGGGAACCGGCAAACCGCGGCCGGTGCGTCGCCGTCGCACCATCAGCGAAAACGGCGCGGAACTTCCGGTTGAAGAGGCGAATAAGCTAAAAGTGCCGGAGTTTGTTTCTGCCGCAGATTTGGCGCGTCTCATGGAAGTCGAGCCGAGCGAAGTTATCCGCAAGTGCCTCGATCTTGGCATGGTGGTTTCGATCAATCAGCGTCTTGATGCGGATGTCATCATCGCCGTGGCGGACGAATTCGGTTTCCGGGCGGAAATTGTGCAGGAATATGGCACGGATATTATCGATGACGCGGATGAAATTGATGCCGCCGAAAGTTTGTTGGCGCGTTCGCCGGTGGTGACGATTATGGGTCACGTCGATCACGGTAAGACTTCGCTGTTGGATTATATTCGTGAAAGCAATATCACGGCCGGTGAACATGGCGGCATTACGCAACACATCGGCGCCTATGTGGTCGAGTTTAAGAATCGGCATATCACTTTTCTCGATACGCCCGGCCACGAAGCTTTTACCGCGATGCGCGCCCGCGGCGCGCAAGCCACGGATATTGTGATTCTCGTGGTGGCGGCGGATGACGGCGTGCAAACGCAAACCATCGAAGCGATCAATCACGCGCGCGCCGCCAACGTGCCGATGGTGGTGGCGATCAACAAGATCGACAAGCCCTCGGCCAATCCCGATCATATTAAACAGCAGCTCTCGCAGTACGGAATTTTGGTGGAAAGCTGGGGCGGCAAACATCAGAGTGCGGAAATTTCCGCCAAGACCGGCAAAGGCATCGAAAATCTTCTCGAATTGGTGTTGTTGGAAGCCGATCTCAAAGATCTCAAAGCCAATCCAGGTCGTCGGGCCAAAGGCGTCATCATTGAATCCGAGCTTGATAAAGGCAAAGGCCCGGTGGCGACGGTGCTGGTGCAAAACGGCACGTTAAATATCAGCGACCCGTTTATTGCGGGACATTATGCCGGCCGCGTCCGCGCCATGTACGATGAACGCGGTCGCCGTCTGCAGTCGGCGGAACCCTCGACGCCGGTGCGCGTGGTCGGGTTCGCCGGCGTGCCGACCGCCGGAGATCCGTTGGTTGTTATGGCCTCCGAACGGGAGGCTAAAGAAATCAGCTTGAAACGCCAGCAAATTAAACGCGAACATGAGTTCCGCAAAAAACGTCACGTCACGCTGGATCAAATTTCGAAACAAGCTAAAGAAGGCGCCGTTAAGGAACTCCGCCTTATCGTCAAGGGCGACTTCGACGGTTCGGTGGAGGCGTTGAGCGACTCGCTGCTGAAGCTTTCTAATAATGAAGTCACGATTCGTGTCATTCACAAAGCGGTTGGCGGTATTTCCGAGTCCGACGTGTTGTTGGCCGCTGCTTCCGAGGCGATTATCATTGGTTTTCACATTCGGGTGTCGCCGCAGGCGCGCGTCATTGCCGAGCGTGAAGACGTCGATATTCGCAATTACAAGATTATTTACGACGCCGTCAACGACGTGAAGGCGGCGCTCGAGGGCTTGTTGGAGCCGGAAATTTCCGAGCAAGTCACCGCCACCGTCGAAGTGCGCAAAATCTTTCGCGTGCCCAAAGCCGGAACGGTGGCAGGATGTTACGTGCAGAGCGGCAAAGTTACGCGCAGCGATCATATTCGTCTTTATCGCGACGACAAGCTGATTTTCGACGGCAAGATCGCTTCGTTGCGACGCATGAAAGACGACGTGCGCGAAGTCGCCTCCGGTTTCGAATGCGGCATCGGCCTTGAAAATTACGACGACATTCACGAAGGCGACGTGCTTGAGACGTATCAAATTATCAAAACCAGGCGGACGTTGTAATTTTGTCATTGGTCATTAAGTCATTTGGTCATTAGTTATTCGTTATGTTCGTCGGTGTCTGTCAGGTTGAAATTTTCCTGCCGGAAAGCGATTCTTTGAAAGCCAAGCGCTTCGTTCTGAGCAGCGTTAAAACCAAAATTCAGAACAAATTCAACGTCTCGATTGCGGAAGTGGATCAAAATGATTTGTGGCAGCGTTCGACGCTGGGCCTGGCGCTGGTGACCAACGAACGTAAATTCGTCGATCAGGCGTTTACGAAAATTTTGCAGTTTCTCGAACAAGACGGCCGCTTCGAAGTGCTGGATCATCGGTTGGAAATTTATTGACATGGACTATAAACGCTCGACACGGGTGGCGGAGCTGCTGCGGGAGGTCATCAGCGAAATCATCCTGACCCAGTTAAAAGATCCCGCCGTGGGCAGAATAACCATTACAAAAGTCAAGCTCTCCGACGATTTGAAAAATGCGCGCGTATATTTCAGCATGCTGGGGAACGAGCAGCAACGCCAGAGCGCCAGCGAAGGCTTGAAACGCGCCACGCGTTTTATTCGCGCCGAAGCCGCCCGCAAAATCAAACTGCGCCACGCTCCCGAATTGCAATTTACTTATGACGACACGCTCGATTATGTGGAGAATATCGAGAATTTGATAAAAAAGATTCATGAGAATGAACCGCCAAAATAGCTTCAACTTCATGGCCTCTATAGTTCGGCACAATTGAATTTGAGCAGAAACGATCTATCACTCTTCTATAAGGAAGGTCACTTATGCTTGAGAACTCGACAAGCGATCCCATAGAGGAATGGGAACAGATGCGGTGCCGGCTTGAAGAATTTGAAAAAGAATCGAATGCTCGTCATGAACTCTTTCTCAAGAAAATAAAAGAAGATGGCAGGGCCTGGAAAGAGGAGTGCGCCAAGCTGAAGCGCGAATTCGAGAACGTTGGGCAAAGGTCATCCGATGATTTTGCGGCCCGAATCATGTGTTTAGAACAAGAGGTCGATGCGCTCAAAGAGGACAAAGTTAAGAAAGATGCAATACTCAAAGATTTGCAACAGCGCCTGAGCAAGCTTGAGAAGATATACAATCTTGCCAACTGAGTTTGAGAGCAAAATATTACCGTTGTCGAGTGAACATCAACTCTCGAGGCTGAATCATGCCTGATACGCCAGTGAACTACACCGCGATGAAACAGATCCTAGATCGGCTCGATCAGTTGGATCAGAAAATTACGGGCGAAATTAAATCTGTAAATAAGCGGCTTGATCATCTCGATCAGAAATTCACCGGTGAGATTCGTTCGGTTCGTGATCAGCTTGATGAGAAATTCACCGGCGAGATTCGTTCGGTTCGCGTTCAGCTTGATGAGAAATTCACCGGCGAGATTCAAGCGGTCAATACAAGGATAAATCAGCTTGATCAAAAGTTGACTGGTGAAATTCAAGCAACCCGCGAGGAAGCGCGAGTTTTTCATAATTCTGCAAAGGAAACCTGGAGACATCTTGAGCGTGTTGTTGTAAACAGCGAGCAAAAGGTATCAGGTCAAATTGAATCCTTCCGTCAGGAATCGCAAGAACAACGAAGGATGGCGTTGGAAATTTGGCACGGCATTCGGCAGGATGTTGATAGGAATGGCCAAAGAATGGCCAGCGACGAGAAGATTCTTGCGCGTTTAGAAAAAGAAATGGACGAGCTTAAAAGCGAGATGTCAACTAAAGAGACGATTATACAAGATGTGCAGCAACGCCTCAGCAAACTCGAGATGGCAAGTTAATTTTCTCGAATGAGTTTTGTCATAGAAAACAATAATGCCATCCACCGCGCCGCATTACAAGCGGGCCTCGTCATCCCCATCGACAAGCCCGCCGGTTGGACGTCTTTCGATGTGGTGAATAAATTGCGGGGATTGAGCAAAGTGAAAAAAGTCGGGCACGCGGGAACGCTCGACCCTTTTGCCACCGGCTTGTTGTTGATTTGTTTTGCGAGTGCGACCAAGCAGGTCAACCAATTGATGGAGCTTGAAAAAGAGTATCAAGGAACGTTCGAGCTCGGCGCGGAAACCGATTCGCATGATGTCACCGGAAAAGTCGTGGCGCAACATCCGGTGCCGAATCTGCTGAAAGATCAAATCGAGCCAGCGGTTAAAAAATATGTCGGCGACATTATGCAAACGCCGCCGATGTTCTCGGCATTGAAGCGTGAGGGAAAAAGACTTTACGAGTTGGCGCGAAAAGGCGAGCAGGTCGATCTTCAACCGCGCCCGATAAAAATTTATGCATTTGATATACTCGAAATCAATTTGCCGGAAATTCAATTTCGCGTCGTCTGTTCGCGCGGCACGTATATTCGCGCGCTGGCCCGCGATCTCGGCAACGATTTCGGGTGCGGCGCGTTTCTCAAAACTTTGCGGCGCACGCGCGTCGGGAATTATACGGTTGGTTCGGCGCTAACCATTCAACAATTTGCGGAGCGACTGACAGATTGATTATGGCCACACGGATTTTTCGCAGCCTCGAAGAAGTTCCATTTGATTCTCGCAGCGTGATTACCGTTGGATCTTTTGACGGTCTGCATCGTGGCCATCAAGCAATTATCGCTGAATTAAAAAAGGAAGCACGGGCGCAAAAATATAGCACAACCGCCATTACGTTTGACCCGCATCCGCAAGTGGTGTTGCAGCGTCCGGACAAACCGCCGGCGCAAATTTTGACGACCACGGAAGAAAAAATTGCGCTGTTGCAGCGAGAAAATATCGATCGCATCGTGGTTATTCCTTTTACGTTGGAATTTTCACGCACGCCTTCGGAAACATTCGTGCGAGAAATTCTCCATCGACGCGTCGGCTTGAGCGCGATGGTGATCGGCCACGATCACGGCTTCGGCAAAAATCGTGAAGGCGATTTTGCCACGCTCGCGCGGATGGGAGGCGAATTAGGCTTTTCCGTGTACGAAGTGCCGCCTTTCGAGATTGACGGCACGACGATCAGCAGCACGAAAATCCGTGAAGTGTTGTTGAACGGCGAAGTTGAGGCGGCGTCCCAATATCTTGGTCGTCGATATGCATTACGCGGCACGGTCGAGCGCGGCGAAGAACGCGGCCGATTATTGGGATTTCCCACCGCGAATCTGCGGCCAACCGACGATAAAAAACTGATTCCGGCAAACGGTGTTTATGCGGTTGGGGTCGAGATTGAAAATCAACCCGGCCGGAACGCCGAAGAGAAAAAATATCCCGGCATGATGAACATCGGTTTGCGCCCGACGTTTGGAAAAACCGCGCGCGCCATCGAAGCGCATCTGCTCGATTTCTCCGGCGATTTGTACGGCGCGACGCTGAACGTTCATTTCGTCACACGTCTGCGCCACGAGCAAAAATTCGACTCGCCGCAGGCGCTGATGGCGCAGTTGCAAAGGGATAAAGAAGCGAGCTTGAAAATTTTAAACAATAACGATAGCAGGTGATAAAATGGAAAAGTCAACAGTGGTGCGAGCAAAAATAAATCCCAAGCTCAAAAAAGAGGTTGAAGGAGTTTTTCAAAAACTTGGAATTTCCACTTCTCAAGCGATAACGCTATTTTTTTACGAAGTCAAGTTAACAAAAAAAATTCCTTTTGAAATTCATGTGCCTAATAAAGAAACGCTAAAAGTTTTTCAAGATTCCGATAACGGAAAAGGACTTATTCGTTACAAAGATGTAAATGACATGTTTAAAAAACTGGGGATTTAAATGCGAACGCCAGTTACCACATCCAAATTTGAGAAAGATTTAAAGCGAATGCAAAAACGCGGCAAGGATGTGACGAAGATTAAAACTATCATGGAAAGATTGGCTGCGGAAGAAATACTCGAATCGCGATTCAAAGATCATCTTCTCATTGGCAATTATAAGGGAAGACGCGAATGCCATATCGAGCCCGATTGGTTGTTGATATATAAATTAGACAATGACGAAATCCGTTTCGAGAGAACTGGCACACATTCTGATTTATTCGAGTAAAAAACTTTTTTAAGATTGCAGCCGTCTGAAAAATTTGAAACAAATATAGAACCAACCTCAATCATTTGGAGTGATGTTATGCCTTTAACCTCTGCGGCAAAAGCCGAATGGACAAAAAAATACGGCGCCACTGAAAAAGACAGCGGCAAAGCCGAAGTGCAAATCGCTTTGCTGACGGCGCAGATTAATGGTCTCACCGGACATTTCGAAAAAAACCCCAAAGATCACAACTCGCGCCGCGGCCTGCTGCAAATGGTCGGTCAACGTCGCCGCCTGTTGGATTATCTCATCAAGAAAGACATCAGTCGTTATCGCGCGATTATCGCGGATTTGAATATTCGTAGATAACGCATTTTAAAAATGTTTATTTTGAATCGTAGTCCTGCCCCCTTGTGGGGCACTTTTGAAAGAACAATTTCAATTCATCGAGAGCTCACAAGGGGCTGGGACTACTATTATTAAATGTAATGTTATAACGGAGGAAAATCAACGTGATTCAGGTGCAAAATCTTACCCGTTATTACGGGCGAACGCCGGCCATTCAAGATGTTTCTTTTGAAGTGGAGAAAGGCGAGATTCTCGGTTTTCTCGGGCCGAACGCGGCGGGCAAGACGACGACGATGCGGATTTTGACTTGCTACATGCCGGCCACCAGCGGTAGCGCCAAAGTTGCCGGCTTCGATGTGTTCAGCCAGTCGATGGAAGTGCGCAAGCGCATCGGTTACTTACCGGAACAACCGCCGCTGTATATGGACATGACCGTCAATTCCTATTTGAATTTTGTTGCAAAAATCAAAGGCGTCGATAGCCGCGAGCGCAAAAATCGCATTAACGACGTCATGGAAAAAACGGCAATTGCCGACGTCCAAAACAGCGTCATTCGCAAGCTGTCGAAAGGTTACAAACAGCGTGTCGGCGTGGCGCAAGCGATGGTGCACAATCCCGACGTGCTCGTGCTTGATGAGCCGACGGTCGGTCTCGATCCGAATCAAATTATCGAAGTGCGCGAGCTGATTAAAAATCTCGCCGGCAATCATACCATCATTCTCAGCACGCATATTCTGCCGGAAGTGGCGATGACCTGCCAGCGCGCCGTTATCATCCATCGCGGCCGTGTCGTCGCACAGGATACGATTGCGAACATGACCCAGCACAAACGCGGCTCCGGTCGGCTCGTCGTGCAAGTGGACGGCCCGGCTGGTCAAGTGCGCGACAAGCTGGCGAGCGTGCACGGCGTCAAGAAAGTGCAAGCCAGCAACGGTCGCTATGAAATCGAATGCGAGCCCGGCCGCGACGCTCGCCGCGAGTTGGCGCAAGCCGTCGTGCAAAATGGTTGGGGGCTTTTGGAACTTCGCGCCAAAGATTTCACTCTTGAAGAAGTATTCCTCAATTTGACCACGGAAGAAGGAGGCGCAAAAGCATGAGAAACTTTCTCGCAATCCTCGAACGCGAATTAAAAAGCTATTTTCTCTCGCCGGTGGCGTATGTCGTGCTCGGCTTTTTTCTCGTCGCCACGGGTTTGTTCTATTATAATATCGTTAACTGGTTCGACCGCATGAGCATGCAGTCGATGATGATGGCGCAGCAGTATCGCCAGATGCCGCAGCCGATCAACGTCAACATGATGGCGATCCGGCCGCTGCTCCACAACATCGCGATCATCGGCCTGTTTCTCGTTCCCGGCATCACGATGCGATTGTTTGCGGAAGAGAAGCGGCAGGGCACGATGGAATTGCTCGCCACCTCGCCGTTGTCGAATTGGCAAATCACGTTGGGAAAATTTGCCGCGGCGTTGGTGTTTTATCTCGTCATGTTGCTGGCCACCGGCGTGTTCGTCGGCTTGCTGTTTTTCTTCGGCAATCCCGAAATCAAGCCGATACTCAGCGGCTATCTCGGGTTGCTGTTGGTCGGCGGCAGTTTTATTTCGCTCGGACTTTTGTTCAGCGCGTTTACGGAAAATCAAATCATCGCTTTCGTCGGCGCGTTCGCCGTCAATTTGGCGATTCTTTCGCTGGGCTGGCTGTCTAATTTCGTCGGCCCAAATCTCGGCGCGTTTTTCTCGAGCCTGTCGCCGATCGAGCATTTCGATGATTTTTCCAAAGGCATTATCGACACCAAACATTTGATTTACTATTTCAGCTTCATGTTTGGCGCAATTTTTTTGACCTACGTGACTGTTGAATCTGGAAGATGGAGAGGAGCCCGATGAAAAAATATAGTTCTTATGCCGGCACACTCGGATTGATTTTGATCGCAGCCGGCCTGCTGATTTATTACATCAGAGCCGTTTGGCAATGGCAGGAAATCGTGCCGCTTGCCGTCGGCGTCGCGTTGCTGATATATTATGCGGTTTTCAATTTTAAATCAATCATTGATTTTGTGACGAGTCGCGGCGCGTTGCAAACTGCGAATGCAGTGGTGATGTGCGTTCTCGTGCTCGGTCTGCTCGGCTTTGTGAATTATCTCGCCGGCAAACACACGTGGCGCAAAGACACGACAGCGGCGAAACAATTCAGCCTATCCGATCAAACGAAAAAAGTTCTCAGCGCGTTGAAAGAAGATTTGCGTCTCACGGCGTTTTATCAGTCACAAGAACAAGATCGCATCACCGATCAGTTTAAAGAATACGCTTCAGTGACGCCGAAATTCAAATACGAGTTCGTTGATCCGGACAAAAAACCGGATTTGGCGCGGCGTTACGGCGTGACGGCTTACAACACGACGGTGGTTTCGTATCGCGGGCAGGATGAAAAAATCACGACGGCGACTGAAGAAGATTTGACCAATGCGATCATCAAAGTCACGCGTGATAAAAAGAAGAAAGTTTATTTCACCACCAATCACGGCGAGAAGGCGATTGACAGCGAAGAGCGGCTCGGCATGAGCGCGGCGCAAAAATCCATCAAAGACAAAAATTACGAGATCGGCACGATTTCGTTGATCGACACCGCCGGCGTTCCCGATGATTGTTCCGTGTTGGTGATTGCCGGTGCGACCACGCCGTTCCTGCCGCCGGAGATCGAGAAAGTGAAAAAATATCTCGACAACGGCGGCGCGGGATTGTTCTTGCTGGAACCCGAACCGGCGCCGGCGTTCAGCGAGTTGTTGAACGAATACGGCATTCAAGCGGACAACGATTTTGTTTTGGATTTTTCCGGCATCGGCCAGCTTTTCGGCGCCGGGCCGGACATGCCGGTGGTGACGAGTTTTTCCAAACATGCGATTACCGAGAAGTTCGGCAGTTTCATGACGGCTTTTCCGAACGCGCGCTCGTTGACGCTGCTGGGTGAAAAACCTGCCGGCGTTACCACCGACGCGTTTGCCAACACCAGCCCGAACAGTTGGGGCGAAACGAATATGGAAGAATTGCGCAGCGGTCGCGTGCAGGCCCACGTGCCGCCCGATCGTCGCGGCCCGCTTCCCATCGCGGTGGCCGCCACTAAAAATGCAGCAGGAGACGGCGGCAACGGCTCCGGCAACATCCGCCTCGTGGTCTTCGGCGATTCGGATTTTGCCGCGAATAATCTGTTCGGTTTTCAGAAAAACGGCGATCTGTTCATGAACGTCATCAGTTGGCTGGCCGAAGAAGAAGATCTCATCGCGATTCCGCCGAAGAATCCGGAAGATCGCCGCATCAGTTTGACGGCTTCCGGCTCGAAAGTGATTATGCTCGTGAGTTTGTTTTTGTTGCCGCTCGCGGCGTTTGGCGCGGCGATCGCGGTTTATGTGAAACGGCGATAACGTAGAACCTTAAATTAGTTTATAAGAGTATGGTTGAAACGAACACAAATTTCACTTCGGTATTCGACTTGAGTCCGACTGAGAAGCTTCAATTGGTTGAAGATCTTTGGGATGATCTTGCTACTAGTCCGGAAGTTGTACCAGTTCATGAATGGCAGAAACAAGAGTTGGCTCGCCGGAAAGCCAATCTTCTAAGTAAACCGGCTTCCGGACTTTCTTGGGAAGAAGTCAAGCAAAGGGTGCGCAGCCGCTATGGCCGTTAATTTGATTGTCGCGTTAAAAGCGCGGCAAGGGTTATAATCAGTGTGAGGAAATAACGGGTGGATATCGGAATCATTCGCGAGCGAGTAAAAGCAGATAATTATCTTGCCAAAGCTCATGCGGTGCAACATGCACTGAAAGAAGGGTTCGAGCGTCAACATATGGTCGAAGCCGTTCTTAATGGAAAGATAATTGAGGAATATCCAGATGATAAACGCGCGCTTGTTTGCGGCCGCGCAACGATTGCACAAAACGTGATTATCTACCTGCATGTTGTTTGTGAATATGCCGATCCGATATACATCGAATTTGTTACCGCATATATTCCTGATGAATTTCAGTGGGAAAAACCTGACTTCACACGTCGCAAACGCAAGAGAAGGTAAGTTATGATTGAGAAACCTACTCCTATTTGTGGTCAACACAACGTTTTAAAAGAATGGCGTTCAACCGCCTTCGAGTATACTGATGCGGGGATTTCGGTTCGAGTTCCTAATGTCTTGGCTTGGGTATGTCCGAAAGATGGGGAAGCATCATTTACTCCAGAAACGGTTGACGAGCTGATTGCCACTGTTCATGAATTAATTGAGACGGCCAAACGTGCGCGAAGCCGCCGGCCAATGTTTACAGAGTACGTTGTGGCAGTGAATTAATGATAAAGGAGCGGAGAGAATAGCAGATGAAATTTCGCAATACCTTGCTGTTGTTGTTGATCACGGCAGCAGTTGGCGCGTACGTTTATTTTTATGAAGTGAAGGGCGGCGAGAAACGCGAGAAGGAGAAAGAAGCCGCCGGCAAATTGTTGGATATTAAAAAAGATTCCGTCACGGCGATCACGATTATGCCGGATGGCATCGAGCTGAATAAAGTCGGCGCGACGTGGGAATTAAAAGCGCCGGTGCAATATCAGGCCGATGATGGCGCGGTGAGTTCGTTGTTATCTTCATTGGAATCGGCGGCGCGCGATCAAAAAGATATTACCGAATCGCCTTCCGAGCACGCCGGTTTCGGACTCGATCCGGCGCGGACGGAGTTAATTGTCCGTCATGAGAAAGGCGAACAAGATACGCTTTATATCGGCGACGCCAATGTCACTTCGACTATGGTTTATGCCCGCGTCAATAACGATCCGGAAGTGGTTTTGACTAACAACAGTTTGTCGACGAATGTGAAAAAACCATTGCTGGATTGGCGCAATAAAGATTTGCTGAATTTCGACAACAACGCGGCGAATCGCGTGTTATTAACAACGCCCAAAAATCGTTTTGAGTTGAAGAAAGAAAACGGCAAATGGCAAATGGTCGCGCCGATCAAAGCCGCTGCCGACGAGTCTAAAATTTCCAGTATTCTCAGTCGCGTGCGTTACGGCCGCATTGCCGAATTTATCGCCGAGCAAATGGATGAGGCGAAAAAGTACGGTCTCGACAAACCGGCGTATGAATTTACCGTTTTCTTCGGCGCGAATGACGCGCAAAAAGCGCTGCATTTTGGCAAAAAAGAGGGCGCGAATTATTACGCGCATGATCCGGCTCGGCCGCAGGTTTTCAAAGTTGACACCAGCCTCGTCAAAGATCTCAATATCAGCGTGATGGATTTGCGCAACAAAAAACTCGCCGAGTTCGAGAGCTGGAATGCGGATTATGTGGAATTGAATTACGCCGACACGCTGAAGATCGTTTGCGAGAAAGATACTTCGGGCAATTGGCAGATCACCGCGCCAGAACAGAAAAAAGCAAAAAGCTGGGAAGTTTCTAACATTACCAGCGCGCTTTCGGGCTTGGAAGCCGCGGCTTTCGTCGATGAAAACGTCGCCGATCTCAAAAAATACGGCCTCGATAAACCGCGTTTGATCGCAACGATCAAACAAAAGGGCAGTGAAGTCGCCAAAGTTTTAATTGGCAAAGAAAAAGGCGATCGGGTTTTCGCCAAAGCCGCGAATAATGCGGTCGTGGTGGAAGTGAAAAAAGAAGAAGCGGACAAGCTTTTTAAGAAACTAACTGATTTAGCGGAATAAGTTGCAAGTGACGAGTTTAGATCATTTGAAGAATGGAAAATCCC
>Ga0247727_10011019_pt1 | contig 15881 bp, 19 predicted proteins | sample WisWelCaveWW1625_FD_202498 | JGI IMG/M metagenome (GOLD analysis project Ga0247727, IMG submission 202498) | Biofilm microbial communities from Wishing Well Cave, Virginia, United States - WW16-25 | ecosystem: Environmental > Aquatic > Deep subsurface > Groundwater > Cave microbial mat | place...
GGGCTTCCAATCTCTTGCGCCGCCGATTGTGAGGCTCGCTCGCCCTCGGGCTCGCTCCCCTCACAATCGGCGAAAAGGCCCACCACTTCGTTAATGCGTGTCCGATCTAGTCCAAACTTTTACAGCTTTTGAGCCTGCGCAGCTGCTTGTTCGCGCGTTCGAACTGTTTGGCGTGCGCATAACCCTGGCGCTTGATCAGCGCCAGCTTGCCCACCCGCGTGTAGGACTGGCGAAGCCGCATACATACGTAAGCGCTTGGCCAGTCGGACGAGACGGATGCGGGAGCGCGCCAGCAGCCTGGCATCGGTCGCGAACGTGACCGCCTTCTCCTGCACGGTGGTGTCGACCACCACCTCGCGCAGGTCGCCGACACTTCATCGCTCCAATCTTGACCGCAACGGCAAGGCTATCCTTCAACAGCGCGGCCAGGCGCTCCTCCCCCATCCGTTGTCGCCAGCGCTTCAGCGATGAGCGGTCGAACAGTGCTTCGTGCTGAAAGAACTCCTTGCCGCAGAAGGGTTGAAAATAGGGGTTCTCGACCCAGCGGGCGCAAAACTCCTCATCGGACAGATCGAACGTGTACTTGAGGATCGCCAACCCCGCTATCAACCGCGTCGGCAGTGGCGGGTGGCACCGAAGCTCATCTCGAGAAAGCGCCAGTCCATGACGCGGCCGAGCCGGACGAGTTCCTGCTCGAGGTTGATGATCTGATCGAGCCGCGCCTTGAACAGATCCCTTTGCCCACTCTCCCGCCGCTCCCGTCGCCGCATGAACTCACCCCCGCCGACGCACGCCAAAGGAAATCATGCTTCGGCCGACTCAGGGAAGAGCCGCCGTGCAATTTGCAAGGAAATCGACCTCGCCCGGTCATGACCGGCAAGTCCGACGCCATCGCCTTAGGCGATCAACGCGTCAAATCACAGACTTGAGCATTCTTCACCGACGACGAAGTAGATCGTGCCAAGCACCCGGTAGTTCACGAGGGGCCGCTTGCCGACGCAGCGAGAGCAAAGTGGGCGGCCGCCGCTCCTCAGCCGACCTTCAGATATGCGAAGCCCTTGCTTTGAAGCGCCGCGACAGTGGCAACACCCGACGGCACAAGTTTGATGTAGGGTGCGTCCTTCGCTAGCGCTGTGTCGAGCTTTTGCCGATCGAAGGTGATCTTGCACAGGTACACGTCAACGCCGTACTTGGCGAGCGCGTCCATTCTCTTCTCGAGCTCCGGATCAATCGTGGGGTGTTTCTCCCAGGGTGTGCCGGCGAGGGTTTTCAAGTGATACTTGATGCCGACTGAATGCGCGACGATGACGATCTTTGTGCTCAGCGGGTCGAAATTGTACACGGACAAGTGGTTATTGATGTTTCGCAGCATGTCGCTGTAGCGTTTGTCGTCACCAAAATCGCAGTGGTAGAGACACGCGACCTCAGTTTCCTTTTTCATGCCGGCAAGGTCGAGTTCCTTCGGCGCGGCGTGTGCCGAGACACTGCCGGCAGCGGCGGCTCCGCCGGCCGCGAGTGCGACCACAAGGCGTCTGCGATCGATATTGGTCATTGGTGCTCTCCCTGGGTGTGTGAATAGTTTTCTACTCCTTCAGCATTGTCCCGATGACCTGAGCTTGCATCGGCATGCCGATCGTTTCGGCCATGTTGACAAGGCTAAACGCTCCGAGAGCTTGGTCGGGGCGCGCAGAACCGAAAAGCGTCCACAGGTCTGAGGTACATTAAGACATCTGCATGTTCGGATGTAAAGGGCAGGCTACTAGCTGCCCCTATTGTGTTGAAGTGGATGGTCTTTCCCGCCAGGTCGTCGATCGTCCTGATTTCCGGCGGGTTCGTTCCCTGGGGCTTGTTGGCCGTTCGCTGCGCTGCAGCAAGTCGGCAGGTATTTGGGGCTTCTGCGGGGCGGGACGATGAGGGCCTTCGCGAGCGGCTCAAACCCTTGTCGGCGCCGTCTTGCCAGCGGAAGGCTCGGCTTTCGCACAAGGGTACCTCGAACAATAGGCCGAATTGACGTTTTGCGGGTTGGCTGAGCGCATGGATCGTGGCGGTCGTGCTCGGGAGCGGCCCGTCTTGGCCCATTTTCTGAGCCCGCGGGATCGCCGCCGGGCCGTTTTACGCGACGCAACACAGACTCCACCCACGAACGCAAACTCAGGCGGGCGCAGCCGCCACCCGGTCGAGCTGCACTAGCCGCTGCATGTTGTAGACCAAGTTCATCATGCCGATCTTCGCAGCCGCCCGCACCTGCCGATGCTGCGCACGATCTTGCCGCCCATCGAGGTGTGCTGATGGCCGAACACGTGCTCCACACGGGCCCGCACCCTCGAGCGCGTGGTGTTGGCGGCCCGCTGCCGCTGCGACAGCGGCCGGTTGCGCGCGGCCCGGGCGTGGACGCGGCTCTTGTAGCCCTTCGCCTCGAGCTTGGCCTCGATCTCGGCCGAGCGGTAGGCGCTGTCGGCCCACACGTCTTTGCCGGTGTTGGATTGATCCAGCACGGCGTGCGCGTCCTTGTCCTTCTGCGCGTTCTTGGCCGGCTTCTCCCAGCCCTCCGGCGTCTTGCCGGCCTTGATCGCCTCGTTCTCCTCGCGGCAGTTGCGCTGCCTGGACGATGTAGCCCTTGGCTTGCAGATGCTGGCCGAACAGCGCAAACAAGCTTCTCGATCAGCCCCGCCTGCGCCAGCGCCTCGCGGAACAGCCACACGGTGGTGGCGTCGGGCACCGGGTCCTCGAGCCCGAGCCCCAGAAAGCGCATGGACGAGAGGCGATCGCGGATCAGGTATTCGAGCTGCTCGTCGGCGACATTATAGAGCGTCTGCAGCACCAGGATCTTGAACATCAGCACGGCGTCGTAGGGCTTGCGGCCGGCCTTGCTCTTCCTCTCATCGGGCCGCGGCCGGGTCGCCGCCTCGATCTCCGGCCGGAAACTCTCGAACGGGATCGTGGCGTTGATCACCTTCTGGCCAGGGCCGAGCAAATCAGATTCGATGGAGCGGCATGATGGGCCAGCGGGGGCAGCCATGGGCCAGATGGGCTTCCACGATCTCGACAAGCGCCTCGATGCGGTCAGCGCCAAGGGTGATCCGCTAGGGCCATTTTTCGAAGTGCCCACAAGAGATTAAGATTTCACATCAGTGGGCGGCGGGCACAGATGCTCGAGATCGCGCAACGCGCGTCTTCGTGCAGGAGGCGGAGGCGCGGGCGAAGGCTCTAAAGTTTCGCATCTATCCGAATTCATCGCTCAACATCAAACCGGGCGAGCTGCTCAACGCAATGCAGAACAGCACGCTAGAGATGGCAGTCTATCCGTTGGTCTACGCTGTCGGTAAAGTACGGGAGTTTTCTCTCGCAGGGCTTCGCGGCTTCGTGCCCAATCTCGAAGCCGCGCAAGCGCTGAAGGGCTCCGAGATATACACAACGCTGCAATCAATCGCCGAGGCAAATGGCATTCGAATTCTAACTTGGTGGTGGGCCCCAGGCGGCTTCCTCGCGAAAAACCGTGAGATCTCGGATCCGAAGTCGGTTCAGGGCCTCAAAATGCGCGCTGCCGAGCCGCTGTTCGAGCTCATGCTGAAAGATGCCGGTGCCTCAGTAACGAACATGCCGTCGACTGAAATCTACGCGGCCATGCAATCGGGCTCGCTCGACGCCATCCTCACCACCTACCAAACCTTCGTGTCACTATCAGATTTATACTTCGACGCGGGCCAACGGGATGTCGAGCGGCGGATGGTGACGACGCTCCGTAGCGCCGGTGTCAGCATCCGTCGGATGACCAACGAGGACCATCTAACGTGGTTGCAACTGGCGCAGCGAACGGCATGGCTCGAGTACACGAAAATAAATCCTCGTGCTCAAGAGCTGCTCCTCACGACGATTCGGACACACTTAGAGAAGCTCGGTTCGAAGGACGACGTAGTCGACAGCATATACGGGGACCAACCGAAATAGCCTGCGGCGAGGTATGGCGTGGCCCACATATCCAATAGTGAGGGTTCTGGCACGGTTGCCGGGTCGGGTCCTGTGGACGCCGCAGCGGCGGATGGCTCTGTGCGTTTGTGGTGCTGGTGCGTTGGTCCGGCAGGGCTCCCGGCACAGGGTCGCACGCCAACGACTGCGCTTGCGCGCGCGTAGGCGACAATCGGGGCACTCAACTTGTCGAATGAAAGTAGCGAGCTACGTGTGGCTGTGTCGATCCCTGCCGAGCGTTTGCTGCGGCGCAGGAAGGGCCGATGTATCCGCCACTGCCGCCAACCTGAGACAGCTCACCACGTCTGGCAGGCCCGACCAACTCACAACCAGTCTCCGCGAATTGGAGAAGAATATCTGGCGGATCCGGACTCGCGCATTAGGCCGCATCCGCAGCATCGGTCTTCCGGTCCGTGTGGTCCGATAGGAACAGCTGCTCGATCTCGTGCAGCGGCCGCGGCCGGCTAAAGTAGAAACCCTGCATTTCTGTGCAACCTTCGGATTTGACCGTGTCCAGCTGCCCCTCGGTCTCCACGCCCTCCGCCGTCGAAGCCATACACAGGCCGTTCGCCAGAGCCGCGATGGCGCGCACGATGTTGAGCGAGGTCGCGCTATCGTTGATGTCGTTTACGAACGATTGGTCGATCTTGATTCTGTCGAAGGGGAAGCTCTGCAGGTAGCTGAGCGAGGAATAGCCCGTGCCGAAGTCGTCCATGGCAACCCCGACACCGAGCTCGCGCAGCTGATAGAGCACAGCCAGCGTCGCCTCTTTGTCCTCCAGAAGCACGGTCTCAGTGATCTCCAGCTCGAGCCGGCCTGGCGACAAACCAGATGCGGCCAGCGCCCCGACCACCACCTGTACCAGTCCGGGACTCCTGAACTGCGCTGGCGAGACATTGACCGCGAGCTTCAAGTCGTGCGGCCATCTCGCCGCAGCGGCGCAGGCGCTCCTCAGCACCCATTCGCCGAGCGGGACGATGAAGCCGATGTCCTCCGCCAACGGGATGAATTCGCTAGGCGGAACCATGCCTCTCTCGGGATGCTGCCAGCGGACGAGAGCCTCGAAGCCGCTGATCTCGTTGCTTTCGAGATTGACGAACGGCTGGTAGTGGAGATCGAACTCACCGGCGCCAAGCGCTTTGCGCAGGTCGCATTCCATGGCGCGCCGCGCCTGCATTTGCGCGTCCATCTCGGATTCGAAAAAGCGGTACCTCGCGCGTCCCTCCCCTTTGGCCCCGTAGAGCGCCAGATCGGCATTCCTGATCAGCTGGAGCGGGTCCTCTCCGTCGAGCGGTCCCACGGCAATGCCAACGCTGGTGCCTATAACGACCTGATGTCCATCGATGTCATAGGGCTCGCTGACCACCTCAATGATGCGTTGCGCCAAAACGGTAGCATCGGACGGCTGCTCGATGGCGACCTGCACAATCGCGAACTCGTCTCCGCCCATTCGCGCGATTGTGTCCGTCTCCCTGACGAGCCTGCACAGCCGCTCGGTAACCATCTTCAACAGCTTGTCGCCCGCGGCATGGCCCAGCGTATCGTTGACGTTTTTGAAGTGGTCGAGGTCGAGCAGGTGAGTCGCCACAATCTCACCGCGCTTGACGCGCTTGAGCGCATACTCCAGGCGCTCATTCAGCAGCACGCGATTGGGAAGGCCGGTCAAGGCATCGTGCAGCGCCATGTGCGCGATCTTGGCCTCCGCGCGTTGCTGCTCGGTGATGTCCTGATGGGTAGTGACCCTACCGCCGTCTGCCATCGGCTGTACCGAAACGGCAAGGCAGCGGCCGTCGCTCAGCCGGCTGGTGTAGTAGCCAGCGTCTTTCCCGTTGAGGTGGCGGAATAGTGAGTCCATGAGCTGGTCAGCAGTCTTGCCGCTGAAATCAAGGTTGGCGATGCGATATTCGATAATCTGCCGCAACGTCGTGCCAGGCTTCACTTGGTCGGGCGTGAGGCCGTACATCTCGGCGAAACGTTCGTTGCAAAGGACGAGCCGTCGCTCGGCATCGAACATCGCCAGGCCTTGGGCCATGTTGTTGAGCGCCGCATCCAAACGATCCTTGAGTACCTCGCGCTCCGTGATGTCCTCATGCGTGGTGACTAAACAGCCATCCGCCATCAGCCGCCGCACCGCACAAATGACGCGTCCGTCGGCCAGCTTCTGGATTCGTGACGAAGCCTTCCCAAACTCAGCCAGCCAATCGCGTACGAAGGTCTGGAAGTCGACACTGCCGAAGACACCGTTCGCGTAGCGATACTCCATGATCTGCCGAATGGTCGTGCCGGGCTTCACTTGGTCGGGCGTGAGGCCGTACATCTCGGCATAGCGGCTGTTACAGATAACGATGCGCTGCTCCGCATCGAACAAGCACAGACCCTGCGCCATGTTTTCCAGGGCTGTATCGAATTGGAGAGTTTGTCGCACCAGCTGCTCGGTCAGCCTCTCATACCGCTTGTTGTTCTTTTCCAGCTGCGCGCTCAGCCTCTCCCGCTCGGTGATGTCCTCGTGCGTGGTAAGAGTGCCGCCGTCTGCCATCGGCTGCGCCCTAATCGCTATGCAACGACCGTCACTGAGCCGGCTGTAGAACTGACCGAAATCGATGCCATCGCGTCTGCGAAGCATGGAATGCAAGATTTCGTCGGGGGACTTATCAGACTGCAGCCCGTTCGATATTCAATGCTCGATGATTTGCCGCAGGGTCGTGCCGGGCTTTACTTGCTCCGGCGTGAGGCCATAGATTTTGGTGTAATGGCTATTGCAGACGACCAGCCGCTGCTCGACATCGAACATGGCCAAGCCTTGAGACATGTTGTTGAGGGCTGTCTCGAGCCGCATGTTCTGCGTGCGCAGCTCCTCATCGCGTTGTTGCAGCGCCCTTTTCTGGCGCTCCCGCTCCTCCGCCGCTTCATGGCGCTCGCGCAGGTCGCGAATGGCGTAGACCTCGACCGCCTGCAGGTTGGTGCCGAGTGGCTGGCGAACCACTTCAACTGCAATCCGGCCATCCGATGCTGTCTTCAGAACAGTTTCCCAACGCTGGATCGCCATGCTCCAATGCTGCGTCGGCACGGTCTCGAACAGCTCGATGGTACTCTTGCCGATCAGCTCGTCTTGCGAACGGCCGCAGAGCTGCGAAGCCAGTCTATTGACGTTGACGATGGTGCCATCTCTCGCCACCACCAAAGCCTTGTTGTCGCGAGCGATGTTGAGGGCCTCCAACGCAGCAGCCAAGAGGTCTTGATTGCGGGTGGCGGCCTTGCGCATGGCGGAGGCTGCCATCGCGCCCAACAGCCGAACCACGGCGCGAAAAGGTGCCGACTTAAGACGTTTCCAGCCGTTCAACATTGCTGCTTCCCCGGTTATTCGAGCGCAGCATACTTAAACTGAGCACCCCTAATCGTTTCTTCCGAGGACTGCTTTTTTCGAAAATTGCGGCTAGTCGTGGGTAAGAAAGGGTAAAGGCGTACTGACATGGGACAGCAACCAATCAAGCCGCTGTCGTCGCCGCAATATCAAGTTTTGGGCGCGATCCGCCCGTCGGACTATTCCTGCCGACGCAATCCGGTTCGCGTAGGCGATGGTTGCTGATCCCGGTGGGCGTTAGCACCCTTGCGAGAGACCACCTGTTTTGCCTGCCCTTGTGGATCAGCATCGAATTTCGAGTCACTTCGGCCGGGTGGTCCTGTTGACGTGCAAGTTACCAAGTCCCGTGCGCGCCGATTCCGGTGAGGCTCTCCGCGAGAGCCGGTGCATCTGCTCTGCAGGCAAGAGCGTCCACTTGGTTTGAGCCTGCTCTGCCCGACAGCAGACGGATGCCGGATTGGCGCACCCCGCGCCGTTCTGTGCGGCTCGCCTGCCAGCGTGCTTGCATTTCCCCGGCACATGGTGTCCCTATCAGCCGAGGGAAAGTTCGCGGCCGCTGGGAGGCAGCCCGAGCGCGGGCAGGTCCCATGCGGACTCGTCGGATCGGCCGTTTTTCGTCGACGCGAGTTTCTCCACGGACTTGAATTCCCGCGGGGTCCGATCTCGAGCTGATGCTGTCGTGTACGCGCCATGCCCCTGCGCTGGCGATGCCCGAGGCGTCCGAGAGGCGATCGGGCCGGACAGCGTGGTGAGGCATGCATCTCTACCTGCCGGTCGCCGAGATGTCGGCCAACGTCTTCATCTTCCTCGCCATGGGCGGGGCGGTGGGCTTCCTCTCGGGCCTGTTCGGCGTCGGCGGCGGCTTCCTAATGACGCCGCTCTTGATCTTCTCGGGCGTTCCGGCTGCGGTTGCGGTTGGCACCGAGTCGGCGCAGATCGCCGCCTCCTCGGTGTCGGGTGCGTTCGCCCAGTGGCGGCGCAGGAACATCGATTTCATGATGGGCGGGGTGCTGCTGGCCGGCGGCATCTTCGGCTCCATTTTCGGCGTGCGGCTCGTCGGCGACCTGCGGCGGCTGGGTCTCTTCGATTTCTTCGTCTCCATCTGCTACGTGACCTTCCTGGGCGTGATCGGCACTCTGATGCTGATCGAGAGCCTCAACACCATGCGCAAGACACGCGCGGGCGCCGGCGTCTCCGCCCGCCGCTCCGGCCAGCACAACTGGATCCACGGCCTGCCGCTGAAGCTCCGCTTTCAGCGTTCCAAGCTCTACATCAGCGCCATCCCGCCGTTTCTCATCGGCCTGTTCGTCGGCCTGCTGGCCGCCATCATGGGTGTGGGCGGGGGCTTCATCATGATACCGGCCATGATCTATCTCTTGCGCATGCCGACCAATATCGTGGTAGGCACCTCGCTGTTCCAGATCGTGTTCCTGACCGCGGCAACGACCGTGCTGCATGCCTCGCAGAACCAGACCGTCGATGTGGTGCTGGCCGTGCTGCTGATGGTGGGCGGCGTGGTCGGCGCACAGTTCGGGGCGGTTGCCGGGGAGCGGCTGAAGGCCGAGCAGCTGCGCTTCCTGCTGGCGGCGCTGGTGCTGATGGTGGGGCTGCGCTTCGCCTGGCAGCTGATCGCGCCGCCGTCCGATCTCTATTCCCTCAGCCCCGCCATCGGGGGAGCATGATGCGCCGGCACAAGGACGCCCCGACCCGGCCCGAATCGGTCGAGACCTACAGCCGCCCGCGCCGGGCGGGCAAGTTCTTCGACCACGGCATCGCCGCCAGTACAGAGGGGGAACTATGAGCAAGATCGCATCCGCAAATTCCGTGCTGACGGCCAACCGGCTGAGCGACGGCGTTGTTGTGTTCCTCGACTTCGAGGGCGCCTGGAACGAGAACATCCGGGAGGCCGTCGTTGCGCACTCGCCCGACGAGGCGAGGGCGCTGGAAGACCGCGGCGCCTACGACGCCTCACGCAATCTCGTGGTCGAGCCCCACCTGATCGAGGTGCGCGAGGCGGACGGCACTCTTTTTTTGGCCTGAGTACCAACCATTCCAGGCCTCTCGCCAAGACGCTCGCTGATGGCCAGGCGACGCTGATTGCCTGGGCGATCACCGGAAATCTTCTGTGGATCGAACTGGGATCACGCAGATGGGCCCAGAAGGGGGTGCCAAAGCCTGGCGAGGCGTTCGGTTGGTTCCAGAGGGAATTGGGGCGGATCAAGGCTCACATCGCCGAGCTTATCAAGCTGCGCAAGAATGCGCTTGTCGGTCGCCTGCGTGTACTTGCGCTCGGCTCCGCGATTGTCCCCCTCTCGTTGAGCCCGGCAATCCTTCCGACCGATCGCTCGCGTCGGCATGCCGGTCGCTGCAAGCAGTACGATCGGCACCCGCTGGCGCAGCCGGTGCTCCGTTTTCGTCGAGCGCGCCAAGCCTTCAACCTCGGTGCGTTCCTCCCCCGTCAAATCGATCGCAGTCGCGTCAGGGATGCAATTTCATGCACCCTTGAATCACGACTCACCCATCAGCGATAGTATGTACTAGAGCCAAGAAGACATCTCGGGAATATGCACAATGTCCAAGCTGGTAGCGCCGCATGGAGGCGGATCGTTGAAGCCGTTGCTAGTCCACGCGGCCGAGCGCGGCGAGGCAATGAAGCGGGCCCGTACGCTCAGGTCGATCCCCATATCTTCGCGGGAGGTGTCGGACCTCTTCATGCTCGGAATGGGCGCCTACACGCCGCTCGACGGCTTCATGGGGCACGACGACTGGAGGGGCTCCGCGGCCAAAGACCCCTTCTTCAAGGAGGTGCTCGACAGCCAGCGCAACTTCGCCAAGACCGTCGTGCCCTACTGGACACCAAGATTCTCGACCTCTACTCCGAGCTCGGCAACTCGGCGCTGCAGAAGAAATAGGGCGGGAGCTATCGATGAGGCCCCGAGCGGGCTTTTGCCGACGCCGTCGCCGGTTTGAGGGACACGATGACTGAGAATGCGCCGTCCGGCCTCGCAGCGACGGTGCATTTCCTCGACCGCATCAGCTTGTGGTCCGGCAAGATTGTCGGATGGCTCATCATACCCATGGTGTTGAGCCTCGTTTGGGAGGTGGTCGCCCGCTACTTCTTCAACGCACCGACCATCTGGGCCTACGACATGACGTATATGTTCTACGGCTCGTTCTTCATGCTGGGTGCGGCGTACACGCTCATGCGCGGCGGCCATATCCGCACCGACAGCCTTTATGGCCAGTGGTCCGTGCAGCGGCAGGGCCTGGTCGACGCGATCTGTTACCTGGTGGCCTTTTTCCCGCCGCTCATCGCCCTTCTCTACGTGACGTGGGACTATTTCTGGATCTCCTTCAACCGCGGCGAGCGCGTCGTGTCGAGCCCGTGGATGCCGGTCATCTACCCGCTCAAGCTCGTGACGACTGTTCCGCGGCATCCAGCAGCTGCTGGCAGGAGTGCGCGGCTCTCTCTACCTCGCGGTGCTCATCACAGCCACGATCTTCGCCGCTGCGACCGGCATCGTCGGCTCCTCCGTGACACTGCTCGGCGTCATGGCGGCGCCGAGCATGAAGAAGAGCGGCTATGACATCAGGCTGTCGGCGGGCGTCATTACGGCCGGCGGCACGCTCGGCATTCTGATCCCACCCTCGGTGATGCTGATCGTCATGGGGCCGGTGGTCGGCGTGCCGACCACCGATCTGTTCGCCGCCGCCGTTGTTCCGGGCCTGCTGTTGTCTGGCCTCTATATCGTCTACGCGCTCGGGCGCAGCTACATCGATCCCGCGCTCGGGCCATCGCTGCCTGCCGAAGACCGAATGGCCGTGGCCGCGGTCCTCAAGGAGCTGGCGCTCGGCGTGCTGCCGGTGATCATCGTGATCCTGGCGACGCTTGGCGTCATCCTCGCCGGCATCGCCACGCCGACCGACGCGGTCGCGGTCGGCGCGTTCGTCGTGTTCCTGCTGACGATCGTGTCGCGCACCATGAGCTGGGAAAAGCTCAAGAGATCGGTCTACGCCACGCTCGAAGTGTCGAGCATGATCCTTATCCTGGTGGCGGCCTCCAACTACTTCGGCGCGGTATTCTCTCGCCTGGGCTCGGCGAACATGATTGCGGAATCGCTACTCGCGCTACCGTTCCCGCCCATGGCGATGTTGATCCTTAACCTGTTGATCATCTTCGTGCTCGGATTGCCGCTCGAGGCAACCGTCGAGCTAAGCACGCCCCTTTTCAGCCAAGGCCTGCTCGCGTATAGCCACTTTCCGGGTTCCCACATCATTTCGACGGATCATTTCCCGTGGACCTCGCCCTGATCGGCCAGTTTGCAACCTCCCGGAAGGGCGATGACTGCCGTTGCTCGCGTCCCGACGGTGCGCTCCATCATCTCGTTGGCCAGACCGAGGCCTTCGGTGAGGACGGCGCGCAACCCCTCGATTTGCCCTTGGAGGCGGGTGCTGTCCTGCTCGAGGGGATCAGGTATTGGCTCGGGTCGTTCGGCTGCCGCATGGGGTGCTCCATCGAGGTTCATGTAAGCGCCGATGGATGCAATCTCCCCGCCGCCCGTGTCACGGCATCTCTCTTGTGATCGTACAGAAATGGCGGGGCGTCATGCGAAAACTCGACCACACCTTTGCCATCAAGCAAGCCCATTGACTGCCCCCGACGCGAACAGTGACAATTAAATGGAGACCTCATGGCGCCTCTATTGCAGCCGGCCGAATGCACCATTCTATTGATAGACCCAAGGAAACAACACATCAGCACTTTCGATCTGGCGAGGCAGCGCGGCCTGATCCGAGCCTTCAACCTCATCGACAACGCCGCATCCGCCACCGCCGTGCCTTGCTACTACGCCCTCGAGCACGATGCGTCAGGTCCCCAGGAGTTGCTCGCCATTCCTTGTCAAACCGCCAAGCCGCGCGTTCATACCCTCAGCAACAACGGACCGTCGTGGACCAGCTCGGGGATTGCGACTGCGCTTGCTACTGAGAATAGGCCCTGCCTAGTCGTGTGCGGCTTCTGGCTCGAGACGAGCGTCACCTTCATGGCGCTACATGCCCTCTCGAGCGGCTTCGATACATTCTTGCTGATGGACGCAACGCCATCTCGCGCTGAGGATTCGCGTGCACCGTCCTCCGATCGTCTCCTGCAGGCAGGAGTCGTGCCAACTACGACAGACCAGCTAATCGCCGAGTGGGCCGAGCAAACTGTCGACCTCCAACTCCGCTCGGACCTGTCTAAGCTCATCCAATCGGGCTAAATAGCTCGACTCACGGCTTGCGTCGTGAATAGAGCGCCTATACCTGCAACGGCATATCGAACAACGCCGCTATTCTTACTGTGTGATAAGCGAAGGAAGCCTCACGGCATCGCACTTGCGCTGACAACATCTGCGGCAAGCCATTCGCAAGCGCGACGCCGATCTGACGGCGCATAGTCGTGATCGAGTTCGGCCTGTCGCGCTCAGGTCGGAGTGGCCTGGCCGCGCGCCGGTAGTTTTCATGCGGCGTCGGGATTTTTCCGCCGACGCTCGGGCAATCGGTCCTGAGGGGGAATCGCACTCCTTTCGGAGACCAGGAATCCGCCAGCCACGATCGAGAGCGTCGCCTGGTGATGGAAGCCACGCCAGCCTCGGCCCTCGCAATGGTCGAGACCGATCTGGCTGTAACAGCCCGCAGACGTCCAGCCCTGCCGTGCGCAGGTCAGCATTAACGGTGAACCAGGATTTTTCTGCGCTGCAACCAAGTCCTTACCGCTTCAGCTGACTATCGTCCGGTGCAGGCTCGGTCGATGCCGGCTCGGGTGAGGCCGAGCGGAAACACGCCCGCGCGTTGCGAACGTTACTTCACGGGAGGAGATCCATATGCGCCGCGCCGGTTTTTCCGTGGCCTCCGAGTGGCCGCCCGCTCAGGGTGCCTATGATTATATGAGCATGCTGGCCAAGCCCGATTGGGCCTGGGAGTGCCTTCGCCGCAATTCAGTCTACCAGTCGATCGCGCGCCTGCGGCACGGCAAGGGCCTGGTTCGCGTGCGTCTGACAACCGGTGCTGCGCTCACACGTCTTCGCGCTCGCGCGCCCCACGCGGAGGCGTGGGGCTTGTGCTGCTTTCGCTGACCCTAGACTCACCGCGTCGCAAGCCTATCCGGTATGGCTCCCCGAGACGGCTGCTGCCTCTTTTTGCATCACAGCCGAAAGGATCGAAGCAGCATCTGCCGGTCGTCCGGGGCTTCGTATTCCGGCTTTGCCCAATGTCGAGCATATTCTTCTCGATACGCTCGGCCGGCAGCACGTGATCCTGCGCGCAGGAGGAGCCACCCTTCAGCTCACGATCACTGGTGCGCTGGCCACTATCGCACCCGTGGCGTTCAGCTTTCTCGTTAGGGATATTAGTGAGCTGGCCGCCGTCTCACGGCGCCTTTCCAAGCTGGACAGCTTGTGGTCGGCATCACGCTCCCTCGGCAAAGCGCCGCCACGTTGGACCGCCCGCACCAGAAAGCTCCGCGATGCGCTCATCGCACTCGACGGCCGGCGGGCTGGCGCTTCGAACAGAGAAATCGCCGCCGTCATCTATGGGCATGACTGGGTCGAACATGATTGGCCGAACGCAGGCCTCCAGGATCGGCTGCGCCGCGATCTGCAACGAGGTCTTGCGCTTTCGAACGGGGGCTATCGCGACTTGCTCGCCTGAGGGGGGCGTTTTCGAGGCCCCCGCATATCGCCACCTCCAAATACATTCAGAATGCGTCAAATTCGAAACGCAGAAGTTTTGGAGATCGCCCATGTGCGACGATTGCGACTCGCCCTTTCTCACTATTGACGAGACAGCCAAGCTCTTGCGCGTCAATCGCCGCACGCTAGACAACTCGCGTTGGAAGCAAACCGGCCCTCCATTCCGCCGACACGGTGGACGTATCGTCTACCATCGCGACGAGGTTATCAAGTGGTCGGAGCAGCACCGTCCCGATCCGCCGCCACGACGATGAAACGCCTACCTCTCGTCATCGCCGCCATCGGTCTCAGCGTCCTTGCTCTGCCGTCGGCAATGAGTCGCGGCCCGGTGCTTGTTTGGAATGCAAGTCCGAGCGTTCCGATCGGCCTTTACCGTGTCGTTGCGCGACCTCCGCCATGTGGCGCGCTCGCACTTATCCGGCTGGCCGAGCCTTTCCGAACGCTTGCGGACATCCGCGGATACCTACCCGCCTCCGTCCCCATCATCAAGCCAGTTGCCGCACTCGATGGAGACTCGGTGTGCCGGAACGGACAGGCCGTATCGATCAACGGCCGCGTCGTTGCCTTTGCCCCCAACCGCGACGCCGCAGGGCGGCCTCTGCCCCGCTGGCGTGGCTGCCGACGCCTTGAGCCCGAAGCAGTGTTCGTGATTTCCAACCGGCCCAACAGCTTTGATAGCCGCTATTTTGGCCCGGTGGGCCGGAACCATGCGATGGGCTTGGCCATACCACTATGGACAATGGTGGCCTCGCCAGACCCCAGGCCTCCAATCCGATGTTCGCTGGACACGCCCGTCAGCACCCAGCCCGACTAATCTTCCGCAATCTAGCCCCTCTCCAGCTGAACGAGCGCCCGATCGACCAAGGCCAGCCCGCCCGCGAGCTGCGTCCGCAACGACTTGAGCTCGCCCACTGCATCATCCTCCATTGCCACCAGGTCGGGGCGAAGACATTCAGCCAGCAGGGACTCCAGCGACTGCTGCCGAAGCGCTGCGCTCGCGGCATCGAGCGTGTCATCGCTCAGGCCGTCTGCATGAAGTGTGAATCTGCCATCCGGGTTCAATGACACCGAAAGCCGCGAGCCCGCCAACACCGCCCGCTCCACCATCTCCGCCGGCAACACGACCTCCACGCCGACAGGGCTGCCGTCGGCCTGCCGGAACCCGGCGACATAGTTTTCGCTCGCAAAACCCTCCTCGGCCTTCTCAGACCGCTCGAAGAAGGGCATCACCTCGACCACCTTGTTCATCACGCACCGCCCTAGCTTTCACCGTTGAATGACCGCAACGCACGCGCCGTGGGAAACAGCACAATTCCTATCCCGCAATGGGATAATCCGGAATCGGGATTATGCGCTGAGGCCGCTGCTCTCGAGGCCGGCCTCCCGCAATGCGCGATTCCCTGCGCTCTCCCCGCCAACAACAGCTCCGCGCGCTGCTGCGCACCTTGCGTGAGCGCCGTCGCTTCACCCAGACCGACGTTGCCGACCGTCTCGCCAGGCCCCAGTCATTCGTTGCCAAGTACGAGGGGGGAGAGCGGCGCCTCAGTGTGATCGAGTTCATCGACGTGGTACGCGCGCTCGACGCCAATCCGTCAGACGTGCTCCAACAGCTCATCAAGGCGATCGAGCAGACCAAACGCTAATTCCTCTGCCGTTTGTCCTTGTTCCCAAGCCGTCAGACTGGATCACGTCGACCGCGGCGGTGCCGTCGCGATTGTGGTTGGAATATCGTGAGGGGCGACCTCCGGCGAACTTCAGGGTAGCGCGTCAGGCGGCGAGGTCAATGGGCTGAGCGAGATGCTCATCGAGCGTGTGCCAGCCATCGA
>Ga0247727_10011020_pt1 | contig 15881 bp, 13 predicted proteins | sample WisWelCaveWW1625_FD_202498 | JGI IMG/M metagenome (GOLD analysis project Ga0247727, IMG submission 202498) | Biofilm microbial communities from Wishing Well Cave, Virginia, United States - WW16-25 | ecosystem: Environmental > Aquatic > Deep subsurface > Groundwater > Cave microbial mat | place...
GGGCGCCCCGGCGGCGGCCGGCGCGGCGGCGGCGGGCGGCGGCGCGGCCGGCGGCGTGGCGGCGGCCGGCGTGGCGGCGGCCGGCGGCGCCGCGGAGCCGCTGGCCATCGCCTCGCCGCTCCTCGGGGCGACCAACGTGAAGAACCTGGCGGCCGCGGCGGCCGCCGCCCTGGCGCTCGGCCTGCCGCGCGCGGCGGTGGCGCGCGGGCTGGCGCAGGTGGGCGGCGTGCCGGGGCGGTTCGAGCGCGTCGACGAGGGGCAGCCGTTCCTGGTCCTGGTGGACTACGCGCACACCGACGACGCGCTCGCCAGCCTCCTGCGCGCGGTGCGCGGCCTCGCCCCGAAGCGGATCATCACGGTGTTCGGCTGTGGCGGCGACCGCGACCGGGCGAAGCGCCCGAAGATGGGGTACGCCGCCGCCGCCGGCAGCGACATCGTCGTCGTGACCTCGGACAACCCGCGCAGCGAGGACCCGGCGGCGATCATCGAGGCGATCCTCCCGGGGGTCCGCCGCGCCCTCGGCGGCGGCGAGACCGCCGCGCTCCCCGCCGGACGCTGCCACGTGGTCGCGGAGCGTCGCGAGGCGATACGACGCGCCCTCGGGCTGGCGCGCCCCGGCGACTGCGTCGTCATCGCGGGAAAAGGGCACGAGACCTGCCAGATCCTCGGCGAGCGGACGGTGCCGTTCGACGACCGCCAGGCGGCGCGCGACATCCTGCGCAGCCCGGCCGAGCCGGACCACGGCCGCGCGGCGGGGTGCTGCTGATGGCGCGCCTCGCCCTCGCGGAGATCGCCGCGGCCGCCCGCGGGACGCTGGCGCTGGGCGCCGGCGCGCCCGCCGGGGCGGCAAACCGGACCATCGACGGCTGGAGCATCGACAGCCGGACGCTGCGGGTCGACGACATGTTCTTCGCCATCGTCGGTCCGCGCGCGGACGGCCACGACTTCGTCGACGCGGCCATCGAGCGCGGCGCCGCGGGTGCGGTCGTGGCGCGGGGCGGCCCGGGCCGCTGGCCGCGGGCCGCGGCGCTGGTGAAGGTGGGCGACACGACGCGCGCGTTGCAGGACCTGGGCGGGCACGCGCGGCGGCGCCGGCCGCTCCGGGTGATCGGCATCACCGGCAGCGCCGGCAAGACGACCGCGAAGGAGATGACCGCGGCGATCCTGGCGACGCGCTGGCGCACGCACCGCTCGGAAGGGAACCTGAACAACACCTGGGGCCTGCCGCTGACACTCCTGAGGATGCAGGACGACGCCGAGGCCGCGGTCCTCGAGATGGGGATGAGCTCGCGCGGCGAGATCGCGCGTCTCGTCGAGATCGCCGACCCGGACGTCGGCGTCATCCTCAACGTGCTGCGCGTCCACCTCGAGCATTTCAGCGGCATCGAGGCGATCGCCGCCGCCAAGGGCGAGCTCTTCGCCGGCATGCGCCGCGACGCGGTCGCCGTGTGGAACGCCGACGACGCGCGCGTCGCCCGCCTCGGGAGGACCTTCCCGGGGCCGTCGATCGCCTTCGGGCTCGCCGGCCGCGGCCGCGAGGTCACCGCCGAGGAGATCGCCGGGGACGGCGTGCGCGGCACGCGCTTCGTCCTGCGCCGCGGCGCCGATCGCGTCCCGGTGCGCCTCGCGCTCCCCGGCCGGCAGCACGTCCACAACGCTCTCGCGGCGGCGGCCGCCGGCTTCGCCTGCGGCCTCGAGGCGGAGGCGATCGCGCGCGGGCTCGGGACCGTCGCTCCGTCGCCGATGCGCGGCGTGCTGCACAAGCGCCCCGACGGCGCCGAGATCCTCGACGACTCGTACAACAGCAACCCGGCGGCGATGGAGCGCGCCATCGAGCTGCTGCGTGAGGCGGCGCCGCGCGGCCGCCGCATCCTCGCCGCCGGCGACATGCTCGAGCTGGGCCCGTACGCGGCGCGGGCCCACGCCCGGGTCGGCGCCCTCGCGGCCGGCGCCGGGATCGACCTGTTCGTGGCGGTCGGGCCGCTCATGGAGAAGGCGGTCGCGGCCGCCCGCGGCGGCGGCGCCGGCCGCCGCGGCGGCACGGGCCGCCGCGGCGCGGCCATGGAGGTCCGCCACTTCGTCGACGCCGCCGGGGCCGCCGCGTGGCTGGCCGCCGGAATCCGCCCCGGCGATCTCGTCCTCGTCAAGGGGTCGCGCGGCATGCGCATGGAGCGCATCGTGCAGGCGCTCCTCGGCGGCGCCGCGGCCGCCGCCCCGGGGAAGGCGCACTGATGCTCTACGTCCTCCTCTACAGCCTGCACGAGCAACTGCACGTGCTGAACGTGTTCCGCTACATCACATTCAGGACAGCGCTGGCCACCCTCACGGCGCTGCTGATCTCCCTTGCCCTGGGCTCGCGGCTCATCGGTTCCCTGCGCGAGTTCCAGATCGGGCAGCAGATCAGACCCGAGGGACCTCTTTCCCACCAAAGCAAGCGAGGTACCCCGACGATGGGAGGATTGCTGATACTCATCGCAGTCATCCTTCCTTCACTCCTCTGGGCAGATCCCGCCAACCCATTCGTGTGGATCGTACTCATATCCACACTCCTCTTTGCAGTCGTCGGCTTCGCGGACGACTACATCAAAATCACTCGGAAGAGGTCCCTCGGGCTGACAGCCCGGCAGAAGTTCGCGGCGCAGTGGTCGGTGGCCCTCGCGGTCGCCCTGGCGCTCCTGTGGCTGGCGCAGGACGGACGCTACAGCACCATCCTGAGCGTCCCCTTTTTCAAGACATGGCGGCCGATGCTCGGGGTCTGGTTCGTGCCCTGGGCGATGCTGGTGATCGTCGGCGCCGCCAACGCCGTCAACCTGACCGACGGTCTCGACGGGCTGGCCATCGGCTCGTCGCTGATCGCCTCGGCCACCTACGCCATCCTGGCCTACGTCGCCGGGCACGCGAAGGTGGCCGGCTACCTCGACGTGCCGAACGTGCGCGGCACCGGCGAGCTGGCGGTGATCTGCGGCGCGCTCGTGGGCGCGTCGCTCGGGTTCCTGTGGTTCAACTGCAACCCGGCGCAGGTCTTCATGGGCGACGTCGGCGCCATGGCGATCGGCGGCGGGCTCGGCACCATCGCCATCGCCATCAAGCAGGAGGTCCTGCTGGTGTTCGTCGGCGGCCTGTTCGTCGTCGAGGCCGCCTCGGTGATCCTGCAGGTCGGCTCGTTCAAGCTGCGGGGCAAGCGGATCTTCCGCATGGCCCCGATCCACCACCATTTCGAGCTGGGCGGCTGGCCCGAGCAGAAGGTCGTGATCCGCTTCTGGATCATCGCGCTGATCTTCGCGCTCTTCGGCCTGTCGACGCTGAAGCTGCGGTAGGAGAGGTCCTGACGCCATGCCCGCCCGCGACGCGAGAAGCCCGGTGATGGCGGCCGCCGGTCCGGCCGCCGCCGGGCCGCCCGCCGCCCCGCGCCTCGCCGGCGCCCGGGTCGTGGTCGTCGGCGCCGCCCGGAGCGGCCTGGCGCTCACCCGCTTCCTGCTCGAGGCCGGGGCGCGTGTCACGCTGACGGACACCAGGCCGGCCGCCGATCTCTCCACCGAGACGGCGGTGCTCAACGCCGAAGGGGCGCTCCTCGATCTGGGCGGCCACCGCGAGGAGACCCTGCTCGCCGCCGACCTCATCGCCGTGAGCCCCGGCGTGCCGCTCGCCATCGCGCCCCTCGCGGCGGCGCGCCGCCACGGTGTGCGCGTCGTCGCCGAGGTCGAAGTCGCCTCCTGGTTCCTGCGCGGGACGATCGTCGGGATCACCGGGTCGAACGGCAAGAGCACGACCACGTCGCTCGCCGGCCACGTGCTGTCGGCGGCCGGCCTCGACGCCGTCGCCTGCGGCAACCTCGGCACGCCGCTCTCCGAGCTGATCGCGACCGACACTCCGGCGCGGCACTACGTCGTCGAGCTGTCGTCGTTCCAGCTCGAGGGGATCGACACGCTGCGGCCGCGGATCGCGGCGCTTCTGAACCTGAGCCCCGATCACCAGGACCGCTACACCGACAGCGCCGCCTACTACGACGCCAAGATGCGCCTGTTCATGAACCAGGGGCCTGCCGACCACGCCATCCTGAACGCCGACGACCCCGAAACGCGCGTCCGCGCCGGGGCGCTGCGCGCCCGCCGGCATCACTTCAGCCGCGTCGGATCGGTCGACGAGGGCGCCCTCATCGCCCATGGGGCGCTGGTGCTGCGCCGCGGCGGGCGCGACACCCGCGTCATGGCGGCCGGCGAGGTGCCGCTGTTCGGCGTGCACAACCTGGAGAACGTCCTCGCCGCCCTGCTCGCCGCCGACCTGTCGGGCGTGCCGGCGGCGATCGCCGCCGACGCCGTGCGCTCGTTCCGCGGCCTGCCGCACCGCCTCGAAAAGGTGCTCGACCTCGACGGCGTCGCCTGGTTCAACGACTCGAAGGCGACCAACGTGGGCGCGACGGCGCAGTCGCTCCGGAGTTTCGGGGGCGGCGTCGTGCTCATCCTGGGCGGCAGGGACAAGGGCGGCGCCTTCGCCGATCTCGAGCCGCTGCTCCGCGGCCGGGTCGCGCACCTCGTGCTGATGGGCCAGGCGGGCGCGACGATCCGACGGCAGATCGGCGACGCGGTCCCGATCACCATGGCGGCCGACATGAGCGAGGCGGTGACGGCGGCCCGCGCGCTGGCGCGCCCCGGCGGCGTCGTGCTGCTGGCCCCGGCGTGCGCCTCGTTCGACCAGTACAGCGGCTTCGAGGCGCGCGGCGATCATTTCCGCCGCCTGGTGGCGGCGCTCGCCGCGGGCGGCGCCGATGGCGCGGGCGCGGGCGGGAAGGGCTGAGCGATGGCGCGCAAGCTGGCGTTCGACAAGATCCTCTTCTTCACCTGCGTCGGGCTGGCGCTCGCGGGTCTCGTGATGATCTTCAGCGCCTCGGCGCCGCTGGCGATGAAGAACTTCGGGAGCCCCTACTACTTCCTGATCCGCCAGGCCGCGGCCTGCGCCATCGGATTGTGCGGCATGGCGGTGGCGATGCACATCGACTACCGCCGGCTGCTGACCCGGCCGGTGGTGGCGACGGCGCTGGCCGCGAGCCTGCTGCTGCTCGCAGGCGTGCTGGTCGCCGATCGCGCCCACCAGGTGCATCGCTGGATCAGGATCGGGCCCATCCAGTTGCAGCCGTCGGAGATCGCCAAGATCGCCCTGGTCCTGTACCTCGCCTACCAGGTGGCGCGGCGCGAGGACAGGGTCAACGATCTCTGGAGGACCGTGCTGCCGATCGCGGTCGTGGTCGGCAACCTGGCCCTCCTGATCTACCTCGAGCCCGACCTCGGGACGGCGGCGCTGTACGTGATCCTGACCGGGCTCGTGCTGTTCCTCGCGGGCCTGCGCTGGCGCTACCTCGCGGCCGCCGGCGGCGCCGGGCTCCTGGGGCTGGCGGCGCTCATCGTCGCCGCGCCCTACCGGCTGCGGCGCATCACCGCGTTCCTGAACCCGGACGAGGACCCGCTCGGCGCCGGCTTCCAGGTGCGCCAGTCGATCGTCGCAGTGGCCAACGGCGGCATCCAGGGTCTCAGCCTGGGACAGGGCCGGCAGAAGCTGTTCTTCCTTCCCGAACCGCACACCGACTTCATCTTCTCGGTGGTGTGCGAGGAGCTCGGTCTCATCGGGGCGCTCGTCGTGATCGGCGCCTTCGGAGTGCTGTTCTGGAGGGGGCTCGTGGCCGCGCAGGGCGCGCCCGACCGCGGCGGCTACTACCTGGCGATGGCGATCACCCTGTGGCTGGTCTTGCAGGCGGCCATCAACATCGGCGTGGCGCTCGGGTGCCTGCCGACCAAGGGGGTGCCGCTGCCGTTCCTGTCGTACGGCGGCTCGAGCCTGGTGGTGAACCTGTTCGCGCTCGGCATGCTGTTGAACGTGTCGCAGCATTCGGCGTGAGCGGGACGTACGTGATCGCGGGCGGCGGGACGGGAGGGCACCTGTACCCGGGGATCGCGATCGCCGAGGAGATACGGCGCCGCTCGCCCGCCGCGCGCGTCGTGTTCGCGGGACGCGGGCTGCCGCTCGAGCGCGACATCGTCGGGCGGCACGGCTACGAATTGCTGGCGGTGTCGAGCGGCGGGGTCGTCGGCCGCTCGTTCGGGCGCCGCGTGCGGGGGGCGCTTCTGGCGCTCATGGGGATCGGCGAGTCGATGCGGATGCTGGGTCGTCTCCAACCGCGGGCGGTCATTGGGGTCGGGGGTTACGCCTCCGGGCCGATGGTGCTGGCGGCGGCGATCCGCCGCATCCCGACGCTCGTCGCGGAGCAGAACGCGGTGCCCGGCCTGACCAACCGGATCCTGGGCCGCGTCGCCGGGCAGGTGGCGATCACGCACGAAGAGACGCGGCGTTTCTTCGGCGGCCGCGGCGTCGTCACCGGCAACCCGATCCGCGCCGAGTTCGCGGCCGCCGACCGCGACCGGGCGCGCCTCCGCCGCGCGGCCGGCGCGGCGCCGTTCCACCTGCTCGTCTTCGGCGGCAGCCAGGGGGCGAAGGCACTCAACAGCGCCGTCCTCGGGGCGCTGCCGCGGATGGCCGAAAGCCGCGCCCGGCTGCGGATCACGCACGGCACCGGGGCGGCCGATCTCGAGCGGGTGCGCGCCGGCTACGCGGCCCTCGGGTTCGCGGCCGACGTCCGGCCCTATCTGACCGATATCCGCGCCGCCTACGAAGACGCCGACCTGGTGGTGGCGCGCGCCGGCGCCGGCACGGTGTCGGAGCTGGCCGCCTGCGGTCGCGCCGCGATCCTCGTGCCGCTGCCGACGTCGGCGCACGACCACCAGCGCGGGAACGCCGCCCGCGTCGCCGCCGCCGGCGCCGCGATCCTGATCGAGGAGCGCCGTCTCGACGGCGACCGCCTGGCGGCCGCCGTGGCATCGCTCGCCGGCGACCCGGCGTGTCTCGCGGCGATGGAGCGGGCCTCGGCGGGCCTGGCGCGCCCCGACGCGGCGGCGCGCATCGTCGATCTGGTCGAGGGACTGGCGGCATGATCGGGCGGGGCCGGGCGGCGGGGCCCGCGGCGGCGCAGCGCGCGGCGGCGCGGCGGGGCCGGGCATGGTGATGCTCCGGAAGACCCGCCGGCTGCACTTCGTCGGCATCGGCGGCAGCGGCATGAGCGGCATCGCGGAGGTGCTCATCAATCTCGGCTACGACGTGACCGGGTCGGACCTCGAAGAGGGCGCCGCCGTGCTGCGCCTGCGCGCCCTCGGCGGCGTCGTGACCCGCGGCCACGCCGCCGGTAACGTCGGCGACGCCGACGTCGTCGTGGTGTCGTCGGCCGTCGGGCCCGACAACGCCGAGGTGGTCGAGGCGCGCCGGCGGCAGGTCCCGGTCATCCCGCGCGCCGAGATGCTGGCCGAGCTGATGCGCATCAAGTACGGCGTCGCCATCGCCGGCTCGCACGGCAAGACGACGACCACATCGATGGTGGCGACCATCCTGTCCGGCGCCGGGCTCGACCCGACGATCGTCATCGGCGGCCGGCTCGGGACGCTCGGCAGCAGCGCCAAGCTCGGCAAGGGCGACCTCCTCGTCGCCGAGGCCGATGAGAGCGACGGTTCGTTCCTGCGCCTGACGCCGACGCTGGCGGTGGTGACCAACATCGACGCCGAGCACCTCGACCACTACGGCACGCTGAGCCGGCTTCAGGAAGCATTTGCCGACTTCCTGAACAAGGTGCCGTTCTACGGCTGCGGCGTCGTCTGCCTCGACGAGCCGGGGATCCGCCGGATCATGCCGTCGCTGACGCGGCGCGTCGTGACCTACGGCCTGGCGTCGGCGGCCGACCTGACGGCGGCGGCGATCGAGCTGCACGAGTTCGACAGCGCCTTCGACGTCACCCTGCAGGGGACGGCGCTCGGGCACGTCCGGCTGCACGTCCCCGGGCGCCACAACGTCGCCAACGCCCTGGCGGCGATCGCCGTCGGGCTCGATCTCGAGGTGCCGTTCGAGCGCATCGTCACGTGCCTCGAGGGGTTCCGCGGCGCCGACCGGCGCTTCCAGCTCAAGGGCGAGGCGGGCGGCGTCATGGTGATCGACGACTACGGCCACCACCCGGTCGAGATCCTCGCCACCCTGGCGGCGGCGAAGAAGGGCTGGGACCGCCGCACGGTCGTCGTGTTCCAGCCGCACCGCTACAGCCGCGTGCAGGCGCTCGTCGCGGATTTCGCGCGCGCCTTCGGCGACGCCGACGTGCTGGCGGTCACCGACATCTACCCGGCCGGCGAGGCGCCGATCGCGGGGGTGACCGCCGAGGCGGTGGCGCGCGCCATCCGTGACCACGGCCACCCCGACGTGACGCTCGTGAAGGACCTCGGGGAGGTCCCCGCCTGGCTGCGGTCGCGCGCCCGGGCGGGCGACATGGTGATCACGCTCGGCGCCGGCAGCGTCTACAAGGCCGGCGAGGAGTACGTCCGCCTGCTCGGGGGCGGGGCATGAGGATGACTTGCCGGACGGCGGCGGGACGCCGCGAAGGATGACGACCGCGACGATGACGCGCACATGGATCGACACGGCGGCGCAGGTCCTCGGGGACATCGAAGGGATCGGCCTGCAGCGGGATGTCCCGCTCGCCGCCCGCACCTACATCGGTGTCGGCGGCCCGGCGCCGATCCTGCTGGCGCCGGAGAACCCGGAGAGCCTGGCGCGGGCGCTCGGCCGGCTGCACGGCGCCGGCGTGCCGTTCGACTTCCTCGGCGCCGGGTCGAACCTGCTGGTCGCCGACGCGGGGCCGTCGTTCGTGGTGGTGTCGTCGGAGCGCCTGGCGGGCGAGCCGCGCATCGCCGGCGATGTCGTCGTGGCCGGCGCCGGCTATCCCCTGCCGCGTCTCGTCACGCGGCTGCAGAAGGCCGGCCTCGGCGGCCTCGAGTTCGCCGAGGGGATCCCCGGCACCGTCGGCGGCGCCGCCCGGATGAACGCCGGCTGGCACGAGGGGGAGTTCGGCGCCAGCGTCGTGTCGCTTCTCGTCGTCGGGCGCGACGGCGGCACCGAGACCGTCACCGCCGGCCCCGGGACCTTCGCCTATCGCCGGAGCCCCGGCATCGGCGACCGCTTCGTCGCCGAGGCGACGCTGCGGCTCGAGCCGGGCGACCCGGCGCTCATCGCCGAGACGATGCGCGGCTACCGCGACCACCGCGTGCGCACCCAGCCGGCTGGCGAGCGCAACGCCGGCTGCATGTTCAAGAACCCGCCGGGCGACCACGCCGGTCGCCTCATCGACGCCTGCGGCCTCAAGGGGCTCACGGTCGGCCGGGCGCAGGTGTCGCCGGTGCACGCCAACTTCTTCATCAACCTGGGCGGCGCCGCCTGCCGCGACGTCCTCGCCCTGCTGGACCGCACCCGCGACGAGGTGCTGCGCCGCGCCGGCGTGACGCTCGATCCGGAGGTCATCCTATGGAAATGACGACCACCCTGCCCGCCGGCGCCCGGCGGCACGCGCGCGCGCCCGGCATGCCGACCTACGGCGAGGGGCCGGTGTCGCCGTTCCTGCGCCGCAGCCAGGACGAGCGGCTGCGCCGCGGCCGCCGGCGCCGCCGCACCCTGCGCCTGCTGCCCGCCGCCGGCATCCTCGCGGCCATCGCCGCCCTGGCGGGCGCCGGCTGGGGTGTCGCGTCGTGGCTCACGCACTCGCCGCGCTTCAACGTGACGCGCGTCGCCTTCACGCCGACCGTGCATGCCGTCGCAACCAATCTCAAGCTCGCCGCCGAGCGCGCCCGCGGCCGCAACATCTTCCGCCTCGACCTCGACGCCCTTGCGGCCGAGGTCGAAAAGGTCCGCTGGGTGCGCCGCGCCACGGTGAAGCGGGTCCTCCCCGACCGGCTGTTCTGCGCCATCGAGGAACGCGAGGCGGCGGGGCTGGCGCTGTTGCGCGGCCGGGTGCAGATGATCGACGCCGAGGGCGCCCCCATCGACCTGTACACCGCGGCCGAAGGCCCGATGTCGATGCCGATCTTCACCGGTCTCGACGACCGGCGCCCGGCGCGCTCCCGCGACCAGGTGGCGCGCGGCTACGACTTCCTGCGCTGGCTCGACGCGACCCATCGCGGCCTGGCGGCGGAGATCTCCGAGATCGACCTCGGTCGCGACGACCGGCTCGTCCTGACCATGAACAACGGCGGGCCGCCGGTGCGGATCAACCCGGACGACTACGGCGCCAATCTCGACGAGTGGCTGCAGATGCGCGACTGGCTGGCGACGCACTTCGGCGACGGGGCGTACGTCGATTTGAGATTCAGGGACCGGATCGCCTTCCAGCCGGCGCAGGCGCGCCGGAACTGAGGCGGCGGGGCAGACGGGGGACGCGAGGCCATGGCCAGACGAAGCACGCAGGTGGTGGGGCTCGACATCGGCACGACCAAGGTCTGCACCCTCATCGTCGAGCCGTCGGACACGGGGCTGCCCGCCGTCCTCGGCGTCGGCTCCTGCCCGTCGCGCGGCACGCGGCGCGGCGTCGTCGTCAACATCGAGGCCTGCGTGGCGGCGATCAAGCAGGCGATCGAGGAGGCCGAGCTGCAGGCGGGCACGAGCGTCGAGCGCGCCTGGGTCGGCATCGGCGGGCCGCACGTGCGCGGCATCAACAGCCGCGGCGTCGTCGCGATCGCCGGGCGCGACCACGAGGTGGGGTACGACGACGTGCAGCGCGCCAAGGAAGCCGCCCGCGCCGTCAGCATCCCGCCCGACAGCGAGATCTTCCACGTGCTGCCGCAGCAGTTCGCGGTCGACGGCCACACCGGCATCCACGATCCGATCGGCATGACCGGCGCCCGGCTCGAGACCGACGTGCACATCGTCACCGCCTCGGTGAGCGCGGCGCAGAACCTGGTCAACTGCGTCAACCGCGCCGGCGTCGAGGTCGAGGGGATGGTGCTCGAGCAGTTCGCGGCCGCCGACGCCGTGCTCGCCCCCGACGAGACCGAGATGGGGGTGGCGCTCATCGACGTCGGCGGCGGCACGACCAGCATGGTGATCTACGAGCGCGGCGCGCTGCGGCACATCGCAGTGCTGCCGACCGGCGGCGAGCACGTCACCAACGACATCGCCGTCGGCCTGCGCACCCCGGTGCCCGAGGCCGAGCGCATCAAGCGCCGCTTCGGCTGCGCCCTGGCGTCGCTCGTCGACCACGAGGACACGCTCGAGGTGCCGAGCGTCGGCGGCCGCAAGGCGCGCGTCCTCAGCCGCCAGATCCTGTGCGAGATCATCCAGCCGCGTGTCGAGGAGATCTTCTCGATGGTGGCCGAGGAGCTGCGTCGCAGCGGCTTCGACCGATCCCTGCACGCCGGCGTCGTCCTCACGGGAGGGGGCGCCATGCTCGAGGGGATCACCGAGATCGCCGAGGACGCGCTCGACGTGCCGGTGCGTCGCGGCTCCCCCGCCGATCTGGCCGGCCTCGCCGACTCGGTCGCGACACCGCAGTTCTCGACCGCGGTCGGGCTGGCCGTCCATGGCGCCCGGCAGCGGCGCATGGCGCCGGTGCACGCCTCGCACCCGTTCTTCATCAACCGCATGACCGGGATGTTCCGGGAATGGCTCAACGAGATCTTTTGAAACCGCGTCCGCGCCGCGGGCGCGCCCGACGCAAAAAGGAGGACGTGCAGATGATTCTCATCGACCCGAAGGAACCGGCCGCGACCATGCGGATCTCCTTCGACGAGACCAAGGCCGTCGGCGCCAACATCAAGGTCATCGGCGTCGGGGGCGGCGGCGGCAACGCGGTGAACCGCATGATCTCCACCAACCTCCAGGGCGTGGAGTTCATGGTCGCCAACACCGACGTGCAGGCGCTCAAGTCCTCGAAGGCGCCGCTCAAGATCCAGATCGGCGCCAAGATGACCAAGGGCCTGGGCGCCGGCAGCAACCCCGAGGTCGGCCGGCAGGCCGCCCTCGAGGACTCGGAGAAGATCATCGAGGCGCTCCAGGGGGCCGACATGGTCTTCATCACCTCGGGTCTCGGCGGCGGCACCGGCACCGGCGCCGTGCCGATCATCGCCAGTCTCGCCTCGGAGCTGGGCGCGCTCGTCGTCGGCGTCGTCACCAAGCCGTTCGGCTTCGAAGGCAAGAAGCGCCGCGACCAGGCCGACGAGGGTCTCAAGGAGCTGCACAACAGCGTTGACACCGTCATCTGCATCCCGAACGAGAAACTTCTGAACTCGGTCGACAAGTCGATGCCGCTCGGCGCCGCGTTCCTGTTCGCCGACGACGTGCTGCGCCAGGCGGTGCAGGGGATCTCCGACCTCATCACCATCCCGGGGGAGATAAACCTCGACTTCGCCGACGTGCGCACGATCATGAGCGGCATGGGCATGGCGCTCATGGGCACCGGCATCGCCTCGGGGCCGAACCGCGCCCTCGAGGCGGCCCAGAAGGCGATCTCGTCGCCGCTGCTCGAGGACGCCACCATCGACGGCGCTCGCGGCATCCTGATCAACATCACCGGCGGCCTCGACATGACCCTGCACGAGGTCGCCGAGGCCTCGAGCCTGGTGCAGCGCACCGCCGACCCCGAGGCCAACATCATCTTCGGCACCGTCATCGACAAGGAGATGACCGAGCAGATCAAGATCACGGTCATCGCCACCGGGTTCTCGCGCGAGGAGGCGGCACGCGCCGAGGCCGCCAGGCCCGGTGCCGGCGCCAAGCCCACCGACCGGCCCCTGCCGCCGCCGGCGCCGCGCCGCGACATCGAGACCCCGGCGTTCCTGCGCCGCCCGCCGTCGCATTCCGCGGCGGCCACGGCGCAGGCCCCGGGCGGCAGCATCCCCGTGCCCGAGGGCTCGACCTCGCTGCACTACGCGCCGCTGCCCGACGACCTGGAGATCCCGACCTTCCTGAGGAGGCAGATGGACTGAGCGCCGGGCGCGAACCCGGGGGTGCGGCCCCCGCCGCGGGGCCGGAGGAGGGGGAGATGTCCGACCACTACAAGATCCTGGTCGCCGACGATCGCGAGGAGAACCGCGGACTGCTGCGCGAATGGCTCACCGCGCAGGACTACCACGTGCGCTGCGCCCGGGACGGCCGCGAGGCCCTCGAGCTGGCCCGCCAGGACCCCCCCGACCTCATCCTGCTCGACAAGGTGATGCCCGAGGTCGACGGACTCGACGTCGCCCGCGCCCTCAAGCGCGAGGACCGCTTCGCGAGCGTGCCGATCATCGTCCTCACCGGGCGCGACGACACCCGGCGCCAGGCGATCTTCGACGACGCCGGCGCCGACGACCTCATCATGAAGCCGCTGACCTTCGACGAGGTCGAGGTCCGCGTGCGCACCATGCTGAAGAAGCGCGAGGTCTTCCGCGCCCTCGAGCGCGCCAACACCGAGCTGCGCGAGGCCAACGAGCGCATGCAGCGCCTGGTGCAGCGCGACGAGAAGACCGATCTGTTCAACTACCGCCACTTCATGGAGCGCCTCGGCGAGCAGTTCAAGATAGTGCGCCGCTACGGCTCGAACCTCACTGTGGTGATGTTCGACATCGACCACTTCAAGACCGTCAACGACCGCCACGGCCACGTCGCCGGCGACCACGTCCTGCGCCAGTTCGGCCAGATCATGTCGCGCACCGCCCGCGAGACCGACCTCGTCGCCCGCTACGGCGGCGAGGAGTTCACCGTCCTGCTCCCCAACACCTCGGCCGCCCAGGGCCAGCGCCTCGCCGAGCGCGTGCGCAAGGCCACCGAGGGGTTCGCGTTCGACGTCGCCAGCGGCAACGGGCCGGCGCGCATCACGGTGTCGGCTGGCGTGGCGACCTTCCCGATCAACGACAAGATCAACGAGCCGCCCGAGCTCGTCGACGCCGCCGACCACGCCCTGTACCGCGCCAAGGACATGGGGCGGAACCGCTCGCACGTCGACGAGCGCTCGCTGGTGGCGTTGCTCTAAGCAGTTTCCCCGCAGGACGCCCCGCGAGCTGTCTCATGCTATCGGTTTGTGACGTCGGCGCCCGGCGCCTGCATCCCCTCGTGGTGTCCGCCGGCGTGCCGATGGCGTCGTACCGCGTCACGTCCCGTAACACCGGCCGCGTCGGCGTGTCGATTGTTCCCACGACCACTGCCGCGCGCGCAACCCTTCAGATTGCACGAGATGGGTCCGTCCGCGGATGAGTCTTCACCGCCGGGGCATGGGCATCGCATTGCGCGCGCTGCATGTCTCATCGCACGGCGATCGCCGGGCACCATGTCCCGCGCCTCGGTTACGAACGCCACCGGCCGGAGGAGACCGTCCTTTATGGCGTCGTCCAGGCCGAGCTGGAGACCTTTCTGGCCCGCGAGCGCGACCGCCCACTGCCGCGCTTCGTCGAACGGGAGTTCCGCGCCTTCCTCGAGTGTGGCATCCTCGCCCATGGATTCCTGCGCGTTCACTGCGACGCCTGCGGACACGATCGTCTCGTCGCCTTCTCGTGCAAGGGGCGCGGGTTCTGTCCCTCCTGCGGCGGCCGCCGCATGGCCGACACCGCCGCCCATCTCGTTGACCGGGTCCTCCCCGACGTCCCCGTTCGCCAGTGGGTCCTGACGCTTCCGTTCGCCCTGCGCTATCGCCTCGCCTTCGACGCCCGCCTCGCGTCCGCGGTCCTGCGCGAGTTCGTCCTCGAGGTGTTCGCCTCCTACCGCCGCCGCGCCCGCCAGGGCGGCCCCGTCCCGAGACCCCGGTGCGGCGCGGTCACCTTCATCCAGCGCTTCGGCGACGCGCTCAACCTCAACATCCACTTCCACACCCTCGTCCTCGACGGAGTCCACGAGCATTACGGCATGCCCGGGATGCGCTTCCGTCCCCTTCCGCCTCCCGACGATGACGAGGTCAGGCTCGTCGTCGAGAAGATCACGCTCAGGGTCAATCGGCTTCTCGATCGCATAGGCGTCGGCTCCGAGGCCGACCCGGCCGCGGCCGATCCACTGGCCACGGACCAGCCTCGCCTCGCGGGCCTGGCTGCCGCCTCCGTTCGTGGTCTCGACGGCGAGGGCCGCCGCCCTGCCCGGTGCGGCGACCGCATCGACCCGGATGACCTCTCCGCCTCCAGCAAACTCCGCTGCGCCGCGGCCTCTGGCTTCACCCTCCACGCCGACGTCGCGGTTCCTGCCCGCGACCGCCGCCGCCTCGAACGCCTCTGCCGCTATGCCGCCCGTCCCCCCGTGGCCACCGAACGCCTCGAGCGTCTCCCGGATGGCCGCCTGCTCTACCGCCTCAGCCATCGCTGGCGCGACGGAACCGCCGCCATCCTCTTCGAACCGCAGCATCTCTTGGAGCACCTCGTCCCGCTCATCCCGGCGCCGCGCGCCCACCTGGTCCGCTACCATGGCGTGCTCGCCCCCTGCGCAGGGTGGCGCGACCGTGTCGTCCCGGTCCCGACCTCAGATGACCGCCCAGCCTCGGCCCCGGCCCCCGTCACCACCGGCGGCGGTCGCATCCCGCGCCGCTACGCCTGGGCCAATCTGCTGCGCCGGGTGTTCGCCATCGACGTCCTCGAGTGTCCCGCCTGTGGCGGACCCCTGCGCATCTTGGCCGCCATCCATCCGCCCGACACCACGCGCGCCATTCTCGATTGCCTCGGTCTCCCATCGCGCCCCCCGCCCACCCTCGCTGCCCGCCCCGACCCCGCTCTGTCAGCGCCTCCTGAGTGGTAGATTGCAGGCTTGGCCTGCGCAGGTCGGCGGGGTCCGGCGTGTGCACGTCGGGTGTCCCGCATCGCTCCCGCATCGCCCGCCGCGCACGTTGAATCCCCCGCCACCCGGTCCCCCACCCGGTCAGCCGCTGCCTGAGTTCGACCGAAGCCGCCCCAGGAGTCCAAGTTGACGGAACAGCCCTTACCGGACCTGCAATCCCGCCCGCTGTCGAGTAGCCCCGGCCGGTCACCCGGCCGGGGCCCTCACCGGATCCGGACAAGGAGATTTCCACCATCCGGCTCTTC
>Ga0247727_10011021_pt1 | contig 15878 bp, 14 predicted proteins | sample WisWelCaveWW1625_FD_202498 | JGI IMG/M metagenome (GOLD analysis project Ga0247727, IMG submission 202498) | Biofilm microbial communities from Wishing Well Cave, Virginia, United States - WW16-25 | ecosystem: Environmental > Aquatic > Deep subsurface > Groundwater > Cave microbial mat | place...
TGCGATAGCGGCCGTCGAGCACCTTGCCGACGAACGGGTCGACGACGATCTCGCGGGTAGCGCGGGCCGAGAGACGCAGCGCCGAGCCGTCGTTGGGGCAGTGCCGGAACCCGTCCGCATAGTGATGCCGGCACGTCGGACAGAACATCGGGAGCCATCATGCTACCATGCGCGCCGTGTTCAGGCGATTCGCCCTCCTCTTGGCATGGTGCGCTGCCGGCTGTGGATTCACCGACAAGGACCGCTCGCAGCCCCCCGACCTCGGCGCCGGTCGCGACGCGGCCGTGGGCGACGACGGACCGATCGTGGACGGGCCGGCCGACGGACCGTCGGACGTGGCCAGCGACGGCCTCCCGCCCGGCTGGATCTGCCTTCCCATCTACTACGGTGACACCGCCTGCGACTGCGGCTGTGGCGCCGAGGATGTGGATTGCGCCGGCCAAGGCTGCTCAGCCATCGGGTGCTGCAACGACACGACCTGCCTGCCGGTGGGCTGCTCGTACTGCGGTCCCGATGGTGACGACGAGTGCGACGGATTGAGCGACCAGTGCAGCGAGGGAGAGTGCCAGACCGGCACCTGCGTGGCGGTTGCCTTGGGTCTGGGATTTCCCTGCGACGACGGTCTGTTCTGCACGAATCTCGACGAGTGCAACGCGAGCGGCGCCTGCATCGGCTCGGGAAACACCTGCGTGGGACACAACGCCTCGCCCGATTGCGACGACTCGTGCAACGAGGCGGCCGACGCCTGCACCGCCGCCGACGGCTCCGGCACGTCCTGCGATGAGGACGGTGACCTCAGCTCGGGCATGTGTAGCGGCACGCTCACGGAGCCCAACTGCGTGGGGGACTGAGCCGTGAGCGACGTGGTCGTCGGGGGTCCGGACCTGACGCTCGAGGACGTGGCGGCGGTTGCGCGAGGTGCGAAGGTGGGACTTTTCGCCGAGGCCCGCACGCGCATGGAGCGCTCGCGGGCGCCCATCGAAGCGGCGGCGCGGGGCGGTGGCGCGGCGGTCTACGGCGTGAACACGGGGTTCGGGGCGCTCTCCCGCGTGCGTATCGACGCCACGCAGGTCAAGGAGCTGCAGCTCAACCTCATCCGCAGCCACGCCGCCGGCGTCGGCCCCGACCACGGGACCGACGTCGTGCGGGCGATGCTGCTCTGCCGCGCGCACACGCTGGCGCTGGGCCATTCGGGCGTCCGCCCGGTGGTGGTCGAGACGCTGCTTCAGATGCTCAACCGTGGCGTCCACCCCGTCGTTCCCAGCCGTGGCTCGGTGGGGGCGTCGGGAGACCTGGCGCCGCTGGCGCACCTGGCGCTGACCCTGGTGGGCGAGGGCGAGGCGGAGTTTTCCGGCGAGCGCATGCCGGCGGCAAGAGCGCTCTCGGCCGCCGGGATCGCCGCGCTGGAGCTTCTCGCCAAGGAAGGCCTGTCGCTGGTCAACGGCACCCAGGCGATGACGGCGCAGGGGACGCTGGCCCTGCTGCTGGGCGAATCGCTCTGCGCGTCGGCCGACGTCACCGGCGCTATGACGCTGGAGGCGGTGATGGGCAGCCCGCGTGCGTTCGACGAGCGCATCCACGCGCTGCGGCCGCACCCCGGCCAGATCGCCAGCGCGTCGGCGCTGGCGCGCCTGCTTCAGGGCAGCGAGATCGCCCGGGCGCACGCGGACTGCGACAAGGTCCAAGACGCCTACTCGCTGCGCTGCATGCCGCAGGTCCACGGCGCCGCCCGCGACGCGCTCTCCTACACGCGCGCGGTGCTCGCCCGGGAGGTGCAAAGCGTCACCGACAATCCGCTGGTCTTCGAGGACGGGACGATCCTGTCGGGCGGCAACTTCCACGGCCAGCCGGTGGCGATCGCCTTGGATCTCGCGGCCATCGCGCTGTGCGACCTCGGTTCGATCGCCGAGCGCCGTATCGAGCAGTTGGTCAACCCGGCGTTCTCGGGGCTGCCGCCCTTCCTGGCGCCGCGCGAGGGGCTGCACTCGGGCTTCATGATCGCGCAGGTCACGGCCGCCGCGCTGGTGGCCGAATGCCGCATCCTGGCCCACCCGGCCAGCGTCGATTCGATTCCCAGCAGCGCCGGCAAGGAGGACCACGTCAGCATGGGCGCCCACGCCGCCGCGAAGCTCGCCCGGGTGGCGGACAACGTCGCCACCATTCTGGGCATCGAGGCGATGTGCGCCGCGCAAGGCCTGGACCTGCGCCGGCCGCTCCAGCCGGCAGCCGGCGTGCTCGCCGCGCACCAGGCGCTGCGCCGGCGCATCGGCACGTTGCAGGCCGACCGGCCGCTCTCGCCCGACATCGCCGCCGCGGCGGACCTGGTGCGCACTGGAGCGCTTCGCGATGCGGCCTCCAGCGCCGTCGGAGGCTTGTCCTGACACGGGGGCCGATCCGCGCGCCGCGCGGCGCGACCCTCTCCTGCAAGGGGTGGCCGCAGGAAGCGGCGCTGCGCATGCTGATGAACAACCTGGACCCCGAGGTCGCCGAGCGGCCCGAGGATCTGGTGGTCTACGGCGGCAGCGGCAAGGCGGCGCGGAGCTGGGAGTGCTTCGACACGATCGTCGACTCGCTGCGCCGCCTGGGTGACGACGAGACGCTGCTGGTGCAGTCCGGCAAGGCCGTCGGCGTGTTTCGCACGCATGCCGAGGCCCCCCGCGTGCTCATCGCCAACGCGCTGCTGGTCCCGGCCTGGGCCACCTGGGAGAAGTTCTGGGAGCTCGAAGCGCTAGGCCTCACCATGTTCGGGCAGATGACGGCGGGCAGCTGGATCTACATCGGGACGCAGGGGATCCTTCAAGGAACTTATGAGACTTTTGGCGCAGCCGCCCGAAAACACTTCGGAACCGACCTGGCCGGCCGGATCGTGCTGAGCGGCGGGCTGGGCGGCATGGGCGGCGCCCAACCGCTGGCGGTGACCATGAACGGCGGCGTGTTCCTCGGCGTGGAAGTCGACGAGACACGCATCCGCCGGCGCCTCGAGACAGGCTACCTCGACGAGCGGGCCCGTGATCTGGACGACGCATGGGCGCGCGCGCGCGCCGCGGCCGAGCGCAAGCAGGCGCTGTCGATCGCGGTCCACGCCAACGCCGCGGATGTGTACGCAGAGATGGCGCGGCGCGGCGTGTTGCCCGACCTGGTCACCGACCAGACCTCGGCCCACGACCCGCTCAACGGCTATGTGCCGCAGGGCCTCGATGTCGAGCAGGCCGCCGTCCTGCGCCGCGCGGATCCGGACGACTACGTTCGCCGCGCGCGCGCCAGCATGGCGGTCCAGGTGCGCGCGATGATCGAGATGCAACGCATGGGCGCGCATGTCTTCGATTACGGCAACAACCTGCGCGGCCAGGCCAAGCTCGCCGGCGTCCAGGACGCCTTCTCGTTCCCGGGTTTCGTGCCGGCGTACATCCGTTCGCTGTTCTGCACCGGCAAGGGGCCGTTCCGCTGGGCGGCGCTCTCGGGCGATCCTCAGGACATCGCACGCACCGATCGCGCCGTGCTCGAGGAGATCCCCGATGACCCGGGGCTTGCACGCTGGCTCACCCTGGCCCGGGACCGGGTGCAGTTCCAGGGGCTGCCGGCGCGCATCTGCTGGCTGGGCTACGGCCAGCGAGCCCGGGTGGGCCGGCGCTTCAACGCGATGGTGCGCTCCGGCGAGATCTCGGCGCCCATCGTCATCGGGCGCGACCACCTGGACTCCGGGTCGGTGGCATCGCCCTACCGCGAGACCGAGGGCATGCGCGACGGCTCGGACGCCATCGCCGACTGGCCGGTGTTGAACGCGCTGCTCAACGTGGCCGCCGGCGCCACCTGGGTCAGCGTCCACCACGGCGGCGGCGTGGGCATCGGCTATTCGCTCCACGCCGGCATGGTCGTGGTCGCCGACGGCACCGACCGTGCCGACCGGTGCCTGGCGCGCGTGCTCACCACCGATCCGGGAACGGGCGTGATGCGCCACGCGGACGCCGGCTACGAGGAGGCGCTCGAGTTCGCCCGCGCCTCCGGCATCGTCGTCCCGCACGCCCGCTGAACTGCGCGAGACACCGGGGCCGCACGTGCAAGCAACTCTTGCCCTGGCCGGGCCGATAACTCCACCGAGGTTGCGACGCTTGAAAGTCCGTACCGTCATGGCCAGACTGCGGGCAGAAGGATGGCTGCTCGTGCGGCAGAAAGGGAGCCACCGCCCGTACAAGCATCCGATCTTCGGACGTCTCGTCACACTGGCCGGCCATGAGAACGAGGACCTCCACCCGGGGGCCGAAGCGTCGGTTTTCAAGCAAACCGGGTGGAAGAAGGAGAACTAGAGCGATGCGCGACAGAACGCCCGAGGTGCGGCGCTTCCAAGTCATCTTCGAGGGTCGTCGAGGGTCCTACAGCGCGTATGTGCCGGACCTGCCGGGCTGCGCGGCCACCGGGCGCACGACACGAGTCGTCGAGCGCCGGATTGCCCAGGCCGTGAGCTTGCACGTCAGCGAGTTGCTGCGTTCCGGCGAGCCGCTTCCCAGGGCGACTCCGGCGCGGCGCTCGGACCGCTGCGGCGCCGTGCGCATCGATCCTCCGGCGGTCCGTTTCGAGTCGGAGCGACGGTAACCGATCGGGACGGGCGGGCCCTCCGGCATTCGGGAATCTGGTGTCGGTGCGCGCAACCGTGCCATAACTCGCAACGCGATGGAGGCCGATCTGGTCATCGACAACGGCGTCGTCCTGACCATGGACGGCCCCGGGGTCGGCGAGCGCGGCGGGCCGTTGCTCATTTCGCGGGGCCGCGTCGTGGGGCCAGACACCCCGGTCGCACGCGACGCCCTGCGCATCGACGCCGGCGGCCGGGTCGTGGCGCCCGGGCTCGTGGATCCGCACGCCCACCCGGTCTTCGCCGGCGAGCGCGGCCTCGAGTTCGCGATGCGCATGGCGGGAACGAGCTACGAAGAGATCGCGGCGCTGGGCGGCGGGATCCTGTCCACGGTTCGCGCCACCCGGGCCGCCTCGGATGAAGCACTGTTGGCCGCGGCGAAAACGCGCCTACTGCGCATGCTTGCCTACGGGGTGACGACCTGCGAGGGCAAGAGCGGCTACGCGCTGGATATCGAGGGCGAAAAGCGCCTCTTGCGCCTGCTGCGCGAGCTTGGCTGCGTGCCCACGCTGCTCGCGCACATGGTGCCGCCCGAGCACAACCGCCAGGACTATCTGCGGCTCTTTATCGACGAACTGATCCCGTCGGGCTTGGCCGAGTTCTGCGACGTGTTCTGCGACCGCGGCGCGTTCACGCTCGCCGAGACGCGGCGCATCCTGGAGGCGGCACGCGCGGCGGGCCTGGGCCTGCGCGTGCACGCCGAGCAGCTCTCGTACACCGGCGCGGCCGAGCTGGCCGCCGAGCTGGGTGCGGCGTCGGCCGATCACCTGGAGTTCGTGTCGCCCGCGGGCATCGAGGCGCTGGCGGCCTCGGGCACGGTGGCGGTGCTCCTGCCGGGCGCGGCGCTCACCCTGCGCGCGCCCTGGCCGCCGGCCCGCCGCATGATCGACGCGGGCGTGACGGTGGCGCTGGGCACCGACTGCAATCCCGGCACGTCGATGACCGAGGCCCTGCCGCTGATGATGACGCTGGGCTGCACGCAATTGGGCATGACGGTCGAAGAGACCTGGCGCGCCGTGACCGTCAACGCCGCACGGTCGCTTTTGCGCGACGACATCGGCCGGCTATCACCCGGCTGCCGCGCCGACATCGCGATCTTCGATTTTTCCGACTGGCGCTCCCTCCCCTATCACTTCGGCCCGCCCCAGGCCTGGCTCGTCTACAAGGACGGCCGCACCGCCTTCCGCGCTTCGTAGCGACGACGATTCACCGTCGATTCGCCCCGGCATAGGCGAGCCTTCGGGGTGCGGCGAAGCGGTTGACCGCGGGATGTGGCCATGGTAGCCACATGATGTGACCGTTTCGGTGCGCGACCTGAAGAACCGGTTGAGCGAGTACCTCCGGCGGGCGCGCGCCGGCGAGCGCCTGATCGTGACCGACCGCGGACGCCCCATCGTCGAGGTCCACCGGCTGCTGCGTCGGCGGCTCTCGGCGGACGAGGCCCTCCGCAGGCTGGCCGACGCCGGAGAGATAACGCTGGGGAGAGGCGCGCTCCGCGACATCGCGCCGATCCGCGTCCGTGGTGGGCCTGTCTCCCGGACCCTGCTGGACGACCGGGGTTGATCTACTTCCTCGACGCGAGCGCCCTGGTCAAACGCTACATTCGAGAGCCCGGCAGCGATGTGGTTCGCTCGCTCGGGCGCAAGCGCCGTCTCGCGGCGTCGCGGATCTCCGCGGTGGAGGTGGCCGCCGCGTTGTGGCGTCGATCCCGCGAGGGCGACGTGACGGCCGCGGCCGTGCGGAGCTGCCTCGCCAGGCTGGCCGCCGATCTCGTCGAGATCGACATCGTGGAACCTCGCGGAGCCGTGCTGGATATCGCCGCCGAGCTCGTGTCGCGGCACCCCTTGCGTGCTTACGACGCGGTCCAGCTCGCCTCGGCGCTCCGGTTGGCCCGAAGCACCAGGATGGCGCTCACGTTCGCCTGCGCCGACGCGAAGCTCTGCACCGTTGCCGCGCGCGAGCGCGTCCGGTCCCTGCGCGTGGGGTGACCGTGGCTTGGGTTTTGCGGACCCTCCCTGACCAGGCTCGCGGATCCGATCGCGCTACTGATGGAGCAGCGCATTGCGGACACCATCGATGAAGGCGTGGGTAAAGGCAGGAACTGCCAGGTTGCCGGTTCGGCGCCAGAAGATCGAAAGAGGCACGCCGATGACCGTGTGAACGCCGATGAGCTGGATCGCGGTTACCCACAACGGCAATGCGGCATGTGGCACCACCGGCCAATGCCAGAGACCCCAGATCATGGAAACAACGACAGCCGACCAAAGCCCCCGCTGAGCGGTCGGCCGGTGAACGTGAGCATCGATCACTCCACGAAACGCGACCTCCTCCAAGAGAAAGCTGACCGGGAAGTAGAACATCAGAGCCTTGAGGCCAACGCCAATGCTCGGATGAAACGGCTGATGAAGGACGATGGCGCGGGCCGCCGCGCTCCCGGCCATCAGGATCACTCCAGCGGTCCCTGCCGTTGCCAAACAGAGGAAGAACTGCCGCGTTGTTGCCCGGGTAAACTGCGTCACGCTGAAAGCGGCTGCGATTGAACCGACGACCGCTGCGATGGCCCAGGCGGCCGGAATCCAATGGTGTCGAGAGAGCAAGCCCACCAGCTCATTCGCCGGGACGATAAGAAGCGCCACGGCCAGCAAGATTCCTAACCTGCCCAGCCGAAATGCTGCCCCCTCTCTGACCCACATTTCCCGAATGGGTCGACGACGCACCCAGAGCTGGAAGGCGACCGTAAGCGGAACGCCGATCAGCAGATAGGCGTTCGGGTCGAGCTTGAACGCAGACCCGAGACCAACCCAGAGGCCGACGAAGAGCAGCGCCTGGGTGTAGCGGAGCAGGAGCCCCGTCTCCTTGGTCGAAACCAGCTCTCCCTCTAGTCCAGGATGCAGCGGATGCTGATTGCGAAGTCCGCGGGCGGATTGGTGAACCGGAACACGGTCGGCGTAGCCGCTTCGACACGACGGCGCCACACCTCCGTGCCGCGCGTCGTGGAGGTCCAGAAGTACGTGCGGTCGTCGAGCGCGTCATACGTCGTACCGGTCCGATAGCCCGCCATGCGCGCCGCGAAGCCGTCGACCGCCTTGAGCTTCGTCCCTTCGTCGGTTCCGCGCGTGGTCGAGTACCCCTCGAGGTCGAGCTGGTCGGACGCCATGCCGAGCGCCGTTTCGAGCGCTTTCCATTCGTCGTCGCTGCCCAGGTGCGATTCGGGTGGGCAGGCGGTCGGCGCGACGTCCCAGAGGTATAGGCGTCCGTCCGCGTCGCAGTTTGCCGAAGCGTCGTCGTAGCAGAACGAGCTTCCCACGATTTCGTAGTCGAGGTTGCGCGCGAGCCACGTCTGGTCGCCGATGGCGATCGTCGGGTACCACTGGTCGTCGCGGGGATCGACGAAGCCGCCCGCGTCGGGCGCCGCACCGGTGTCCGCGAGCGCGTCTCCCGCCGCATCGGACGGCGGGCTCGTGTCGCCCGCCGAGCAGCCCGCCAGGACGAAGAGCACAAGGACGAAGGGTGCAAGGAACGGCCAGCCGGATCGCGACGCCATGGTGCCGGAGTCTACGAGGGCGAAGGCCGTTGCGCCACCGATAGTCCTGCAGGTGGCGTGTCGGTCAATTGCCCGCGGCGCGGATCAGGACGTAGCCGGCCATGCCGAGGATCATCAGCGAGCCGGGGGCGAACAGCATGGCGCGCACGTCGTGGAGTTGCGGACCGGCGCACCAGGGTTCGCGATGCGCCGGTCAGCTCACCACCAGGCTGAGCAGGCGGCCGGGGACGAAGACGACCTTGGTGACGGCTTTGTCGCCGATGTGCGGGCGCACGGCGGAGTCGGCCAGCGCGGCGGAAAGCACGTCCGGCTCCTGCGCGTCGGGCTCCATCTCGATGCGGCCGCGCACGCGGCCGTTGACCTGCACCACGAAGGTGACTCGCTCGTCCTTGGCCAGCTCGACGTCGTAGGACGGCCAGGGGGCGCGGGCGAGCAGCGTCTTCTCGCCCAGCGCCGCCCACATCTCCTCGGCCACGTGCGGCGCGAACGGCGAGAGCAGCACGACCAGCGCGCGCGCCGCCTCGGCCACGGCCTCCGCGGGCGCCGCATCGATCTGCTCGTAGCTGGTGTTGCAAAGCTCCATCAGCGCGGAGATGGCGGTGTTGAAGTGGAAGCGCGCCACGTCGTCTCCGACCTTGCGGATGGTCTTGTGCGTCTTGCGGCGCAGCGGCGCCGCGTCTCCCGATCCGCCGGGGCGCTCGTCGACCACGCGGCGCACCAGTCTCCAGACGCGCAGGAGGAAACGGTGCATGCCCTCGACGGCCGCGTCGTTCCACTCCAGGTCCTTCTCGGGCGGCGCGGCGAAGAGGATGAACAGGCGCGCGGTGTCCGCCCCGTAGCGTTCGATGAGCGCCTCGGGATCGACCACGTTCTTCTTGGACTTGGACATCGCCGCCGACGGTCCGGCGACGGGCGGGCGCTCGCACTTCCCGCAAGTCTTTTCTTCGGGGTAGAGCCAGCCGTGCTCCGGGCACGAGCGGGTGGGCATACACACCATGCCCTGCGTGAGCAGGCGCGGGAAGGGTTCGGCGATCTTGACGTGGCCCAGATCGCGCAGCACGCGGGTGAGGAAGCGCGAGTACAGGAGGTGCAGCACCGCGTGCTCGATGCCGCCGATGTACTGGTCGACCGGCATCCAGAACGCGCCCTCTTTCGCGTCCACCAGCGCGTCGCTCTTGGGCGAGCAGTAGCGCAGGAAGTACCAGGACGAGTTCACGAACGTGTCCATGGTGTCGGTCTCGCGCCGCGCCTCGCGCGCGCAGCGCGGGCAGCGCGCCTGGCGGAAAAGCTCGTGCCTCTCCAGCGGAGATCCGCCCGCGCCGCCCAGCTGCACGTCTTCCGGCAATACCACCGGCAGATCGGCGCGCGGCACGGGCACCACGCCGCACGCGTCGCAGTGGATCATCGGGATCGGCGTGCCCCAGTAGCGCTGCCGCGAGATCAACCAGTCGCGCAGGCGGTAGTTCACCGTCTCGTTGCCGTGACGGGCCGTCACCGCGCGCTTGCCCTCCTCCGACGGCATGCCGGAGAAGTCGCCCGACGCCACCATCGTGCCGGGATCCACATAGGCGGCCGCCATCGTGGCCGGATCCAGGCTGCCGTCGAGCGGCTCGATGACCACGCGCATGGAAAGCCCGTACTTGCGCGCGAACTCGAAATCGCGCTGGTCGTGCGCCGGCACGGCCATCACCGCCCCGGTTCCGTACTCGGGCAGCACGAAGTTGGCGACCCAGATCGGGATGGCATCGCCGGTCGCCGGGTTGATGCAACTCGCGCCGGAGAAGACCCCTTCCTTCTCGCGATCCTCAGCGGTCCGCCGGGCGCGATCCTCCGCCAGGATGCGTTTGCAGAATGCGTCGACCTCGCCCGCCTTTCCGCCCTGTCGCGCGAGCGCCGGGAGCAGCGGGTGCTCGGGCGCCAGGCTCATGAAGGTCGCGCCGAAGAGCGTGTCGGGCCGCGTGGTGAACACGTCGAGCGCGTCCTGCCCCTCGACCGGCCGCTCCAGCGGGAAGCGGATCTTCGCCCCTACGCTCTTGCCGATCCAGTTGCGCTGCATGGCCAGCACCTGTTCGGGCCAGCCGTCGCGCAGTTCGTCCAGGTCGGCGAGCAGCTCCTCGGCGTATGAGGTGATGCGGAAGAACCACTGCACCAGATCGCGCCCCTGCACCTCGGTGCCGCAGCGCCAACAACGGCCGTCCTCGACCTGCTCGTTGGCCAACACCGTCGCGCAGCGCGGGCAGAAGTTGACCCGCGCGCCCTTGCGGTAGGCCAGGTCGCGCTCGAACATGTCGACGAACAGGCGCTGCTCGAAGCGATAGTAGGCGGGCTCGCAGGTCAGCACCTCGCGATCCCAATCGTACGAGTAGCCCAGCCGGCGCATCTGCCGGCGCATGTTGGCCACGTTGGAGAGCGTCCATTCGCGCGGATGGACGCCCGCCTCGATGGCCGCGTTCTCCGCCGGCAGACCGAAGGCGTCCCAGCCAATCGGGTGCAGCACGCTGTCGCCGCGCATCGCGGCCGCCCGCGCCACCACGTCACCGATCGAGTAGTTGCGCACGTGCCCCATGTGCAGGCGCCCCGACGGGTACGGGAACATCTCCAGCACGTAGCGCTTGCGCCCCTGGGGGCGCGCCGAGAAGACGCGCGCCTCCTCCCATGCGCGCTGCCAGCGCGGCTCGATCCGGGACGGCTGGTAACGCTCGTCCATCGCGAGCCGTCTATCATGGCGGATATGGCGTCGCAAACCGCGTGCGGCGCCGCTCAGGCCGCCGGGCGGTGCTCGAGCGGAAGTCGGACGACGAACTTGGTTCCCCGACCCCGCTCCGACTCCACTTCGATCGATCCACCGTGCCTCTCGACCACGACGGAATAGGCGATCGCCAGCCCCTGCCCGCTGCCCTCGCCGACCTGCTTGGTGGTGAAGAACGGCTCGAAGATCTTGTCGCGCAACTCTCGCGGGATCCCCGGACCCGTGTCGCCGATCTCGATGGCCGCGCAGCCACCGTCCAGGCGCGTGCGCACGGTGATTCGCCCCTTGCCTTCCGCGCCCGCGGCCGCGGCCATCGCTTGCGCGGCGTTGACCACGAGGTTGACGAACACCTGGTTGAGCTCGTCGGGGTAGCACAGTACTGGGGGCAGCGCGCCGTCGTACTCGCGCTCGACCTCGGCGACGCGCTTCCATTCGCCGCGCGCCAGAGTCAGCGTGGCGTCGAGCACCTGATGCAGGTCCACGGCACGCCGTTGGCCGTGCCCGGGATGCGACAGCGCTTTGGTCGATGCCACGATGGTGGCCACGCGTTTGACGCCGTCGAGCGCCTCGCTCACCGCCGCGGGAATCTGCTCCTCGCAGAAGCGCACCTCGTCGCTGTCCAGCGCCGCGGCCGCGAGCCGCAGCGCTTCGTAGTCCCGGGGCGCCTGGGGATCCACCAGCCTGCGCACCAGGTCGCGGCACTGGCGCAAGGTGGCCAGGACCGTGGAGAACGAGCGGCCCAGGAAGGCCAGGTTGTCGCCGATGAACTGGGTAGGCGTGTTGATCTCGTGGGCGATACCGGCGGTGAGGCGTCCTAGCGCCTCGAGCTTGCGCGCGGCGTGCAACTCCCGCTCCGCGCTTCGGCGCGCGGCCTCGGCGCGCGACCACTCGACGGCATGCAAGAGCGTCCTTTCCAGGGCGCGCGGGTCGATCGCTCCTTTGAGGAGGTAGTCGCGAGCCCCCTCACGGACCGCCAGGATCGCCAGTTGATCATCGTCGTGGCCGCTCAGCACGACGATGGGTGCCGAGGGCAGCGCGACCCGCACCCGGTGCACGGTTTCCAGGCCGTCGGAGTCGGGCAAGCCGAGGTCGAGCAGCACCACGTCCGGCTCGGGTTGGGCCGCGTCTGCCAACTCGGCAAGCGACCCGATGTGACATTGATCAAAGAGCGTGTCCGTGGCGCGCTCCAGGTGGCGGCGAACCAGCAGGGCGTCGACGGGGCTGTCTTCGATGAGCAGCACGCGAACGTGCTGTTCCAGGGACTTGGCGGTGTTCATGCCCGCCGCACTGTTCATTCCCATCGCACAGAGCATCGACGCCCCGGCGAGACTTCTTAGCGCACAGCGCGCGGCGGAAGCGCCGGGAAGGAGGAACCGCGGACCTTGCGCCGCCCGCTGGATCGGCTATCGTCGGACCGCACGTGACGCGAGCCGGGGCCGCCGCGTTCCTTTCGCTGTCTGCCGGAGCGCAGCAGGTCAAGCCCTACATCCTCTTCGATTTCGACACCTCGTTGAGCATGAACATCGGTGCTTGCGGCGGCACAGGCGACGTCGATGACACTTCCGAGTGCGCGGGGGCCGACGTGTCCTGCGCCGTGTGCAACACCCCCGGCTGCGGCGACGGCATCCCCAACGACAGCCGGCTGTGGAAGGTCAAGAAAGCCACCACCGACGTGGTGAACTCGTTCGGCGAAGCCACCTACGCGCTGGCCCGCTTCCACCACGATCCGGCACCTTGGGCTTGCAAGCGCGGCGCCTGGAATACGGCCAACGTCGCCAACTGCCAGGGCGCCCCGGTGGGCACCGGGCTCAACCGCGGCGACATCGTGGTGCCGTTTTCCGAGGAGAACCAGGCGGATCTGCTCGACTGGCTGGACGGCTGCGACAACTGGCCGACGAGCGGCGCCTGCGACCCTGTCATCGACCTGGCGCCCGACACCGGGTGCAACCTGTGCGCGGACTGCGGGGGCAGCTGCGACAAGGAGTTGCGTGGCGCGCTGGGAACCGCGCTGGGTGGCAGCATGTGGTCGGTGCGCGAGTACCTGGAGAACCAGGTGATGCCCACAGACCCGGCGCTGGGCTGCCGTCCCTACGCCGCGCTCGTGCTCACCGACGGGGCGGAGACCTGCAACGGCGACCCGCCGGCGCGCGCGGCCGAGCTGTGCGCGATCGGCGTTCCGACCTATGTGATCGGCTTCGCGGCCCCGTCGCTCCAGGCGGCGCTGGACGCCATCGCCGACGCCGGCTGCGAGGCCGCGTGCGACCTCGACTTCGGCACTCCGGACCAGACCTGCCGAGACACGGCCATCATGGTGGACAACGAGACCGACCTGGCCCTGGCCTTCGGCGAGATCATCCAGGGCTCGGTCCTCGCCGAGTTGTGCAACGGCGAGGACGACGACTGTGATGGGCTCACGGACGAGGACTTCCCGGGTCTGGGCGAAGCCTGCTGCGATCCCTGCGCCGGCACGGTGGTCTGCGATGCGGCCGGCACGGGCACGATCTGCGGTGGCGTGACTCCCTGCCCGGAGATCTGCAACCTGGTGGACGACGACTGTGACGGCGCCGTCGACGAAGTCATCCCGGCCTGTCTCTACGAGGTTTGCAACGCCATCGACGACGACGGCGATGGCCTGACCGACGAGCCCCCGCTGCCCGGTCTGGGCCAGCCCTGCGGCATCGACATCGGCGAATGCGAGAGGGGCAACACCTGCTGCGCGCAAGGCGGGACGTTCGCCTGCTGTGACGCGGCCGGGCCCGAGCCCGAGATCTGCAACTGCCTGGACGACAACTGCAACGCGCTCACCGACGAAAGCGCCGCGACCCGCTGCTACACGGGCAACCCGAGCGAATGCCCGAACCCGCAGAGCGGCGCCTGTCTCGGGCAGTGCCTTCCCGGTCTGCAGGTCTGCGTGACGACAGGATGCCCATCGACGCCTGGCTTCGGCCCCTGTGTGGACGAGGTGGGACCCGAGGTCGAGTCCTGCAACTGTCTGGACGACGACTGCGACGGACTCGTCGATGACGGCGCCACCTGCGCCAACGGCGCACCCTGCCTCAACTGCACCTGCGCGCCCCCTTGCGACACGAAGGCCGAGTTCCCCTGCGCGCAGGGCCATGTGTGCAGCTGCAGTTGCTCCGGGGAGGACCCGCCGTGCTTCTGTCGCGCGGATCCCTGCTACGCGGGTCCCTGCCCGGCGGAGCAGACCTGCGACCCGTGCAGCGGCGCCTGTATCGATCCCTGCGCGGCCTGCCCTCCGGACACCACGTGCTGCGCCGGCGCGTGCTGCCCGTCCTGGAACACGTGCCTGGCCGGCCAGTGTCTGTCGTGCGGGGACCCGCGCATCGGTTGTCCCGAAGGCCAGGCCTGCGTGGGCGCCCGGTGCGTGGAGGATCCCTGCCGGGACGTCGATTGCGCGTCGGACGAGTTTTGCCTGGACGGCGAGTGCCTGTCGGTGTGTCCGGAATGTCCCGACGGACAGAGGTGCCAGGACGGCGCCTGTGTCCGCGATCCGTGCGCGGACGTGACCTGCCAGGCCGCCGGCGAGCTGTGCTGTGAAGGGACGTGCGTCCACGATCCGTGCATAGGCGCGACCTGCGGCGCCGGCTTGGTGTGCAACTCGTGCCAGACCGTCGCGAACCTCGCCATCATCTGCGAGGACAATACTTGCGCGCGCATCCGCTGTCCGGATGGCTTTCAATGTCGCGATGGCGATTGCCACCCGCTGCCGCCCGGGCGCACGGTGGACCTTTCCGCCACCGGAGCCGGTGGCTGCGCGTGCGATCTCTACGCTTCGCCGCCTACCGGCGTGTCCTTGTGGTTCCTCCTCATCGCCCTGGGACTGCGACGGCGGGTCTGAAGCTCCGCCGCGTGCGCGCCCGTTTTCCCTTCATGCTCCTGCTCGCGTCGATCGCCCATGCGGAGTCCGACGCGGTGCGGCTCGAGTTGGTCCGCGACGTGGACGGTTGCCCGGACGACCGCGCGCTCAAGGCCGCAGTCACCAGGCGTCTGGGCTACGACCCCTTCCAGGAGGAGGCGGCGACGCATCTCTTCACGCGCATCGTCGCGCACGGCGGCGGGCTGCAGGCCAGCGTGGTGCTGCGCGACGGCGCCGGCCGCGTGCTGGGAAAGAGGCTGGTCAGAAGCACGAGCGCGGATTGCGTGGAGCTCGCCAGCGCGCTGGTGCTGGCCATCAGTATCGTGCTCGACCCGCCGCGCGTCCCCGCCCCGCCGCCAAGGCCCCCCGCGCCCGCGCTGGCGATCGAGGGCTTGCTTTTTGCGCACGGCGCGCTCGGCGCCGCGCCCGCCACCGTGCTCGGCGTCGGCGCGGGAGCGGCGCTCTCGCGGGCCGACCGCTCGCTCGGACTCGAGTTGCGGATGGATCTGCCGCGTTCGGAGGAGGTTTCGGGTGGCAGCGTACGAACCTACGCGGTGATGGGGTTGCTCTCGGGGTGCGCCCGCTTCCGGGCGCTGGGCGTCTGCGGCGTGGCCGGAGGAGGGGCTCTGCGCGCCAGCGGCGAAGGATTCGTCGAAACCAACGCGGCGACCCGTCCAGTCCTGCTGGTCGGGCCTCGTCTACTCGCTGAGATTCCCATCGGAGACACCTTCTCGCTGAGCGCCCACGCCGACGCGCTGGTGTCGCTGGTGCAGACCACGCTCCGCGTTCGGGACTGGAGCTGGACCACGCCGGTCTTCTCCGGCGTGCTGGCTGTGGGCCTCGCCGCCCGTTTCCATTGACGGAAGGACCTCCGTCTCCCCAATCCCCTCATGTGGGGTATCGCGCCTCGCTCGTGCTGCTGTGGTTGACGCTTCCGGCGACAGCGGAGACGCTCGCGCCCCGCCTGGTGCTCCATCTGGACACGTCCGGCGCCATGCGCTGGGACTCGTGCGGCAGCGGCGCGCCCGACGAGGTCGATGACACGTCCGAGTGCCCGGGCGCCGACGTGCTGTGCTCC
>Ga0247727_10011022_pt1 | contig 15876 bp, 18 predicted proteins | sample WisWelCaveWW1625_FD_202498 | JGI IMG/M metagenome (GOLD analysis project Ga0247727, IMG submission 202498) | Biofilm microbial communities from Wishing Well Cave, Virginia, United States - WW16-25 | ecosystem: Environmental > Aquatic > Deep subsurface > Groundwater > Cave microbial mat | place...
GCTGGAGGCGGCGGGAGTCGAACCCGCGTCCGGAAAAGCTCACACCCAAGAGCCTACATGCTTAGTCGCGTTCGGTTTGTGTCGGCCGGACGCCTCAAACGGACCAAATAGCGCCGGCCCAAGCCCGATTAATCTCGGCTGGCGGCTCCAGGCGGAAGCCTTGGGCCTATCCCGCTAAATGACGCCCGTCCACCCCGGCGCGGGCTCCAAGGCGGGGGCGGCTGCCTAGAAACTAGGCGGCGTAGGCTAACTGCGTGTTGGCAGTTATGGTTTTCCGATCGTTTTACGGGAGCTCGGAACCCGGCATGCCTCTTGGATGCAATTCAATCCCGTCGAATCCGTTACGCCCCCTTTCGACACCCATTGTAGCACGCCTGGCGCGCCGCGGGGGGGCTTCCGCCGGGGCCCGGGGCGCCGCCCGCGCGGGCCGAAACAGCCTGCCCGCTCCTGTTCTGAAAACGGAACGAAATGGTTTGCCAGTCGCAAACGATCTCGATATAATACACCCTGCCGTTTTTACCGACATTTTGCGGTGATAAGAAGCATGGATGCCGGGTTGAAACTCAAACAAATGCGCGAGGACCTCGGGCTGCGCTTTCGAGAGGTGGAGGAAGCCAGCGCCACCATCGCCCAGCGGAATCACAACCCGGAGTTCATCATTTCGCTGAGCCGCCTGTCCGACATCGAGAACAAGGGCACGCTGCCTACTCTCTATCGGCTCTACACGCTCTGCGCCATCTACCGGCTGGACCTGCATGAAGTGCTGGGGTGGTACGGGGTCGACGCGGAGCGCCTCCCGCAGGACGCGGCCATGATTCAACCCGGCCGGACGCACCCCATCGGCTTCCGCGGCGACGGCTACGGCACCGTCACCCTCCCGTTAAAGCTCGATCCCGGTCTGGACGTTCGCCGCACTACCTACCTGAGCCGCATGATCCAGGAGTGGGGCAAGATGCCCCTGACGCTGCTGGACTCGCTGAAGCTAAAAGAGCACCGCTACGCCTACATCGGCTCGGAAGATTACACCATGCACCCGCTGCTGCCGCCGGGGTCGCTCGTGCAAATCGACGAGAGCCGCAACCAAATCCAGAATTCCGGGTGGGCGAATGAATTCGAACGACCGATCTATTTCCTCGAGCTGCACCAGGGTTACGCCTGTGGGTGGTGCAGCCTCAACGGCGGCCGCCTCATCCTGCAACCGCACACCGCCTCGCCCTCCCCGCCGCAGCTTTTTGTCTACCCCGATGAAATCGAGGTCGTCGGCCAGGTAGTCGGCGTGGCTATGCGCCTGGAGGCGGCGCGGAAGGGTCGAGCTCGTTCCGCAGCAGCTCCAAGATAAGCTCGAGATCCGACAAGAACAGCCGCTGCTCGGCCTCGGAGGCCTCGGCCGGCACGAAGTTACGATAGGGACTGAGCGTCATCCAGGTTCGGAGCACAACGCGGCGCTCCCCGTCCACGGAGCGCAAGTACTCCGCGAGGTCCGTCCTTTGCTCCGGCAGGGTGTAGTTCAGCCATCGCCCAAATACTTGGCGGTGGCTGGCGTGCAGCGCCTCGTGGGCGGCGTCGCGGGAATAAACCTGGGCCAGTCCGAAATGCTCGTAGCGGCCAGTGTTCGCGTTGCGCAGTGACGCCAGGTAGGCGATGCGCCCAAAGGTCGTCGGCACCTGCGAAAGCGTCCGCTCCCAGACATCCTGGATCGCCTTCTCGCCGTGATCCCGCGTCATCCCAGCCTGCCACACTCATCGTAGCACACGGCCGCGGCGCGGTGCAGGCGCGGCCGGGCGCTCTCCATCGCGCGGAATATTCTGTTCCAGAAATAGAAAAGATGACAACAAATCAACCGATTGTCGGGCGCCAGTATTAGACTGACACTGTTCCAAAACAGACTGGATGTTTCAGTCAAGGAGACTACGACCATGTTGAAGAAAGCGTTCGTTCTGGCCGCTATCCTGTTGCAGCTCGCGGTTGTGTCGGTGACCCCGGCCGCCGCGGACTGTCCGCCCGAGCCGCCGTGTTTCCCCTGCGCCTTGTGATTTAATTCCTTTGCGCCGAAGAAATTCGGTGGTATAATCCCCGACCGGGAAGGAGAATTCCCCGTTCCGGGATGGATAGCAGACAGCTAGCCGACGTGCTGTGGTACGGCGGGATCGCCGTGGACGCCGTCTTGGTCGCCAGGCTGTGGCGCCTGAGGCTGGTGCGTCGCTATCCGGTGCTGTTAGCGTTCGGCGTCGTCGGGTTAGTGCGCGGGACCTTATTGGTATACCTGCGTTTCAGCGATTCCCGATTGCTGGGGCTGAAAGCCTACGCGCTGGCCTACGTCGTCAGCCAACCCTTGGAGTGGGCGTTGTTTTTCCTTTTGGTCCTGGAGTTCTATTCCAGGATGCTGGAGGATTTTCCGGGGATACGGCGCCTCGGCGGATTGGCGATGTACTCGGCCCTCGCCAGTATCGCGGGAGGCGTGTGCCTGCTGGTGGCGCTCGATCAGCAGGCCGGTTTCCACCCCTATCCCTTCCTTTCCTATTTGGCGCAGCAGCAACGCGGCGTGTATCTCGCCCTGTGCGCGATCATGCTGTTTCTGCTGCTGTTCGTCGCGCACTTCCGGCTTTCGATCAGCCGCAACGTCTGGATCCTGTGCGCCTGCTTCGGGGGCCATTTCCTGGCTAGTTCCGCGCTTCTGACCCTACGCGAGCACTACGGAGTCGCCTTTGTGTTCTGGCGAAACCTGCTGCAGCCGCTGTCGTACCTGGTCGCCTTGTTGGTAGGCGTATTATTTGTTACCAGGGCTGGCGAACAGCAGTCCTATCCGATAAGTGCTCTATGGGGCCGCACGAGCCCGGAGCTGGAGGCGGCGCTAGCCATGCGACTGCAAGGGTTTAACCAGGTTCTCGTGAAAGCGTTACGCTCATGACTATACTGTTGCTGCTGCTCGGCCTAGTCGCCGCCATGGGAGCAGGCGTCGTCCTGACCCTCTGGCGGCTGACGCGATCCGGCCCGCGCAGGCTCGATTGGAGCCGCGACTCCGAACTGTTGTTGTCAACCGGCTCGGCGCTGGAGACTTACCAGCCCATGAGCCGCCTCTTCGCGGAAGAGGATCTTGAGTTTCTGGCCACGCAAGTGGGCTTTCGGCCGGCCCTCGAAAAACGCCTTCGCCGGCAGCGAAAGCAAGTTTTTCGCCTCTACTTGCGGGAGGTGCGCGCCGATTTTGCCCGTATTTACGCCCTCGCGCGCGCCATAATCCCGCTCAGCCAGAACCCGGCCTTCGCGGGACTCGTCACGCGGCAGGCGGCCAGCTTCTATGTACTGTTGGCGATCATACGGCTACGGTGCATGCTGGGCTGGTACCGGCACGTGAGCGTCGAGACGATCGACCTGGTCACGGCGTTCGAGCGTCTGCGCGAGGCCGCGCGAGCTTCCGCGGCGGTGCTGACGGCAGTGCCGGTTCGTGCTGGCTGAAGGCTCGGCGAACCACGCGGCCCGCCCCAATTGGCCCGAGCGCGCTAGAGGTTTGGTGCGCCTCGGGCCCGCCGCGCTGCACTGTCAACCGTGCAGATGATCTCCCCCCGACCCCCAACCCCCGCCCCCTAACCCCCGCCCGCCTTGATCTCGGTCCAGATGCGGTCGCGGAGTTCCTGCGCCTCGGCCGCGCCCGCGGCCGCACGGCGAACCTGGCCGCAAATTTGCGGCCAGGTAAGCGGTGCGTTCGCGTTTCACCCGCCCCCAACCCCCGCACGGCGAGCCGCGCTGCGGCTTGCCGCGAGGCGTTCCTTCAGCCGGCCGCCTTAATCTCCGTCCAGATGCGGTCGCGGAGTTCCTGGGTCTCGGTAGGAAGCTCCGCGAACCACTCGGCCCGAGCCAGTGTGTCCGGCGGCGGGTAGAGGTCTCGATTGCCGCTAAGGCGCTCGTCGAGCATCCCTAGCGCCCGTTGATTCGGCGTGGCGTAAAAGGTAGCGCGGGCAATCGCCGCGCCGACCTCGGGACGCAGCAGGTAATCGATCCAGCGATAAGCGTTGGTCTTGTTGGCGGCGCGCGCTAGAATCGCGGCGCTGTCGGCGTACATCGGAAATCCCTCGACCGGCAGACAGTATTTCAGATCACGGTTCTCGGCGATGGCCTGGTAGGCGTCGCCATTCCAAAGCTGGGCGGCCCAGACGTCGCCGGCGATCAATTGCGGCTTGACCTCGGCGTTGATGTACGCCCGCACCAACGGCCGCTGACGGAACGCCTCAGCGCGGGCCGCCGCTAGCTCCCCCGGGTCAACGGAGTTGAGGCCGTAGCCGAGCTTTTTCAGGCAGGCGGCCAGGACTTCAGCCGGATCGTCGAGCATGGTAAGCTTGCCTGTCAAAGCGGGATCCCATAAGTCGGCCCAGGAGGCCAGTGGCTTTTTCAGCGCCCGTTGGTTGTAAACGAATCCAGTCAGGCCCCACATATAGGTAACGGTGTAGCGGTTGCCGGGGTCCCAAGGCGGGTCCAGGAAGCGGTCTTCGAGATTCGCGACGTTGGGGAGTTGCTGGTGGTCGAGCGGCTCGAGCAGGCCGCGACGTACCAGGGGCCCCACCAAGGTGTTGCCCGGAAACACGACGTCCCAGTTCGAGCCTCCGGCCAATACCTTGGCGAGCATCTCCTCCTGGCTCTCGAAAGTTTCGTAGTTGACGCGCACGCCCGTCTCGCGCTCGAAGGCGGCCACGGTGTCGGGCGCGATGTAGTCACTCCAGCAATAGACGTTGACTTCCCCGCCCGGCGGCCGGCGGCGGCAACCGGCCAGCGCCGCGGCCGCGCCGCCGAGCAGCAAGCGTCGCGAAATCACGCCCGCCTCTTTTGCAGCCGGTCGGCCGCCAGGATCAGCGCCCCCAGCGCCACCACGAGAATGGCCGAAAGGGCGTTCACCATGGGGCTGACGCCGCGGCGCGCCATCGAGTAAATCACCATGGGGACCGTTTCCGATCCGACCCCGGCGACCAGGCTCGTAATGATGTAGTCATCGAACGAGACCAGAAACGCCAGCAAGGCCGCCGCCACGATGCCCGGCCGCAACAGCGGCAGCGTGACGCGCCAGAACACCGTGGCGGGCGCGGCGCCCAGGTCGAGGGCGGCCTCCTCGAGAGCCGGATCCAGGGCCGCCAGCCGCGCCCGCACCACGACCACAACAAAGGCGATCGAGAAGGCCACGTGCGCGATGACGATCGTCGCCAGGCCCAGGCCGAAGTCCAGATACCGGAACAGCCACTGAAAGAAGACGAGCAGCGAGATACCGGTCACGATTTCGGGAGTGACGATGGAAAGCTCCAGAACGCCGTCGAGCGCGCGGGCGCCGCGCGGGCGAAAACGCCCCAGGCCATAGGCGCACAGCGTCCCAATCACGGTCGCGACCGCGGTCGAGACGACGGCTACGATCAGGCTGTTCTCCAGCGCGTAGAACACGCGCGGGTTGCGCGCCAACTCCTGATACCATTTCACGGAAAAGCCCGTCCACACCGTGAAGCGCGATTCGTTGAAGCTGAAGGCGATCAGCACCAGCACGGGCAAATGGAGGAAGGCGTAGACCGCCAGCGCCGCCGCCTTCATGCCAACTCCCCGCGCCGTCGCGAGACCTGGAGCCCGGCGACGACCACCGCCATCGGCAGCAGCGAGATCGCCGCGCCAAACGGCAGTGGCGCGCGGTAGACCGCCACGGCCGCCGCCTTCACACCAACTCTCCCCGCCGTCGCGAGACCTGCAGCCCGGCGACGACCACCGCCATCAGCAGCAGGGAAATCGCCGCGCCGAACGGCCAGTCGCGCGCGGTGGTGAACTGATTCTGGATGACGTTGCCGATGAGGATGCTCTTGCCGCCGCCCAGCAGGTCAGGTGTGAGGTAGGAGCCGAGCGCGGATACGAACACCAGCACCGCGCCGGCGTAGATGCCGGGCCGGGTCAGCGGAACCGTCACGCGCGCCCAGCGCGTCGCGGGGGCGGCCCCCAGGTCGGCGGCGGCCTCCAGCAGCGCCCGGTCGAGGCGCTCGATCGAAGCGTACAGTGGCAGCACCATCAGCGGCAGCAGGCCATAGACCAGACCCACCAGCACCGCGCCGTCGTTATACAGCAGCGGCAGCGGGACCTCGATCCACCCCAGCCGCAGCAGGATGGTATTGATGAGGCCGGTGTCGCGCAGCAGGAAGATCCAGGCGTAGGTGCGCACCAGGAAGCTGGTCCAGAAAGGCAGCACCACCAGAAACAGAAGCGTATTTTTTCTTCGCCCGCCGCGCACGGCGATGTAGTAAGCGAGCGGGTAACCCATGGCCAGACACACCATCGCGGTCAGGCCGGCCATCACCATCGAGCGCAACAAGATTCGCAGGTAGAGCGGATCCAGAAACCGCACATAACTCGCCGCCGTGACCGGCGCTGCGACGCCGCCGTAGTCACCCTTGCTAAGAAAGCTGTACGCGAAGACGATGAGCAAAGGAAACACGAAGAACAGAACCATCCACAGCCAAGCCGGCGCGGCCAACCAGGAGCCCGGCCCCCGCCCCCCATCCCCCATCTCCTACCCCTATCCCCGATACCACGCCACGGTCTCGCGAAGACCGTCGGCGAGGGGCGTTTGCGCGCGAAAACCGAAGCGTTCCAAGGCGCGCGAGGTATCGAGGCGGCGCCGGGGCTGGCCGTTCGGCTGGGAGGTGTCCCAGACGATGCGGCCCTGGTAGCCACATTCGCGGGCGATCCGACCGGAAAGGTCCGCGATGGAGATTTCCTCGCCGCTTCCGAGGTTGACTGGGTCCGCGCCGTCGTAGCGCTCGGCGGCGAGAGCCAGCCCCTCGGCGGCGTCACGCACGAAGAGAAACTCGCGCGTGGGCGAGCCGTCACCCCAGCAGACCGCCTCGGCCGCGCCGCTCTGGCGCGCCTCGAGGAACTTCCGGATCAGCGCCGGGATGACGTGGGAGGAGCGCAGGTCGAAGTTGTCGCGCGGACCGTAGAGGTTCACCGGCAGCAGGTAGATCGCATTCATACCGTACTGCGCGCGGTAGGACTGGCACTGCACGAGCAGGGCTTTCTTGGCCACGCCGTACGGGGCGTTGGTCTCTTCCGGGTAACCGTTCCACAAATCGTCCTCGCGGAACGGTACCGGCGTGAATTTGGGATAGGCGCAGATGGTGCCGACGACGATGGTCTTTTCAACCGCCGAGAGCCGCGCCTGTTCCAGGAGCTGGATCCCCATGATGGCGTTCTCGTAAAAGAACCGCCCGGGATTCTCGCGGTTGGCGCCGATCCCGCCCACAACGGCAGCCAAGTGAAACAGCACCTGGGGCCGCGCCTCCGCAAGCAGGCGCTCGACGCCCGCAGCCGTTGTCAGATCGTACTCGGCGCGGCGGGGCACAAAGATCTGACGGCAGCCGCGATCGCGGAGGGTTTCCACCAGAAACGAGCCGAGGAAGCCGCTGCCGCCGGTGACGCAGATCCGCTGGTCCGAAAGTTTCATGGCGGCTCGACCGCCATGCCGCTAGTGTGGTGTCCCGCCGAATTCTTGACAGCTCGTAGGGCGGGCTTCAGCCCGCAGGGGACTTCAGTCCCCGCCAGGCCGGGCCAAAGCTCGGCCGCGGCCTGAAAGCCGCCCCGCCGATTGCCAACCGTTAGCACGCCGGCCTTGCGCGCGGCCAGCGCGGCGATGTCGGCGTCGACCATCAGCCGAACCAGCTCCTCGAAGGCGACGGTCGGGCGCCAGCCGAACTGGCGGCGCGCCTGAAGGTCGCCCTGCCGATTGCCAACCGTTAGCCGGGACACCACACTACGATCCCACCGGCGCCGGGCTGAGCACGCCCGCCTTGCGCGCCGCCAGCGCTGCGATGTCGGCGTCGACCATCAGGCGAACCAGCTCCTCGAAGCCCACGGTCGGGCGCCAGCCGAGCTGGCGGCGCGCCTTCGAGGAGTCGGCGCGCAGCTCGTCGATCTCGGCGGGTCGCAGGTAGCGGGGATCGACCTCCACGTGGCGCCGCCAGTCGAGACCGGCGTGGTCGAACGCTAGCTCCACAAACTCGCGCACCGAGTGCGCCGCACCGGTGCCGATCACGTAGTCCTCGGGCGTCTCCTGCTGGAGCATCATCCACATTGCCTCGACATAGTCCGGCGCGTAGCCCCAGTCGCGCCGGGCGTCGAGGTTGCCGAGGTAAAGCTTGTCTTGCAGGCCAAACTTGATGTGGGCGACGGCGCGCGTGATCTTGCGGCTGACGAAAGTCTCGCCGCGGCGCGGCGATTCGTGGTTGAACAGAATCCCGCAGCAGGCGAAAAGACCGTAGCTCTCGCGGTAGTTCACGGCGGCGTAATGAGAGAAGGCCTTGGCGCACCCGTAGGGGCTGCGGGGATGAAACGCGCTCGCCTCGTTTTGCGGCGGGGCGACCGAGCCGAACATCTCGCTCGAGGAGGCCTGGTAGAAGCGCGGCTGGAGGCCCGTCTGGCGAATGGCCTCCAGCAGGCGGATCGTGCCGGTGGCGGTGATGTCTGCGGTGTATTCGGGGATCTCGAAGCTCACCTTGACGTGGCTCTGCGCCCCGAGGTTGTAGATCTCATCCGGACGTAGCTGGTGCAGCAGCTTGGTGAGGCTGCTCGAATCCCCCAGGTCGGCGAAATGCAGGAAGAAGCGGGTTTCCGGGTCGTGGAAGTCGCGGTAGACGCCCTCGACGCGCTCGGTGTTGAAGCTCGACGAGCGCCGCTTGATGCCGTGGACCTGGTAGCCCTTGCGGAGCAAAAACTCCGCCAGGTAGGAGCCGTCCTGGCCGGTGATGCCGGTGATCAGCGCGCTTTTCATTTCGCCGGCTCTTCCAGCAGGCGCGCCCGGAGCAGGCCCAGGTCCTGGTCCGACAGCAAGAGCGTCTCGCGCCGGTAGGCGTCGAAGGAGCCGTGCTTCTGCTCGATGGCTGCGAACGCAGCCTCCAGATAGCTGCGGTCGGCAATCGTCAGGGCGCGCACCGCGTCGGGCCGGGCTTTCAGGTCCTTGGCGGTCGCCGCCAGCCGCTCCGGCGTGGCCAGGTATTCATTAGTAAGCAAGTAATCTTGCAGGACGGTTTCGCGGGGAACGCCGAGAGATCGCAGCAGCAGCGCGCTGAATACGCCGGCGCGGTCCTTGCCGGCGGAGCAATGGAACACGGTCGGGCCCGAGCCGCTCATCATCCTCTGCAGCGCGGCCCGGTATTGCCTGGCTGCGACAAACGGCAGCCGCTGGTAGGTCGCGCGCATCATCGAGGCGATTTCCGCGCCGTCGGCCCCGGCAGCCACGCGTGCCGAAACGCCCGGCCCGTCGCGCTGCGCCGCGATCGGCAGCGGGATCACTTCGGGCGGATTCTCCCCGCGCCAGCGCGTCGGGGCGGCCTGCCTTTCCTCGTCGCGGCGGAAATCACAGACCGCCCGGATGCCGAGGCCGGCCAGGTCCGCGTAGTCCTTCGCGGTCAGCTGCGAGAGCTGGCCCGAACGGAACACCTGTCCCCACCGCACGCGCTTACCGTCGGCGGTGGTGTAGCCGCCCAGGTCGCGAAAGTTGGGCGCGCCTTCCAGTGGCAGCCGGCGCTGGGGCTCGGCTGCCGCCGACAGGGCGGCCGCTGCGAGCCCGACAACGAGAATTCGGTGCGTCATGCGGTTCGAGTCCATTATAAAGGCAGCGCGGCGTCGGCGGTGAGGGAAAGGTCGGAGAAGCGGCCGGCCAGGAATTTCGGATAGGCAGCGGCGGCGATCATTGCCGCGTTGTCGGTGGACAGCCGCACGCTGGGAAAGTAGACCGGGTAGGGGATCTCGCGGGCTTGGAAACGATCGCGCAGACGGGAGTTGCAGGCGACTCCTCCGGAAACGATCAGGGAGCGGACGTCATGCTGGCCGGCTGCGCGCAGCGCGCGGCGGAACAGTTCCTCCACGACGGTTTCCTGGAACGACGCCAGCAGGTCGAGTGTGGGCTGCGGCGTTCGCTCCAGCCACTGCTCGACGGTAGGGCGCGGGACCGAGCGCGTTAGCTCGCGGCGGCGGGCGATCTCGGCGTCCATGGCCGCCGCCTGGACGTGGCGCAGCACGGCGGTCTTCAGGCCGCTGAAGCTGAAGTCCAAGTCGTTGCCCTTCATGCGCGCCATCGAGAAACGCACGGCGTTGGGGTTGCCGTAGGGGGCCAGGCGATCGACGACCGGCCCGCCCGGGTAGGGGAACCCGAGGAGCTTGGCCACCTTGTCGAAAGCCTCGCCGGCGGCGTCGTCCCGGGTGCGTCCCAGTAAATTGTAGTTATAATCAGTAGGCGAGGAATGTTCCACGTGGAACATGCTGGTGTGCCCGCCGCTGACGACCAGCGCCAGCGCCGGAAACTCGACGGTCTGGCCCTTCTGCCGCTCCTCGAGAATCACGGCGTGGATGTGACCCTCCAGGTGGTGAACGCCGATCAGCGGCAGCCCCCAGGAAACGCTCAGGGCCTTCCCGTAGCTCATCCCCACGAGCAGCGATCCTACCAAGCCCGGACCGCAGGTGACAGCCACGGCGCCGAGGTCGCGGTAGCCGAGCCCGGCCAGCTCGACGGCCTCGCGCACCACGGGCACGATGGAGCGGAGATGCTCGCGCGCGGCCAGCTCCGGGACGATGCCGCCGTAGCGGCCGTGTGTGTCGAACTGCGAGGCAACGACGCTCGACAGCAGCCGCTCGCCGCCGGCCACCACGGCGGCCGCCGTTTCGTCGCAGGAGGTTTCAATTCCGAGCAGGTTCATCCGTGACGGGCAAAAACAGCAAGCCCCCGAAAAGCGATCCGCTCGTCGGGGGCTGCCGTTTGAATCTTCGAACCGAACTGCCGACTGTGAAGCGGCCGTTCAGCAGGAACCGACCCCGGGCACTGAGCACGGGGTACTCCACGTAAGAGCTACCGACTCAGGGGTCGGCCACCTCACAGCGTTCATGACTACAGCCCATTGGACCACCTCCTTTCTCAGTGCTAATTTCATGCTACGGCTGGCGGCCGGGAAAAGTCAAGCGGAAAGCGCTTGCTACACTGAACTATGACCACGGCGATCCGCACGCGCGGGTTGCGGAAACTGTATGGCAACAAGGCCGCTGTCGACGGGCTGGATCTCGAAGTGCCAGGCGGCTGTTTCTTCGGATTCCTGGGGCCGAACGGCGCGGGCAAGACCACCACCATCCACATTCTGATCGGGCTGATTCCGGCGACGGCCGGCGAAGTGGAAATCCTGGGCAGGCCGCTCGAGAAAAACCTTCAGGCCGTCAAACGGAAGATCGGCGTGGTGCCCGATGAGAGCGTCCTGTTCGACCGGCTGACCGGTCCGGAATTCCTGCAATTCGTGGGGCGGATGTATGGGCTGGAGCGGGCCGTGGCGGCCGAGCGCGGCCGGGAGCTGCTGGAGCTGTTCGAGCTGAACCATCAACCGCGCAAGCTCATCGCCGAGTACTCCAAGGGAATGAAGAAGCGAGCGGCGCTAGCCGCGGCGCTGATTCACCGCCCGCAATTGTTTCTGCTCGACGAGCCATTCGAGGGCGTCGACCCCATGGGCGCGCGGCTGATGAAGGACATCCTGATTTCCCAGGTGCGGCAGGGAGCGACGATTTTCTTAACGTCGCACGTGCTCGAGGTGGTCGAGCGGCTGTGCGACCGCGTGGCCATCATCAACGAAGGACGGCTGGTGCGGGAGGGAGCCATCGAGGAGCTGCGATCGGGCGGGGAAACGCTGGAGGACACCTTCGTGCGAGTGGTCGGCGGAGAAAGGGTGCCGCAGAACCTTGACTGGCTCTGAGGCGGCGCGGCAGATCCGAGCGGTACTGCTAATACAGTGGTTGTCGGTGCGCAACGGTCTGCGCTACCGCAGCGAGCGGTGGGGCTTGCTGCTGTCGGCCGCGGTGGCGGCGATCTGGTACGGCCTGTGGACCGCCGGAGGCGTCGGGCTGTTCGCCCTGGCGATGCTGGCGGACGCGGAGAGGCTGTCGTCGGTGGTTCCCAGCGTTCTCATGTTCATCTTTCTCTACTGGCAGCTCGCGCCGCTGCTGACGGCGACCATGGGCATGTCGATCGATTTGCGAAAGATGGCGCTGTATCCGATCGGCGTGCGAGCCCTGTTCGCGGTGGAGTGCCTGCTGCGGCTGGTGATGGGCGCGGAGATGCTGCTGCTGCTCGCCGGGCTCTCGGCGGGAATGCTGGCGCGGTTTCCACGGCGAGCGTCGGAGTTTCTGCCGGCGCTGCTGCTTTTCGTGCTGGCGAATGTCCTGCTGGCGGCGGGGGTGAGGCAGTTGATCGAGCGGCTGCTGCAGCGGCGGCGGTTCCGGGAAGTGTTCGTGTTCCTGCTAGTGATGGTGAGCGCGCTGCCGCAGTTGCTGGTGTGGAGCGGCTCGGCCGAGGGGATTGGCCGGCGCCTCTATGCGGTCTCCCGGTTGCTGCCGGAGTCGTTGCTTCCTTCGGGCGGGCTGGCGCGGGCGTACCTGGGCGCGGCGGGCGCCGCCGACTGGCTGATGCTGGCGGCGTGGTGCGCGGCGGCGGGCGTCTTTGGGTATTGGCAATTCCGGCGCACGTTCCGTTTCGACGCGGCCGCGGCGCGGGCCCCGCTGTCGCGCCAGGAGACGGAGCGCCCCCGCCTGGCCGATCGCCTCTACCGCCTGCCGGCGCGGCTGCTGCCGGATCCGCTGGCGGCGCTCGTCGAAAAAGAGCTGAAGTACTTCTGGCGCAGCCCGCGTTTCCGGCTGCTGTTCATCATGGGTTTCTCGTTCGGCGTGGTGGTGTGGCTGCCGTTCGCCATGCGCCGGGAGACCTCCGCGGGCGGGCTGTTTCAGGAAAGCTTTCTCACTCTGCTGAGCCTGTACTCGCTCCTGCTGATCGGCCAGGCGACGTTTCTGAACTCGTTCGGGTTCGACCGCTCGGCGGCGCGGTATTTCTTCTGGCTGCCGCTACCGCTCGGGCGGCTGCTGCTGGCGAAAAACATCGTCGCCGGGTTGTTTGTGCTCGCCGAGATCGCGCTGCTGGCGGTGGTCTGCCGGCTGCTGGGAATGCCGGTGGGGCCGTGGCAGGTGGTCGAAGCCGGCGGCGTGACCGTCATTTGCTTGTTCTACCTGCTGTCGGCGGGAAATCTGAGCTCGATTCTGTTCGCCACCGGGACGAGTCCCGAGCGGGTGTCGCGCGGGGCGGGACGCGGCGTGCACGGGCTGCTGGTGCTGCTGTACCCGATCCTGATCGCGCCGGTGCTGGCGGCGTACTTCGCCAGGTATTACTGGGGAAGCCTGCCGGGATTCGCCTTGCTGCTGGGGATCGCGGCGGCGGGCGGGATGGCCGTCTATCTGGCCGTGCTGCCGCTGGCGGCGCGGCTCGGCTACCAGCGGCGCGAGCGCCTGCTCGAAGACCTCTGCCGCGGGGAGGGGCCGCTCGTCAGCCAGTAAGGCCGGCGGCCCCGGCCGGGCAGCGGCGGCTCCCGGCCCAGCCGAAGCGTTCGACGATCTGCTCGACCGAACCGGAGGCCACAATCTTGCCGCGCGAGAAAAACACGGCGCGCGTGGCCAGCTCCTGGGCAAGCTCGACGTCGTGGGTGACGATGATTTTCGCCTGCCTTAGCGGGCGCAGCAGCTCGAGCAGCGCCGCGCGGCCGGGCGGGTCGAGGAAGGTCGCCGGCTCGTCGAGGACCAGGATCTCCGGCTCCATCGCCAGCACCCCGGCCAGCGCGACGCGGCGCTTTTCCCCGGCGCTGAGATGGTAGGGGGCCCTTCCGGCGGCCGCTTCCATGCCCACCAGTGAGAGGCAGCAGCCGACGCGGCGCTCGACCTCCTCCACCGTCAGGCCCAGGTTCAACGGGCCGAAGGCAACATCGTCGAACACGGTGGGCATGAAGAGCTGGTCGTCGGAATCCTGGAAGAGAATGCCGACCTTGCGCCGCACGAAGGCCAGATTCGTTTTGTCGACGGGAACGCCGCAAACCTGGATGTCGCCGCCGTTATGGAGCAGCCCGACCAGGTGCAGCAGAAAAGTCGTCTTGCCGGAGCCGTTGGGGCCGAACAACGCCACCGTCTCGCCCGCGAACAGCGTGAAGTCCACGCCGTCGAGGGCCTGGGCGCCGTCGTCGTAGCGGTAGGAGAGGCCCGAGACGCGGATCAGAGGTTCCATAGAGCCAGTTGCAGGGCGGCGAGAGCAGCCGAGACGGCGGCGAGAAACGCGTAGTCGCGCGCCCCGAGCAGCGGAGGCGTCAGCAAGACAAAGTGTCCCTGAAAACCGCGGGCCAGCATCGCCTGGTGGATTCTCTCGGCGCGGTCGTAGCTGCGGGCGAACAGCACAGCGACGGCGCCCGTGGCGGCTTGAAACAACGGCTGGCGCCGACCGGAACCGGCGCGGCAGTGTCGCGCTTGCCGCATGTGCTGGGCCTGCTCGGATAGCACGAATAGATAGCGGTACAGGAATTGGGCGACCATAAGGAGGAAGCGGGGCGCGCCAAGCGATTCGAGACCTCGCAGCAAGGCATGCAGCGAGGTGGTTCCCAGCAGCCACAACAGGCAGCACGCCGAAAGATAGCTCTTGGCGAGAACGAAAGCTCCGCGGGCCGGATCCCCGCCGAAGAAGTTCAGCGCCGAGACGCCGGCGGCGAACGGCAGCACCCACGCGGCGCGCCAGAACCAAGCCAGCATCGGCAGCCTGGCCAACGCAGCCAGCGCCGTCAGCATCCCTAAGTACGTGGCCAACAACCACGGCGAAGGACGCTGCGGCAGCACCAGCGAGACGACGATGGCCAGGGCGGCCAGAATCTTGACGCGGGCGTCGAGGGCGTGCAGCGGGCTCGCCAGGCGGCTCCAGCGATCCAGGGTGACGTGGTGCATGCTACTTGTTCTTTCGCTTCAGGGTCCGGCCGAAGAGCAGCCCGAAGCCATACAACAATACGATACCCAGGAGGCCGGCGGATGCCTGAGCGGCCCAGCGGGAGCGAAAGAAACGCGTCTCGTAGCCGGCCAACGGGCCGTGAAGCAAGGGCGTTTCCTGCGTCGCAAACCCGAGGGCCCTGGCGACGCGCTCGAGGCCGTCTGGAAATGAGGAGGTCACCAGCACGCCCGCCAGCGCGAGCAGCAGCGCCGCACCGCCCAGCGTCCAGCGCAGTCGTTTCACGCGCCGCTCCTGCCCGGGGCCTCCGCGACACGCTGGAGGCCGTCGGGGAAAGAGGAAGTCACGAGCACCAGCGCCGCGGCCGCCACCGTCCCAAGCAGCCGCTTCACGTCCCGCTCCTGCCCGGCTCCGCTCCGGCCAAGACGAACTTGGGGCTGAGCCGTCCGATCGCTTCCAAAGCGGCCACGGTGATAGCGCCTTCGGCCAGGCCCGTGATGGCGTGGATAGCGAGCATCGACGCGAAGAGCGGGCCGGCCGGAGCCGTTCGCGAGAGCGCCAGCTCGGCTGACGCCAGCAGCGCGCCGCCGAAAAGCGAGACCCAGGCGCCGAAAAACACGGCCGCCCGCCGCAGGCTCGGGCGACGGGCCACGAGTCTTACCGGAAGGTAGCCGAGCCAGACGCCGGCGACGGCCAGGTTCAGCACGTTGGCCCCCAGCGCCGTGATGCCGCCGTCCTGGAACACCAGCGCCTGCACCAGCAGAATCGCGGTCATGACGACCGTGGCCGCAGAAGGCCCCAGGGTGAGGGCCAAAAGCGTCCCGCCGACCAGGTGGCCGGAGGTCCCCGCGCCGATGGGAAAGTTGATCATCTGCGCGGCGAACACGAAGGCGCCCATCACGCCGAGCAGCGGCACGCGGGCCTCGTCAAAGCCGGCTTGCGCGCGGCGGACAAAGTAGCCGGCGGCAGGCACGGCGGCGACGTCGAGTGTGAGCCAGACCGGCGTCGAGAGAAAACCATCCGGAATGTGCATGGCGCGGGTTGTCGTGCGATCCATCAGCGTAGCACGAACCTGAGAATCGTGCCACGGC
>Ga0247727_10011023_pt1 | contig 15876 bp, 12 predicted proteins | sample WisWelCaveWW1625_FD_202498 | JGI IMG/M metagenome (GOLD analysis project Ga0247727, IMG submission 202498) | Biofilm microbial communities from Wishing Well Cave, Virginia, United States - WW16-25 | ecosystem: Environmental > Aquatic > Deep subsurface > Groundwater > Cave microbial mat | place...
AGCGTCGACTATGGCGAGGTGGGAGACGTGGTCGCGATCGACCGCGGGGTGCTCGACCGGCTCCTCGGCGCGGGATTCGTCCCGGTGATCAGCCCGATCGCCGCCGACGACCGCGGCCGCGTGCTCAACATCAACGCCGACACGGTCGCGGCCGAGGTGGCGCGCGCCCTCGCGGCGGACAAGCTGATCTTCCTGACCGAGGCGCCGGGGCTCCTCGAGGACCGGCGCGACCCGGGATCGCTGGTCAGCTACATCGACCTCGGCGGCCTGAGCAGGCTCGAGGAGCGCGGGGTCATCGCCACCGGCATGCTGCCGAAGATCGCCGCGGCGCGCGCCGCGCTCTCGGGGGGCGTCCGGCGGGTGCACGTGGTCGGCTTCCGGCAGCGGCGCGGGCTGCTCATCGAGGTGCTGACGAACGAGGGGTCGGGCACGCTCATCGTCGGGGACACCGCCGACCTGCTGCCCGCCGAGCACGCCGCGCCGCGCGCCGCCGCCACGGCGGGCGCCGCCGGCGCCGGCGCCGCCGGCGCGGTCACCGCGGCATGACCGACCGGGAGCTCCTGGCCCTGCACCGCGACATCGTGGCGATCCCGTCGGTCTCGGGCGAGGAGGCGCGGCTGTGCGAGCACCTGACGCGCGTCCTCGCGGCGCGCGGCGTCGAGACGGAGCGGGTCGGCGACAACCTGCTCGCCGCCTGCGGGAGCGGCCCGGTGCTGTGCCTCAACTCGCACCTCGACACCGTTCCGCCGGCGCCCGGATGGACGCGGCCGCCGCACGCCGTCGAAGTGGTCGGGGGGCGGGTCCACGGCCTGGGGAGCAACGACGCCAAGGCGTCGGTGGCGGCGATGACCGCCGCGTTCCTGCGGCTGCGCGAGCGGCGCCAGCCGCCCGGGGCGCGCCTGCTGCTCGCCCTGACGGCGCGCGAGGAGACCGGCGGAGGCGGCGCGGAGATCCTCGTGGGCGAGCTCGACCGCCGCGGTCTGCGGCCCGGCGCCGTGGTGGTCGGGGAGCCGACCGGGCTGGACGTGGCGGTGGCACAGAAGGGCCTGCTGGTCCTCGAGCTCGTGGCCGCGGGTCGCGCCTGCCACGCGGCGCATCGCTGCGCCCTCGGGGCGCCGAACGCCATCGACGCCCTGGCGCGCGACCTCGTGGCCATCCAGGACGTCGACCTCGGTCCGGAGGACGCGCTCCTGGGGCCGGTCACCGTCGAGCCGACGATGGCGCGGGCCGGCACGGCGCGCAACATGATCCCCGCCGAGGCGAGCGCGATCCTCGACGTGCGGACCAACCCCGAGCCCGGCCCGCGGGAGATCGTCGAGCGCCTGCGCGCCGTCGTCTCGGGCGACCTGCGCGTGCTCTCCGAGCGCCTGCGCCCGTGCGCCATCGCCGTCGATCACCCGCTGGCCCGGGCGGCGCTCGCGTCGCGGCCGCGCGCCCGCGCCATCGGGTCGCGGGGCGTGTCGGACCTGGTGTTCTTCCGGGACGTCCCCGGCGTCAAGGCCGGGCCGGGAGAGACCGGGCGATCGCACGCCCCCGACGAGTTCGTCCTCGAGTCGGAGATCCTCGAGGGGGCGGCGTTCTACGAGAGCCTGGCGCTGCGCGCCCGCGACTTTCTCGCGGAGGCCGCGCCATGAGCCGGCTGTGGGACCGCGGCGAGCCGCTCGACGCGCTGGTGCTGCGCTTCACCGCCGGCGAGGACCACCGGCTCGACGACCGCCTCGTCCGCCACGACATCCGCGCCTCGGGGGCGCACGCGGCGATGCTGCACGCCGCGGGCCTGCTGAGCGACGCGGACCACGCCGCGCTGGCGCGGGCGCTCGAGGCGATCGGCGCGGCGCACGCGCGCGGCGAATGGCGCGTCGCCCTCGAGGAGGAGGACTGCCACACCGCGATTGAAAACCGCCTCGTCGAGGAGGCGGGCGAGGCCGGCCGGCGCATCCATCTCGGCCGCTCGCGCAACGACCAGGTCCTGGCGGCGCTGCGGCTGTGGCTCATGGAGGAGCTGGACCGGCTGGCCGGCGAGGCGCGCCAGGTCGCGGCGGCGCTCGCGGCGATCGGCGAGCGCCGGGGCGATCTGCCGATGCCGGGTTACACCCACATGCAGCGCGCCATGCCGACGACGCTCGGGCTCTGGGCTCGCGGCTACGCCGCCGAGATCGAGGACGATGCCGCGGGGCTTGCGGCCGCCCGCCGCCGCGCCGACCGCAACCCGCTCGGTTCGGCCGCCGGCTACGGGGTCCCGGTCCTGCCGATCGACCGGGACCGGACGACGCGCGCCCTCGGGTTCTCGGCAACCCACGAACCGGTGACCGCGGTGCAGCTGTCGCGCGGCAAGGCCGAGGCGACGGCCCTCTTCGAGGCGGCGCTGCTCGCCCAGGACCTCGGGCGGCTGGCCGCCGACCTGTGCCTGTTCGCCACCAGCGAGTTCGGGTTCGTCGAGATCCCGGCCGACCTGACGACCGGGTCGTCGATGCTGCCGCAGAAGCGCAACCCCGACCTGTTCGAGATCGCCCGCGGCCGCACCGCGGAGGCCGTCGCGGCGCTCCACGAGGTCCTGGGCATCAGCGCGCGTCTGCCCTCCGGATACCACCGCGACCTGCAGCTGATCAAGAAGCCGCTGTTCCGGGGGATCGACTCGGCCGGCGACACGGCGCGCCTGCTGGCCCACGCCCTGCCGCGCCTCGGGTGGAACGCCGACCGGATGCGCGCCGCCATCGACCCGTCGCTCGGCGCCGTCGAGCGGGCCTGCCGGCTCGCGCGCGACGAGGGGATCCCGTTCCGCGACGCCTTCCGGCGCGTCCGCGAGGAGTGACCCGGCCGGTCCGGCCGGCGGCTTGGCCGGCGGGTTCTTCCCCGGGTGACGCCGGATCGGGTACGCTCTCGGCCCATCCATGGCCATCTCCCCGGGAACCCGGCTCGGTCCCTACGAGATCGAGGCACCGCTCGGCGCCGGCGGCATGGGCGAGGTGTACCGCGCGCGCGACACGCGCCTCGACCGGACGGTGGCCATCAAGGTCCTCCATCAGGGTGATTCCGAACGTGCCGGCCTGCGCGAGCGGTTCGATCGCGAAGCCCGGGCGATCTCGAACCTGAACCATCCGCACATCTGCGCCCTGTACGACGTCGGCCAGGAGGGCGGCCAGGCCTACCTGGTCATGGAGCACCTCGAGGGCGAGACGCTCGCGGCGCGCCTGGAGCGCGGGCCGCTGCCGATCGAGGAGCTGCTGCGCTGCTCCATCCAGATCGCCGATGCGCTCGACGTCGCGCACGCGCGCGGCTTCATCCACCGGGATCTGAAGCCGGCGAACGTCATGCTCACGCGGTCCGGGGCGAAGCTGCTCGACTTCGGCCTGGCGAAGAGCCTGGCGATCGAGGCGCCGGCGCGGATGCTGACCGTCGCGCCGACCGCCACGAGCCCCCTGACCGCGGAGGGGACGATTGTCGGCACCTTCCATTACATGGCGCCGGAGCAGATCGAAGGCGTCACGCTCGACGCCCGCACCGACATCTTCGCGTTCGGGCTGCTGCTCTACGAGATGGCGACCGCCCGCCGGGCCTTCGACGGCAAGACCCGCGCCAGCCTCATCGCCTCGGTGCTGAAGGAGACCCCGCGATCGATCGCCGAGTTCGCGCCGATGACCCCGCCGGCGCTCGAGCGGCTCGTGCGCACCTGCCTGGCGAAGGAGCCGGCCGATCGCTGGCAGACCATCCACGACGTGGCGCTGCAGCTGCGCTTCATCGCCGAGGCCGGGTCGCTGGCCGGCGTCCCCGCTCCGGTGGCGTCCCGCCGCCGCATGGGGCAGCGTCTCTGGCAGGCCGCGACGGTCGGCCTTGCCCTCGCGAGCGCGGCGCTCGGCGTCCTGCTGTGGCGCAACCTGCCGGGCGCGCCGCTCGTGATCCGCGCCCTCATCGCGCCGCCCGAGAAGGCGGCCTTCCAGTTCGTCGGCACCGGCTTCGGGACACCGGTGGTTTCGCCGGACGGAACCCGGGTGGCCTTCGCCGCCCGCCGCGACGACGGCATCACGATGCTCTACGTGCGGCCGCTCGACTCCGTCAGGGCGCTGCCGCTCACCGGCACCGATCAGGCGACCTGCCCGTTCTGGTCGCCCGACAGCCGATCGCTCGGCTTCTTCTCCTCCGGGAAGCTCAGGAAGATCGACGCCTCGGGCGGGCCGCCCCTGTCGCTGGCCGACGCCCCCGCCGCCCGCGGCGGGGCGTGGGGCGCTGAGGGAGTCATCGTGTTCTCCCCGGACCAGTCGGGACCGCTGTACCGGGTGTCGGCGGCCGGCGGCCCGACAACTCAGGCGACCCGGCTCGACGAGACCCGCGGCGAGAGCACCCACCGCTGGCCGCATTTCCTGCCGGACGGGAAGCGGTTCCTCTATTTCGCCCGCATCGTCCAGCGCGACGAGCACAACGGGATCCGCGTCGGATCGCTCGATGGGAAGGAGAACCGGCTCCTGGCGAGCACGGAATCGAACGCGGTGTACGCCAGCGGGCACCTGCTCTACGGCCGTGAGACCACCCTCATGGCCCAGCCGTTCGACCTCCGGAGCCTCGAGTTCGGGGGCGACCCGTTCCCGGTCGCCGACGGCATCCAGGTGGACTTTTCCTTCTCCCAGATGACGTACTCCGCCTCGGAGAACGGCGTCATGGTCTACCAGACGGGAGAGTCGTCGGCCGGGTCGCGGCTCTCCTGGTTCGATCGCGCCGGCAAGCTGGGCGGCGTCCTGGGAGACCTGAGGTCGTACTTCAGCCTCGGGCTATCGCCCGACGGCCGGCACGTGGCCGTGACCTTGATCGATCCGCGGGTCGGGGCCTCCGACATCTGGATCTACGACGTGGCGCGCGGCCTGCGGACCAGGTTCACCTTCGACCCGGGCCTCGACAACAGCCCGATCTGGACCCCGGACGGCAGGGAGATCATCTTCTGCTCGCTGCGCAAGGGGAAGGGCCGGTTCAACCTGTACCGGAAATCGTTCGCCGGCTCGGGCGAGGACGAGATCCTCCTCGATTCGGACCGCGACAAGTTCCCGGGCCAGTGCACACCGGATGGGAAATCGCTGCTCTTCCACACCCGGGGCGATCCCGCCACCAGGACCGACATCTGGGTCATGCCGCTGTCCGGAGGCGGGGAACCGACGACGATCCTGCGATCCGAGTTCGGGGAGCAGTTTCCGGCCCTGTCCCCCGACGGTCGCTGGATGGCCTACGAATCGGACGAGTCGGGCCGCTTCGAGATCTACGTCAGCCCATTCCCGGTCCCGTCGCGCAAGTGGCAGGTCTCGACGGCCGGCGGCGAGAAACCCCACTGGCGCGGCGACGGCAAAGAGATCGTCTATCTCGCCCCGGACAACCGGCTGGTGGCGGCCGAGGTGACCCCGTCCGGCACGGACTTCCAGGTGGGCGCGACGACGCCGCTGTTCGCGATCCAACCGCAGCGCCCGGGGAGCATCTTCAACATGTCTCCCGACGCGCGCCGGTTCCTGGTCAACGCCTCGGTCGTGGAGCAGAACACCCAGCCGCTGACCCTCGTCGTCCCCTGGACCGCCGCCCTCGGCCGGAAGTAGCGCCGTCGCGGCGCCTCTCCCCGCCTCCCGGCGACGGCGCACCCGACGACGCCCTCATGGCGGGCGAATCGGCTCCACTCTCCGCGCGGTGCTCGGGTTGAGGATCCAGCCGGCCCCCTGAGCGCGGCGCAAGTCGGCCGGCCGCCGCGGGCGAATGCCATTCCTCTAGAACTGCCCCCAGAGGTACTGGTTCGTGACCTCGTGGTGGAACTGGATCTCGCTGCGCTTGACGACGGCGCCGAGGGCCTTGGGGCAGCGTTCGGCCGACGCCAGCTTCATCTCGGCGTACTTCTCGTGCACCTGCTCCCCCAGCAGCATCACGGCGAACTTACTGCCCTTGAAGAGGCGGATGGCGTCGTAGATGTTGTCGGGCAGGAATCGGGTGCGCGGGCGCTTGCTGTCGTTGTCGTCCTCGGCATTGGGGCCTTCGAGCCCGGTCCGGAACAGGGCGTAGATCGCGAGGTACGGGTTAGCGTCGGGCGCCATCGAGCGCACCTCGATGCGGGCGGTGTGCTCGTTGCCGATCGGGATGCGGACCATCGAGCCGCGGTCCGAGGCCGACACCTTGATCTGGTTCGGCGCCTCGAAGTGGGGGTCGAGCCGGCGGTAGGAATTGACGCTGGAGTTCAGGATCAGGCAGATGTCGTTCCCGTTCGCCAGGATCCGGTTGATGAAGCTCCAGGCCAGGTCGCTGAGCCCGTCCCGGCCTTTCCTGTCGTAGAAGATGTTCTTCCCTTTCTTCGAAATCGACATGTTCGTGTGGCAGCCATTGCCGTTCACGTTGGCCACCGGCTTCGGCAGGAAGGACGCGGTGAGGTCCATCTGCGCCGCCACCTGGCGGGCGATGAGCTTGTAGAGCTGCACATGGTCGGCGGCCACGGTCGCCTCGGTGTAGCCGTAGTTCATCTCGAACTGCGATGGCGCCACCTCGGGGTGGTCTTTCTCGTTTCCGAAGCCGAGCGCCCGCTGCACCTCGGCGGCGGTGTCGATGAACCTGCGCAGCGTGTCGCCGGGCAGGGAGTGATAGTAGCCGCCCGTCGACACGAACTCGAACCTCCCGGTCTCGTGGTAGCGACGCTCGGCGTCGCGGCCCTTGAACAGGAAGCCCTCGATCTCGTTGGCCACGTGGGCGACCATGTCCTTCCTGCGGAGATCGGCGGCGAACGCCTTGAGCCGGGCGCGCAGGTCGGCGTTGTAGGGCTTTCCGTCCTGGTCGCAGACCTCGCCGAACGCCAGGACCTTCCCCGGACCGAACACGTCGGAGGGCAGGAGGTAGAACGCCGGCCAGTCGATTCCCAGGCGCAGGTCGGACTCGGCCTGGCGTGAGAATCCGCGGATCGAGGACCCATCGAAGGTGAGGTTGTCGGCCGATTTCACCAGGAACTTCTTGTCGTAGTCGAGCATGTGGAAGCGCCCCTCGAGATCGGTGAAGCAGACGGTCACCGCCTTGATGCGCTTCTCCTCGGCCAGGTACTTCATCCGCGCCTCGCGGATCCTGCCCGGGTCCTTGCCGGCCACACGTTCGGCCTTGGCCTCGAGGTTCATCTCCTCCAGCTGCTCGTACGGGATCTCCAGGAACTGGCGCAGCGGCGTGTCCATCGCTCTCCTTTGCGGGCGTCCCGGCGAGCCGCGGCGTGGATCCCGCGCTGACCGGGATGATTGTTTTATCTATACTAATCAGACGCGGAGATATACTAAAACACTCTGAAGCTAGTGTACACGATCACATTTGAAGCTTATATCACGGAATCGTGACGGAAGGATGGGTGGCGTCCCAAGCCGGCGCGGGCGGCCCCGCAGGCTCACCCGGCAGGACGCATCGAGCAACGGCCCGTAGGGCATGCGGGGTTCCATCAGTGATCGTGCTGTGGAGCCGGTGGAACCCCTCCGACGCCGCCGCGCCGCGCCCCGACCTGCCTATGGAACGCTGGAGAGGCGCAGGTCGTAGGAGCCGTAGATCCCCAGCCCGGCGGCGTGGAACGACCTTATATAGAGCGGGCCGTCCGCCACGGCGGTGTGGACGATCAAAGAGGAATCGTCCCCGGCGGCGCGGTTGTCGTTGGCCGCGAGCACCGTGATCCCGTCGGCGGCCAGGAGCTGGAGCGACGTGTCGGCCTTGCCCCAGAGATTCAGCGTCTCGATGGTGTAGGTCGTCCCGGTGACCGCGCTGATGGTGAAGTAGTCGTTGTCCGCCGCCCCCACGCCGTCGCCGTTCACGTCCGCGAAGTAGGTCCTGTGGCTGGTCCCGTCGGCCGGGACCGGGAGCGCGGCCGCGACGCTGTCGTTGGACTCTCCAGGGTCGGTGTAGTACTCGACGTTCGTGCGCTGGAACGTCGCGATCATCTCGCTCTTGAACCCCTTGCCCCGGGTGAACCAGCCGTCCCAGAAGTCCTCCAGGCTCTTGTCGACCGCGGTGGTGATGTAGTTCTTGTCCACGTCCCAGTTGTCGGCGCTCGGCCGGGCCAGGATGTCATCGTCCACACCCGGAGATGCGTCGGCGGTGGCCGCCTCGTCGTTGATGTCCCAGAGGGCGGCGTACACCGCCACCTCGCTGGTGGCGCCGTCGCAGTAGTACGGGGTCTCGGTCTCGACGTCGAAGTAGAAGTCGAGGTTTCCCGGACCGGGGCCGCCGGTGGTGCGCACGTAGAACTCGGGCCGCGGGAGACCGTGGTGCCGGCGGACCGACTGGCCGAACCAGGTCGCCCTGCCCTCGTCGTAGGCGAGCCGCAGATCCTGGGCGCAGTCGAGCAGGTGGTGGGCGCCGCCGGGGCTGTCACTCCCCGAGTAGACGTGAAAGGCGTAATGCCCGCTCTCGTGCGAGACGACGGTGTCGTTGTAGCCGGAGATGTCCCCGACGATGACCGTTTTGTTGGAGGGGTTGTAGCTCGACGTGGGGCCGCCCGCGCCAGCCTGCCACTCGACCGTCAGGAGGTTCGACGAGCCCGGCCGCGACCCGTTCATGGCGGCGATGAAATCGATGGCGCGCAGCCCCGTGTCGTAGAGGTTGAAGGGCTCCCCGCCCGCCCCGATCGCGGCGGTCAGGGTGCCGAAGTTCACGTTGACCGACGGGGCATGACCGGACACGCTGGCGGACGCGACGGCGTACGTGTTCTTCGGCGTGACCCGGTTCTGGACCTTGAGGTAGAGCCCGGCGACGGCGGTCGAGGCCGTCACGGCACGGACGTAGACGGTGCGCGTCTTGTTGTCCGTCACCGCGATCGTGAAGTTGCCATTCGCGTCCGTTGCGCCGGTCGCCAGCAGCGCCGAGCCCCCCTTGGCTTTGGCGTCGCGCACCTCGACGTTGGCGAACCGGATGGGCAGCGCCGGCTCCGCGCCGGTGAAGCCGCTCTGGTCGAACTCCCGGTCGATGTACCGGAAGGTCCCCGAGGCGGTCCAGTTGCCGTACGTCAACCCCATCGACCCCAGCCAGACCAGGGTCACGAGCGTCGCGATCCGGGTGCGCGTCATGGCGCCGGCTCCCCGGCCTCGGCGGCCTGGTATTCGTTCGCCCCGCCCCTGATCCGGGCGGCCTGCTCCTCGACACCGACCAGCAGCCTGCATGCGGCCCCGCGGCGAATCGGCTTGCCACGCACGGTGCCGGCAACCTCCGCCGGGATGACGTACCTGCCATCCTCCGGCACGATCACGTCGACCGGGATGGCCAGCGTGCTCGCCGTCGTCAGGTCCACGTTCCAGGTCCTGACCGCGCTCCCGTCAGCGAAGACCAGGTTCGCCGGTGCCTTCGCTGAAACCACCGCCCCCTCGACGCCGACATCGGCGGTCACCCTGAGAAGGAGCGAGGCGACGCCACCCGCCGCGTTCTTCTGGAGCGAGACGACATCGACCGTCAGGCCCATCGGGGGCTGCGGGTCGACGGTGGGCTGAAGCAGCCGCTTCGCGGCCCCCGGCGCCGTCCCCGGCGGGGCGGCGAGACACAATGCCCCGCCCACGAGCCCCGCCGCCAGGATGGCGGCGACCGGAAACAGGGAAACGGGAAGGAAAGGGCGGGAGAAGCCGGGCGTTCGGCCTGTCATCCTGCGTCCTCCTGAGGCGCTCAACCGCGGCATGCCGATGGCGGATGGCGCCGGCATCAGGACGCAGCGAGCCGCCCCATAAGTACGCCCACTTTTGTGCGCCGTCAACGAGAAATCTCGCGGCGCGGCGAATCGCACCGGGCCCGCGGGCGGATTCCGACGGCCCGGAGCGTCAGTCGCCCGACTTCTTGTGCTTCTCCTGCCTGGCGTGCGATTGCGGCACCTCGAACCGGACGTTTATCGGCGGGTCGATGCTGTCGCCCTTCAGGGTGAGGGTCATGACGCCGTCGAGACCGGAATCCGGGTGCTCGAAACAGATGGCGCTCATGGGGACGGTCGCAACGTCGGATTCCATGCGAAACAGACCCCGCCACGCGCGTCGCCGTCGTAGACTGACCGGCGCGCCCGCCGCGGATCCGGTGTCCGGTGCCGGACGGTGGCGCGTTCCGAGGCCGCCGTGCGTCGCTTCCGATTCGGACCGGTCCTGCCGCGCAGACCGCCCTTCACGGCGGGCGACGGTCTCATCCTGCTCGGGCTCGCGGCGCTGCTGTACGCCGGGGTGCGCCTGGCGTTCGCGGCGCCCCAGTCGATCTCCGGCCCGGCGATCTCGACCTCGCCCGCCGCCCTGCCGTGGTACGCGCTGCTGTCGATCGGGCGGATGACGGTGGCCTATCTGCTGTCGCTGCTCTTCAGCCTGGCCTACGGCTACGCCGCCGCGCGCCACCGCGCGGCCGACCGGGTCCTGCTGCCGCTTCTCGACGTGCTGCAGAGCGTGCCGCTGCTCTCCTTCCTGCCGGTCGTGCTGCTCGGGCTGAGCTCGGTGATGCCGGTGGCGGTGGCGGCCGAGCTGGCGGCCATCGTCCTGATCTTCACGTCGCAGGCCTGGAACATGACCTTCAGCTTCTACCAGTCGATGACGACGCTCCCGGGCGACCTGCGCGAGGCCGCCGCCGTCTTCCGTTTCGACCCCTGGCTGCGGCTCAGGACGCTCGAGCTGCCGTTCGCGGCCGTGGGGCTCATCTGGAACAGCATGATGTCGTGGGCCGGCGGCTGGTTCTTCCTGATGGCGGCCGAGATCTACAACGTCGGGGCGCGCGACTTCCGCCTGCCGGGGCTGGGATCGTACCTCCAGGTCGCGGCCAACGCCGGTGACCTGCGCGCGGTGCTGCTCGGGGTCGGCACGCTCATGTTCATCATCGCGCTCCTCGACCAGATCGTCTGGAGACCGCTGCTCGCCTGGGCGGACAAGTTCAAGCTCGAGATGGTCGAGGGAGACGAGCGGCCGTCCTCGTGGTTCCTCGAGGCGCTGTCGCGCTCGTGGCTCATCCAGCGGCTCGGCGAACGGCTCCTGAGCCCCATGGCTGAGCGGCTCGATGTCCGCCTGCGCCGGCGCGCCCGCCGCGTCCTGCCGGCGCTCGATTCGAGCGGCGAGGCCCGCCGGCTGTCGCCCGTGGCCATCGGCGCCCTGTGCATCGTGGCGCTCGCGGCGGGATACGGCGGCTGGAAGTCGATCAAGATGCTGATGCTCCTGCCGGCCGCCGACTGGGGCCGGCTGGGGCTCGGCCTCCTGGCGACCTTCGCCCGCGTGAGCGTGGCGCTGGCGCTCGCCCTGTTGTGGACGATACCCGTCGGCGTCCTCATCGGCACGCACCGCCGCGTGGCGGCCATCCTGCAGCCCGTCGTGCAGATCGTCGCCTCGGTCCCGGCGACGGCCATCTTCCCGGTCCTCGTCGTGGCTTTCGTGAAGATCCCGTGGGGGGTCAACATGGCGGCCACGCTGCTGATGCTGATGGGCACGCAGTGGTACCTGCTGTTCAACATCATCGCCGGATCCTCGGCCATCCCGCTCGACCTGCGCTACACGACCGACCTCCTGCGCGTGTCGTCGATCGATCGCTGGCGGACGCTGATCCTGCCGGCGCTGCTCCCGTATCTCGTCACCGGAGCGATCATCGCCAGCGGCGGCGCCTGGAACGCCAGCATCGTCGCCGAGCACGTGTCGTACGGCGGCGAGGTGTACAGCACGACCGGCGTCGGCGCGGTCATCGCGGAGGCGACCGGCCGGGGGAACTACCCGCTCCTCCTCGCGGCCACGCTGGCGCTGGTGGTGACGGTGGTCACGATTAACCGCACCTTCTGGCGGCGCCTGTACCGGCTGGCCGAGGTGCGCTATCGTCTGGACTGACGCTGCGGCCGCCGCCGCGGCCGCCGCCGCGGCCGACAACCGGGGAAACGCGATGCCCATGACACCGACCGCCAGCGGGGCGACCGATCTCCTGGTCCTGAACGAGGTCTCGCGCTCGTACGGCAGCGGCCCCCAGGCGTACGTCGCCGTGCGCGGCGTGAACCTCACGGTGCGCGAGGGCGAGTTCGTCAGCCTTCTCGGCCCCTCCGGCTGCGGCAAGTCGACCCTGTTGCGCATCGTCACCGGCCTGAACCGCGCCACGTCGGGCACGGTGCTCTATCGCGGCGCCCCGGTGCTCGACGTCAATCCGCACGCGACGATCGTGTTCCAGACCTTCGCCCTGTACCCGTGGCTGACCGTCGAGGAGAACGTCGAGGTCGCCCTGAAGGCGCGCGGCGTGCCGGCGCGCGAACGGCGCGAGCGCGCCCTCAAGCTGATCGACACCGTCGGCCTCGACGGCTTCGAGTCGGCCTACCCGCGGGAGCTGTCGGGCGGGATGCGGCAGAAGGTCGGCTTCGCCCGCGCGATGGCGGTGGAGCCCGAGCTGCTCTGCCTCGACGAGCCGTTCTCCGTCCTCGACGTGCTCTCCGCCGAGGCGCTGCGCGGCGAGCTGCTCGAGCTGTGGCTCAACAAGGCCCTGTCGACGCGCGCCATCCTGCTGGTCACCCACAACATCGAGGAGGCTGTGTTGTTGTCGGATCGCGTCGTGGTGATGGCCAAGAACCCGGGCCGCGTGCTCGCCGAGATCGCGGTCCCCCTGCGCCACCCGCGCAAGCGCCAGGACACCGCCTTCCAGGCGATCGTCGAGAGCGTCTACGCCGCGGTCGCCGGGCGGACGCGACCCGAGGCCGAGACCCTCGCGCAGGCGGCGCGCAAGCTGCCGAAGGCGCGCCTCAACGCCCTCGCCGGCCTCGCCGAGAAGCTGGTCGCCGACGGCGGCCACGCCGACTTCCCGCGTCTCGGGACCGACCTGGCGCTCGAGCTCGATGATCTGCTGCCGATCGTCGAGGCGGGCGAGCTGGTCGGCTTCTGCCAGGTGCAGGAAGGTGATCTTTTGATCACGCCCCTCGGGCGCGCCTACGCCGAGGCGTCGATTCTCACCCGCAAGGAGATCGCCGCCGGGCGCATCCTGCGCGTGCCGATGATCCGCTGGATCTACGAGACCCTGCAGCGCGACGAGGATCGGCGCGTCGACCGCGACTTCTTCCTCGATAAGCTGCGTGAGGAGGTCGGCGACTTCGCCGAGGAGCAGCTCGACCTGGCGATCTCATGGGGCCGGTTCGCCGAGCTGTTCGCCTACGACAGCGACACCGACGAGCTGTTCCTCGAGTCCTGAGACGAAGGGGCCGCGAGCCGGGTCAGGCGGGGGGCCGGCTCAGCTCTTCTTCGTCGCCTTCGGCTTGGCGGCCTTGGGGGTGCTGGCGGACTTGGGGGTGCTGGCGGACTTGGGGGCGCCGGCGGCCTTCAAGGCGCTGGCGGCCTTGGATGCCCGGGAGGCCTTGGGCGGAGCCGGAGCGTCGCTGCGCTCCAGCCGGACCATGCTGGTCACGAACTTCCTGATCCCGGCCTGATCGAAGCTGATGGTGGTGTGACGGGGATTGACCTCGGTGATCTTGCCGAGGCCGTGCTCGGAATGGTTGATGCGGTCATTGACCGCGAACGTCTCGGTGCCTTTGCTCAATGCGCTCTCCGGGATCACGCTTAGTCGTGATCGTGTCCGAACGATACCACAATTCGACGCCCGGACGCCATCACTCCGCCGACCATTCGGGCCGCCCGGTCGCCGGCGGTCCATGCTGGCGACGCACCCGGCGCAGGCCGCGGTATCCCACCAGCTTCCCGCGCCGCTCATCCCAGAGGCGGAAGGTGAACGACTTCAGGCTCGAGAGCAGGGTGACGGGTTTGACGCCCTGGAACAGCGGGTCGGCCTTGTGGCACGACTCGAGGTTGTAGTTCGGGATGCGCGGGCTCAGGTGGTGGATGTGGTGGAACCCGATGTTCCCCGAGAACCACTGCAGGATGCCGGGGAGCTTGTAGAACGAGCTGCCCTTGAGCGCCGCCGTCGTGTAGTCCCACTCGGCGCGGCGCCGCCAGTAAACCCCCTCGAACTGGTGCTGCACGTAGAACAGCCACACCCCCGCCGAGCCGGCCATCGCCAGCACCGTCAACTGGAGAATCACGTAGTCCCGGATGCCGAACACCGCGCACATCGCCACCGCCCAGGCGAGAAGCGCCACGTTCGTCCAGATGACCGAGCGACGCTCGCGCGGGTTCGCCCGCGCCTTGGGGAACCGCTGCCAGACGAGGAACAGGAAGAGCGGCGCGATCACGAACAGCACCACCGGGTTGCGCGCCAGCTTGTAGGAGAACCGCCTCCAGCGCGACGACTCCAGGTACTCCTGCACCGTCATCGTCCAGATGTCGCCGGTGCCGCGCCGATCGAGATCGCCGGACGTAGCGTGGTGCAGCGAATGCTCCCAGCGCCAGTGATAGTACGGCGTGAGGGTGAGGAACCCCGTGATCGTGCCGACGATATCGTTGGCCGTTCTCGACCTGAAAAACGAGCCATGCCCGCAGTCGTGGGAGATGATGAACACCCGCACCTGAAACCCGGCAGTCAGGATCGCCAGCGGCAGCGTCAGCCACCACGACACCCCCCGGCTGAGGTCCATCAGGTACCACAGGAGCGCATACGGCACGAGGGTATTGACCATCTGCCAGATCGACCGCCCGGTGGACGGCTGCTGGTACCTGGCGACAACCGTCTTCCAGGGCGCGGATTCGGCCTGCGGGAGGTCGACGGGGGGGATGGCCTCAGTTTTGAGGGCCTGGCTTACATTCAGCACGCCATGAAGATACGCGAAATCGAGGCCGGAAGCCAGCCGCGGGGGGAGGAGGGGGGCGGAACAGGGGGGGAGAACCCCGCCGGACAGTGACGATCATCCCCTGGGCGGCCCCTCCCTCCCCCCCCCGCGATCGCCCCGGAGTCCGCTCCATCCGCGTCCTCTGATTGACAGTATTCTCCCCCGGCGGGATCATGGCCCGATTCGCATGGAGGCCGGGGTGGCTACTTCGGGAACCAGGCCCGCTCAGACCCTTCGCAGCCCTATTTCCCCCCGCGGCCTTTCACGACCGACCGCCCCCGCCAGCCTATGTCGGCGACGCACCCTGGATGGCGCGCTCGGAAGTGTCAACCGAAGCGGCGGATCGGCACCGTGACCGCCGCCGGAGTCCCGACTTCGGCTGATCGGCCTAAACCTGTTCCGTACTGTGGCGCAGAACTGTCCATTTGGCGTATGCGGAACAGGTGATGAGTTCATGACCGCCTCGGCGCGTGAGGTTGCTGGCCGTCTCTCCGTGGCTGTCACCAACGCTGTATCGTTTGGGGTTGGTGCGTTCTTGGCGGTTGTATTCACCCATCAGATTGTGCGGTTGTTCGCATTGGTCACCGTCGGTCCCCCAGTTCTAACAACCCCCCTCGCAAGCATTCTCGCCCACGACTTCAGCGTCGTTGGCTTCGCCTTCGCTGTCGCATCGCTGATCGGCGCGATCGTGTTCATTTCCGCATTTCGTGCAACGGGTCACGGTATCATTTCGTTTCGCTCTGCGCTCTACCCGGTGCCGGTTGTTGCTCTGCTGGGCGCGGTTATGGTTGCCTATCGGTTCCTCGGGCTACTGCTCGTCATCCTCTGCCTCGTACTCTATGTGCGCGTCTTGCGAAGGCAGGCGCGGCGCCGGACCCTCGGTTCGGTGTGCCTGATGCTCGTCGCCCTGCTTACCGTCCCGGTAGATGTCACACTACAGAATGTGCCCGGCGGCCCGCACTTGGCGTTGGCAAGCTATGGGCTCCCCAGTCGCGAGGGTTTCGCCATGGCCGAACGCGGTGAAACCGTGATCGTGGGCGGGTGCAGCGTTGATTACTACCCGCCCATCTGGGCGCTCGTATGGTAGGGTCCGCATAACCCTTATAAGGCCCCCGTCGGTCAAGAGGCAGACGTCGGCCCGAGGTTCCCGTAGCAGTTCTGTTCGTTCGTCGCCGCCAGGTCTCTGATCGCTGACTTCGTTTCACGGTCGGTAGGCAGGGCAA
>Ga0247727_10011024_pt1 | contig 15874 bp, 15 predicted proteins | sample WisWelCaveWW1625_FD_202498 | JGI IMG/M metagenome (GOLD analysis project Ga0247727, IMG submission 202498) | Biofilm microbial communities from Wishing Well Cave, Virginia, United States - WW16-25 | ecosystem: Environmental > Aquatic > Deep subsurface > Groundwater > Cave microbial mat | place...
GGAAATTGCCGCCGGGAAATATCGCGGCCCGCTGCACGGCATTCCCTACGGCGCGAAAGATTTGTTGGCGAAGAAGGGTTATAAGACGACGTGGGGTTCCGTTCCTTACAAAGAACAAGTCATCGATGAAGATGCGATAGTCATCCAGCGCCTTGAACAAGCCGGCGCGGTGTTGGTTGCCAAGCTCACGATGGGTGAGCTGGCCTGGGGCGATGTGTGGTTCGGTGGCAAGACAAAAAATCCGTGGAATCTGGAACAGGGTTCGAGCGGATCTTCCGCCGGTTCTGCGTCGGCTACTTCTGCAGGATTGGTTGCCTTCAGTATCGGCACGGAGACTTGGGGATCGATTGTCTCGCCATCGACGCGCTGCGGCGTTACCGGACTACGCCCGACTTACGGCAGAGTGAGTCGCACTGGCGCGATGGCTTTGAGTTGGTCGATGGACAAGATCGGCCCGATCTGCAGAACAGTTGAAGACTGCGCGCTGGTGTTCAATGCCATCTACGGCCCTGATGGCCTCGATCAAACGCTCGTCGATCTTCCGTTCAATTATAATCCAACTGTAAAACTGAGTGAGCTGCGCATCGGTTATTTGCAAAAGGCGTTCGAGCAAGATACGACGAACAGAGTAAACAACGATGCTGTGCTCGCCAAGCTGCACGAGCTTGGCGCGAATCTCATCTCTATCGATGTGCCGGATTTTCCGATCAACGATCTTTCATTTATACTAAGCGCCGAAGCCGCAGCGGCATTTGATGAATTGACACGATCTGGGAAAGATGACATGCTGGTTCGCCAAATTAAAAATGCTTGGCCGAATTCGTTTCGCTCCTCACGCTTCATTCCCGCGGTCGAATACATTCAGGCGAATCGCGTGCGCTATCAGGTCATCCAAAAAATGGCAAAGTTGATGTCGAAAGTTGAAGTGTACGTGGCGCCGTCGTTCAGTGATAATCTTTTGCTGACAAACTTAACCGGACATCCCTGCGTCGTCGTGCCCAACGGCTTCGACAAAAAAGGCAGCCCGACGAGTATCAGCTTCATGGGCGATTTATATGATGAAGCCACCGTGCTGGCCGTGGCCAAAGCTTATCAAGATGCAACGGCGTTTCATCGGCAGCATCCGAAGATGGAGTGGTGAAAAATTGATTTTGTTTTTCACCGTAAAGGTTTTTACTTTGCCAAGCAAAGGGAGCGGTCTATCTGCATCGGTTCATTATCACGGAATGATTTCATGATGAAATTAGATAAAGAACTCTATCGCAAAGCCTACGAGTTGCATCAACAATCGAGCGATGCTAAGCTCGTTGAACGCGCCAACCTGCACAATGAATTATCTTCGGCAGAAGCGTTCAAGCAGTACGTCGAGTTGGTGGAATTTGTTTGGCGACTTTGCCCTGAGCCGAGCGAGTGGCAACGCAAAGAAAAACTAGAGAGTTTAAATCGCTACTACGCCGCGATCCAACGTTTGGAAGCGTGGAGACGCAAGTATGGACAAGCAACTTGAAGGCTCTCTTCGGAAAGCCATCGGTTTTCTGGAAGAAGAGGGTTATCGCTATGCCATCATTGGCGGCATTGCCGTCGCGCAATGGGGGTTCCCGCGCGCGACGAATGATGTTGATATCAAAGTCCTCGCTCCCAACACGGATTATGCGGGTGTGCGGGCTGCACTTTTGAAGAGGTTCTCTGAGCGTGCCCGTATCGATGTTCCCGAAAACCCGTTTATTGTCGCCGTCACGATTGATAAAGTCATCGTAGATTTTTTGCTGACTTTGCCCGGCTATGAAGAACAAATTATTGAACGCGCCCTACGCCGAGATTTTGGTGGTATCGCGGCCTGGGTCTGTTCCGTTGAAGATTTGATCATTCAAAAAGTTGTTGCGGGTCGTGAAAAAGACTGGTTGGATGTGGAGGCATTATTGCTGGAGCAGTACGGCAAACTTGACGAAGCCTTCATCGAAAATTGGCTCACGCAATTTGCCGAAGCCTTGGAGAAGCCGGAAATCCTGACGAAGTATCGGCAGTTGGTTGAAAGAATCAGTGCCTTACGCTAAAACATCAATCTGAGAAGCTGCATGACTGAATTCATTGTTATTGTTATGACTCAGTCTTGTGATTTGACCAAAAACTACCCAAAGGTTGATGATGTGTTGATTTGCCCTTTATGGGATTTGGAAAAACTAGCTGAGCAACTTGACTATGCGCAACAAACGAAAGGTAAAGAAGACATTCGCCGCGGTAACGTCCCAGGCTACCACATGCTAAATGCTTCCACGCCACCAGGTTTTGCGCGACCGACTCGGGTAGTGAGTTTTCATCGCGTCTATTCTTTGCCGATAGTTTTCTTGAAAAGCCTGGCACAAGCGCGGGGCAAACGCTTACGATTGCAACCACCTTATCGCGAACACTTGGGCCAAGCCTTCGCTCGCTACTTCATGCGGGTCGGCTTGCTGGTTGATATTCCTCCCTTCAAAAAATGATCCTCGGTCATCTCAACACAATTTGCATGGCTCCAAAAACCATCGCCCTCGGCAAACCTGTCGACTTCGGACAAGAGATCGTCAAAAGGCGCGCGCGCTTGACGGGCGCTCTGCTCTCTCTGCAAAACAAAACTGTTCTCGATTTTGGCTGCGGCAACGGCGCACAAACCTGTGAGTTCATAAACTGTGGCTGCAAAATTCTCGCTGCCGACGTAACGCACGCTCATCTCGACAAGCTCGCCGAATATCTGCGCAGCCAAAAACGCTCGACCATACTTCCGGTACTCTATGACGGTGCGCAACTTCCCGTTGCCAGCGGATCAATCGATGTGGTGCTGAGTTATGATGTGCTGGAACACGTGCAGGATGAATCAGCGACGCTGCGGGAGATTCGACGGGTATTGAAGCCTCGCGGAGAAATCGTTCTATCGGTTCCAAACAAGGCGTGGGTCTTTGAAACTCACGGCGCGCAGCTGCCCCTGCTGCAGTGGAATCGCGTGCCGTTTTTTTCGTGGCTGCCTCATGCCATTCATAGACGATTTGCCAAAGCACGCATTTATCGAAAAAAAGATATTGTTCGGCTTCTGCGCGCGCATTCATTTGAGATCCTGTGCGCAGACTACATCACAGCCCCGATGGATGTCGTCAAAAATCCCCAACTGAAAAAGATTTTGCGGACCACTCTCTTTGGCCGCGACACAACTCTCCTTCCCTTTCTGGCAACAGCCATTCTCGTGCACGGTAGAAAAAAGATTTCATAAGCGTGGGCTCTTCGCTAATGAAAAAGCCATCTCGAAAATTCGGGATGGCTTTGTTTTTTTGCATAGCGACTTTAATATTTTGGAATTCGCGGGTCTACCTCATCCGACCATGCATGGATGCCGCCGTGCAGATTTTTTGCCGAAGCGTAACCGGACTTGCGCAATAACTCCACGGCCTGAGCGCTGCGCTTGCCGCTTCGGCAATAAACAATGATCTCTCGCGAGCCGTCAACTTCGGCAAGTCGCGAGGGAAGTGTTTTGAGCGGAATCAGCGTCGCGCCGGGAATGGCGCCGATTTGAAATTCCTCCGGCTCGCGGACATCCAAAAGAAAAATCGACTCGCGCTGCAACTTCACCGCAAGGTCTTTGGCGCGAATTTCATCTTTCGCGCCCGGCGCGCCGTTCTCTGCTTCAGGAGCGATGCCGCAAAATTGCTCGTAATCGATGAGCTGGCGAATCGTGCGATGCTCGCCGCAGATCGGGCACTTTGGATCTTTGCGCAATTTCATTTCTCGAAAGCTCATGCCCAGCGCATCATACAAAAGCAACCGGCCGATCAGCGGTTCGCCGATCCCGAGAATCAACTTTACCGCTTCGTTCGCTTGAATGACGCCGATGATGCCGGGAAGTACGCCGAGCACACCGCCTTCAGCGCAACTTGGCACCAAGCCCGGCGGCGGCGGCTCGGGATACAAGCAGCGATAGCATGGCCCCTTCTCCGCCCAAAACACCGACGCCTGTCCCTCGAAACGATAAATGCTGCCGTAAACATTCGGCTTGCCAAGCAAAACGCAAACATCATTCACCAAATAGCGCGTCGGGAAATTATCCGTGCCGTCGATGACGATGTCGTACGGCTTTGCAAGCTCCATCGCGTTTTCAGAGGTGAAGCGCGTTTCGTAAGTTTCAACCTGAACGTGCGGATTGATTCCCAAAATAAAATCTTTCGCACTTTGCAGTTTCGGCTTGCCGACGTTTGCGGTCGAGTGAATGACCTGCCGTTGCAAGTTCGAGGAATCGACAACATCAAAATCAACGAGACCGAGACGCCCGATACCGGCGGCGGCAAGATACATCGCCAGCGGCGAGCCGAGGCCGCCGGCGCCGATGATCAAGACACTTGCCGCTTTCAGCTTTTTCTGCCCGGCCATCGCCACCTCCGGCAAAACGAGATGGCGGCTGTATCGCAAAACTTCTTCCGGAGAAAGTGTGATCGCATTCTGCTCTCCACTTCCTCCCGCAACCGCCGGAACGATGCTGATAACATCCGTGTCTTTGATTGGCGTGCGATCCTGCTGCTGAAAGCGCACGTCTTCGTCGTTGAGAAAAACGTTCACGAAGTTGCGCAGACTTCCTTCGTCATCGAAAATGTGGCGGCGGGCGTCGGGAAATTGCTCGGCAAAATTTCCCAAAACCTCTTTTATGTTTTTGCCGGATAATTGCACGGCGCTTTGATTTTTTGTAAACGCCCGCAAGGCGGCGGGGATAAGAACTTTCGGCATCGAAAAAACTCCTTTCCAAAAATAAATGGATTACTGGATTGGTGGATCGATGGGTTATGACATGCTCGAAGTTTAATAATCCAAAATCCAACAATCCATCTATCCAAAAATCCGATCTAGACAAAAAACGCCACGTTGATCTGATCGAACCCGCTGAGGCCTCGGCGCAGGTGCCACGCGCTGATATCGGTAACGACCCCCTTCTCGACGGCGATAATTATTTGCAAAGAATAATCCGGCAATCGCGGGATGTCAGTATTCTGCAACTCCTCGGGAAGCTTGGAGCGATCATCAGCCGCAAGAAATTTCGGATCGCCGCCCCACAGAATAAAATCCGTCGGCGAGGGACCGCGACGACCGTTGGGATGAGAATGATAGTAGCCGATGATTTCCACATTCATCTCGTCGGCGTATTTCATTGCGGCGGCTTGCTCGCGGCCATCAAGCTGAAAACCGGCTCGCGGCGTTACGCTCACGTTTTTAGACGGGCGAATTTCCTTGAGCACCCAGCCATCCGCGTTTTGCTTCCCAAAGAGAAAACCGCAACACTCTTCGGGAAAAGTTTCCAGCGCATGACGTTCGATTCGTTTTCGGTCTTCTAAAGACAACTGCACCTGCATCTCACTCTTCCCAAAACTTTTCTTCAAGATAACGCTGACCGCCATCCGCGAAAATCGTGACGATGACGCCGTGATCGATTTCTGCGGCAACCTGTCGGACGGCATGTAAAGCGCCGCCTGCGGATAAACCGACGAGCAAGCCTTCACGTCGCGCCAAGTCGCGAACCAACTCTTGCGAAGCCTCAGTCGGAATCCACAAATTTTCATCGGCGAGGCGCTCGTCATAAATTGCCGGCACCAGCGCCGAGGGCATATGCTTCCACCCTTCGAGCCCGTGAACCGGCGAATCCGGCTGCGCAGAGATCAAACGGATCGCGGGATCAATCATGCGCAGCCAACGCCCTACACCGACGAACGTTCCGCTCGTGCCCAGCCCGGCGACGAAGTGCGTGAGCTTGCCGCGCGTTTGCCACCAAATTTCCGGAGCGGTTATGTGATAATGCGCTTTCCAGTTTTCCTGATTGCCGTACTGATCCGCGTAAAAATATTTTTCCGGCGCTTCGGCGAAGATCGCTTGCGCCGCGCGAATCGCGCCGTCAGAGCCATCCTGCGAGCTGGTGTAAACAACGTCGGCGCCGAACGCGCGAAAGAGATTTTTTTGATAGCGACTCACATTTTCGGGAACGGCGAGACGAACTCTAAATCCGCGCGCCGCAGCAAACATGGCATAGGCCAAACCTGTGTTGCCAGAGCTGGCGTCGAGAAGAAATTTCTCTTTGGTCAATTGGCCGCTGCGCACCGCCGCGGAAATAATTCGACTCGCCGGACGATCCTTCACAGAGCCGCCGGGATTGTACCACTCGGCCTTTGCAAAAATTCGCACGCGCGGGTGCGGGCTGTATTTCGAAAGATCGAGCAAAGGTGTGTTGCCGACCAAATCATAAACCGACCTCGCCAGCTTTTTTCTTCTTTTGTGGTGGAGTTGAGGTGAAAGTAAGTTCATGCTTCTTGTTCCAAGTTTGACTTGATGGGAATTTGCAAATTGCGGTCATTCAATAAAATTGGTGTGCGTTGTAATTTCATCACAACCAATTAGAAAATGCCGCAAAGCTAAAGCACTTTTGCGAAAACATCGGATCGCTCGAATGAAAAACTCAACGATGTTGATTGAACTAAAAGAGGGTGAAGGGCGGAAGTAGCGGAGGGCCGCAAAAATCAGAAGCCGCTCCGCAAGGTACAAACGCACCGAATGCGGAGGTATGAGAGGTTACAGCAATGTGCGTCGAAGGTTAGCATGTCAAATATTTCGGATGAAAATCGTCGGATTTTTTGGTAATTAAAAACCTGCTCGAAGCAGGTCGGTTCGTTCACTTTCATTCTTGACGATGGCAATATAAAATCTCCCCGTCATAAAAGCAAGAACAAGTTTGGCAAATCTCTGCTTGCAACTCGCCGGCGCTTTTGATATTTTGCCGCGATGCAAATCCCCAAAAGAATTCTTGTTATCAAGCTCCGCGCCATCGGCGACGTGGTGATGGCGACGCCGGTGCTGGAAAATTTGCGCCAGGCATTCCCCTCGGCGAAAATCGACTTTCTCACGGAAAAATTCTGCGCGCCGATTGTCATGGGACATCCAGCGATCGATGAAGTCATCGAGCTGGACAGAAAAAATCTTCGAACGCTTCCTTTTGGAAAACGCCTTGCCACCAGTCTTGCCCTGCTCCGGGATTTAAGAAGGCTCCGCTACGATTTGGTTTTTGATCTCTTCGGCAATCCGCGCACCGCGATCATGACTCTGGCCACAGGCGCCACTCGACGCGTGGGTTTTCGTTTTCGCGGGCGACGACACGCTTACAACGTTGTCGTCGAACCGCGCGGTAATGTTGTACACGAAGTTGAATTCAATCTCGATGCTCTGCGCGCTCTCGATATTCCAATCATTTCAAGAAAGCTTTTCATGCCGCTCGATCATGGCGCCGAAACGCTCGCGGAGAAGTTTTGGATTGAAAATCATCTCGCTGGAAAAGCTGTCATCGGCCTCAACCCCTCGGGCGGATGGTACACCAAGCGCTGGCCGCTGGAGAGATTCGCGGCAGTAGGAGATGCTATAATTGAAAAGCTCGATGCCGCCGTTGTGCTCATCTGGGGGCCTGGCGAGCTTGATGATGCCCGCAGCATAGCCGCGAAAATGCGCCACGAAGCTCTGCTCATTCCCCAGAGCGACTTGATTCTTCTCAGCTCGCTTTTGCGGCGTTTGACGATTTTGGTATCAAACGATTCCGGGCCGCTGCACATCGCAGCGGCAGTTGGCACGCCGGTGGTTGGAATTTACGGTCCAACCCGGCCAGATCTTCAAGGCCCATGGGGAGATGGTCATCAAATCGTTCGTCTCGATGGCTTGGACTGCCTCGGGTGTAACGGCGTCACCTGCCGGATCGAAACGCATGATTGCATGCAGAAACTCGAAGTCGCGGCAGTTTTTCAGGCATTGGAAAAATGTTTGAATAAGATTCCAGATAAAATAACCAGGCAGCAATCCGCTTAATCCGCTCGATCCGTTTACAGAAAATGGTAAGCGAATTTAGCAGATTGAGCGGATAAGAAAGCGATGACAGAATTAAGGCTGGATATGAAAAACCAATCATCCACTCGTGGCGGAGTGTCCGTTATAATCATCACCCAAAACGAAGCGTGCAATATTCGCGACTGCATGAAATCCGTTTCATGGGCGGATGAAATCATCATCGTCGATGCGGAGAGCACCGACGGCACACGTGAGCTGTGCCGGGAATTCACGAATCGCATCTTTGTTCGCCCCTGGTCGGGCTTTGCTAATCAAAAACAATTCGCGCTGGATCACGCCTCGCAGCCGTGGGTGTTGAGCATCGACGCCGACGAACGGGTTCCTGATGAGCTTGCGCAGGAAATCAAAACCATCATCGCTTCATCACCCGAACACGATGGCTACAAAATTCCCCGACTTAGCACATTTCTCGGCAAGCCGATTTACCACGGCGGCTGGTATCCCGGCTATCAAGTGCGTCTCTTCCGCCGCGACAAATGTCGTCTCAGCGCCTCGCGGGTTCACGAAGGCTTCGTCGTCGATGGCTCGATTGGCACGCTGAAAAATCATATGATGCATTATACTCATGCCACGCTGGAGGAAAGTCTGACGCGCTTGAATCGTTATTCCACCCTCGAAGCGCTCGACCGATTTGAAAGATTGCGCGACAAAAAAATTCACTGGTGGGATTTGCTCGCGCATCCTTTCGCGGAGTTCTTCAGAAAGTTCATCGCCAAAAGCGGCTGGCGCGACGGCATGCACGGCTTCTTGATGGCCACGATCAGCGCGATGGTGAAACTTTCGCTTTATGCGAAAATGTGGGAAATGCAAAAAGACAGTGAGCAGTAATCAGTGACCAGTGAGCAGTAAACAAAAAAAATTAATACCGATCACTATTTACTGAACACTGATAACTATTCTTTCTAAAGATGAGCACGACTCCTCGAATCATATCCGTCTCGCGGCGAACCGACATTCCCGCTTACTACGCCGACTGGTTCATGCGTCAGGTTGAGCAGGGTTATGTCGTGTATCCAAATCCGATAAGCTTTCAGCCGGTGAAGCTTTCTCTCAAGCCGCAGGATGTTCTCTTCATCGTCTTCTGGACGCGCAACCCGCATCCGCTTGAAAAGCATCTTGGGCGCCTCGACGATCTTTACGAGCGCGCCTATTATTTTCATTTCACCATCAACGGCATGCCCAAGGAGTTAGAGAGCCACAATCCGCCGCTGGATTTTGCGGTCGAAACTTTTTTGCGCTTGGCCGAGCGCTATCCCGGACAAGTCTTTTGGCGCTATGATCCAATCGTGCTTTCCGATTTGACCCCTCCCTCCTATCATCTTGAGCAATTCGGCAAGCTCACGGAGAGACTCCACGGCGCGACGCAGCGCTGTTATTTTTCATTTGTGAGCTGGTATCAAAAAGTGCATCGCAATTTTGCCAAAGCCACTGCACAGGCCGGCGTTCGTTTTTACGAACCAACCCCGCAAGAGCGTTTGGAAATAACTTCGCAATTGCAGACGATTGCTGGCGAGCACAACATCACGCTTTACTCTTGCTGTGAAGATTTTCTTTTAACAATTCCTGGCATTGCCAAATCGCGCTGCGTGGATATTGAAACGATTCGCGAGATTGCTCCCTCCCGCTTTCGCAAGTTGCGGCTTGCGCCAACGCGAGAAGATTGCGGCTGCTACGAAAGCCGTGACCTCGGCTACTATGACAGTTGCCCGCACGGGTGTTTGTATTGTTATGCAAACCTCAATCGCGAGAAAGCGAAGGCGTTTTATTCGGAATTTCTGAAAGAGCGCCGGTTACCGATGGATGAAAGCGCAGGAGGTGTGATAAGGAATGCGTGATGCTTGCGTAATCCGTAATTCGTAATCCGTAAAATAATTCTTTAATTACGTTTTACAGATCACGTCTTACTCTTCGAATTCGTTCTTGACTTTACTGAAATATTTTTGCATACTTCGCCACACGCCATTCCAACCTCACATCGATTCTCATCTATGTTTCGTCACTGGTCAGTCTGGGGAATGGCAGGATGCTTTGAGCCGGGGATTTCAGGACATGAGCTCAACAACTTCGGCGACCGACAAACCAAAACTTCTGGATCGAGTAAGAGCCGCGATACGGACGAAGCATTACAGCTACCGTACAGAAGAAGCTTACGTCCAATGGATCAAGCGATTTATATTCTTTCACAATAAGCGCCATCCCTCGGAGATGGGAGAATTGGAAATCAATCAGTTCCTCTCGCATCTGGCGGTGAAGGGAAACGTCGCATCGTCCACGCAGAACCAAGCCTTGAGTGCAATCTTGTTTCTTTATCGCGAGGTCATGAAACAAGAAATTGGCAGTTTGGACGAGGTGACATGGGCCAAGAAACCTGAAACCTTACCCGAGGTTCTGACAAGAGAAGAAGTCAAAGCCATCATGAGTCACCTTTCTGGCGTCGATTGGTTGATGGCTATGCTGCTTTACGGTTGCGGTTTGCGCCTGGTTGAATGCCTCAAATTGCGCGTGAAAGATATCGATTTTGAGCGACACCAAATTGTCGTGAGGCGCGGCAAAGGCGCCAAAGACAGGTTTACGCCACTGCCGCAAAATTTGAGAGAACCGTTGCAGGCGCATTTGGCGCGTGTAAAGAAGCAACATGATAAAGACCTCGCCGGCGGTTTTGGAACAGTTGATTTGCCCTATGCTCTCGAAAGGAAATATCCAGGGGACAATCGTGAATTCGGATGGCAATATGTATTCCCATCGGCAATTATTTCTCCCAACCGCATTTCGGGAATGAAGCAACGGCACCACATGAGCGAGCGTGGATTGCAGCGCGCTTTCCATGAGGCTGTGCGACAAGCGGGTATCAACAAGCACGTACACTGTCACACGCTTCGGCATTCTTTTGCCACACACGTGCTCAACGGAGGTTGTGATGTTCGAACCCTTCAGGTGCTGCTTGGGCATTCTGATCTCAATACCACGATGATATACACCCACGTGACCGACAAAGGCACGATGGGTGTACGAAGCCCCGCGGAGACACTATGGTCATCGGATTCGGATGGCGTAAGCTCGCCGTGGTATGATTTGCCGGATGATCTCCGGCAACGGTTTACCGAAGTCGTGGCCCGGAGATACCAAGGCGACTGGAAAGCAGCGATGACTTCTTTTATCAAGCAGCATGAACGACGTTGAGGCGAACCTCAAGCCGTTTGCAGATAACCCGTTGCTGGTTTATGCGACAAAAATCTGTCGCATAAGACGGATGGCGCCGTTCAGATTTCAATGAGGTAGGTGCAGTGTTTTGAAGGCCCTGGAAGCATTAATCTGCAATTCATCAAAGCAGTTTATGCGACAGAATCACTGTGATTTCTGTCGCGTTTGCCAATTCTTTTTAGGACGCCTACTATCATTAATACCGTGTTAGCCCCGCGCGAGCAGAAAGTGATTCATGAAGTATTAAGGTTGGAAAAATTTTAAACGGAGTTGCAAACTATGAATGCTTTGAATAAGCTTTCCGACGCGAGCTCACATGTTAATGATCTTTCCGACAAGATCTTCCGTGCCAGTGAAATAATATCTTTTATCACAGACCAGACTCTAAAAACCGTATATCGTGATCCTAAGAACCAACCGGCACCTGTTCTTGATTGGCTAGGCCACAAAGGGCGTTGGGGGAAATATGTTTACATCGCTTGTTTAACTTTCACTATTTTGCACTTCCTTGGATTAATATATCTAAAACCCTTTGAACCATCATCAGCTATGTATTGGACTTTTAAAAGCTACTCATACTTATTTCATCTCCTTATAATACTTTTGATTTTCATTTTTATTGTTTCAGACAAAAAGCCAGTTGTGTTAGATATACGTAATAGCAGCCTAGATTTCAAAGAACATAGGGAAAAAATTGAATATTCTCTGAATAGAGCTTCTGATGCGATAAAGCAATTTTTCGATTATTGGCCTTACGTGTGGGTCTTTTGGTTCTTGCTTTACATTTCCTTGACAACATATCACCTTTTCGTAGATTCCCAATCCATACAAAGCATAAAGGTGTCTCGAGAGAGCTTATGGTTCTTTAGCACCATATTCAATGGGTTTAATAATGCCACCGCATTGATATTCTTTATGCTGTATTACGAATTATCAGAGCGTACAGTAAATGAGTCAAAATCACAGGAAGTTCGGATGATACTTTTTCTATTTCTTGTTCTAATTGGATTTACTGAGATCGTGACAAGTTGGCCAAATCGTAATAATATTGAGAGTTTAGATGCTATAAGTCTAGGATTTAGTATCTTCTCCGGTGTGATAACAGGTGTTGCCACTACACTGCTTACAACACGCTTCGCGAGTCGCATCTTTGGAGTTCCACCTCTAGCAATCGTCGTGCTAATTCTCTATGCTATTATTCAACCCTTTTTCCCTTTGTTATCTCACACGACTAGTTTAACAGAAATAATTGTAGGAAACCTTGCAGTCAACATTGCAATATATGGCAAGGCCACATTGGTAGTAGCAGTTCATTGGATGCGTAGCACACAAAGGCTGAAATACTATATGGTTCGCGGGTTGCAAATGATAGAAGAAGAGGGGATAGCTAGATCAATGTTTGTAAATGAATTTTTACCAAAAACTGAAAAGTTATTAAAGAAAGTACAGGATCCGCAGAACAAAGATAATAGTCAAAATGAGACATAGTTAAAAGGTGCAAAGTGTTGGCTAACGAAGGCCTAGTATGGGCGTTAAGCAGAACAAGTTGGAACGTTCGTCTATAAATTCGGGAAGTAAGACAATATGAAAACAAGTCTTGAAAATCTTCCGAAGGATAAACAGGAAGAACTCCATCGCGTCGTAGAAATCATCCGCGAAGAATTTAGGCCGGAGATGATCATCCTGTTTGGAAGCCATGCCCGAGGCAATTGGGTTGAAGATGCTTATATCGGCGAAGATGGAAATTACTACAAATATCGGAGTGATTTCGACATCTACGTGCTGATGCACAACCACGACGATGCACGTCGGGTTAATCGTCGGCAAAGTCTTCGGAACAAGTTTCGCGCTGAAATCAGAACTCCGGTACAGGTTATTTCCGACAACCTACATTACTTCAATAAGTGTTTAAACGAGGGACGATACTTTTTTACCGATATTAAAGAAGAGGGTATTCTTTTGTATGATTCGGGGAAGATTAGATTGTTAGAGCCGCGAAAACTCGACATCGAGCAGCGAATAAAAATAGCGGAAGAATATTTTCAGCGTTGGTTTGAAAGTGCAAACAAATTTTTCAAATTGTTTCAAACGGCATTTGAGCAACAATGGAATGCGGAAGCCGCTTTCCTACTTCACCAAACAGTTGAGCGTTATTATTCAACAGTACTGCTGGTGCTAACCAACTATAAGCCCAAAGGTCACGATATTGAGGAATACGGAGCATTAGCAGCAAGTCAAGAGCCAGTTCTTAATACGGTTTTCCCTCGCGAAACCGAAGAACAAATACGTCGTTTTGAATCGCTGCAAAAAGCATATGTTGAGGCACGCTACGAAATGAATTACAAAATTACAAAGGAAGATTTGGAATGGCTTGCTGGACGGGTGAAACAACTTCAGACTTTGACAGGAGAAGTTTGTAAGAAATGGATAGAAAGTATGAAAACAAAATCTGGAAATAAAGTAGAAGCATCGACATAAAGATGTAATTTAATACAGACAGAGATTCGTGATGAAAGTCAAACGATGCGGCTAACATTGCGTGGTGCGGACGGCGCGACGGCGGCATGATTTTTAATTTGAACGAACGTGAAGTCGCGCCGCCGCACACGCTGGTGTTAGACTTGTTTGCAATTCTTAAAAGTTCACTTTGAAAGATGGAGGAGTTTATATGAAACAAGAAAAGAAAAGTGGCAGCAGAACCTTAATATGGATTCTGATAATAATCGTTATGTTTCTTGCATATCTTGCACATAGATACAACCGCGATGCTTCAAAGCAACTTGAAAAAGCGCGGCATAATGCAAAGATCAGATCAATGCAACTTGAAAAAGCGCGAAATGAAGTAAAAATCAAAATTCAAAGTATTCACGATGAAACGATAGAAAGGAACAAAAAGATTTATCTCAAAACCATCTCAGATAGCGACGTAATATTAAATGGAGGTTTTGATAGGGCGTTTCGTAATATCGATACTGCTGTAGATGAACTAGCGTCTTATGAAGGTTGTGTAAAATTGTTTTACTATACAATTGTTGATGGAGTAAAAAACACCAATAAAGTAGATTATAGAATAGAAGAGATATTGAACAAATATATAACCAATGAAATTGCAACCGGATTACAAGAGGCGGAAACTTCACTTAATGGACTACAGGAGTCACTTGCGAACAATAGAATTAAGATGGTCAACACGATTACATCGAATGCTGAAACGATGTTAATTGCTCAGGAGTTCGGGGAGGTTCAGTCGTCGTTTACAAATTTTAGAAAAGAATTAAACTATATCGGAGAGACTTTTCCATCAATATCCTCTGCAACTATTGCATCCACACTTGGCTTGACAATTAACGCACTCCTTATGAAACGTACAATAACTCAAATTCAGACAACATTTGCTAAAGCTGTAGCACGTTTCGGAGCTACAAACGCGACTGCCCTTGCAGCGGCAGCAGCAGACGGCCCGCTTCCTATTGGCGATATAATTGCGCTAGTTGTTGAGATCGGTGGAATAGCTTGGACTGCCTATGAAATTTATGATGCACAAGTGGTTTTGAAGGATAACGTAATGTCTGAGTTGAGAACCGCAATAGGTGACTATAAAGAAAAAACTACCTCAACGCGAGACAAGATTGCTAATGATTTATTCGAGATTTATAATAAACAGAATACTGAAGATGTTGGGAATTTGCTTAAACTTTTATAGAACTATTATAAACATGAAACTGATTTAAGTAAAGTCTAACACAGCATGGTGCGGATTGGCGAGCCGTGCATGAAATTCAGTTCGGTGGTAGTTCCAACGTCTCGTCTTCGATCAACGTGAGTGCAAGCTCGCCAACCGCACATGCTGGTGTTAGGCGGCCCTATCACTATAGGAGGTTTTACATAATGCGACCCCTTCGGTACTCCATCAACGTCACATTGGACGGGTGCTGCGATCATCGCGCAATCCCCGCGGACGAAGACTTGCATCGTCACGCAGTCGAGAACCTCGCCCAGGCCGATGCCCTCCTCTTTGGCCGGGTGACTTACGAAATGATGGAGGCAGCGTGGCGGCCGCCGGCGCGGACGGGAGCGAGACCTGATTGGATGGAACCCTTCGCCCAGACGATCAACGCGGCAAAGAAGTACGTCGTGTCGAGCATCCTGGAGCAGGTCGATTGGAACGCGGAACTCGTGCGCGGGGATCTGGGCAAGGCCGTTCAGCAACTCAAGCGGGAGTCGGGCAAGGGACTGTTTGTGGGAGGTGTGAAGCTCCCACTGGCGTTGACGGAGCTGGGATTGATCGATGAGTACGAGTTCGTGGTGCATCCCAGGCTCGCGGGCCACGGGCCGACGTTGTTCGCGGGGCTATCGAAGCATGTCGACTTGAAGCTCGTGAGCCGGCTGGAGTTCGGCTCGGGGGCAGTGGCGATGCGGTACGAGCCGAGAAGGTAGCAGAAAGGCCTCGTGGCGACGAAGCTGGGGGCCGCCTAACACGGCGTGCAGCGGACGGTGGGGATTCGGGCGCATTTTTGAAGGCTTCTGCGCGGGTGTAGAATTCTGGCGAGGCGGGTTCCCCGTCCGCCCCACCGCCGCTTACGCCTACCGTTGGGCGGCGTAGCCGTACTCCAAATTCTGAGTAATACCCCAATATGAACATTGAACACCTTACAGGTACACGGTAGTGTCAAAAGTTCTATGAAAAGGGATGGATGAAGGACTGAGGGGCGGTAGACGACTTTAGGTTTTCGGTTTTCAAGGCATACCACAGGAATGAGCCGCTCGGGAAAAAGGACGGGAGGAC
>Ga0247727_10011025_pt1 | contig 15874 bp, 12 predicted proteins | sample WisWelCaveWW1625_FD_202498 | JGI IMG/M metagenome (GOLD analysis project Ga0247727, IMG submission 202498) | Biofilm microbial communities from Wishing Well Cave, Virginia, United States - WW16-25 | ecosystem: Environmental > Aquatic > Deep subsurface > Groundwater > Cave microbial mat | place...
GGGGCAGTACCGCGTGCGTCGCGGGTACCGCGCAAAGCTCCAAGTGTCCCTGGTCGGCGAGCCGGGCGTAACGGTTGAGCACGTCGCGGTCGCGGGCCATCGTGTCGCGGACCATCCCGAGCCGCGCCACGTAGTGCCGCGCCAAGGGGCCCACGAGACGCGCGGCCAGATCCACCAGCCGATCGAGCCGCCAAAAAAACCGCCCGAGCAGCAGCGGATCGCGCAGCATCGCGCAAAGCGTGGGGGAGAACGACATGGTCGCCCGGAACGGCACGCCGTCGGCTGCGAGCCGCTCGAAGGCCGCCAGCAGCGGCACGTAGCATTCGGCGATCGCCTGGTGCAGCCAATCCTCCTCCAGGTGGTTGTGCTGCTCGGGATGCCGGACGAACGGCAAGTGCGCGTGCAGGACGATCGCCAGGCGGGCGGCGGGCCCCGGCACCCTAAGGACCTGCCTCAGGGTAACTTGGCGTTTCTGGACGCCGATCCATCCCGGCTAGCTTCGTTGCTCGTCGGTTGCGTACCGACGGGTACGCGCCCTCCTTGCGCCTCGCCATCCGGGCGCCTCGACGCTCAGAATTCGCCACGTTATCCTTCGGCAGGTCCTAACCCCTTCGTGAGGTCGTCGGCTCGATCGGCAGCGTCAGATCGGGCGGCGTTCGGACCCAGCTCGTTGCCAGCGAACCGACCACGACCCGGTAGTGCCGCTCGGGTTCGGCGTGAAACCAGCCGTCGCCCGTAGGCATGCGCCCCGCGATCGGCGTGGTCAGGCCGGTTTCCAGGCACTCCACTCGTGGCGTGATCATCGGGGTGGCATCGCGCGCAGTTTCCCAATAGCCGTACAAGCGCCGAGGGCCCTGCGCGAGCAGCGCGACATGCGGGGTGGGTGGAGCGCTCGGAGGGCGCGTCGCGGTGCCGGGTTCGACCATGCGCGCAACACTCTGGGACATGGCGGCGATGCCTGTTCCGTTGGATGAGGCGACGGCCTGCGGGCGCGACGACACGAGCAGCTCTACCTCCCGGGCGGGGCTCCTCTGCACCTTACGATAGAGGCGTGCGTACGCCGCCACGCTTTTCGTCCACGAGAAGTCGCGCTCCATCGCAGCCCGGATCAACCCGGCGCGTCGCGCGGGGTCCTGCAGGGCCTGCACGGCGCGCGAGAAGGCGCGCAGCATGTGCCTGCTCTCGAACGGCGAGAACAGGAACCCGGTCTTGCCGTCGCGGATGGTCTCGGCCAGACCCCCGACCCGGTGCGCGACCGGCAGCGCGCCGTAGCGCATGGCGTACATCTGGACCAGGCCGCAGGGTTCGTAACGGGAGGGGACCAGGCAGAGATCGCTTCCCGCGAAGCAGAGGCGCGCCTGCCGGTCGTCGAAGCCGATACGCGCCGCCAAGCGGCCGGGAAACGCGCCCACGGCGTCGAGCACGGCGCGTTCGTGGCCGGCGTCGCCGCTGCCGACGATCACCACCCGGGCGATGCGGCAGAGATCGGGCAGGGCCTGCAGCAGCAGGTCAATGCCCTTCTGCTCGACCATGCGGCCGACGAATCCTACGATGGGCTCGCCCTCGCCTCCCGCCAGGCCGAGATCGCGCAGCAGCGCCCGCCGGCAGGCCGCCTTGCCGCGCGGATTGCGGGCCGAGTACGGCGCGGCGAGAGCCGCGTCGTGCGCCGGATCGTACGCTTGCATGTCGATGCCGTTGAGCACGCCGAAAAGCTCGGCCTTACGTCCGCGCAGGATCGGGTCGAGGCCGCGGCCGTACGCCTCGGTCTGCATCTCGGCGACGTAGCGCCCGCTCACCGTGGCCAGCGCGTCGGCGCAGAGCAGTCCCCCCTTGAGCAGATTGAGCGCATCGCCGTCGCCCAGCAGGCGTCCGTCGCCGAACGTTGCGGGGAGCCCGAGCATCGCGAGAAGGCCGCGCGGCGCATGGCCCTGGTAGCCGAGGTTGTGGATGCTCTGGAGCGTGCGCAGCGCGGGGAGGCGCGCGCGCACCTCCGGCCTGGCCTGCAGCAGCACGGAGACGAGAGCCGCCTGCCAGTCGTGCAGGTGCATCACGTCGGGCCGCTCGCGCAAGGCCAGCGCCAGGGCCGCCTCCGCGAGCCAGGAGAAACGCGCCGCGTTGTCCGCGTAGTCGCCGGCGGTGGTGCCATAGAGCCCTTCGCGCGCGAAGGAAGGGTCGTGCCTCACGAAGAAGATGCTGACTCCGCCCCAGGGTTCGCTGCGACGCAGGATCGAAGCGCCGGCGATCTCCAGGTGGAGCTCCAGCGGTCCCGGATCCGCGTGGAGATCGCGGTAGAGCGGCATGAGCAGGGCCACCTCGGCGCCGGTGGCGGCCTGCGCCGAAGCCAGCGCTCCGGCCACGTCGCCCAGCCCGCCGGTGCGTGCGAACGGCGCGGCCTCGGGCGTGACATGGAGGATGCGGATGCCCGGCCTGGCCGTGCGGGGCCTGTGCGCCGGCGCGGGCTTCACGTGCCGTCCGTGCGGGCGAATCGCAGGTACACGTCGGCGCCCGTTCCCAGCTCGCGCTGGTTGCTGTGCGCTTCGGCCAAGCGATCGAGGAACTCGTGCTCCGGTGGCGAGCCTCCGGCGTGCCGCCACAGGCTCATCATGCGCGCCGCCTGTCGCATGACGATGCGGGCCTCCAGCCCGCCCACGTCCGAGTGATACCAGCCGCAGCTCGCGTACATGAGCTGGCCGTGGAACTGCATGTCGAGCAGGGCCAGCGCACGTCGCGAATGGCGGGAGGCGATCTCCTCGCGCCAGCCCGGCCGGAAGCTCCATTCGACCACGCGGTCGCGCGCCGTCCAGGGCTCGCCGCCCAGCGCTTCGCATCCGGCGTCCTCGAAGAAGGCCGAGCCCCGGTCGCGGACCAGATCGAGCGCGCCACGCAGCGGCATTCGCCAAGCCTGGCTCCAGGACGGGTCGCCGCTCTGGCAGCCGCAATCCCGCGTCCAGCGGCCCAGCCCGTGCGGGCAGCTCCACGACGTGCCCTGACTTCCGTCGGCCACGCGCAACCTCACCTCGTCGGCAGGCGGGTGATGATCGAGGTACTCGGCGTAGTTGCTCACGCGCAGCCCGCGCGTCTGCGCCTCCTGGGTCAGCGCGTAGGCCAGCGTACGGTCCCCGAAGGCGGTGCGATGGCCGTAGGATTCCCCGTCGGTGGCGATGTGCAGGAGGGGGGGGGCGCCAGCGCGCTGCGCGTGGCCGTTCTGCAGAAAGCGCGACACGAAATCGGCCGAAGAACGCGCCAGCAGGCGGTCGAAGGCGACCTCCCGGGCCACGCCGGCGTCATAGAAGAACAGGTCGACGGATCGACCGCTGCCGTCGCTGTGGAAGCGGCGATAGGGACAGGTGGTGTCCAGATCCGCTTCGCGGACCTCGACCCACTCGGCGGATCCGATCGGTCGGGTCGCCGCCGCCTGCGTGGGAGAGAGCACGGTGAAGCGCACCCCCTCCTCGGCGAGCACGTCCAGGGTGGCCTCGTCGACCGCCGCTTCCGGCAACCACATCCCCTCCGGCGGCCGGCCGAAGCGGGCGTGGAAGTCGGCCTGGCCCCAGCGGATCTGGGTCCGCTTGTCGCGGTCGTTCATCAGCGGCAGGATCGCGTGGCTGTAGGCCTGCGCCATCGCGTTGCCGTGGCCGCCGCGGCGCCGCGCGCTGTCGCGGTCGCCTTCGCGCATCCGCTCGTACGTCTCGGGGGCCTCGCGCGCCAACCAGCCCGCCAAGGTCGGGCCGAGGTCGAAGCTCATGTGGGCATAGTTGTTGACGATGCCGACGATGCGCCCCTCCTGAGCCAGCACGTGCGCAAAGGCGTTGGGACGATAGCACTCGGCGGTGATGCGTTCGTTCCAGTCGTGCCAGGGATGCGCCGAGATCTCACGCTCGAGCCGCCCGGTCCAGGGGTTCTCCCTGGGCGGCTGGTAGAAGTGGCCGTGGACGACGAGATAGGCGCTCGGATCGCTCATGCTACCAGGCCCCCCCGCGCGTCTCGGGGGAGTCCTCGGCCTTGGGCACCACGACGATGCCGGTGTCCGAGACGTGATAGCGCTCCCGCTCCCGCGTCGGGTCGTAGCCGATCCAGTCGCCCGCGGGTACCTGGACGTTCTTGTCGACGATGGCACGCCGGATGATCGCGCCCGGGCCGACGCTGACATGGTCCATGAGGATGGAATCGTAGACCTGCGCCCCGGCGTCGACGAACACGTTGCGTCCGAGCACGCTGTCCTTGACCAGCCCGCCGGCGATGATGCAGCCGTCGCCGACGATCGACTGGATGGCGAGCCCTCGGCGTCCCTCCTCGTCGAAGACGAACTTGGCGGGAGGATCGTGAAACGGTGCGGTCATGATGGGCCACTCCCAGTTGTAGAGGTTGAGCTTGGGTTGCACGTCCTTCAGGTCGAGGTTGGCCTCGTAGTAGGACTCCAGCGTGCCCACGTCGCGCCAGTAGCCGGCCTCGTCGCCGTCCGCTCCCGGGATGCGGTTGCGATTGAAATCGTACGCGTAGACGGGGAGGTGCTTGACGATCTCGGGCAGGATGGTCTTGCCGAAGTCGTGGGCGCTGTCCCGCACCGAGTCGGCCGTCACGAACTCGCGGAGCGGGCGCGGCGACCAGACGTAGTTGCCCATCGATGCCAGCGCCTGGCCCGGCAGGCCGGCCGCTTCGGGCGCGTGCTCCGGCTTCTCGAGGAACTCGACGATGCGCCAGTTGGCGTCGACCCGCACGATGCCGTAGTTGTGCGCCTCTTCCAGCGGCACGGGGAGGCACGCGACCGTGCAGGAGGAGTTGCGCCTGCGATGGAAGTCCACCATCTGCCGGATGTTCATCTTGTAGATGTGATCGGCGCCGAAGATGGCGACCAGCTCGGGGCGGTTCTGATCGAGGAGGTGGAGGTTCTGATAGATGGCGTCCGCGGTGCCCCGGTACCAGGTCTCCCCGGTGCGCATCTGCGCCGGGACCGGGGTGATGAATTGTCCGGGCCCGGTGTGCCGCGCCCATCCTCGCATCAGGTGCTCGATCAGCGACTGCGCCTTGTACTGGGTCAGCACGTAGATCTGATGGATGCCCGAGTTGACCAGGTTGGAGAGCACAAAGTCGACGATGCGGTACTGGCCGCCGAACGGGACCGAAGGCTTGGACCGGTAGCGGGTCAGCGGCATCAGGCGCTCGCCCTTGCCACCCGCCATGACCAGCGCAAGGACGCGATAGGGCATTGGAGCGCAGAATATCCCAGCGTCGCCGGGAAAAGCTACCGCGGGGCCCGATCCATCAAGGTCTTGATTTCCTTGAAGAGTGCGTTGGGAATGGGGACGGAGAGGTTGTACTGCGCGATGAGCCAGCCGCCCGTCCGGCGCACCAGGACGCCGGTCCCGCGCGCCGGGCCCAGGTTGGGAGTCGCCAGATCCTCGTCGAACCACGCGGTGGCGCCTTGCGCGGAAAAGAAGACGGCGCGCCGCAGCGGGCGGAACGTCCAGGCCTTGCCCTTGGCGAAATGGGGGTGCGCGTAGGCGCGGAACTCGGCGACCGTCCAGCGCTCGTCCGGATCGGTGCCGAAGAAGACAGCGTCGGCTGCGAAGTGCGAAAAGTAGCGGTCCTCGTCGGCGGCCGCTGCCGCGGCGTGCCAATCGTCCAGCGTCGCGTCGATCGCCGCGCGCCGCGGCGCGGGCGCGTGCGCGCAGCCGAGCAGCAGCAGCAGGGCGGAGAGGCGCACGGCGCGAGCATACCTGGCAAGCCGCCCGCGCGGGCGTACAATGCGCCACCTCATGCGCGCGCGGATGCTCGTTGCGGTCGCGGCCGTGTGGCTCATCGCCGGACCGGCCTTCGCCGGCGGCGATCACGCCGACCCCATCACCCCCGTGGTGCTGGCGCTCGCCGTCATCCTGGCGACGGCCAAGCTGGGCGGCGACCTCTTCACCCGGCTGGGTCAGCCGGCCGTGCTCGGCGAGCTGGTCGTGGGCATCGTGCTCGGCAACCTGTCGCTGGTCGGGTTGTCGTGGATGGAGGGGTTCGAGCGCGACGCCGCGGTCGACACCCTGGCGCGGCTGGGCGTGGTCATCCTGCTGTTCGAGATCGGGCTGGAGTCCACCGTCCGGGACATGTTGAAGGTCGGCCTTCCCTCGCTGCTGGTGGCCGTGCTGGGCGTGGTCACGCCGATGGCGCTGGGCTTTTGCGTGGGGGCGTGGCTCTTGCCCGAGCGCAGCACCTACGTGCACGTGTTCCTGGGGGCGATGCTCACCGCCACCAGCGTGGGCATCACCGCGCGCGTGCTCCAGGACCTCGGCCGCTCGCAAACCGCCGAGGCGCGTGTCATCCTGGGCGCGGCGGTGATCGACGACGTGCTCGGCCTGGTGGTGCTGGCCGTGGTCAACGCGCTGATCGTCGCGGCCGATCGCGGCGTAACCCTGTCGTGGGGTGCGGTGTCGTGGCTCAGCCTCAAGGCCGTGCTCTTCCTGGCGGTCGCGTTGGCGCTGGGCGTGAGGCTCTCGCCGCGTCTGTTCTCCCTGGCCTCCAAGCTGCGTGGGCGAGGCGTCCTGCTCGCCGCGGCGCTGGCGTTCTGCTTCCTGCTCGCCTACCTGGCGTCGGCCGTCGGTTTGGCGCCGATCGTCGGAGCCTACGCCGCCGGGTTGATCCTCGAGGACGTCCACACCAAGGACTTCGTGACCCGCGGGGAGGTGCAGCTCGAGGAACTGGTGCGCCCGATCTCGCAGTTCCTGGTGCCGGTCTTCTTCGTGCTGATGGGCATGCGCGTCGATCTGCGCGTGTTCGCGAACCCCGGCGTGCTCGGCCTGGCCGCGGTGCTCACGCTGGCGGCGATCGCCGGCAAGCAGGCGTGTGCGCTGGGGACCCTGGGCAGCCGGCTGGACTGGCTCTCGGTCGGAATCGGCATGATCCCGCGAGGCGAGGTGGGGCTGATCTTCGCCAGCGTCGGCGCTGCGCTAACCATTGGTGGGGAGCGGGTGGTCGACTCCGGCATCTTCTCGGCGGCGGTAATCATGGTCGTGGTGACCACGCTGATCACGCCGCCGCTGCTGAAGTGGAGCCTCACGCGCAAGCAGGGAGCGGACGCTCAAGTCATTTCCAGGTAACGGCGCTCCAGCGATTGGCCCCGCGTGACGCTGGCGATGCGCGCGCCGGCGTCGAGCAGCGCGCGCAGAGCCAACCCGATCACCTCTTCGGCCTGACGCCCCGGCTCGGGAGAAAAGCGCAGCTGGATGCGGCGCGCCTCGCTCTGGTAGCGCACGTCGACCGACCCGAGCGCCGTGCGCAGGATCTCGATGGGCTCGGGCCCGGCGCCGAGCACGATCTGGACCTCTTCGTCGCGGCGGGTGAGATCGCCCATCGATCCCGCCGCCACGACGCGCCCGGCCTGGAGTATGGCGGCGCGGTCGCAGATCGTCTCCAGCTCGTGCAGGTTGTGCGAGCTTATGACCACCGCCCGCGATCCGCGCATGCGGGCGATACCCTCGCGTAGCTCGAATGCGCGCCGCGGATCCAGGCCCGCGGTGGGCTCGTCGAGCAGCACCAGCTCGGGATCGCCCAGGAACGCCTGTGCCACGCCCACCGCCTTGAGCATCCCGTGCGAAAGCGTCTTGGCCTTGCGGTCGGCGGCGTCCGATAGGCCCACGACTTCCAGCACGCGCTTCGCCTCGCTGCGCGCGAGCTCGGGCGCCAGCCCCTGGAGCAGGCCGAGGTGGACGAGGTGGGCGATGACGCGCATCTCGCGGCCGAGCGCCGCGTCCTGGGGCAGCGCGGTCAATCGGCCCTTGGTAAGCATCGCGTCGGGCGGCCCGCCCAGCACCTCCACCTTGCCGCGGTCGGGACGAAGGAAGCCGCAGCAGAGCGACAGCATCGTGGTCTTGCCCGCGCCGTTGGGTCCGATCAGCGCAAAGACCGATCCGCGCGGAACATCGAGATCGACGCCGTCGAGCGCGTGGGTCGTCCCGAAACGCTTGGCGATGCCCTCGAGGCGCAGCGCCGGATCAGACATCGCGCGACCGGAGACGTAAGTAGCCGAGCGAGAAGAACGCGGCCGCGAACGCGAGATAAACCCCTACTCCCGCGAGGCGCTCGAGAATGCCGGGCTGGAACACCCGCAGGTGGTGCGCGAAGGGGGAGAGCCGCGCCAGCAGGCCGAACGAGCGCGGCAGCCCGAGCAGGTTGAACCACGCGGGGAGCGTGAGCAGCAGCCCAGCGCCGAGGAGGAAGAGCATCGCCAGGCCGCGCGCTCCCGCCGGGCTGCCGGCGATCAGCGAAGCCAGCGCGGCCAGCGCGACGAAGCAGAGGGCGTGGCTCAGCACGAACGGCGCGAAGCGGGCGATGGAGAGTGCCGAGCCGACGAGGTCGAACTCGGGCGTGCGCCAGAGCGCGACGACCAGGAACAGCGCCGCGGAGGCGCCAAGCACGACCGCGACGAGCAAGCCCTGGCCGAGCGTCTTGCCCAGCGCGAAGGCGAGCCGGCTGGTGCGCAAGAGCGTATAGCGCGCCGCACGGGTCGACACGTCGCGCGCGACGATCTCCGCGGAGGTCAGCGCGACCAGGAGCGGCACGAACCACGTGGCGAGCTTGACCAGGAACAGGGCCGCCGGGGGCTGCTCGGCCATGTAGTGGGCCACCTTGCGATCACCGTCGGCCAGCCAGAGCAGCAGCTGCTCGTAGACGGTGTTGGCCGCGCCCTGCAGCAGCGCCTGCTGGCCGATCGCGCGGCGCGTCTCGTTGACCACCTCGGAGTAGGCCAGCGCCAGACCCAGGGCGACGAGCAGGAAGAGGATGGCCAGCGCCAGCGCGCGCCGGGTGCGAAGCGATTCCTGCAGCTCGAAGCGGGCGATGAGCAGGGCATCGCGCCAGGTCCGGCCATCCACGGCAAGGACTATAATTCATCGCCATGAGAATCGTGATTGTCGCCGTGCTGTGCCTTGGTGTCGGGCTGCTCGGCGGCGCCTGGAGCGCCCGCGGCGAGGTCAAGACGCTTCGGGGCGAGGCCGACCGCCTGCGTCGCGAGCGCGACCGCGTCCGCAAGACCAAGACCGCCGCGGATCTGGCGATGATGGCTCGGCTCGGCCAGGCCGAGCAGCGATGTCCGACGCCACCGCCGGTGCCGGATCCCGCGCTGCCACGGGCACGCCCGGTCGCTCCGACCGGTCCGGCGCCGGAGCCGGTCCCGCCCGAGCCGCCCAAGCCCGTGACGCCGCCCCGGGATTCGGTCGATCGCGAGCAGGCCTTCGAGGAGTTCGCCGCCGAGGTCGAGCTTCGCCAGGACCAGCGCGCCGCCATCCGCCAGCTCGGCGTGGAGTTTCAGCGCTCACTCGAGGAGGGGATCGGCGGGTTCCTCGCGCGCTTCGCGATGATCGAAGCGACGGGCGAGACGCCGCGTCCGCGCGAGATTGCGCAGGCCTCGGATCGGCTGCTGCACACCTACCTTGACGCCGACGACCGGCTCCGCGCGCTGCTCGACCCCGACCAGCGCGAGCTGCTCGAGCAGAGCGAGTTCGACATCGTGCGGTTGATCGACTTCGAATCCCTCTCTCGCATGGCCGAACAGCACCGCCACCCGTAAGGACCTGCCGGAGGATCAGGGATCAGAACGCGGTAGGGCACGGACCGTCGACGCAGATCACCTCGGCGGTGCCCGGATAGGCGCAGCACTCCGAGAAGTCGTCGGTGCAGGCGGCGCACGGGCAGCCGTCGCAGAGCAGGCCGGGGCGGAAGCGGCGGCATTCCCCTTCGCTGCACACGCGATCGGTCTCGCAGACGTTGTCGCAGTCGCCGCAATGGAGCGGGTGCGTGGCCAGGTCCACGCACGCGTTGTTGCACTCGTCCAGCCCGCCGCAGTCGCTGACGCACTGCTGGTCCAGGCACACGTCGGCACACCCGTCGCCGCATCCGCCGCAGTGGTCGGGGTCGCTGCCGATGTCGATGCACGCCAGCCCGGGCCCGGAATCGCAGTCCGAGAGCCCTGGCCGGCACACGCACTCGCCGCTAAGACACGCCTGCCGGTCGCCGCAGTCCATGCCGCAGCCGCCGCAGTTGCGCGGGTCGCGCGCGGCGTCGACGCAGTCCGCGCCCGCTCCGTTGTCGCAATCGATGAGCGTCCCTTGGCAGGCGCAGTTGCCGCTCTGGCACTCGCCGAACGCTCCGCAGTCGTTGCCGCAGGCGCCGCAATTCATCTCGCTGGCGGAAAGATCGGCGCACTCGTTGCCGCAGTCCACCGTGGTCGTCGGGCAGACGCACTCACCCGAGGTGCACTCGGCGCCCTCGGGGCAGTCGATGTCGCACCCACCGCAGTGCTCCACGTCGCTGGACAGGTCGGCGCAGATCCCGTCGCCCATGCAATGAACCCGGCCGGGACCGCACTCGGCCACGCACTGATCATCCTGGCAGAGCGGCGCGTCGGTAGGGCAGGGGCCGCAGGGCGACTCGCGGCAGTCGCCGGCGATGCACTGGTCCGCGCCCTGGCACACCTCGTCGCAGTTCCCGCAGTGGTAGCGGTCCGCCGAAAGGTTCACGCAAGCGAACCCACAGGCGGCCTGCCCGGCGGGACACTGGGCGACGCAGGTGCGGCCCGAGCAGAACGGTACGGCGCCGCCGCAGGCGATGGCGCAGCTGCCGCAGTGGTTCGGGTCCGAGTCGAGGCTCACGCAAGCCTTGCCGCAAAGGCTCCTTTCCGGCGGGCACTCGCCAGGCAGCAGGCAGATCTGCGTCTCGGGATCGCAGCTCTGACCTTCCGGGCAGGTGCCGCCCGGGCCGCACGGGCCGCCGGAGCTGGGGGCGTCCTTGCCGCAGGCGGAAAGCCACAGCAGCGGTGCCAGCAGGACTTGGGTCAAGCGCATCGGTTTTCTCCTCAGGTTGCCTCAGGATCGGCAAATGGTACGCCACCCCGTAGGCTTGGACCAAGTGAGCAAGCCGGATGCCAGGGACGCCGGACAAGGGATTCCAACGCTTGCGGGATCCATACCGTGTGACAAAGCGCAAGCTCGGTACAGGTGCGACCTCGGGTGCCGCCCTGGTCGTGACGTAGCTCACGCCGCGAGGCGTCAGAAGCGGAGGCGGGTCAGCGCTCGGGTCGCCGGCACGAAGACGAGCAAGCTATCGTACTCTTGGTCGCCGATGGTGACGTCCGGGCCGCCCAGCGCCTTGAGGATTCCCGGCACCGAGTTCGAGTGGCCGACGATCAGGACGACTTCGCTCGCGTGCTGGCTCCGGAGTCGCTCCACCAGCTTGGCGGTGTCCTGCTTGACCACGGCTTGCACGACCACGCCGAGCCGGCTCGCCAGGGGCTTGGCCGTATCCTGGGTGCGCCGGTACTCGCTGGCATAGATGGCCGTGATCCCTGCATCGCCAAGCATCGCCGCCAGCCTTTTCGCCCGCGCCTCGCCCTTTTTCGAAAGCAGCGGATCCGCGTTGGCCGCGCCTGCGCCACCATCGGCGCGCTCGGCGTGACGGACGAGAAAGACCAGCTTCTGCGCGGAGCCGACCGCCGGCATCAGCAGCGCGAGCAGCAGGCAGAGCTTCACCAGAACCCTCCCGGTCACTTCTTGGTGGGCAGGATCTTTCCGTCCAGGTCCAGCATCACGATCGGCTTGCCCAGCTCCTTGACCTCCGGGAGCACGGTCGCGGCGTCGCCGACGACGAGGATCTGGGCCTTCTCCGGACGCAGGTGTTTCTTCGCCGCCGACTGGACTCGCGCCTCGGTCACGCCCTGGATGTTGGGGATGAACTTTTCATAGTAGTCCAGCGGCAGCCCGTAGTAGACGAGGTTCTGGAAGGTCGACAGGATGCTGGCACCGGTCGCCCATTGCGCGGGCAAGCCCAGGATGGCCCCATCCTTCTCGCGGGTCATCTCGTCGGCGGTGGGCGGGCCGTCGCGCAGCGACGCCACCTCCTTGATGATCTCGCCGATCGCCTCCCTGGTCGCGTCGTTGCGGATCGATCCCCCCGCCGAGAACGTGCTTCCCGTGCGGTTGTACGAGAACCCGCCCCGCGCGCCGTAGGCGTAGCCGTTTTTCTCACGGATGTTCATGTTGATGCGGCTGGAGAATCCGCCGCCGAGGATCGTGCCCATGATCCACGTTTCGAAGTAGTCCGCGGCCGCCCGCGCAGGGCCGGTATGCATGATCGAGACGATGGACTGCTGCGCACCGGGCTTGTCGACGAACCACACCGCCCTCTTGCGCGGCGCGGCCTTGCCCGCTCTGGCGCTGCGCTTGGGCTTGCCCGAGAACGCGGATAGGCGGGCGCCGACCTTCTCCTCGATCTGCGCGCGCGAGACGTCGCCGAACACGAAGAGCTTCGCGCCGTGCGGCCTAACGTAGGCCGCCACGTACTTCTTGCAGTGGGCAAGCGTCACGGCCTTGGTGGACGCCTCGGTGTGGAACCGGCCGTAGGGATGATCCGGCCCCCACACGATGCTGCCGGCCAGGCGAGCGGCGACGGCGGCCGGCGAGCCCTTCATCTGCTCGAGCGCGGCGAGACGCGACTTGATCATCCGATCGAGCTCCTCCTGGCGCATTCCCGGCGAGAGCAGCGTATCGCCAAAGAGGTCGAGCGTGGCGTCGAGGTGCTCGGCAAGCGTCGACATCGCCACGCCCTGCTGATCCATCGACGCGTAGCTCGTCACCGTCGACGCCAGGTCGCCCAGCGCCTCGCGGAACTCGATCTTGGGGAGCTTTTCCGTACCCTCGCTCAGGAGCGACATGCAGGTCGCGGCCAGGCCCTCCTTTCCCTTGGGGTCGTTGATCGAGCCGCCCTCGAAGGTGAGCTCCATGGACACCACCGGCAGCTGATGGCGCTCGACGAGATAGACGTGGATGCCGTTTTTCAGCGTGAACTGCTGGATGACCGGGTTCGAGAACGGTCGCACGTCCGAGGGCGCTGGCGCTTGCGCCCGGAAGGGTTCGTCGGGGAAGGCCAGCTCCATCGGCGCGGCATCCGCGGCCTTGGACGGGGGCGTGACCAGCGGCGAGGGGACCGCCGGCGCGGTCTTCTGGGCTCCGCCACAGGCGGCAAGGCTGATGATGGCGAGCGCGAGCAGGCGTGTGCGCGTCATGGCGTGGTCCCCCCTTCCGCCGGCAAGGTGATGACCTCGACGCGCTGTTTCTTCGCCAGGTACCGGGCCGCCGCCTCATGCACTTTCTTCGGGCTGCTCTTGCGATAGCGGTCGAGATCCTGCGTGATGTAGTCGGGCGTTCCGACGAAATGGTTGTAGCCCTGCAGCAGCTCGGCCCGGGCCATGAGCCCTTCGAGCTGCCACACCAGATCGGCCTTCACCCCGGTCACCGCGCGGTCGAACTCGCGCTGCGTGACGGGATTGCGCATGACCTCTTCGATCTGTTCGTCGAGGATGGCCTCGACCTGGGCCTGATCCGCGCCCGGGCGCAGGTCGGCGACGATGGTGTAAAGGCCCGACATCCCCGCGCTTCGCTGCATTGCCGAGACCATCTGGACCAGCTGCTTTTCGTGCACGAGGATCTTGTAGAGCCTTCCCGTGCCTGGCTCGCCCAGCACGCTGGCCAGGATGTCGAACTCGGCGTCGCCTTCGCGATAGGCGGGCGGCGAATGCCACGCGAAGCGGACGCGGCGCAGCTTGGCCAGCGGGTCGGAAAGCGTGCTGCGCCGGTTGGAGGCCAAAGGCGTCGGTAGGACGATGCGATGCTCGGGCCTGGCCGGGGCGGGGAAGCTGCCGAACCACTTCTCGATGAGCTTCTTGGCCGCGACCGGTTCGAAGTCTCCCGCCAGCACGAGCGTGGCGTTGGACGGCACGTACCACTGCTTGAAGAAGCCGCGCACGTCCGCAAGCGAAGCGCCCTCGATGTCTTCGTGCCGGCCGATGGTCATGTAGCGATAGGGGTGCCCCTCGGCGTAGAGCCCCTCCATGACCGCGAACAGCTCCTTGCCGTAGGGGCGGTTGTCGTAGCTCTGGCGGCGCTCGTTGCGCACCACGTCGCGCTGGTTTGCCAGGCTCTTCTCGTTGAGCATGGGCAGCATGTAGCCCATGCGATCGCTCTCCAGCCACAGCGCCGTTTCGAGGTGATGCGCCGGCACGACCTCGAAGTAGTTGGTGCGGTCCAGGTTGGTCGTGCCGTTGATGCCGGTCGCGCCGATCTTCTTGAGGATCTCGAAGTGCACGTCCTCGCCGATGTGCTGCGCGCCCTGGAACATCATGTGCTCGAAGAGGTGGGCGAAGCCGCTCTTGCCGGGCGTCTCGTCGCCCGAGGCCACGTGCCACCAGACGTTGACCGCGACCAGGGGCACGGAGCTGTCCTGGTGCAGGATCACCTCCATGCCGCTCTTCAGCGTGTACTTCTCGAACGTGACCTTCGGGTCCTCGGCCCACGCCGCGCCAGCAAAGAGCGCAGCGAACGCGAAGCAGATGGTCCTATGGAGCTTCATGGGCGCGCAATGTAGCATCCCTGCTCGACACCGCCGAGGGGAATCGCACGTCCTGCGGCCGGTCATTGCTCCAGTTCCATCAGCGCGCGCTGTACCTCGGCATCTCCGGGATGCAATGCGAGCGCCTCGCGCAGCAAGTCCCTTGCCCGCGCATGCTCGGCTTGGGCCCGGTAGAACGAAGCAGCGTGCATCAGCAGGTCGCGCGTCGGCTGCAGGGAGAGCGCGTGCTCGAAGCGAGCGCGCGCCTCGCCGATTCGGCCCTCTCGCCAGCGGAGCATGGCCAGGCCGGCGTGCGCGAGAGACTCGTTCGGGTTCTGCTCCAGCGCCGCAGCGTAGAGCTCGGCCGCCATGGCCGTTTCGCCCCGTCGGTGGTAGTGGACGGCCGCGTTGTAGTAGGTGTTGCTCTCGAAACGGCGCGGCATCGGGCCGACGTTCCAGTTGCAGGCGACTCCCAAGGCCAGCGCCGGTAGGATGGCGGCGGCGGCAGCGCCGAACCGCCTCGCTCGCGCCGTCTCGGCCACGTGAAGCACGAAGCTGGCGCCGAAAAGAAGGAGCACGGGAATCGCCGGAAGGCGGTAGCGCGCGGTCACGAAGACGGCCACGACGCCGGCGGTGACGGCGGCCAAGTAGGCCGCGAGCGGCGTCGCCCGCCGCCGACGGAGACAGAGCGTCAGCCCGCAGAGCCCCAGCGGGAAGACGACTCCCGCGGGGAACGCCAAGCCGTGCTTCCACAGCAGGATCGAGAGGAGGCCGGAGTACCGACGCATCGGATAGAGGGACTGGTTCCTCGGGATCTCGTTGCCATGGATCAGGTGGTAGCTCTTGCGGGCGACGAGGGCCAGTTCCGCCAGGGGGCGCTCGCGGATGAACAACCATGCCTTGGCGTAGAAGTAGGCGGAGTGCTGGGATGGGCGCTGCCAGCCGGCCCGGAGCGGCTCGTCCGCCAGTCGCGACCACTCGTCACCAGGAGGGATCCTGACCGTGCGGTCGAAGTCATGATTGTTGCCCAGGTAGAAGTTGATACCCCCGTTGGAAGAGACGACCACCCAGTCCCCACCGACGAGGCGGTTGCGCGCGGTCACGGGCAGGACGACGGCGCAGATGGCCGCGGCCATCAGCAGGACCGCCCGTCGCGTCGGGCCGGCGCCAGCGTGCAGGCGCCAGGCGACCGCCGCCAGGAAGACGACGGCGAGCACCGCGCTGTTCGCCTTGGCGATCACCGCGAGACCGAGCGTCACCCCGAGACATCCCAGGCGAAGCCATGAGCAGCCGGCAAGCACGCCGACCAGCAAGCGCAGCGCCAGCATGTCGAGGAAAAGAACCAGTGTCCCCGGCAAGAGCTGGCCGTCGAAAAAGACGGCGGGCCCGTAGAGCCCCAGTGCGAGGCCCGCGATGACGCCTTCGCGCTGCCCCAAGGTCCGGCGGCCGACGGAGTAGGTGAGGAGGCAGGTGAGGCAGCCGAGCAGGACGTTGAAGAGTCGCCCGACGGTGAGCG
>Ga0247727_10011026_pt1 | contig 15874 bp, 19 predicted proteins | sample WisWelCaveWW1625_FD_202498 | JGI IMG/M metagenome (GOLD analysis project Ga0247727, IMG submission 202498) | Biofilm microbial communities from Wishing Well Cave, Virginia, United States - WW16-25 | ecosystem: Environmental > Aquatic > Deep subsurface > Groundwater > Cave microbial mat | place...
GCGCCGGCCTGCTTCGTTCATCGCGAGCACAAAGCATTCCAGCGCGGGACATTCGGCGCTGATCGCCTCGCTCAGATCGGCCGTGAACGTGGCGATGCCGCACTGCCGTGGCAGATGATTGCCGAGTATCGCGATTTTGTGAAGCTCTGTCGTCGCGCCCGCCGAGATGGCCGGGACGATGGGTTGGTCATTCGTGGACTCGTGAGCTCGCCGATCGGCGGGTCGGCGGCCGGCGACATGACGTCCGCCATCGCGAAGACGGATTTGCTCGCTCCAAGCGACGGATTCTTGGCGCCGATGTTCGTGATTCTGCAAGCACTCCTCCGCCGCATATTCTTTCCCGGGCCAGACCAGCTATGAAAACAAACCTGAGCAGACTTCCTGACTACGTAGACCACCTGTTAAATAACTAGCTGATCGGTTTCTTTAGGTGCGCCGTACGGCACACAACATTTTGAGAGCGACAACCTTTACGCAGCATTGGGTATTGCTGATCTTTCTCCGGGATAGCGTCGTAGAACTTGTCCATAGAGCCCCCAACCTTTTTGAAGTCGTCCACCGTGAGCTCGATCCAAGGCTTCTTTGCCCTTTCCTTGATCTGCTCCCATGTGCTTTTAGCTTGATCGTGTTTCATTTGGCTCTTCATCAGAAGGTTTTCCTTTTGCGGGTTGGATGTGTGCGATTCGCGCGCGATGACGATCCCGGCGCGCCGATTATTAGCGCGACCAGCCGACGTTGTAGAGGTTCTCCACTGTGTGCACCATGCGGCGGTTCTTACCTCTCTGAGGACCTATAGACTATTAGGAAGTTTCATAAATATAAGTCGAAAAAACCGTCGTGTTGTTTTCTGCCCGACCGACGATCGCCTGCCGCTGATCGGCAATGCCCCGGCCGCTTTGACCTTGAGGATTCGGTCCGCCTCCCCTTTCTCGGTGGCGGCTACCCGCATCCGTGCGATCACGTGGCCGAGGGTGGGAACTCTCGAGGAACAGAGATTTCTCGGCGGGAGACGCCGCACGCGTGCCCGCAGTCGGCGGAGAGCTTTTCGGATCGGATCAAGCAGCTTCCGAGCCCAGCGGAACTCCGTCGCCAGGATCGCTAGGCCGAAAGGAATGACGAGGATGGCGGGGCCGGGAAGAACGATGAGTGCCACACCGAATGCCAGAACACTCAAGCCGATCATGGCTACCACAACTTTCCGTACGACGCGAAACGGGGAAGACGCAGCGGAGCGACGCACCCGGAACTTCATGACGCGACCCCAGCAGGCGGGTCTCGGCCAAACCGGCGTTTCGCATGAGTTCGCAGGGCCGTGCTTATCTCGACGTTGCACGAACGAACCCGAATCATCCCGTCCTCACTCCCTCTAGATGCACGGACCACAACCCCGCCCGGGCAATGACGACGTGGCCGCCTCCAGCGGCCTTCGCTCGGTAGAGCGCCGCGTCGGCAGCTGCGAGCATATCGTCCGATTCCACGTCTGACGTCGCATTCAGTTCCGCAATGCCGATCGAGACGGCAAGCTTTCCGGTCGACGCGGCGCTGTGCCGGGCAACCTCCGTCAGAATCCGTTGAGACAGTGCCGATGCCTGGGCTACCGAGGTCTCAGGCAAGAGCACCGCAAACTCGTCCCCACCGACCCGTGCAACGGCATCGATCGCTCGAACGTTCTTCAATAGGGTTTGGCATACGGCGACGAGGGCGTGGTCTCCCGCCTTGTGTCCGAGGCCGTCATTGATCGCCTTCAGGCGGTCGATGTCGACGCAGAGAACACAGGTAGCACGGCCGTGGCGACGCCCCCGCCGCCTCTCCTCGGCCAGCCGCTGTCCGAAGTGACGGCGATTGAAGAGGCCGGTCAGTGGGTCGGTGATCGACAACAGGCGCACGCGGTCGAACCAGCGCCCCAGCACGTACCCCAGCACCGCGAAGACGGCTACCGTTGAAAACGTCACATACGCATAGGTCACCAGGAGATGCTTGACCTCTACCAGCACCCAGGCGAGAGAAGGCGTCTGTCCTGCTGCCATGGTGCGCGCGAACAGGAGCCCCACCGGAGCTCCGAGCGCCAAGGCCACTCCCAGAACGGGGTACGAGCGGGATCGCGGCATCGATCGCAAAGCGTTCCACGCACGCCCGACGTTTTCGCGCGTGAGCCAGTTAGTACCGTTTCTGTTGGGAGTCGTCTTCACCCGTAGGGCCCCCTTTCCAGCAGCTGCCTCTATCCTATGGTTTCTTATAGGCCGGAAAGCATTCTTCGACTATAAGGAAGTTACAGGTCAAACCGTCGAAAAAACAAACACATTGAGAACCGCGGCTTTAGTAATCGCCGCACATCGCGCCCATATCGTCTCGGCGCTCAGACGACTTCGCCCTCTCCGCAATCAGCGCTTCTGTGGTCAGCATGAGGGAGGCTACCGATGCCGCATTCTGTAGCGCCACCCGGACGACTTTCGTTGGATCGATCACGCCCGCAAGGGCCAGATCCTCATACTCGCCCGAGGCGACGTTGTAGCCATACGCGCCCTTGCCTTCGCGGACCTTGTTCACGACCACGGCCCCCTCGGCGCCACCGTTCTGCACGATCTGGCGCAGCGGTTCCTCGAGCGCGCGACGAATAATGTTCACGCCGTACTGCTGATCTCCCTTGGCCCTGAGCTTCTCCAGTGCCGGGAGCGTGCGCAACAGTGCCACGCCACCGCCCGGGACGATACCTTCCTCGACTGCGGCGCGGGTCGCGTGGAGCGCGTCCTCGACGCGGGCCTTCCTCTCCTTCATCTCGGTCTCCGTGGCTGCTCCGACCTTGATCACCGCGACGCCACCGCCGATCTTCGCCAATCGTTCCTGCAGCTTCTCTCGGTCATAGTCTGAAGTGGTCTCCTCGAGTTGGGATCGGATCTGCTTTACGCGCGCGTCGATGTCTTCCTTTTTGCCCGCACCCTCGATGAGGGTGGTTTTGTCCTTATCAATAATAATGGTTTTGGCCTGGCCGAGATCCTTCAGCGTCAGGTTCTCCAGCTTAAGGCCAAGGTCTTCGGTAACGGCCTGGCCGCCCGAGAGTACCGCAATGTCCTGCAGTAGCTCCTTGCGGCGATCGCCGAAGCCTGGCGCTTTGACCGCGCAGACGTGAAGCGTGCCGCGGAGCTTGTTGACGACCAGCGTGGACAGCGCGTTGCCATCGACATCCTCGGCGAGGACGAGCAGTTGCTTGCCCGTCTTGGCCACCTGCTCGAGCAGCGGCAAGAACTCCTGCATGTTCGAGATCTTCGTTTCGTGAATCAGGATGTAGGCGTCGTTGAGGACCGCTTCCATCCGCTCGGCGTCAGTGACGAAGTATGGTGAAAGATAGCCACGATCAAACTGCATGCCTTTGACTACCTCGAGGGTGGTGTTCATCGACTTGCCTTCCTCGACGGTGATGACGCCCTCCTTGCCGACCTTTTCCATCGCCTCAGCGATCAGGCTGCCGATGGTTTCGTCTCCGTTTGCGCTGATGATGCCGACCTGGGTGATTTCGTTCCTGCCCGTGGTGGGCTTGGATTGCCTCTTCAGCTCGGCGACCACCGTTTCAACGGCGGCGTCGATGCCGCGCTTGAGGTCCATCGGATTGGCGCCGGCGGTGACCAGCTTGGCCCCCTCGGCATAGATCACCTGTGTGAGCACGGTGGCAGTAGTGGTGCCGTCGCCGGCCACGTCGGAGGTCTTAGACGCGACCTCCTTCACCATTTGCGCACCCATATTCGCGAAGCGGTTCTCGAGCTCAATCTCCCTGGCAACGGTGACACCGTCCTTGGTAATGGTTGGCGTACCCCATGGTCTTTGAAGGACGACATTGCGGCCGCGCGGCCCGAGGGTCACCTTTACCGCATTAGCGAGCGTATTGAGGCCGTTTGCGATCTGCTTGCGAGCGTTGTTGCTGAACAGAATTTTCTTGGCAGCCACTTTATCCTCCTTGACTTCACCTGCTTAAGAACCCCGAAGGTGTCGTCTTCCTGCAGTAATGTCTCATGAGCGACCCCTCCAAGAAGGATGGGCCGCGGCATCCGTCGTGCCATTCCTCAGCCGCTGGGATGGCCTCGGATGATCCGCACGAGGAGCACCACAACCGCCACGACCACCAGCACGTGGATAAATCCACCCAAGGTGTAGGAAGTGATCAATCCGAGCACCCACAGCGCGAGGAAGGTGGTAGCAAGGGTCCATAACATGTCTTCACCTCTTTCGGGCTAGTTCATCAGTTTCTTGAAGGCAACCTCGAGCTCGTTCCAGGCGCCCTCAATGCCAATCTTGAAGGTTTCCCACTTCTCGCTACCCGCGGCCCTTAGCTCATCAAATTTTGATTGTGCCGCCTGGTGTTTCGCTTTCAGCTCGTCAATGCTCTGGTGATAGTCGACCTTAACTTCCGCACCGGACTCTTTGGCCTTGGCCATAAGCTCGTCGAGCTTTGCGCCCCATTGCTTAAGCTGTGTTTCCATCTTTCCGACGTTTGTTTCAATTGTTTCTGTTTCCATGCAGTGCTCCTTTTGGGTGCGCCGTGAGGCGCAAACGTTTTGACAACAGCAACTTTATGCAGCGATTCTTAGCTTTCTCAGCGTATGTAGACTATTAGGAAGTTTGAACGTGATTCGTCGTAAAAAACGACGTATTGCCACAGCCTGGAATGGTCCGCCGCCGGTGTTAGAGCAGAGGCGAAAGGAGCCTCGCAGCGCTTGAGGCCGTTCGGGCTAGATGGGTTTGCTTCGAAAGCCAGCGAAGGGTAATCTCGACGCTCTCAGCTGCGTCGGCTTCGAATCGCTGCTGCATCAGATGGGCAAAATTCTCATCGACCGCCATCAACCGCTGGCACTCGCCGCGACGCATACTGTCGGCGGTGATGCTGGCGTCGAGATCCTCTGGGAACGCCGCAATATCTGCATCACGGCCTGCGTTGCCAGGCGCGACACCTCCTGCGGATCAGTCGTGCAATGGGCAGCCTTATCGAATGCGGCCACGATCAACTCACCGAGCTCTGTAGTCTTGTGAACGGTCGCCGTCATGGTCCGGCCTCCCGCACGGACTTCCCGAGGTGCTGAACGATGGCTGTGGTGCGCTGGTCCACGGTGAAGAACGTGGCCGCTAGCATCGAGATCAGCGTGATGCTCAGCACACCCACTTCGATCATGAACAGCTCATTTGGCATACTCGCTCCTTTGCGCGTCGGTGCGCCCGTTAATATGAGGTACTAAAACTCTTCTAAGCGCCCCGCGGGTGTGTAGACTATTAGGAAGTTTGAGCGTGCTTCGTTGTAAAAAACGACGTATTGTCGCGGCATGGAATGGCTCAACTACCACCATCTCCTCTACTTCTGGGTCGTCGCGAAGGAGGGAAGCATCGTTCGGGCGAGCAAGGAGCTCTGCCTAGCACATCCCACGATCAGCGGCCAGATCCATCGGCTCGAGGAGGTGCTCGGCGAAAAACTCTTCGCCCGCAAGGGACGACACCTGGTGCTCACGGAGACCGGCCGCGTCGCGTTCCGCTATGCGGACGAAATTTTCTCGCTGGGGCGCGAGTTCGTCGACACGCTCAAGGGACGTTCAAGCGGAAAACCGCTCCGGCTGGTCGTCGGCGTCGCGGATGTCCTTCCCCCGTCGCTCGTGCGGCGGTTCCTAGAACCCGCGTTTCGGCTCGGCCAGGCCGTTCAGGTCATCTGCCGCGCAGACAAATCAGTGGAGGAGTTCATTGTTGAGCTAGCACTTCATAAGGTAGACGTGGTTATCGCCGATGGACCCGCAGGCCCCGGTATTGCGGTTCGGGCGTTCAGCCATCTACTCGGCGATTGCGGCACAACCTTCTTTGCCACGGCGAAGCTCGCCGCATCGATCCGCCGCAAGTTTCCACGCTCGCTGGCTGGAACCCCGTTTCTCTTGCCTGGTGCGCCTTCGGCCGTACGTCGTACGTTGGAAAACTGGTTCAACTCCGAGGATATCCGGCCGAAGATCGTCGCCGAGTTCGACGACAGCGCGTTGGCTAAGGATTTCGGGGAAGACGGGATGGGTGTCTTTGCGGCCCCCACGGTCATCGAGGCCGAGGTCCGACGCCACTATCGGGTACGGGTGGTCGGTCGGGCGGAAGCCGTTCGTCAGCAATTCTATGCCATCTCGGTCGAACGCAAGATCAAACACCCCGCTGTGGTAGCGATTTGCGAAGCCGCACGTAAGGATATCTTTGCGGGAAGGTGAGCATGGCTCCGCCATAAACCCCCTGTACCAACTGTTCTCTGGTCCGGGGCGAGAACTTGAACCTGATCTCTGGCGCCAGAAGGCGGTGATCACACCCGCGAAACCCGACGCTACGGTGCCGTCACCGGTTGTTCAACACGCGGTCGGCAGCACGCGCAATCACCTCGGCCTGGTCGTAGCTCTTCGGCTGCTTGGTGGCGACGAGACCGTCTATCTCGGCCCACAGCTTGGCCTCACAACCGACGAGGCCGTCCAGGTGCTGATCGAGTCGAGCAGTAGGAGGCGCGGCATGAAACGACCTCATCGAGGACAAGAAGGTGATACTGCTGGTATCATGCACGCCGTGGTAAAGGCGAAGCGCTTCACCCTCAAGTCGTTCTTCTCGCCCGCGCTCGTTCGTCGGCTCGCCGCCGATCTCGTGCGTGTGCATCCGAGCTTTCCGGAGCGCGCGTTCGTGAAGGATGCCTGCGTCGGTCTGGAGACGCTCGAGCTGCTCGATCGGGGCAAGCAGATCGCGGCTGCCCTCGCGAAGCACCTGCCGCCGACGTACCCCGACGCGATCGAGGTGCTGATTCGCTCCCTCGGCCCCGAGCACGCCACCGACGAGCTCGTCGGCGTGGGGATGGCGCCGTTTTTCTACCTGCCCCACGTGATCTTCGTAGCCGAGCGGGGCCTCGAGCAGTTCGACTTGTCGATGCTCGCGCAGTACGAACTGACCAAGCGCTTCAGCGCTGAGTCCAGTATGCGCGCCTACATTGCGCGCGACCCAGAGCGAACCCTCGCGGTCCTCCGCGGGTGGGCAACCGACGCCAACGCGCACGTCCGCAGGCTCGTTTCGGAGTGCACCCGACTGCGACTCCCTTGGGCCGCCCGGGTGACTTGGCTCGAAGCGAACCCCGCGTGCGTCCTCGAGCTGCTCGAGCTGCTTAAGGACGATCCGTCCACGATGGTTCGCCGCAGCGTGGCGAACAACCTGAATGACCTTGGAAAGGTCCGGCCCGACCTGCTGACGCGCACGTGTGCCGCCTGGCTGGAGGGGGCGACGGAGGCGCGCCGCGCGCTCGTCGAGCACGCACTGCGAAGCGCCGTGAAGCGCGGTGAAGCCAGCGCGCTGCGACTTCTCGGCTACGGGAAGAAGGCATCAGTCCGCCTCGAGGCTGTCCGGTTCGATCCGCCCCGGGTCGCCATCGGTGGCCGCGTTGCAATGAGCTTCGCGTTGCGCAGCCAGTCGCGCGAACCTCAAGACCTCCTCGTGGACGTCGCCGTCCACTTCGTGAAGGCGCGTGGTCACGCGGCACCGAAGGTGTTCAAGCTGAGGCGCATCACGCTCCCTCCGCGAGGGCGGGTGGATTTCCAGATGACCGTCTCGATGGCGGTGCACACGACGCGCAAGCCGCGCCCGGGTATCCACGCCGTCGATATCGTGGTCAACGGGGAGGCCAAACGCGCCGGGTCGTTCGAGGTGACTGCGGCGCGTCCAGGTTGAAAGGCGACGACATGGCGCTGCCGTCGTTCTTCCAGTACCTTGCGGAGTTGACGTCAAAGAACCCAAGAAAGCGAAGGTGAAGAAATGATGACCGACCCCAAGCTGGATCTCGTCCTGGAAAGAATCGTTGACGTGTCGTCCGAGCTCGTCTAGATGGCCTGGACTCTACCGGAGCATCTCAAAAAATGGTTCACGCCCGCGCCGTGGACCACGGTGGACTGTGAGATCGACCTCCGCCCCGGCGGTGTCTTCCGTACGGTCATGCGCTCACCCGAGGGGAAGGACTTCCCGAACCTGGGTTGCTACCTCGAAATCGTCCCCAACCGGAAGCTGGTCTGGACCGATGCGCTCGAGGCGGATTTCCGGCCGTCGCGCCAAGAGCCGAGCCCAAACTGCCCCTTCCACTTCACGGCCGCCGTCCTGCTCGAGCCGCGTGGGAAGGGGACGAAGTACACGGCGATCGTCATGCACAAGGACGAGGAGAGCCGCAAGAAGCACGACGACATGGGCTTCCAGTCGGGGTGGGGCAAGGCGCTCGAGCAGCTCGTCGAGCATGTGAAGAACGCGCGTGGCTCTAGGAGCCATGCCCTGCGCAAGCGACGGGATCGACCGGCGAACGCACCAGGCGGGCCGATAGATGACATCGGCTTCGACATCAAGCACGCACTTCCGTGGTTCCCCCACGGGCAGGAAACGCCGTACGTCCTCGTTCGTGTGACTGACGCTCACGCGAAGGCTTGGACAGACGCTGTCATCGAGGAGAGATCGAAGGCGACCGGGGTCTCGCCGGCGGACATCATCGCCGCGAGGCTTCCGGACGCAGGGTCGACGATCGATCTCGACATGCACCCGCACGAGAATTCACTGACTCGGTTTTCCATCGTTGGGTTTCTTCGTCGTGAGGACTTCCACTGGACGAATCCGGAAACGGGACGTCGAAACACGTACGGGTTCGCATCGGTGAAAACTCAGGCGATCGCAGCCTTCCAGGCGCATCTCTTCCAGCGCATGCTGGTGCCGCGGCGCGGTCGACGAGTGAGCCGCCAACACGACGGCACTACGCGATGACGACCCTCTACGACGGCGTTGAGCCGTTCACGGTCATCTCGATCCCGAAGTGACGCGCCATCTTCCAGCGCGACGACTTCATGACCGTCCCACGCTCGCGCCCAGGGTGGCGAGAAGCTCGTCCAGTTGCTCGAACGTCTCGCCCATCCCGTCGTACGCCCCGGAGGCCAGGGCAGCATCGCGAACTTCCTTCGAGCGATAGAGCTCGTGCAGCACCAGCAGCGTCTTGTCGCCTTTTTCCTCGAGGGTCACCGTCGTGACGGCCCCATCCTCGCCACTCTCGTCATTCGTCCAGACGATTCGCGAGTGCGGTGTCACTTCGATGTACTTGCCGAAGAACGCCATCGTCTTCGTGCCGTCGACGTCGAACACGAGACGGTAGCCGCCTCCAACACGGATATCCGCCTCGTAGGAGAGCAGGGCCAGCGGCATCGACTTCGGTACCCACCACCGCTTGAACAGCGCGGGCGTGGTCCACGCCTGAAAGACGATGCGCGCCGGGGCGTCGAAGGTTCGCGTGACGACGACCTCGCGCTCGGACTTCGATTCCACCGTCGTGCGGTTCTTCGTGGGGTTGGGCTCACTGTCGTTTCTTGCGCTCATCGACGTTCTCCTTGCGTTTCAGTTCCTCGATAATCTTGTCCAACTCGTCGAACCGTGCGCCCCAGAGCTGGCGGTACCCTTCGATCCATGCCGTCTCTGCCTCTAGTCGGCTCGAGCCGAGCTTGCAGGTCCGCACGCGCCCGACCTTCTCCGTGGCGACGAGCCCGGCTCGCTCCAAGACGCCGACGTGTTTCTTCATGCCCGTGAGGGTCATGTGGAACTTCTCGGCAAGCTCCGTGATCGAAGCGTCTGCGCGTCTGAGCTGCTCCAGAACGCCACGCCGGGTTGCGTCCGAGAGCGCGGCGAACGAGGTATCGAGGCGGGCACCCACAAACTGAACCATATGGTTCAGTTTGTAACGCACGGATTGGCGGCATGCAAGGGGAGGCCGAGCGCGCGTTGCGTTGCCGGTCGCCTTTGCCCCAAATCCACGCCCAAGTCTTTAACCGAACCGTTCGCCACCCCCCAGTGTCGAGCGCCGTCCCATTCGATCGCGCGCAAACGGAGAGAAGGCGGCGCGTGTCGCGCCCACGCGCAGAACCCCGCGAACGCTGGCGCTTTCAAGGCGAAGCCCCGCGAGGCGCCTCGCGGGGCCCCTGTTTACTGCGCCGCCACCTTCGGTTGGTGGTGGAAGAAGAATGGCTCCCCAAGGCGGACGCGAGGCGCAGGCTCTTTCGGGGATCGAAGCGCGGCTCGGAGCGTCGGTGTTTGGCTACATGCGGACGCGAACGTCCGTGAGCAACTGTTCGACGTCATCGAATAGTTCAACCCGTGGCCGCCGTCCGCCAGAATGCCGTGGCCTTCGGATCGCGACGCGAGGTAACCCTGTCGTCGCGATGGCCGACTTCAAGAAGCGGATCTACTCCGGCGTCTGCATGTGCGGCCACAGCTACGAGGACCATCACCTCGGGATGGTCATGAACCCGGAGGCGTACGCTGTCATGGGTCCGCACCTGCCACAGGAGTGCGACTTCTTCGGCAGCAACGAGGACGGTGGCCTCGACGAGAACGGCCAGGAGCACTGCCACCGCTACATCGATGCCGATGAGCCGGATCCGGAAATGCGCGTCACGTGGAGGGGGACGAAGAGGTAGCCACGATGTGGCTCGCTACACCTCGATGACGAAACCGACATCGATGGGGTGAGTCGCCTCCTGCGGATAGCCTCGCGGGTTGCAGACGACGCGGGTCTCGCCGACGAGGTAGTCGCACCGCGCGTGCGTGTGCCCGTGGATCCAGAGCCGGGCGCCAGCTCGCTCGACGAGATCGGCCGCATCCTCCGCGAGGAAGAACCGGTTGAGCGCCGATCCGGCGAACTGGGGAGCGACGCTTCGCGGGTGCGGGAGATAGTGGGTAACCACGACATCGCCTCTGCGCACGTTCGACCGCAGGAACCCGAGATGCGCGACGTGCGTTTCGTGGACCCAGGGCACGAAGCCATCGATGAGTCGAAAGTCGTTCACGAGCCTGCGGTACTTCGCCTCCTCCGGCGTCGGCGCGAACCAGAGCGGCGCCCCGACGAATCTCGTGTCCTCGATCGTCGCCACGCCGGGATTCAGGACGTGCAGGTTCGCGAACGACTCGGCGCAGGCCGCGAGGACGGCGTCCCCGTTGGTCGGGCTCGTTCGGTAGTACTCGTGGTTGCCCGGCAGGAAGACGACGTGCGGGAAGGGTTCGCAGAACCAGCCAAACGTGCGCTTCGCGTCCTCGAGGGACCGGAGTGGCAGGAGGTCGCCGGCAAGCACGAGCACGTCCCCACTGACAGGCACCTCGCGCGCGAACGCCTCCCCCCCGTCCTCGTCGAATTCGAAGTGCAGATCGGAGAGAACCTGAACGCGCACGCGCCTACTCGTTGTCGCTTCCCTCGGGCGGCAAGGCTCCAACCGGCGAGGCAGCGATGCTGCGATAGTCTTTGTCGAAGCGGCGGAAGAGCCGAAGGTCCTCGAGGCTCACATCGGACTCCTTCCGAAGCTCGATCTCGCATAGGTCGATGCCGTTGCAGGACTTGAGCAACTGCTGCAAGCGCTTCTCGAACTCCTCGCCCCTGCGAACTTCGGTTTTGTCCATCATCGACTCGGAGCTCATGGTCAACCAGACCGCGAGACGGTAATCGCGATCCTCGGCGAGTTCCTCGTCGACGGGATCGAGCATCAACCAGATGCCCGTTATGACTTTGCCGTTGTCGCTCTTGAACAAGCGTTCGAGCTTGTCGTCGACCGTTGCCATTCTCTCGTTGAACGCGTCCGGCCACGCCACGCGCGTGTATCGTTTTGCGATCCACTTGGCCAGCTGCGACGTCACCTCACGGTCGAGGGTGATTGTCGTCGATGGCGCGTGGGCGGCGAGGTCGTGCTTTTCGATTCGGAAACGGTCGTGAACTGAAATGTGCAGGTAGCGCCCGACCGGCGCGACGACGGGTATGTCGATCAACCGCGGGTTACGCCCGTGCAGCAGGTCCGCGCGCGGTTGCTCGAGCACCTTCGCTGCGATGACCTCGAGGTACGACTCCACCTCGACCGTTTGCACGACATCGCAGTCTTGGCTGATGACCACCGCACAGTCGGTTGCCCCGTGCCCGAGTGCCTCAAGACGTTCGCGACCTACGACGGAGCCCTGGCACCAGCCGCTCCCTCTCAACTGCGTCCCGGGATCCGTCGCATCTCCGCGCATCGATCATTCCGAGTCCAGGTCGTCTGCGTTGTCCGCGAGCACCTGGTCCTGCGCTTCTCGCTTGCTTGGAGAGAATCCAAGTCGTTCGCGAAGCGCTTTGGCGGAGCGCCTCTCCGCCTGCCCGGACCGCTCTGCGAGCATGGCGATCGCGTCCTGCAGAACAGCGAAATCAAGACGGGGTTTACGCAGCAGGTCCAAGAGAGTCTCCGCTCCTAGAATCGGCTGTGACAGCAGAGCGGCTTTGAGCGGCCTGCGCGCTCCCCGCGGGACAACGAGAGCGGCCTTGTGGATCTCCTGAAGGCGGGCGGCGTTGTCGGCGTCGGGTTCGAACTTACCGTCCAGCCAGTCATATAGCGTCTGCCGGGACACGCCGCAGATGTCCTTGAGCTGAGTCTTGGTCAGCCCGAGATACCGAAGGATGTCCCTGATTCGGTCGTTCGCCGGAATGGGTGCCACGAGTTTCGCTGGACGACGCGGCTCGGGCTCAACGAGCGTGTAGAGAGCCGTATTCTGCGGAAAGTACAGTCCCCATCGGTGAGTTGCTGTGGCACCTGCGTTGATGGTGCTCGCCGATTGCATGATCGCGATCGCGATCGGGTCGTGGCACACGGTTCTCTGTGGGCTCACGTCCGCTAGGATCTGAGCCGAGTCGAGAAGGCGATCGGGAAGGAAGTTCACAAGCTCGGGCATGAGCGCCTCACTTCCAGGCCTTGAGCGCGTGGCCCGTGACTACCGACTCACGAAACACGCGGTCAAGGTCGTCGTGAAGAGCCCACGCTTGGTTCTCGGCGAACCCGCGCTCGTAGTCCACCTGCCGTTCCGAGAAATGGTCCAGATCGATCAGCGTGACCAGCTCGTTCGGCGACAAGGCCGGTTCAACGCGAACCTTCAGGTCGTCTTCGGTGAGATCCGGCGGCAGAACCTGTCCTTCGCGATTCTGATAGAGACGCACGATCATGGTTCCGTGCTGCGTCTTCGCCGTGCTCTGGTGCAGCTGGGTCTGACCATCCTCAACGAACGCTGAGCTTCGGAGACCATGCAACTCAGGCCTGACGTACTCGCGCCAAGTCTCGTTGGCGCCCGGCCGAACAAGGTCGACATAGCGCAGACCGATCCGCTGCAGGTAGAGGCCCTGCACCTCTTCCGCGAGCGTTTCGATCGCCAGTGCGAGCTGAGGCACGAAGTCCTCGAACACGGTGTAAGCGGTCGTCTGGAACGCGAGGAAGTTCTCGGTCACGACGATGCTCTGCGTCCCGGTCTTGTCCTGAACCTGCCAGCGCACGTGCTTGGCGCTTGCCCCGCCGGCCGGGGTGATCAGCAGCTCCTGTATGACCGCGTTCTTGACGACGGGGTAACCCTTGAGGCGGAGCTTGTCCTGGATCTTCGGAAAGTACTGCGCCATTGCCAGGATCGGCGAGAAGCGAACCTGACAAAGCACTAGAACCAAAGGAGATTTAGAGAGCTTCAGCGCTGGCAGCGTCCGCGTCATCGATCACCCTTACATCTAACCTTACATCCCGGTCAAGTATTCCGCAAGGTCGCTGGGAGACGGCCAACGCGGGCGGTTCGCAACGCTCCCGTTGAGCCGCAGCAGAGTTTGCCGTACTTTGGAATCCTTTGGAATCGGCTGTCGAGCACGATGAAGCGATGACCGACGAGATCCTCACCGTCCCTGAGGTCGCGAAGCTCCTCAAGGTCGCCGACAAGACTGTCTACACGATGGCGCAGAACGCCGAGCTCCCGTGCTTCAAGGTCCGCGGCCAATGGCGGTTCCGGAGAGACGATATCGATGGCTGGATCGTGGCGCAGGTGACGCGACCCGCGGCCACACCGAGGAAGCGGCTGCGACGGGGAGGAGGTCGCCCGTGAACGAAGCCGACACCTGTCGCAAGTATGTCGTCCCGAAGCTCCAGGCTGCAGGCTGGGAAACCGACCCCCACTCGATCGCCGAGCAGCGGTCATTCACCGACGGTCGAATCATCGTCGTCGGCTCGAAGGCACGGCGTCAGCCACAGAAGCGCACGGACTACCTGCTGCGGTTCACGCGCGACTTTCCCATCGCAGTCGTCGAGGCGAAGGCCGCATACCGATCGCCGGGCGACGGTCTTCAACAAGCGAAGGAGTACGCGACGATCCTCGGCCTGAAGTTCGCGTACGCGACCAACGGCAAGGGGATTCTGGAGTTCGACTTCATCACCGGTCTCGAACGGGAGATCTCCGAGTTCCCCACGCCCGCCGAACTGTGGAGTCGCCTTTGTGCCAGCACGAGCCTCTCTGAGGCCGAGGCCGAACGGCTGCTCACGGCGGGCTACAGCGTGCTGGGCAAGATGCCGCGGTACTACCAGGAGATCGCGATCAACCGAGTGGTGCAGACGGTCGTCCAAGGGAAGCGACGCGTGCTGCTCACGATGGCGACGGGCACGGGAAAAACATTCGTCGCCTTCCAGATCTGCTGGAAGCTCTGGTCAGCGCGATGGAACCGCACTGGCGAGTATCGGAAGCCCCGCATCCTCTATCTCGCCGACCGCAACATCCTCGTCGATGATCCGTACGCCAAGATGTTCGCTCCGTTCGGCGACGCCCGCGCCAAGATCGAGGGTGGCGTCGCGGTGAAGAGCCGCGAGATGTACTTCGCCATCTACCAGGCCCTCGCTGCTGACGAGCGACGGCCTGGGCTCTACAAGGAGTATTCGCCGGACTTCTTCGATTTCATTGTCGTCGACGAGTGCCACCGCGGGAGCGCACGGGATGAAAGCTCCTGGCGCGAGATCCTCGAATACTTTGAGCCGGCCTTTCAGCTCGGAATGACGGCGACGCCGCTCCGGGAGGACAACCGCGATACCTACGTGTACTTCGGCAACCCCGTCTATCAGTACAGCCTCAAGCAAGGGATCGACGACGGTTTCCTTGCGCCGTATCGAGTGCACCGAGTCGTCACGACGTACGACGCGGCGGGATGGCGTCCGAACGCCGGCGACATGGATCGACTCGGACGCGAGATTCCCGATCGCGAGTACACGACCAAGGACTTCGAGAAGGCCGTGTCGCTTCGTGCTCGAACAGAGGCGATCGCGCGCCACCTGACCGACTTCTTGAAGAACAGCGATCGATTCGCGAAGACCATCATCTTCTGCGTGGACCAGGAACACGCCGACGAGATGCGGCGGCTTCTATCGAACCTGAACGCCGACATCGTTCAGCAGTTCCCGGACTACGTGTGCCGTGTCACCGCGGACGAAGGCGACATCGGCCGAGGTCACCTGAGCCGATTCCAAGAGCTCGAGACGAGAACACCGACGATCCTCACGACCTCACAGCTTCTCACGACCGGAGTTGATGCTCCGACGGTCAAGAACGTCGTTCTCATCCGCATCGTGGGCTCGATGAGCGACTTCAAGCAGATCATCGGCCGAGGAACTCGCGTTCGCGACGACTACGGGAAGCTGTTCTTCAACATCATCGACTATACCGGTTCCGCGACGACGATGTTCGCCGATCCCGAATTCGATGGCGACCCAGCGAATGTGACCGAAGAAGAGATCGACGAACTGGGCAAACGCAAGGCCGAGCCCTACGTCATCGAACCGCCCGAGGCGCTCATGGTCGCAGAGCCGATCGGGCCACCATACGGAGTCGTAGCGGACGATCCCGAGCGGGAGCCGCGGAAGTACTACTTCGACGGAGGCCAGGTTCAGGTAGCTGCGCATCTCGTCTACGAGCTCGACCCAGACGGCCGTCAGCTTCGCGTGGTTCAGTTCACCGACTACACCCGCGAACGCGTCCGCACGATGTTCCCGACGGCCGCCGAGCTTCGAGACGCGTGGGCGAACCC
>Ga0247727_10011027_pt1 | contig 15873 bp, 11 predicted proteins | sample WisWelCaveWW1625_FD_202498 | JGI IMG/M metagenome (GOLD analysis project Ga0247727, IMG submission 202498) | Biofilm microbial communities from Wishing Well Cave, Virginia, United States - WW16-25 | ecosystem: Environmental > Aquatic > Deep subsurface > Groundwater > Cave microbial mat | place...
TTTTAGTTTTGCTTTCAGATCTGTGAAGCTTAGATCTACATTTGCAAGGCCAGTTTCTGATGCGTGATATCTATCATCGTAGCTATTTGTTATTCGTTCAATTTTTTTAAGCTGAGTCTTTTTTTCTTGTACAAATTTTTTCAGCATGCTTAATGATTGAATAAGACCGTCAACAGATGCACTAAGAAGAATTACTTTTGTGAGGTTTGATATTTTTGAGTTAATGTCCACTACAACAGCATTTGCCTGTGCTTCAAAGAATTGCCCGTCTTGGGTTACTGCACTGTATCCTTTTTTTGAAAGATTATAAGCGGATTCTTTAGAATCTACAAGAACTATACTGCCAAAGATAAAGTTCTTGAGGGCAGCTAATCTTTCCTCGCATTTTATGTAATCTGATAACACACCTATGATTCCAGGTTCTTGTGGTGTGGAGACTTTGGAATTTGGAATTGCATCAAGAGGAATGATTCTAATCTTTGGTAGTTTCTTTTCCTGTGCAAATTCTGCTAGACCAAGCAACGTACCAAAGTCGTTTACAACAAGTGCTTTTAGCCAATCTGAGCCTACTGCAAGTATTGGTCGTTCATACTGCTTGTCCCATGAAAGCATCTCGTAGACAAGACCTTGTATTCCTAATCGTTTAGAATCTTCTTTGAGTTTGGCAATTGAATAATCTTCATGCATGACCTCTTTTACTACACGAATTTTTGCCTCATACTGAGCTGCTGCTTTGGCTGCTTTTTCCAAAATAAGTGAGGTGTCCTCTATGTCTTTTTCAATTTTTGAGCGCCTTTCAGCCATGTTTGCAAACCGCGATTTAATCTCCTTAATTGTAGCATCATGGCCTGCTCTAACTATCTGCAGTTTTTGTTCAAGATCAAGTAGCTTTTCTTTTTCTTCTAAAAGGGATTTGATTTTTGCCGAGTTTTGTTCTATCTTAGTTTCAATGTCATTTATTTCTGCTTCAGTTTTTGATAGCGAAAGCTTTGCATCATTTAGTGAGCGTGTCAGATTTTTTATTTTTTCATCAACCTTGAGTCTGTTTGTTGCAATCTGTGACTGTTGTCTTATTACCTGATTAATTTCAGAATCAACAGAAGAAAGTTCTGTGTTTGCGGTTTTTTTTACTTCATTAATTGAGTTTATTGAATTTTTTAGTTGTGTAATTTGTGACTCTAATAATGATCTTTTTTCATGTAAGCCAGCTAGTTCCGATTCGATCTCTGGTAGTCTAGCATCAATTTGACCAAGTCTTCTAGTGTTTGTCGCTATCTTACTATTTGCTTGTTCTGATTGTTGTAGTGACACACTAAGTTCTGAATCTATGGCAGCCTTTGCGATGTTGTATGCGTTGACTTCTTCCATGAATTTGTGCTTTTCATCTTCAAGCTTTTTTATTTCCTCCTTTAGCTGGTCGCGTTGTTCCTCAAGTTTTTTTGATTCTGAAAGAATTGCGTTTAGGTTTCGTTCTTTTGATGTTTTTTGTGTCTCTATGTCACGGATCTTGTTTGAGGCCTTGATGGCGTGTAGCCTGTCAAGTTCACGCTCCAAAAGTTCGTATCGCATCTGGTAATTTCTTTCCTCCTCAAGCTCGTCTATACGCTTTTTTATCTCATCCATTCTGGCAAGCGCGATTTCAAGGCGTCTGTCTGCCTCATCAAGCTGCTTTAGTGACTCTATCTTTTTCTCGTCAAAATAGGCAAGCCCAATAATATCCTCAATAATCTTTCTTCTCTCTTCGGGGTTAAACTCTGATATCCTTGTAATCGTACCCTGCTGGACTATGTTCAGTTTATGTATTCCTGCATTTGCGACCTCAAGTATGTCAAGTATGTGGTTTCGTTGCATCTTTTTTTGGTTTAAATAGTAAATGTTTTCTCCAGATTCATCCATCTCCCTTGTTACTGTAACCACGTTAGAGTCAACTGGAATCTTCCTGTCAGTATTATCAAAGTGACAGCTTACTCGTGCTATCTTTGTTACATGGTGCTTGTTATCAACATCGTGTAGGAGGGCACGAAGCTTATCAACTCGCATTATCTTTGTCGAGTTTTCACCCAATGCAAAAGTTATAGCATCAAGTATGTTGCTCTTTCCTGAACCGTTTGGCCCTGAAATAGCCACTAGACCAGGTTCAAGGTTTACTATAGTATTTTTGTATCCAAACGATTTGAAGCCAAAAATCTCTACTTTACGAATATGAACCAATAGTTTCGATTCTCAGAAAGGCAAGATAACCAAATAGTAACAAGTTTCATTGACTAGGCTAACAATAATTACAATGTGGATTTTCAAAAAAATTCTTTAAAAACTATCTATCTCGTTTTCCTTCTACAAACTCTAAAAATGCTTTTTTTGCCTCAGAATATGGCATCTGTATTGGCGGATGCTTGAAACAATATGAAGAGATGCTAGTCATGGGGCCTGCGAGCTTTCTGTCAAGGCTAATCTTTAGACCTCTTATTGCATCTATCATTATTCCAGCGCTGTTGTACGCATCTATCACCTTTAGTTTCAGATCAAGCTTGACTGGAATCTTGCCAAAATACTTGCCTTCTATATTTATGTAGCAGATTTTTTCGTTGTCAATAAAATCAACATAGTCACTTGGGCCTATTCTCATTGGAATGTCATAGTCTGCCATTGCCTTTACTGCGCTTGTCTTACTAATTCTCTTGTCCTCAAGTCTTTCCTCGTCAAGCATGTTGTAAAAGTCCATGTCTCCGCCTATGTTCAGCTGGTATGTGTCATCAACTAGCACTCCTCTGTCCACAAAAAGTTTCACCAGAGTTTTATGAAGAACGGTTGCTCCAAGCTGGCTCATCACATCATCTCCAGCAAGAGGAAGTTTTTTTTCTGCAAACATTTGCTGCCACTTGGGTTCTGATGCTATAAACACTGGTATAGCGTTTAAAAATCCAATCCCTGTCTCAAGAGCTTGAGTGGCGTAAAACCTTACGGCATTGGTGCTGCCAACTGGTAGATAGTTTACAAGCATCTCTGCACCGGTGTCTTTTAAGACTTTTTTTACATCGACTTCAGTGTCATTGGATGGAGTAACAATTTGTCCTAAGTGCCTGCCAATCCCATCAAGAGCGGGGCCTCGTTGAACTGTAATTCCCATGTGAGGTACTTGGGCCACTGTGACAGTGTTGTTTGGTTTTGCGTATATTGCCTCGGAAACGTCTTTTCCTACTTTGGTGTCAGCTACATCAAATGCGGCAACAACTTCAATGTCACCTGGTTCATATCCACCAATGTTATATGCTGTAAGTCCTACAGTATCGTTTGTATTTTTTGAATAATAGTGAGCTCCTTGGATAAGAGCTGAAGCACAGTTTCCAACACCTGCAATTGCTATACGAATCTTTTTGCCCAAATTGTCTCGATATTTACGCAAATTATTCCATCATTTATAAGTTGTATATCTTGGGTTGAATGAAGCTCTACAATAGATTTTAGAGCGTATTTGATTAAATCTTGCTAAACGCTTACTCTACGTGATGTCTTTGTTCCAAATAGGCCTTGAGGATTTTTTCAGCTTTTAGGTGCTCTTCCCACATCAGTTTATGTACAAGATCTTTATTTTCAGATGTGTTCGCAAGATCTCTAAATTTGTGACCTACATGTGACCAAGTTAGCTGCGCTGCTTGTCCTAAATCGTTAGAAGGTTTATCATTGTTATCATCAGCAAATAATTTTGTATCCAGTTTGAATTTTTGAGCCATTATAGAACTTGCTTTGTAATTTTCATAATCTTTGGAATCGTAAAGAGCCTTCATTTCATGTCTTTCCATCCTGCCAATAAATTCCGGATATGCAAATGTTTGTGGAGAATTGGCAACAGTTTGGATTTCTATTGGTTGTGATAAAACATATTGCCCATTATCATCTTTTACCAAATCAAATTCTCCAAGTGCTTCTATTGGCATAAAGTGGGCTACTTCATTTGGAATTTCATTGCCAACAACTTGCAGTGCGTTAAAGACTTTGGTCACTCCTACGTTTCTCTTATCATCCCATGCCACTATGATGATGTGTTTATTTGTTGGTTTGTCAAACGACATACCAAAGTTAAAGGTTGATTTTGTTCCCTCTTTTGATGTGGACATTTGAATGTCGTCACCAAATATTCCCTGTGGATCTACTTTTGCTATGTTACCGTTGTCAAAGATTAGTGCTGGGTCCCTGTCAGAGTATTCCTCCTTGCCCTGGTCTACAAAATACACTGCAACGTGTTCAACTTTGGAGGCTTCTTCAAAGGCAAGAGACATGTCTGTGAATTGTCCTGTCTCTATAGTGTTTGTGACAATCGTGTTGGAATAGCCATATAGATTGTAGCCGTTTTGATTGATGCGCAGTGGTGGCAGGGCTGATGTATCAGCAAGACTTGATGTAGGCGTAATTGGTTCAAATGGATCAAACTGGACTGTTGAGCTAAAAGTGCGTGTTAATGAGGGTGGTGTGGAATCTAGTCCTCCACCGGAAAAACGCATACTAGCCAAAAAGTTGAGCACCAAGCCCGGACGAACTAGTCCTCCAGCTCCTCCTCCAGCACCACCGGTATCAAAACCTAATACATATAGACCGGCAGTTACTGGATCGCTAAATAATACGAATTCTGGGTTACTTGTAACAGTCAATCCAATTTCATCATGCGAGCCAAAATCACCAACGTCTGTTACTAAATTCCACCCACCACCTGGTGGTGAGTAATACATTTGTAACAAGCCTGCAGATTCGCCAGCCTCCTCATCAATAAGAGCATTGGCGTAGGATAGGGTTACAACAGCATTTGTACCATCCAGTGTTGCACCATTAGCAAGTTCGATATTTAATGCGTGTCCAACTGGTGTAAAAGAAAGATTAGCTAATTCGTTTTCGTCGAATATATGGTCGCTTATTATTACATCACCGGGGTTTCCAACTCCAAGCGTTACTTGTGCTCTAGCTGACTCGGGAGGATCTGGCGTATAAGATATATCTGGATTGCTCTCCATTATGAAACTTCCAACAAATACATGGGAATTAACAACTGTTTCAGTAAGTGGGACTGTCTGAGAATTTACTAGAGCTGATGTGCTATCAATTTCATTTATGTCCAAGTTCGCGTTAAAGTCATCAATAGTGAGGATCGCAGTCTCACCAGGAAAATAAAATGGTTTATCAAGTGAAAGGACAGGTGTTGGTGTAGGTTCCAGATTTTCAATATCTCTGTATGTAATCGTGTTTTCTCCTCCCACAACAGCCACACTACGAGATGCAGCCAAGCTAGATTGCGTTGGCATGACAGATATGGAAAGTACAAGGATCAATACGGAGATCAATGCCACATTGTTGAGTAATGTTGATGCCATGTTAACTATTCAAGTGTAACCCGTATTGTGACTGGATTTGGCGGGTCTTCACCATCAAGTAGCGGTGCAATTGGGCCAAACAAAAGCCTGTCGGTTTCAGATGGTATTGGGTTCTCAATGTAGACATTAACATGATATATTCCTGGGTCCCTGGGGGTCTTCCAAGGTATCGCATAGTGACCAGCTGCACTAGAATAGGTACCTGAACCTATTACCGTTACTGCTGCTGGGTTTGTTGTGTAGTATTCTGCACGAAGTGTAGCATATGTAATATCCACTCCACTTGGGGTTTGAAGATCAAGCTTGATTGGAAGCTGTGAGCCAGCATTGCGAATTTCTAATCCATTAGGATTGGGAGGTGGAATAACTATGAAAATAGCAATAGCAAGTTCTAGTTGCTCGAGCTGAGCCGTATTTAATTCATCTACGATTGGACCGTCTCCAAAGTGTGCAATATTCGGTTGGAATCTATAGTCCATATTTGCCCAGTCATTACCGTCAGAAAGAATAGTATTTGTTGATGACGTACATCCATATATTCCAAAATTATTGATATCCCGATTGTCGAGTGGTAAACCAGCCAAATTGTCAGATGAATCACCGTCACCGTTCCAATTAATAGGAATTACTATACCACCAGCTGGCGTAACAACATTTCCTCCACTATAATATGGACTTACTAGAGGCGTTCCCCAAACGATTCTTGGTGCAAAACTAGTTGTACTCACAAGGCCATTATTCTCATTAAGAAGTGTTTCGTCCAAGTTTCCCATCAATCCACTTGAATAGTTTAACATCCAACCACCTGCTCCCCCAACTGCTGCTTGATTCAGATAGGAGAGTGATGAGCTTGGTAGTTGCCTTGAGTAACTCATTATGCTGATGTAGTTTGGTTTGCAGTTAATTAATGATTGAGAAAGCACAGCTGGACTAGCCAATGCTGTTGGCTGTAGCCATCTTGGGCCTCCATGGTCTAGATTGAGAAGATGGCCTAACTCATGCATGAATGTTCCTGCTTGTTCATCTCTAGAGCCAACATTATGACCACTTACTGCCGCGAAAGCCGAAGCCCCAAGTGATATGACCGCGTCATTCCCCCAAATTTCTGCTCTTCCAGAAGGACCTCCAATGGAATGTGCAAAGAAAATGTGTCTATATGCTTTTAACTTTGCTAGCTGCTTTTCTGTATATAAAACAGGACTAACATTTTCGGCTGCGACACTTGATATTGTAGTCCCACCTAATGACAAGGTGACTGCGCAGCTACCTAATGAAGCACCAGAAACTATACCTCCTGTTTTGAATTTGATCTTTGTTGTCAGTATCTTTTGTGAACCTGATGCCCCTGATTGAAATGTAGAGGTAATGTCAGAATCGGCAATATTTAACCCAGCTGCATCACTTGTACAGGTAGCACTAGTTTGACTCAGAGAACCGGTACTGACAATTCCACTCAGATTTAATTTCATCTTTAAAGTAATGGTACCGTGTACTGAATTGACAGGGGTTGTGCCAGCAGCAGCTGGAGTTGTAATTGATATACCAGAGAATGTTGCAGTTGTACCACTACCAGCATTAGTTTGAGTTCCTGAAAAAGTCGCACGCTCTGCAGCATTACCAAAATAATCAGCCTTTAAGGAATCATAATCATTAGTTCTTAAGGCGTCTATGTCTCTCCAGATCTGTATAGTAGCTACTTCTGAGATACTGGTGTCACTTAAATCAACGTGTAGATTTTTTCCATTTGCAGAGTATTTTGCCACAACATCATCTATTGCGCCGGAGTTGACGTGTGGAGTAAAACCGTCCACATCTACATACACATCTTTTGTGCCAACTACAGCACCCGCCAGAGGAAGATAAAGTGTCGCTGTTGGTATACCTGCACTATATGGAATGCCAGTAGTTTCAAATGAATCACATATGCCATCAGAATCTGTGTCTGCGGCACATGTTGTCTGAACTATTATATCACCAATATCTGCTATGGGAACTACGTTTGCACCAATTCCACCAGGACTATAGACTACGGTGTACGTCTTGGTAGCAATATTGGATGGATTGTAATTAAGATCCTCAGGGAATTGTGCAGTTATGGAATTGTTTTCTCCTTCAGTACTTGGTCCAATTCCTTTAGTGGCAAAGATGCCGTCATTCAAAAGTAATGTCTTGCCATCAGCAGACAAGTCACCAGAAATGCCATTAAAATCAGTGCCAAATAATGCTTGTTCACCCAAATTCATACCGCTTAATGAAGCAATTTCCACAGGACCGCCGCCAAAGACATTAACAATTTTTATCTTCGATATTCCATCCGCACCTATAGGCGGGTTAGTTACACCTGAACCTACTGGTTGTGTAGCTGTGCCCGAGCCTGCTGTCACTTCCAAATCAAATGTAACGGTATTATCACAGAAAACAAGGAATACATATGCTGGCTTTCCTGGAACAAAGATTTCTGTATCTTGAGGTACCCTGATAGAGTTATCTGGACCTGAACCACATACTCCTGTCGTTATTGTCGAATCCCCCACTATTTTGATTGCACCTGTGGTTGCAGACTCGAGTGCAACGGATGGGCTACTGGTAAATGTGATTGGCAAGCCTGTTAGCACACCATCTGATGTGACACTATCACGTGCATTACCGCGAACAAAGACTTGAGCACCTTGACCAATTGGAGCGATGTCTTCAAGGCTAATAATAATATCACGTCTTTGAGTTGTAACTGATATAGTGTCTGGGTCTGACACTGCAGTGCCACCGTTTACCACTGTGGCTGTAACAGTTCTAGATATTCCTGCCGTACCAGGACCATACTCATGGTTGGCAAACCATGATCCATCATCATCATCAATGTCCGACAGAGTTGTTGTTCCATCACCCCAGTCTACAGAAACCTGGTCATTAGGAACGGTATTTGTAGTGGTCCCGTCAATTCGGAAATTATCTTTCCATTTTGGAAATGATGGGTCATCAGTGGTAATTGTTACGGTTGCTGCTTGTATTTGCACGACCAGTGTTTGAGGATCTTCAGAATTACCTACATTATCAACACAATGGTATAATATTGTGTTTGGTCCAGGTTGGTTTATTTCTATTCCTGTGCTGTATATAGTTTCAGGACCACCGTTTAATGTGTAGAATATTTCATCTACACCAGAACCAGGTGATGGATCCACACAGCTTAAAGTTACCAACGCACCTGGGGCATATATGCCATCAGTAATAATATCACCAGTTATTTGTGCAGTAGTAACAGGCTTTATCTCATCTTTAAAGTTAATTCTTATTTTTCCTGTTGTTGCATAAATATCCTTCGCGTCTGTGTTTTGTGCCAAACCAAATGTTATGATAGCACCAGTGGGACTGCCACCTACTCTCCAATTCGCAATTTCTGGTTGAGTAAATTTACCTGTAAGGTCTCTCTTATACTCAACATAGGTACCGGTTACAGGAGTACCTCCTTTTGGCAAATCACTAAGAGTAGTTCCCTTGGCAACAGTCAAAGATATTTTTGTAGTTTGTGGATTCGTGTTTAACTTCTTTGCTGTAATAACTAGTTCCATTTTGTTTATCGTTGTACCAGGAAGAAAAGTTACTGGCTCAAAATTCCAAGTTTGATGATCATTGTTCACTCTACTTGTTACGGCCTTGTCGGGTAGGGGTGGTACCAAAGCTACTTCATTAACCAGCACAGCTACTACTTTGTCCGTTGTACCCACTGGATTCCATTTATTCAAAATAGGAGCTGTAGGTAGCGGTGTGACAGCATCCAATTCTATTATAACACATTTTGGTGAAGTGCCACAATCAAAGATGGTGAAAGCCTCCGACAAAGAAAAACCAGAAAACAAAAATGCTAATACAAAAACCAGAACAAATGACGTGATAACTAATCGTATTTTATTTTCTCTATGTCCCTTACTAGTTCTAGATCCGTCGCCACTCATCATTCTTTTTTTTTTTGCCAAACAATGCTATAAAAGGATGATCTTCCATATTTGGTAAAATCAGGTTATGAAATGATTAAAGTATGAAAAATTGGCTATTTTTTTGTAATTTTTCTAATAATATGGATCAGATTTTTCTTGCCCTGATTATGGATCGTTTTCGCCTCGTTTGGTTTGAGCAACCTTGAATAGACGTCAAAGCAAATAAGGATGGTTAAATGCAAACCGCCAAAGACAATCTTGGAAAAAGTGATCCCCAAAAACAGTTGGAAAAGATCAACAATATTGCTGAGATTTTATCCAAGCTTGAGGAGGTACATCTTGGCAAAGAATGGTTGCTTCAAGAGATGAGAAAACACAGTTTAAAAATCTCATACAAGGCAACTATGAGTAGTATAGAAATTTTGAAGCTCTGCCCTGATGGATTTATTTCGAAGATTTTACGGGCCCTCAAGGGTGAAGACATTGAAGATTTTGAGGAAGTGACAACCATGACTAGGACTTATCACTGGTTTTTTACTGACATAGTTGGAGGTTCAAATCCAAAGATTCCAACAAAAGATCAGGTTAGAAAAATAATTGTTCTTAATGAATTAATAGCAAGAGTGGACATTTTTAAAAATAAAGACACAAGTACTGTAATTCTGCCCACAGGTGATGGTATGGCAATTGGATTTCAAGACAGCCCAGAAAAACCTTTACGTTTAGCAATAGAATTACACAAATTTCTTAACAAATACAACGAAATGAGAAAGGGTAAAGAAAAGTTGTTAATTAGAGTTGGAATTGACATGGGTCCTGTATATGTTATCAAAGATCTCAATCAAAAGGAAAATGTTTGGGGGCCTGGAATAATACTTACAAGGCGCGTAATGGATTTAGCTGGGGATATGAATATTCTTGCCTCAGCTAGAATTGCAGACGAACTTCGAAGACTCTCGCTTGAATACAAGGCAATTTTACATCCAATAGGTGATTATGCTATAAAACATGGGGAAGAACTTCTCTTATACAATTGCTACGGAGATGATTTTGGAAATAAAACATCGCCCAAAAAATACAAGATTCCAACAGCCACCGAGGAAGACATCATCAAACCCTCATTCAACTTTTCTTTCAATAATATTGACATTATGTTAGAGGTCAGAGATCTCAAGTCCATGTTGACCCATCACTCTTGGGTTTGGGATATGACAAATATTTCAAAGGAACCAAAGGATCAGGTTTTCTATAGAATAGACGGTGATGTTCCAAGGGAATTTAAAGACCTCAATCTGCAAGTTTCAGACGATAAAGGAAATAGGTTTGAGATACTCAGCGTTGGTGTGGACAAACCATTACAAAAAGAATTCATTGTTAAACTAAAAAATCCAATTCAAGTTAAACAAAAGAAAAAAATAAAATTAGAATACGACTGGGAGGAGCCAGACAGATTTTTTGGATATAGATTTGCCTCCGATTGCAAAGAATTTAGTTACATGATGACCATACCTAAAGGGATTGAGCTAAAAAACAGGGTTCTAAGAACGGACCCAGAAACGGGATATAAGATACACGCATCTCCTCCCCCACAGATAAAATTCCTAGATGAGATGACAGTAATGAGGTGGGCTAAATCAAATTTAAAAGCTCATGATTCATACGAATTTTATTGGTAAAAAAAGAATTACCCTAGACCTATTCTGAATTATGCTTTTCGATATTTTTAGGTCTTTTATGAATTGAACAACTCCTAATCATCTATAATGGGATACCTGCGCTACTTTGCGTTTGAAATAACTCTTGGCATCGAGAGATCCACATTTTTGCCAACCGTTAAATTCCAGAAAAGACGAGTAAATCATGAATTTATTACGTGTACAATGACCGTTATGTATCGAAAATTACTTCACGATGCTTTTGAACTAAGTTCTTCCTAAGAAAGAACTAAGGGAGAATTAAAAAAATGACAATTTCATTAGCACCAACAAAGATAAAACAGACTCTGTATCTTTTGGTACCAAAAAACATTGCGGAATTGTTAGAGATTAAAGATAATACCAAACTAACGCTTTTTATCAAAAAGAATGGGAGTAAAAACGTTCTAGAATATCAGGTGGAATAATAGTATGCAACACAATCAAACCATGTTCAAATTTAAGATCACATCTATTTTACAGGGTCTATTAAATTACTGCTGGATATTTTTAATGTAATAAAGAAATAGAGTTCAATTATACGTCATCTTAATTGTGCTTGCCATTACATGAAATCTTGGGTGCAGAGGATTTTATAGCCCTAATTTGATTCAAGTTTTGTGATAAAGCCAGGCCGACCAGTAAAGGATATATCAATAAAAAAAGGCGACGATATCCAAAGTATTTTTGATGCCATGTCAGAGTCTGGAGGGTTTGAGTCAAGAAATCTTGCTGAAGGTCTTGATATCTTATATGCCATGGAGCAAGACAAAGAATGTCTCAAGTTTCTCTCCTTTGTAGCGGCGGTGACATCAACTGGTCTTCGTGGAATAATACGAGACATGATAAAAAACAAGATGTTTGATGTTGTAATTACTACTTGTGGAGCTCTCGATCATGATATAGCTAGGTATTTTTCAAACTATCTAGAAGGCTCCTTTACACTTGATGACAGTCAGCTTGCAGACCAACACATCCACAGATTAGGCAATGTACTTGTGCCAATGGAAAGCTATGGCCCTTTAATTGAAGAAAAGATGCAGGCTTTTTTAGAAAAAGCTTACAAGAATGGTAAAAAAGAAATGTCTACATTTGAAATTACAAAGATGATAGGTGAAAATCTTGGCGAAGGTTCCTTTCTTTACTGGGCATACAAAAACAACATCCCAGTAATAGTTCCTGGCATAATGGATGGTGCAGTCGGAAGCCAAATTTGGTTTTTTACTCAAAAGCATGCTGACTTTAAACTAAACGTAGCTGCAGATAGTGATCTTTTATCTGGTTTGATATTCAAAGCAAAAAAGTCTGGGGCTCTCATGATTGGAGGCGGCATATCAAAGCACCACACACTATGGTGGAATCAATATAGAAATGGATTAGACTATGCAGTCTATATCACAACAGCACAAGAGTTTGATGGCAGTCTAAGCGGTGCCCTTGTCAGAGAGGCAATATCATGGGGAAAGGTTACCCAAAAAGCAAAACAGACAACCATTCATGCCGAAGCCACAACCATACTTCCGTTTCTTTATTCTGCATTACTTGCAAAACTCAAATAGTATAGATCTTTTTTTCATAGACTTTCTCAAAGCCTAGCTTCAAGTAAAATTCTAGCAAAGCATCCCTTTGATATGTTTCAAGCATAAGAAAATCCAACTTTTTTGTTTTTACTTGGTTTAGCGCATAGGTAATTAACAATTTGGCAAGGCCCTTTCTTCTTTTTTCTGGTATTGTTCCAAGACAGTACAGCCCTAAAACAGAGTTTTTCTCATAAAGCGCTACACATGATGCATTGTATTCAGAGTCTACCAGATATTCTACTTCAGAGATTGATTTTCTTACATTGGTGTTTACTTCGTCGATCCATTCAGGGCAGTCATAAGATTTGCAAAAAATATCTGCCCACAAAAGAGAGTCTTTTCTTGCAATGTGATGTATTGGAAAATCTTTTAAATTACTATCGGTCGATTTTTTTAAGACATATTGAGTATCATAAGACGTAAAACCTTTTTTGCGAAGTAATTCCTCAAGTGCAAGGTTATTTTGCACATAAATAAATGGACGCGTGTTGTGTCTCTGAAAAAGATATAGTGAATCATCGATCATTTTTTCGCTCAGGCAGGTGATGCTAGTTAGCTTGTCAAAGAATATGTCGTTTGGGAGATGTGGGTTTAAAAAAAGAGTGCCGCATTCTAGTGATGTCATCTCACTCCATATTCCTGTGAACCCCACCTCATTTTCTTCCATTTTTGAGATCATATAGACAAACCTAAAACACTAGTGATTTTTATAAAATCAGTTGTACTAATGCTGTCGTTTTCCAAAACAGCCGAACATATTTCGTCCAAGGTATCTAATGCCTTAGGCGAATTCAAATCATCTTCAAGCGAAGTGAAAAATTGTGTCATAAGATTGCAAATATTTTTAGATGTTTGATCAGATGTCATGCGGTTAGCTTTGTAAATTTTTTCTAAAAGTATCTTTTTACTTAACAGATCATTTTCTTTGTAATCAATTTCTTCTCTGTAATGAGTGGAAAAAAGGTAAAGGCGCAATAGGTTTTGCCCATACTTGCTAACCAACTCGCGAGCTAGAATCATGTTTCCAAGAGATTTTGACATTTTTTCTCCTTTTGATAATACCAGCCCCACATGCATCCAAAGTTTAACAGGGTTTTCCATACCAGTTAGTGCTTTGTATTGAGCTAAATGTGCCTCATGATGTGGATATGTTAGCTCCTTTGCACCTCCATGTATGTCATAGTGTAAGCCAAAATTTTCTACTGCCACTGTACTATCTTGTATATGCCACCAAGGAACACCGTTTCCAAAATCACCGCTCCATGAAAAACCAAAATCTTCTGAACAATTCCATAGCATAAAGTCTTCTTGGTTTTTCTTGTTTGGACCAATATCCAGTCTGTGCAAGTTTAGCTGTTGTCTTGATTGCTTTGAAATTATGCCATAGTCTTTTACTGTTGTAGTATCAAAGTAGACATTGCCATTTGCAGAATATGCATTATTATGTTCAATTAAAAAAGCGATATGTTTGCCTATACTTTTGACATAATCAGAAACGTGTGCAAGTCTTGTAATACTTGAGATGTTTAATAATACAAGATCTTTTATGAATTCAGCAGAGTAGAATCGCGTTAACTTGGTATAATCGGTTTCTTGTTCGATGGCTTTGTTAAAGACGTTTTGATTTATGTCTGTCATGTTTACAAGAACGTCTGGCGTGTAACCTTGGCTTTTCAGATACCTAGATAGCAGATCGTATGTAAGAAATATTCTTGCGTGGCCAAGATGCGTATAATCATACAATGTTGGACCACAGATGAATATTTTTACACTAGGCTTATCAAATGGTTCAAAATCTTCTTTTTTCAAAGAGAATGTGTTGAACAGCTTGAGCATCTTTTGGAACTATCGTCCGCCTTGCGCAAGAATTGGAGTCAGTGTGACTGTGGAACGAATTTTTGGAATTCTGCGTATTTTGTGTGTTACAATTGTTTCCATGCTCTCTTTTGTATCCCCCAGAACCTTGACAAATATGTCGTACACTCCATAGGTTCCGCGTACTTCCTTCACTTCTGGAATTTTCATCAGCTCCTTAATTATGTCAACTTCAGCCCCCAAGTCGCAGTTTATGAGTATGTACAAAGTTTCCATAGACGAGGTTTATTATTACCACATAAAATGATATCCATGATTTAATAGGACGTCGTTCATATCAAAAATTATGGGCTCTGAAATCACAGTAAGAGAACTAAAACCAATCAACATAGAAGGCGGTTATCTGATAGATGGTTTTCCTTATGCAGGACTTGCCAACGCCATTGCAACCGAATCCATGATAAACACTATTCAATTTGAGATGGTCGGAGCACTTGATTCTGATCTTTTCCCACCCATTAGCATAATAAAAAATGGTGTTCCAAATTTTCCAGCAAGAATATTTGTAAATAGCGAACTCAAGTTGGCAGTATTCACTTCTTATCTTACGCCACACGAGTCTCTTCACAGACAGGTTGCAAAAACCATGCTAGAGTGGGCAAACAAACACAAGTGTTCTCTAGTTGTCAGCAGCTCAGCAATCAAATCAGAGGACGAAAAGCCGTTTGTAATAGGAGTAGGCAGCACACAGGAGGCTAAAAAGAAGCTAAAAGACGCAGAAATACCTACCTTATCTCATGGAACTGTTCCAGGAATTCCTGGTATTTTACTAAATGAAGGAGTCGTATCAAACACAAATGTCATCGTACTTTTGTTTAACGCCAGGGAGAAGGGTCCTGACTTTAGATCTGGCGCACAGATATGTATGGCAATGTCGAAGCTTGTTCCAGGTGCAGCCTGCGACCTTGATACACTTTTACGCGAAGCAGAAATAATTGAGCATCACATGAAACAAGCCGAAGAGGATGCCGAACCAATCAAAGATGCAATGTACGGATGACATACCAAGAAAAAGAGATACCAAAAGATCAACTTGCAAAAGCTGTCCAAGTTCTTGATCTGGATGATGGAATCAGAATAGAAAACCAGTCCTACATGATCTTTCTTAATAAAACGGCAAAAAGATATTGCATAAACATATCAGCCAAAGGAAAAGAAGAATTCATTTATTATAATAGATCAGATGAGGTTCTTGATTTTTTAAAAGATAGACTGGATGACAAGTGTAAAATATTTTTGTATTAAATCCTTATATCAAAAACCCAGCTCTAGCTCTAGATGGTACAGCTTTTTGAATTTGCAGTAGCTGTAATCACTATTTCAGTTTCTGGAGTAATGTCACCAGGTCCACTTTTTGCAGCAAACGTTGCTTACGGGTTGAAAGGAGGGGCAAGAGCTGGCTTGAAGATGGCTTATGGGCACACTATTG
>Ga0247727_10011028_pt1 | contig 15872 bp, 18 predicted proteins | sample WisWelCaveWW1625_FD_202498 | JGI IMG/M metagenome (GOLD analysis project Ga0247727, IMG submission 202498) | Biofilm microbial communities from Wishing Well Cave, Virginia, United States - WW16-25 | ecosystem: Environmental > Aquatic > Deep subsurface > Groundwater > Cave microbial mat | place...
ATTTAATTCTTCTAATTCAGAGAACATAAAATCCTTTGTGTCATCCTGAGCATAGCGAAGGATCTCTAATTACTCAAAGAGACTCTTCAGTCGCCTAACGGCTCCCTCAGAGTGACATATTATAAGATTAACATCGCATCCCCAAACGAATAGAATCGATAGCCTTCCTTTATGGCTGTTTCGTATGTTTCCAGAATCTTTTCCCGCCCCGCGAAGGCGCTGACCAGCATCAGCAAAGTTGATTTGGGCAAGTGGAAATTCGTGATCATGGCATCCACAACTTTGAATTGATAGCCGGGGAGGATGAAGAGATCGGTTGAATCAGTGAAGGCAGTGATCAGTGATGAATGATCAGTTATCAGTGTTGCATGCTGCAAGTTACGTGTTGCGGCTGATTCCAGTGTTCTCACCGAGGTTGTTCCAACTGCCATCACTCGCCCGCCAGATTGTTTTGTTCGATTAATTAAATCAGCAGTCTCCTGTAATAACTCACACCATTCAGTATGAATTTTATGTTCTTCAGGCTTATTTTCCGTTACAGGCGCGAATGTGTCCAACCCAACATGCAAAGTGACATACGCGATCTTCACACCTTTGGCTCTTAACTCATCCAATAACCGCGGCGTGAAGTGCAGTCCAGCCGTGGGCGCCGCGGCGGAGCCTGGCTCGCGCGCATAGACGGTTTGGTAGCGTTCAGGGTCGTCAAGTTTTTCATGAATATAGGGCGGCAATGGGACATTCCCCACTTTGGAAAAATAAGGCTCGATCGGTTCAGTAAATTTTATGAGCCGTTCTGAGCCTTCCAATATTTCAGTGATCTCAACTTCTGGTCCATCCTCCACGCGCACCATCTTGCCTACGCGCAGACCTTTACCTCCGACCAAGGCTTCCCAGGTCAATTCGTCGCGGCGGCGCAAGAGGAGCAATTCCACGCGTCCGCCTGTTTCTTTGCGAGCATAGATCCGCGCAGGGATGACGCGCGTTTGATTCAGCACAAGCAAATCCCCTGCGCGTAAGTAATCAGTCACATCGCGGAAGATACAATGTTCCAATTCGCCCGAATCGCGGTGCAAGACAAGCAAACGCGACGAATCGCGCGGCTCGGCGGGGGTTTGAGCGATGGAGGATTCGGGGAGGTTGTAATCGAAGTCGGAGGTTTTCATCGGAAAAGTTGCCCCGCCCGGAGATTCGCCAAGCGGTTACTCCAACGGGCGGGGCTATTTTATATTTGCCTGAATGCCCTCACCCTGCACCCAGCCAGGACTCAACCGCGCTTTCTCTCCTGTTTTGCCTCGGCTTACGTCCGTGAACGTAGAGCATTTCCGGCGAATGGCATCGGAGCGCACACGCTCCGTTACCCACAACGTGGGGGGAAATGGACGCCGCCACACGAAACCCGTTGTTGATGTTGTCGTTGTGTGGATTGTTCCTGTTGCGAAACGCGCAACGGGCGTTCGATTCATTGTTGTTGAACGACCCGCCCCGCACCTGCGGCACGGCGTTTTCCGGTTGGCCCTGCCGCCCGAAGGCGACTTGCTCATTATACGACAGTTCCAGGTATGTCATTGCGAGCGCACGTTGCGAAGCAATCTCCTCGCTGAAACAGGGGATTGCTTCGACGGAAGAACATCGTCTCGCAATGACATTATTCAGTAAAAAAATTTTCCCGCCTTACGGCGGAGGGTTGACTCTGTATTCCAATGACGAATGAAAACTTTGGAATCAGAATTCAGAGATTCAGAAAACAGAGATTCAAAACCTTTCAGGAGAGAACAAGGGACGCCGCCACACGAAACCCGTTGCGGATGCTGCCGCCGTGTGGATCGTTCCTGTCGCGAAACGCGCAACGGGCGTTCGAGACATTGTAGTTGAACGACCCGCCCCGCAGAACACGCAAAATAGTTTGATCCGCATTTTCGTCTTCGCGCTGGTCATCGAAGCGATACGGGTATCTAAATTGTGGCTTGCCCGTATCCTTTCCCCATAAACTGCGTGTCCATTCCCACACATTGCCCGCCATGTCCGCGCATCCATAAGGCGAATCGCCTTGCGGAGAGTAGATACCCACAGGCGTGGTATCGCCCTTTTTGCCTTCGGATGTGTTGCATTTATTCTTATCGAACGCATCTCCCCACGGGTATTCATTCCCATCTGCGCCGCGCGCGGCTTTCTCCCATTCCGCTTCAGATGGCAGGCAAAAGCGATACCCGTTTGGTAATTCGGATTTATATTTCTTATTCAGCCACTCGATGTATTTTTGCGCGTCGTACCATGAAACATTCACAACAGGATGTCCGGCTTTTCCTTTCGACATAATGACCGGCGCGCCGCCTTCTCGCGCCATCAGGGTATATTGCTGGTTGGTCACAGGGAAGCGCGCCATGTAAAAATCATAATTGAGCTGGTATACAAGATGTTGGGGCTTGCAATTGTCATCAATATTATCCGCACCCATGTAAAAATCTCCGGCAGGTACTTTCACAAATTCCAACCCGCCAAAGATATACATGGAATGCCCACCCGATGTTGTTTTGGCTGAAGAAGGAGTAATAACGGCAGGGGATGGGACAGATATCGGAGAGGAAACGACAGGTGTCGCCGCTTTCGGTTTCGATGGCAGAAGGATTCCCAAAGAATTCGCCCGAAGATGAAGCGCTTGTAAAAGTTTATTTTGTGCGTCTGGTTTGAAATAATCCGCCCATTGCCACTGCTGGAACTTTAACGGTGGCTTGCACTCGTCCAGCCGCAGGGGAATGATGTAGATCGTACCTTCAGGCTTTTCCTCGGCATACGATAACGCGCGCTTGAATTCTTTTTGGACATATCCCTCTTTGGCAACCGACTCTTTCGAGAGACAGACAAGGATAATATCCGCCTCGCGCAAGGCTTTATAAATCTCCAAATCCCATTCCATACCAGGCAGGAGGTAGACTTCATCCAGCCAGGGTTCGATCCAATCCTGTGATTTCAACAAGGAATATAAATTTCGCACGGCAGGTTTATCCTGCGATGCATGGCAGAGAAAGACTCGTAGCGGTCGCGTTTCAGGCATGAGGGAACCCCAATCGTGAGATAAGATGATATGCGCCAATTATAAAGTAACTTTTACTATTTACTTCTTTATCAGCCGAGCTATCACATTCAACACAATCGTCAACACCACCGACACCAAAATCGAAGTTGTGACCGGGAAATAAAACGTTCCATTCTCGCCTTCGATGCGAATATCGCCAGGCAAACGTCCAAGTGGGATGCCAAATTTCGCGGCGAGATACACTCCCCCACCGATCAGGAATAATATAACTCCGCCAAGCATTAGGTAGCGAGCGATGGATTCCATGAAATCACTCCTGTGAAATCATTTCCTCAATCTCTCGTAAAACTTGCTCTAACGATGGAGCATCAGAGGCGCCCACATCCCCGTCCTGCAAATGCTTATGATACGGAAATGTAGAAATTGACTTGTGATGCGCAGTATTATCATAACGAAAGATCAATGTGCCATCCGCTTTCTGATAATGATAGGCATACATCACTTTTTGCTCGGACAAACTCATATCAATCAACTCACGGAAGAACAAAAGGGATGAACCATCCTGAAACTCGACTCTCCCGCGTACAAACCCAACCAACTCCCCGCGCTTATCAAGATTCACATCGGAAGATTCGACAAATGGCAGGCTGGCCAGCAAATCCAGAATGGACTGGAAGTATTCCTCAATCAATTTTCGCCTCGCTGAGCGATTGATATTGCGCTTCCAATAAACGCAAAGCTGCGAGTTCCATATTCCAGTCTATGGTTTCGAGGGTCTCTTCGATATTTCCATCGCTCAACTTTTTTTGAAAATCCACCGAAGACATTCCCGCCTTCTTTTCAAAATCAGCAATGCGTTCCTTTGTACGCTTGATGCCATGTTGCAAGGACTTCAATTGATTACGGATCGCCGATTCCACCAACGGCTTGATGGGTTCACTGGCATCTGACTTGATCACAATTTCCTGTAACATAACTTCATCCTTTCTTCAAAACAATTATCAGGTAGCGAGCAATGGATTCCATAATCACTCCGTCGAAGGTCAAACCCAAGACATTAGACCTTTGACGCTAAAGCAGCCGCGGCTGCCCATCCTCAGTGTAAGCCAAACCCAAATGCTCATACGCGGATTTGGTGGCGACGCGTCCCTGCGGTGTGCGATCCAGGAATCCGAGTTGCAGAAGGTACGGCTCGACCACATCCATGATCGTATCCTGCTCTTCGCTGATCGATGCGGCAATCGTGTTCAAGCCAACCGGTCCGCCACCATATTTCTCTATAATCGTCCTTAGCACGCGGCGATCCACGTCATCGAGACCGAGCGGGTCAACCTGCAACAGGTCCAACGCTTCCTGCGCGACCTTGGATGTGACCGTCCCATCCGCGCGCACCTGGGCATAATCGCGGACTCTTCGCAACAAACGCAATGCGACGCGCGGGGTTCCACGAGCGCGCTGTGCAATCTCTTCAATGCCATCCTTTGCGACTTCCACTTTCAACATCCCCGCCGCACGCGAAACAATGGCTTGCATCGCGCTTATTTCATAATAATCCAGCCGATAAACCGCGCCAAAACGCGCACGCAACGGAGCCGTGACCAGAGCCAGTCGCGTCGTCGCGCCGACAACTGTAAAGCGCGGCAGTTTCAACCGTATGGAGCGAGCCGAGGGTCCCTTGCCAATGACAATATCCAGCGCGTAATCCTCCATCGCGGGATACAATACTTCCTCCACCGCGCGTCCCAGCCGATGGACTTCGTCAATGAACAGCACGTCGCCCGCGCGCAGGTTGGTGAGGATGGCGGCTAGATCCCCCGCGCGCTCGATGACAGGTCCCGCTGTGATCTTGATGTTGACTCCCATTTCATTTGCAACCACATGCGCGAGAGTCGTTTTGCCCAAGCCTGGAGGTCCGTAAAACAAAACGTGATCCAATGCTTCGCCGCGTTGACGCGCGGCTGCGATGAGAATCGCAAGGTTCTCCTTCACTTGATCCTGCCCGATCAAGTCACTTAGTTTTTGCGGACGCAACGCGTTATCCACGCGGTCATCAGGTTTGGATTCGGGGTCGAGGGGACGAGGTTTCGTCATAAGTGAGATTATAGCAAATAAAACGGCACCCAGACCAAAGGTTGAGTGCCGAAGCGGTTCTTATTTTCAACCACTGGGTCACGGAGACACTGAGAAATAAGAAATCTCCGTGACTCAGTGTCTCCGTGGTAACTGTATTAATTACTCACCTTACGCGAAATGGTTGAACATACCGTAGGGCGACCCATCCATAATGATTGAGCAACACGTCTGCGTAGCAACACCATCTGCAATTCATCGCCATTGGCACGAGCGGGTCGCCCTGGCATTGAGATCACACCACACACAGGGCGACTCTCCCATTGCGCAACTTAATTCTCACTGATATTGACGGGTCGCCCCCTACTGTGTAAGGTCACTTAATTAATCGGTTCAAACGTCACTTCAACCGTCATGCCCCACTTCGCGCGCGGGTCAACATCCTCTGCCTGGATGCGGACGGTGTAAATCACGTCGCCGCTTTGCTCATACGATGACTGGCTGATCTCGGTCACAACGCCATTCATTGTGACATCGTTCAACGCATCCGCAGTGAACGTGACTCTTTGACCGACCTCAAGTTTGACGACTTCGAGTTCGGTGATGTCGGTGGTCTCGATGATCCATGAAGAAGCATCGGCGACACTCACGGCTCGGGACTCAGCCGAGACCTGCTCGCCGATTTCGACAGCCACATCCGCTATGACGCCATCGAACGGCGCGGTGAGAACATAATTGCTGAGCGCACCTTCAGCAGCGGCGACCTGCGCTTTGGCATTCTCAAGACGAGCCTCAGCCAGCGCAAGTTGATCTTTGTTCACGCCATCAACTGACTGTTCATATTGATATTTCGCTTCGGATTGCGCGGCAAGCGCAGAGTCGAGCGCGGCGCGCACAGTATCACGCTCAAGCGTAGTTTCTTCAAGTTTGCGTACGGCTTCGTTGTAATCCTCTTGCGCCTTCTCCAGATCATCCTCGGCAGTCTTGCGTTTGGAATTATCTTTATCCAGATCCTGATATTTCGCGAATTCGTCTTTTGCATCCTGCAAGTCCACTTCGCGGTCCTCCGCTTCGGCTTTGGCATCATCGATGCGGTTCTCGATATCGTCAACATTCAAGGCTTCCCAATCGCGCTCGGCTTCCGCGCGTATCTCTTGCGCGGTCATATACACATTCCAGGAATCGGCAAGATTCGCCAAGCCTGTCCGGGTAAGCGCATCCAGCGCCTGTTGCGCGTTGACCAGTTCAAGGTGCGCCGCGGCAAGTTGCGCCTCTGCCTGGCTGGCATTCGTGAGACGGGCAAGCACATCGCCTTCACTGACCTGATCGCCAATCTTCACGTTTATCTCTTCCACAACGCCGCGCACCTGAAACGAAAGGTTTGCCGCACGAGCAGGCTTGAGATGCCCCTCCGCGACAACCGCGTTCGACGGAATTGATGTCGCCGCGACATCTTGTGTAGCCGCTTGTTGATTCGCGCAGGCAGTCAGCCCCAGAGCAAAAACGACGATCAAAATAATTAATGCGTCTATTGTTTTCTTCATTGATTCCTTCTTTCAAAGTTATCCCGTTGGTTGAGTAGCCTGAGGCGATAGCCGAAGGCATATCGAAACCAACGAGTTACATACAAACATTTGATTTCTTGAAAAGATGGTAGTTTCGATACCTGCACTCCCTGGCACCGTCTCGAAGAGACCAGGGCAGGTGTGCGTGTGATTTGCTTAGCAAATCATGCAAGTGTACGTCCTGCGACGAGCACGCAGGACTACTCAACCACCGGTATTACTCATACGCCAACACCTCACGAATCGTCAACCGCGCCGCATTGCGCGCTGGCAGGATGCTCGCGACGGTGGATAAAACCAACACAAGCCCAAGCCAGATGGCATATCCCATATACGTGAACACCACATCAATCGGTGTCTGAAATACTGCAAGGCTGACAATCGTTGAAAGCAAATACGTGAATGGTATTGATAGAACCACAGCCATCACAAATGAAATTGACCCAATCACCACACCTTCAGCAATGACTGTCCGCATGACCGCGCGGTCGTCAGCTCCGATGGCGCGCATGATTCCGATCTCGCGCGTGCGTTCCAGCACGTTCATGCCCATCGTGCCAGCCAGCCCCATCGAACCGACGATGGCGGTCAATATCGCCATGACAAGCAAAAACACGACCAGCGTATCCAAACTTTCAACGGCAGTATCCAGCGACGCGCGTCCCGCCTCGGCGACGCGGACTTTGAATCCATGCTCGCGAAAATATTTATCCAGCTCTTCGGCTTTCGCATCCTGATAGGAACGATCATGCTCATCAGTCACAAGCCTGAACGAAGACGAACGATTTGCAAGATCGTTCATCTGCGAAACATATTCGTACGGCGCGTAAGACAGCACGCCTTCGCGATCCACAAATTGAAAGATGCCGATCACTTCCCAAACTTCTTCACGACCCTCGATTTTCAAATTTACCATATCGCCAGGTTTCAGGTTCGGGAAATATTCGAGCGCGCCTTCACTGATCGCAAGTTTACGCACATCATCTGCGCGCAGCCATCGCCCCGCAACCAAAATCGGCTCGATCAATTTACTGTCGGCAGGCGGACCAAACACATTGAGATTCTCAAGCACATCCCCGTTTTCATCCAGCAAGTCGCCGCTCACAAATTGCCAGCCCTCCACGCGTTGAACCCCGTCCACTTGCATTGCCGCCTGCTCGATCTCGCGCAGGCGATACGGCTTGTCAAAATCGAGCGACACATCCGCCACAAAATATTTCCCGATCTGCCCGATGTAATCATGCAGCGTCACGCGCACATTGAAGACCGCGATAAAAATCGCGCCGCCCATCGTGAGCGTGAACAACGTCAACGCCAGGCGGCTCTTTCTTCGGAACGTGTTCCGCAGTGAAATGACGAACGGACGCGGGATGTGGATTCCGCGCGCGGCAAGGAGGTGAGTCACTTTGACCTGCATCCAATCGAACCAAGACAAACGCTTCTCACTACCCGACGGCTGCTTCTCGTCCTCAGCCAGATCTCCGCTGAGGGCGCGCAGGACAGTGATGCGCGAACCGTTGAGGACGGGCGCAAGTCCCGCGATCAACGGGACGAGCAATCCTACCAAAACCTGGATCAACAGAGCCATCGGCACGATGCGATAACCGATCAAATTGAAATTGATCTCGCCCGCGATAAATAACGCGAGACCATACGCGCCCTGCCCGCCCAACGGAACGGCGATCAGCAATGCCAAAACGCCAAATGCCATAATGAGCGTGAGATACATGCGGAACACCTGCCGTCTCTGCCCGCCAACCAGTTTGATGACGCCGATATGCTGCAAGTGCTGATTGAGCAACGCGCTCAACGTGTTGGCGATCAACGAACTCGAAAGGAACACGATCAAGATTCCCAATGCCATGAGAATTCCGAGAATCGCATTGACCGTATCGGCAAGCGGGTGCTCATGCGTCTTCGAGAACCGCGAGCGAATGACCCCCGCGCCGCCCTTCTCGATCTTGTTCTTCAATTCCGCGCCCACTTCACGGACGTAAAAGATGTCGTCCCCATCGCCTGAGACAGTGACCAACGCGCGGTTGTAAAGTTTTGGCTGTCCGAGATATTGCAAGGTGTCCATCGTGATGTACGCGTACGGAGAGGCGAGAAAGTCTCCCGCGCCCGCGGCGGTATCCTGTGCAATGCCAACGACAGGCAGGGTCTTTGTAGCGCCGTCCGGGAGTTGAAATTCAAGAAGACCTCCCACGCCAACGTCCAGGTGTTGAAGCGCATCCTGTTCCAATAAAACTTCGCGCTTGTTTGGAATCGTTTGCCCTTGGATGGGAGTCAGCAGGTTGATGGCGTTCTTCTCAAAACTCTCGAACGCGGTCATGTCGAGCGTTGTCCATTTTTCGGCGCCAGGCACGCGCACACGGATGTTGAACACGCGCCGCCCTTCCGCTTCTTCCACGCCGCGCTGGTTGTGAATGGATGTCAGCGCATCGTTATCGAAATTCGTCATGCGAAGTTCGATATTCGCGGGACGATTGGACGAATACGAGACGCTCATATCGTTCGAGATAATTTGATATGCGCCCGCGATCACACCAATGGAAAACACGCCCACTGCAATCGAGAATACAACGAGCAGTGTGCGTCCCTTGTTATCAATGAGATCGTGTAATACTTTTCGCCAGCGTGGTTTCATATTTATTTCACAGGGTGGTTGAGTACCCCTGAGCGTTCGTTGCGAAGGGCGTATCGAAACCACATTTGCTGTTTTCATGTTACTGCTGGTTTCGATACGTTCCTCGCTATCGCTCGGAACTACTCAACCAGCGGTTTCTTTTTATTTTTCTTCCTTCCATCCGCCGTGCGATGGGCTTCCAATCTTTGTTGAACGATCTTTCCAATTGCCTCAGCCGTAATGGGAGACTCGTCGATCACACGTTTGAAATCTTCGCGCTTGATGGTCAAAACTTCAACATGATCATCTGAACCCGCGCGTACATTCGCAATGGACTTGCCGCCGCGCAATAACTCCATTTCGCCAAAGAACTCACCCGGCTTCAGGCGGGAGATCACAGTTTCCTTATTTTTGCGATCCTGCAAAACCACCTCCACTTCGCCTTTGCGGATCATGAAGAAATGCTCGATATGCTCATTCCGCGGAATAATGGTCGTATGCGCGGGATAGATTCGCTCCTCGATCAACTTTGTAAACTCCATCATGTGGCGGTGCCTGAGCCAGGGCAATGAACGCGCGACCGTTTCATCAATCAACTCGCCGTCTGCAATGATGATATTACGCGTCGTGCGCGACGTTAGTGAAGGATCATGCGTCACCATGACAACTGTCTTGCCGCGACGCGATAGTTCCTCAAACAAATCAATGATCGTATTTGCGGATTTTGTATCGAGATTCCCTGTTGGTTCATCTGCAACCAGCAGCGGCGGGTCACATGCCAGCGCGCGGGCAATCGCGGCAAGTTGTTGCTGACCCGTTGACACAAGCGCGGGTAATTTGTTTGCAAACTTCTCCAGCCCCACCAACTTGAGCATTTCCAGCGCGCGTTCAGGTCGTTCGTCAAAGTCGTACATGTCGGCATAGTCCATGGGCAGCATCACGTTCTCAAGCAGGGTGAGCATTGGCAACAACTGAAAGAACTGAAAGATGATTCCCAGATTTCGCCCGCGCCATTTCGAACGTTGACTCTCGGTCACGTTGGTATAAATATCAGTGCCACCAATGACCACGCGCCCCTCAGTGGGATGGTCAATACCCGTAATCATGTTCAGCAGTGTGGATTTTCCGCTCCCAGATTTTCCAACAATGGAAACAAACTCCCCTCGATTGATGGTCAGGTCAATGCCTTTGAGCACGATAAATTCACCCGCCGCGTTCTTGAACGTCTTGACGATTCCGTGCATGTCGATCATTGACTCTCCTTCGCGAAGCACCCCTGTTGGGCTCCTTTCAAGAGAGGGGTTGGGGGTGAGGTCAGACATAGACATTTCATGTTGAACAAGAGCAGGCTTCCGCTTGCGTGAAGCGTGAGGCGTACTCATTTCGTCCGCCTCCCCACATTCGCATCGCGCTGAGCGGAAGGTCGAGTGCCCTTCGAGACCTGTAGTCGAAGCGCGTTGGCAGACTCGTCCTTCGACTGCTTTCGTCGCGAAGTACGCTCCTCACTCCGCTCAGGACGAATAATTTCTCCATCCACAATTCCCAGCGTGCGCGTGAAACGCGGCGCAAGAGACTGGTCATGAGTCACCATCACAATAGTCTTGCCCTGCTCAGTGACAAGATGTTCAAAGACTTCAAAGATATGATCGGCAGTGACAGAATCGAGGCTGCCTGTTGGTTCATCCGCAACCAAAACAGGAGGATCATTTGCAAGCGCGCGGGCAATGGCAACGCGCTGTTGCTGTCCACCCGAAATGAACGCAGGAAGTTTATCGGCATGTTCTTCGATCTCAACAAGACGGAGGAGTTCAAGCGCCCGCTCACGCGATTGTTTCGGGTTGTACACACCGCACAGATCCATCGGCAAAGTGATATTTTCGATAAGCGTGAGCATGGGCAAAAGTTGGAAGGATTGAAAGACAACGCCGAGCGTCTGCCCGCGCCACAAAGCGACTTCGTCTTCGCTCATTTTATGGATCGAAACTGAAGATCCGTTTGAGTTGACGATGACTTCGCCCGACGTGAGATTATCCACACCAGTGATCATATTGAGCAACGTGGATTTCCCTGCGCCCGATTTACCGACAATACCAACGAACTCACCTGCACCCACCTGCATATTGACTCCTTTAAGCGCGTCGAATTCGCCCGCCGCAGTGGAATAAACTTTCACCACGTCGCGCATTTCGATGAGAGGCTGGGTTGAGGAATTGGATTTCATAGTCTATCTTGTCATTTTAGTCGGAGATTGCTTCGTCGCTCCGCTCCTCGCCATGACGTGTTCAAGACACACAAAAACGGTCGCCGAGGCAACCGTTGCGTGGACTTGCCATACTCATTCATTTTACTCCCGACTTTCATTTGTGACAAATTTCCTAATGCCACACTAATTATTATTGACGCATTCAAATGAATTCAGAAGTAGAGGAAACGATGATTCAAAAATCGCCTTCACGACTATAATAAAAAATAATCTTTCAAGAGGAGACCATCATGTCCAATGTTTATGCATCAAAACACCCGCTAGTTGCCCACAAACTTTCCCGTTTACGAGATAAAAATACCGAGCCAAAGAAATTCCGTGAGTTCGTTCGCGAGATCGCCGCCCTGCTTGCTTATGAAGCCACCGCCGATTTAGCGACCATGCCGCGCGAACTGGAAACACCTCTGGAGAAGATGAAGGGCGCAGAACTCAAAGAGAAGATCGGTCTCGTCCCCATTCTGCGCGCGGGACTTGGGATGGTGGAGGGCATATGGGGCTTGATGCCCAGCGCGGAAGTCTGGCACATCGGGTTGTATCGCGATGAACATACCCTGCGCCCTGTGGAATACTACAATAAACTTCCCCTCGAACCGACTGTATCAGTTTGCCTGATTCTTGATCCCATGCTGGCAACAGGAGGTTCCGCAACTGCAACAGCGGATGTTCTCAAGCGCTGGGGCGTGAAGAAAATAAAATTTGTAGGTCTTATCGGCGCGCCGGAGGGAATCAAGTTGATGCAGGAAAAACATCCCGACATTGACATCTATCTCGCGGCGATTGACGATCACCTCAATGAACGCGCGTACATTGTGCCGGGTCTCGGCGATGCGGGAGACAGGCAGTTTGGGACGGGGTAGAAAATGTAATTGGCAAGTAGTAATTGGAGATTGGATGGTGGTCGAGTAGTGGCGTCTGTGGCGTCACGTATCGAGACCAGAGATTGGAGATCCTATGGCTTATAACTTGAAACTGGCTGAAAGGGTTAAAAACGAATTGGAGGGAATTCCGTTCGTTGAAAAGAAAATGTTCGGCGGCGTTGGTTATCTGCTGAATGGAAACATGGCTTGTGGAGTTAATAAGGATAATTTGATCGTGCGCGTCTCGCCAGATAAGCACCAACAACTTCTCAAACGCCCACACGCGAAACCTTTCGATCTGACAGGCAAGCCGATGAAAGGCTGGCTCATCGTCGAAGCGGATGGATGCAAGACCAATAAAAAACTGAGCGCATGGGTCAAAGAAGGCATTGAGTTTGCACTAACACTCCCACCGAAATAAATCTGAAAAATGAAAGCAATACCAGCAAAGAAATCAAAGAACATTATCCCTCCAGAAAATATTCTGGATGACCATACGATGGAAATCCGCTCCATTGCAAAGCAACTGAGAACACTCATTCGCGAGACCATGCCCGAAGCCGACGAAAACGGACATTCCATTTGGCACAGCGTCAATTATCGTCATCCCAAAGCAGGATATGTATGCGGAATTTTTCCGCGCAAAGAATACATTGACCTGGTCTTCGAGTTTGGCATCCTGCTCCCCGACCCGCACAAAGTTTTACAGGGCACTGGCAAACAGATCCGCTATATACGCCTCACTGAAAGTGATGAAATCAATGAAGAGGCAATCAAGCAACTGATCCGCGACGCGCTTTCATTGCCCGAAAGCCGCGCTGTCAAACTCGATCTCATCCGCGCGAAGGCATATGGCACAAGATAAGACATGAAAGCCATGCTCCTGCGCGAAACCACGCCTCTATCGCAAAACCTCGCACCCCTTTCGCTGGTTGATTTGCCCGAACCAAAAGTTGGCGAAGGAGAAATCTTGATTCGCGTTACGGCTTGCGGGGTCTGTCACACCGAACTGGATGAGATCGAAGGACGGATGAAGCCGCGGCTTCCAATTGTGTTGGGGCATCAGGTGGTTGGAATTCTGGAGTCTGACAGCTTGCTGTCGACAACCCATGAGCAAGCTCATGGACTCCAAAAGGGTCAACGCGTTGGCGTTGCATGGATTGCATCTGCGTGTGGAAAGTGTAAATATTGTTTGTCTGATCAAGAAAATTTATGCGCGGACTTCAAAGCGACGGGACGCGATATCAACGGCGGATATGCGGAGTATATGAAAGTAAGAGCGGACTTCGCGCATCCGATCCCCGCTTCTCTTTCTGACCTTGAGTCTGCTCCCCTTCTATGCGCGGGAGCCATTGGCTATCGGTCCCTGAGGCTTGCGAATCTCGACAATGGGCAGTCTCTTGGCTTGATGGGATTCGGCGGGTCGAATCATCTCGTTTTGAAAACTGCAAAATACAAATTCCCCAATTCTCCAATCTTCGTTTTTAGCAGGAATCCGTCAGAACGCGAATTCTCTCTTTCTTTGGGAGCGGCCTGGGCGGGCGCGATTAATGAGACACCGCCTCGGGGGTTGGACGCGGTCATTGACACCACACCAGTTTGGGGTCCAGTAAGTGAGGCGTTGAAGTTTTTGAGTCCAGGCGGAAGATTGATCATCAATGCCATCCGCAAAGAGGAAGTTGACAAGGAAGTCCTGATGAAACTGGATTATCCATCACAATTGTGGATGGAGAAGGAAGTCAAATCCGTTGCGAATGTGACTCGGCGGGACGTGCGAGAGTTTTTACAGTTGGCGGCAGAGGCGCATATCAGACCTGAGATCCAGGAGTATGAGTTGAAAGATGCGAATCACGCATTGCTTGAAATGAAACAAGGTAAAATTCGGGGAGCGAAAGTTTTACGTATCAACTGATTGGAGGCAAAATGGCTAAAACGACTGAACTTAAAACCAAAGTGAACGACGCAAGCGTGACGGATTTCCTGAACAGCGTCGCAGACGAGCAAAAACGAAAAGACTCTTTCGAGATATTGAAGATCATGAAGCAGGTCTCGAAAGAGGAGCCGAAGATGTGGGGACCCAGCATCGTCGGCTTCGGCAGTTATCACTACAAAGGCGCAAGCGGTCGTGAAGGTGATTGGCTCCTGACGGGTTTCTCCCCGCGCAAACAGAACCTGACGTTGTATCTGATGGGAGGTTTGAACACACACACAGACTTGTTAAAAAAACTTGGCAAGCATAAAACAAGTGTGGGTTGCCTGTATATCAAGAGGCTCAGCGATGTGGATGTGAACGTGCTAAAAAAACTGATCGCCGAATCACTGAAGAGAATGAAGAAACAATCGTGACAATCCAAAAAGATTCGGATGGCAGCGAGAAAAAGTATCTTCACAAATTTGCGGACTTTGCAGGCAAGCGCGTGTTGGAAATCGGATGCGGCGAGGGACGGTTGACCTGGCAATATGCAAAAGCGCCTCATTCCACCTTCGCAATTGATCTCGATGCTGACGCGTTGCGCGTCGCTGCGATTGACAAACCGTCCGACTTGCGAAACAAGGTGCACTTTACCCGCGCGGAATCGGAGTGCGTCCCTTTCGCAAAAGAATCGTTTGACCTTGCCGTGCTGGCGTGGTCTCTTTGATGTATTCAACATGAGGGCATGGTGCATGCCCTGAGTGAAATTCGGCGCGTACTGATTCCAAACGGAATCTTGATTGATCTGCGCCCCGTTTTAGATCGCTGGCAGATTGAAGTAGTGTCCACGCGCGAGACTCGCGAGACGGGCCGAATGCGGGATTTCCCTCTCGGATTGGCAGATGACGAAGCCGCGAATAAATCCATTGGAAGGGCAGAAGCCGAAGGATGGTTCGTTCGCGAGCAGGAAGAATTCTTTCCGTTTGTATATTCATGGGATACACCGAAAGACATGGATGAATGGATCAAAGAGGAATGGGAAGGTTTCATCGCGCTGGACGAAGAATCCAATCGAGCCATACGTTCTGCCTGGACGCTGGCTGACGGGGACGCGCGCGTGCAAGTGCGGATAAAGATGCTAATCACGCGCTGGAGGAAGCGAAAGAGTGAATTGGAGTGATATACTCCCGAACAAGTTAGGAACTTCCTATGACAAATGTTTCAAACGTCTATCGAGTAGTAATCAACGCCGCGCCCGAAAAGGTATTCGCTTACGTCTCGGACTTGACGCGTCACCCCGAATGGAGTGGCGGCAATTTGAGGATCGAATCCCTCACACCGGGACCCGTGGCTGTGGGCAGTGGATATAAATCCTACGGCGAAGTGGCGGGACAAAAGAATCGCCCGAATGAATTACGAGTGACTCATTACGAGCCACCGACTCGCTTCGTGTTTGCCGCACAGGACCCCGATTTCGGCGAGGTCATAAATGATTTTACTTTTACGCCTCAGGAAGGCGGGACTCTAATGGAACGCACTCTCAGC
>Ga0247727_10011029_pt1 | contig 15872 bp, 18 predicted proteins | sample WisWelCaveWW1625_FD_202498 | JGI IMG/M metagenome (GOLD analysis project Ga0247727, IMG submission 202498) | Biofilm microbial communities from Wishing Well Cave, Virginia, United States - WW16-25 | ecosystem: Environmental > Aquatic > Deep subsurface > Groundwater > Cave microbial mat | place...
ATGAAGATTAATGCTACTATATAAAACCGAATGTTAAACTGCGTCCAGGCGGAGCTGATAGGTTCTTCACCGCTCTCGTAGGTAGAAAGCTTTTGTGAATTCGGGCGGTTCGGGCGAATGAGTTTTGAGACCAGAAACGCTACCAGTATAAAAACAACTCCGCCAATGAGGAAGAGCAGCACTTCACCAAACTCAGAGATATATCGTTGGTTCACAGGTTGACCCATGAACCAAAGATAAAGAAAGAGAAGTCATTTTTTAACTTTGTTCTTGTGACTTCTCTCGCGAGGAAGTTGACCTCGAAATTCAAGGAGAGGGTTGGCTGCCACTAATCATGCAATGGCCTTTTCTTAATCATGCCTCCTTTAATGTCGTTTACGCTATTCTCCACCATAAAGGCGTGTTCATCAATCTTGGCAATTTCTGTTTTTAATTTTTGCAACTCCAATCGTGTGATCACAGAATAGATCACATCATAATCTTCGGTCTGATGTCCCCTCTTACCGAAGCCTCCTTTTCCACGCAGTACTGTTACCCCGCGGCCCATTTTTTCTGCAATAGCTTTCTTAATCTCCTCACTGTGTTCCGATACAATCATGACACTGGTATACTCTTCAATACCATGAACAACAAAGTCTACTGTTTTAGAAGCTACCAGGTAGGTGAGGATTGCATATAAAGCAGTTTCAATGCTGATCAGGTATGCTGCTACTGAAAAAATAACAATGTTCAAGATCAAAATAATATCCCCCACGGTAAGCGCTGTTTTACGACTGGTGTAAATTGCCAAAACTTCCGTGCCATCAATTACACTGCCACCCCTGATGGAAAGCCCGATACCCAGCCCCAGAAAGAAACCGCCAAAAAAAGAGATTAAAAGCTTATCATCCGTGATGAGTGGAAAATCCATAAACTCAAGGCAAACTGCCAGCGCAATAATGGCCACCAACGTTTTTACTGCAAAAATTTTGGACACTTGTGTATATCCAATATAGATAAACGGTAGGTTAATGATAACAATCAAGTAGGAAAGGTCAATGCCTGTAAGAACATTGGTGAGCAGTGAAATCCCCACCACACCACCATCTAAAAATTTATTGGGCAACAAGAAACTTTCTAACCCAAAGGCAGCCGACATTACACCCAATGAAATAAAAATGGTGTCCTTAATCATCCGCTCAATGTTAATCCTTCGGATGCGAAGAGCGTTCAGTTTAAGAAATCGCTGCTGGGTACTCATGAGGGTAAGGTACAAAAAAAGCTCTGACATAGTCGGAGCTTTTTTGTTTACGAAGTGGAGTCGGAGGGAATTGAACCCTCGTCCAGAGAAGATAAAATCATACGTTCTACATGCTTAGTTGACTTTGGTTGTCGGGAATCTGAAGGCAGGCAACAGCCTAACAAATTCCGTAGTTACGGTGTCTTAGCCGCGCTTAGCAACATCGCACGGAGCAGTTCTTACATTCGACACCGCTATACCAGTACCAGCAGAACATAGGCACTGAGCGATGATGGCCTCCCCGATCTTATCGGGAACAAGCTAACCTGACGTTACATCAGATTAAGCAGCCATGGCGTAGTTAGTCTCGCCACGTAAATTGTTGAGAGCAGTGATCAAAGCTCTACCCTCATGAGCTTGCATGCTGGCATATGACATTACACATCCTGTCAAAACCGGTCGACCCCATTTTTTTCAATGAACAATATCCAATTGACAATGATCAATTGAACAGATCAACACAAATATAAGTCTAAAAAGTTTCAATTATTGAATCTGTGAATAGGCTTGCAAAAGTTTCTTGTCAAGCGTCCACAGGTTCAAGTTGTATCTTCGCGCGGCAGTCAGAATATAGCAATCTAAAAGACCAACTCCCTTAGGAAAGAGTTTAAACTGAAAGGAGAGCCGACCAGATTCAATAAAAAGATTATCTTCATTTACCTTGGGAAGGTTCTTCCAATATTCCAAAACAATTTTCTCTTCCCTTACATTCCTAACACCCTGCAATAACTCACCAAACACAACACTAATGGCAATAGCATGGGCATTTTCAAGGTGTTCAGATAGCTGAATATCTATGGATTTGTCTGTTTTACGGAAAAACTCTATCCATACCGAGGTATCGATTAAAATCACGCTTCCCGATTTAACGATCTGACTTTAAAGGCAGTAAAGTCATCTTTAAACCGCAACGGCTTATTTTTTACCTTTTGTATAGACTTCCTGATTCTTTGCCAGGCAATATAATCCTTCAATGCGATAAGCAGGCTCTCCGTAATATTTTTTCCTCCACTGAATTTTTTTACCTCCTGAACAACATCATCGGGTAACAAGGCAGTTACTTTCATTTTTGGGTATTTTTTCAAATATACGATACCCCATCGTATTTGTTGATTTTATTTTTAAAGGCCACTGTTAATTATAGGGGGAACATTATATCTTGCCGCCTCATGGAAAATTTTGTTGTATCGGCACGGAAATATCGCCCCACCGGGTTTGCTGAAGTAGTTGGTCAGGAGCACATTACCACCACACTCAAAAATGCCATCGACAGTAATAAGTTAGCGCAGGCACTTCTTTTTTGCGGTCCGCGTGGAGTAGGCAAAACTACCTGCGCCCGCATCGTAGCCAGGCTTATCAATGGTTTCGAAGAGAAAGCTGAAACGAATTCACTCAACATATTTGAACTGGATGCCGCCTCAAACAATTCGGTAGAAGACATCCGCAACCTGATTGACCAGGTTCGCTACCCTCCGCAATTCGGCAAATTCAAAGTGTACATTATTGACGAGGTGCACATGCTCTCCAATGCGGCTTTCAATGCGTTTTTGAAGACATTGGAAGAGCCGCCTTCGTACGCTATTTTTATTCTGGCAACTACTGAAAAGCACAAAGTCATTCCTACCATTCTTTCGCGTTGCCAGATCTTTGATTTTAACCGGATACAGATTGCCGATATCGCTGGCCACCTCAAAGTCATCGCCAAACATGAAGGCATTCAGGCTGAAGAGGAAGCTATGCACCTGATTGCTCAGAAGGCAGATGGTGCGTTACGCGATGCCCTCTCCATTTTTGATTTAATGGTGACGTACGCTTGGGGTAAAGCGATTACGTTTACGGATGTGCTCGCGAATCTTCACATTCTTGATTACGATTACTATTTCAAAGTAGTGGATGCCCTCCTGACCCAAAATCATTCGCAACCGTTGATTTTATTGGATGAAGTACTCCGCAAAGGATTTGACGGTCATAATTTTATTGTCGGACTTTCAGAGCATTTCAGAAACTTGCTGGTATCACAGGACGCCCGCACCGTGCAACTGATGGAGGTACCGGATAGTGTGCGTAAAAAGTATGCACAACAGGCACAAGTGTCAGCACCTTCGTTGTTGTTATCCTGGTTAAATATTGCCAACCAGTGTGATATCAATTACAAAGCCAGTAAGAATCAGCGCTTGTCAGTTGAACTGGCTTTGATGAAAATGGCTCATGTGCAATCGGTAATAGAACCCGGCAAGGTAATCCAACAAGAAGCAACTACTCAACAAGTAGGTTTAAAAAAAAAATTAGTGACGAACCCGTAGTCGCTGAAAAAGCTCCGGAAGTTGTATCAATACCCCTAGTTGAGGAACCTAAGCCGGAAAAATTAGTTACGCCTTCTCCCAAAACACCCGAGATTCCAAAAACCTTTGTAACAGAAACAGGAAAGGCAAAGAGCACATTACAAATACCAAAGCTTAACACGCTTAAAGGCGGAGTAAAAGAAGAGCCAAAACAGAAAGTTGAACTTGAAGAAAAAGAAGATCAACTCTTTACGCCTAATCAATTGCGTACCGCCTGGAAAGAGTTTGCTGAATCTCGAAAAATTTACCAGGCCGAATATCACCTGCTTTCGCAGGAAATTGAGGTACGCGACAACCAGATAATTGTTCACCTGCACAATAGCTTTCAGGATACCCTTATCAATACCATTAAAAGTGATGCCCTTACCTTTTTGAGGGAGAAGCTTAAGAACAACACAATTCAACTCATGGGTGAAATGAGTGTTTCAGATGAAAAGAAAGTGATCTATACCAATCGGGAGAAATTTGAACACCTGGCTGAGAAGAACCCTAACCTGAAAGTCCTAAAGGAAAGGCTTGGATTAGATACTGACTTTTAATTTCATTCACTAAAAGATCCCTTTCCTTCTTGTTGTTCTTCTGGTTGTGGTTCCAAACAACATCCCAAATACACCCCGAACCAGTTCACGTCCTACTTGCTTGGCCACGGGTGAGCTGATGACTTCTTCCAAAGTAGATTTTTCTTGTCTGCCCCTTGAAGTTGTTTGTTGCTCCTTTTGTTCCCCGTTAGCATGTTGGTTCATTCGGGCCTCCAGGATTTCGAAGGCACTTTTCGGATCAATGGTTTCCTGATACTTTTTAAACAGATCGGAGTTTTTCAAATGCGCCTGATATTCTTCTGATCCAAGAGGGCCCATCACCGATGCAGGTGGGGCCAAATGTGTCACCACTGAAACGCCAGCCATTCGTAGCGAGTATCTTCATTAACGTTGACTCCGTATGGTGCAATACTATCCACTGCGTCAAACCCTCCGTTATTATTGCGCAATATTGTAACTCGCGGGGCGAATGGGGATATTCTTACTTTGAAATAATCAACCGGGTGATACTCAAACCCCAGGGCAACCGTGATAAAGGCAGGAGCTAAAATATCGGAGATGAGTAATTCCTGTTCAACTCCATTTACATCATCCACATAATTATAACCCTTTGAAAATTGAGAAGTACAGTTTAAGGATGAAAATAAGTCCCATTTATCACTGAGCTTATGGCCATACTTTGTATCTAAAAAAATACGGTCAAGTGTTTTACGAAAGCCTTGCCCTGCGTTGTTCACAAATCCATAGGTAAACCCTATTTCATTATCCCAGGATGCTTTATCCTTCGCATAGTTTGCTTTGTAATTAAACAAACTGTTAAATCCAATCGAGTTGATACCACCCGCTGTCCAGTTAGAAGAAAATGAAGCTTGATTGAGATTTAAATTAAAGACCAGCTTTTTCTTCCAGTTTGAAGTGGAGTCGGGTTTAACAACCTGAGCTGAGGCTAAAAAAGAGATACCCAAAAGAAAAGCTGTATAATACAGGGCAAGTTTGCTTGAGTGATTCATATGAATAAGTTTTAAACGAAAATAGGCTAAAAACCTATTTTGAAACAACCCTGATCAGATATTGTTTAGCTTGATTTCATCTAACGCCCCTTCGGTTAAGGGCTTGGTGATGAATTTAATAACGTGGTTATTATTGACAATTTTATCAATGTCGCGCTTGTTATCGGAGCTCGAGAGGATAATCACCTTGCACTTGTTGCGAACTAGTTCATTGAACTTCTCAAATTCATACAAGAACACGAACCCATTCACAATCGGCATGTTAATATCCAGAAAAATCAAACTGGGAAGCTTCTCTACGCTGTTCTGATTCTCTCTTAAGTAATCCAGCGCTGCTTTACCTGAGCTTTTAGCCTCGACACCTTTTGCAAACTTTGTAATTTCTATAATTCGTTTACTGATAAAATTATCAGTGTCGTTATCGTCCACCAGCATCACTAAGTCAAGGATCATCTCTTGTTGCATTACCATTTATATAGAGTTCAAAGATTAAATTTAAATTTTATAACGCACAAAAATATCTTTTTTTAGGACTATTGTCAGACAACTAATCAAATTTACCCCGTACATGTAATAATTTAGTGAAAAAGACGTAAACCAAGTCACTGCTTCTTTAAAATCTTCAGATTCTCCCCTACTGTCAGTGTAAAATCCTTCTTCTGGTTCCAATCCATAAGTTCTTTAATAGTTACACCGTAATGCCGTGCCACGCTATAAAGTGTATCCGCAAGCTTTACCACATGAATAATTTCAATTGAGGAAGTCGTGTTGCTCTCAGGGGCGCGGAGGCTTATTACCTGACCAGGCTTGATCCCATCTTCTAACTTCAAGTTGTTCCATTGTACAAGGTCCATCACACCAACCTGGTATTGTTTGGCAATTGAATACAATGTTTCACCAGCACCAACGATGTGCTGTTTCGGCAGGATGATTACAGGCTTGACTGATAGGAGGGAATCGATCGTTACGGAATTTTGATTTTTTATCGAGTCAACAGGCACAATGATTACTTGTTCAGTTGACGCTTCAATTGTTTCTGGTTCTACAGTCCAGTTAAATGTTTCACCTAATTCCACCTCGGCCACTTCATGAATCATTTGTGGTTCATGTGTGGCAGTTTTTTTTCCAGATAAAAGCACGACAGAGCCTTCTCTTAACACCGTGCTTTCAAATCCGTTATACCTTTGAAGTTTACGAAGTTGCACACCGTACCGCTGACTGATCGACCAAAGATTATCCCCCTTCTGTACTATATGCTGTGCTACACCAGCTTTAGTTTTTTTCTTTTTTAAATAATAGAAATCACCATCAATGAGTTGATCACTAATGGAAAGATCATTGCACTTCAAAAAATAGGATAAATCTATATCCGCTCGTTTTACAAATCCGGTAAAGGTTTCTCCAGTATGAGCTTTCATAGCGGAAATTCCATTGATCTGAATGATTTCATTTTTTGCTGCAGCCCGTTTCGCATCTACACGGGTAACAGGTTCATCCGTTTTTGATGCTTTTGCTATTGCCGCTTTCAATGCTTTGCCTTCGCCCCTTATTGGTATGGCTACCGAATAGGGTTTGTCTCCCGGAATATACGCTGCACGAACCCATCTGTTGTACGACTTAAGTTCATCTTCCTGAAGGGCTAACTCTTTTGCTAATTCAGCAATCGATTTTTTCTGTTGGTTGACCAGGGTAATAACCCTTATTTCTCCAGGGCCTTTAACAACATTCTCAAATGCGACTTTATGGGCCAGGAATTTCTTCACATACCAATACGTTTTACCGGTAATCTCCATGTTTTTGGTTCCATTTTCGCGATCGCTTACAGATTTCATAACGCCACCAGCGCCCATTTGGTAAGCCTGTAACGCATACAGCCAGTTGTTGAAATAAAAATTATTCTTTTTAAGATACCTGGCCGCTGCCCTTGATGAGGATACAATATTCATTCGCTCATCAATTTCTTTATCAATGCGTAATCCCATTTCGATGGCCGTAAAATCTTTGAATTGCCAAAAGCCTACTGCATTGGAAACTGAAACGGCATCGTTGATCAAGGCGCTTTCCTGCAGCACTAAATATTTAAAATCATCCGGTACGCGTTCTTCTTCGAATACTTTCTCAATAACTGGGAAGTAGGTTTTTGCCCGCTCGGCTTTAATAGTTAAATGCTTTGGCGATTTGGTAAGCATATCGACATCCCGCTGGATTTCCCTGCGGGCATCATCGCGGATGGTCAATGTCATTCCTGCGAATTGCATCTTATGTGGCACCTGTGGTGATTGCGCAAATGCAATAGTAGAAAAGCATGTAAAAAGCGCGGCTGTGAGCTTCATCGTTAAATAGTTTAAAAAATAGTCAGCCAAAAAAAACTTATTCCTGAATCTTCCTGATTACCATAATTCCATCCCTCACGGGCAATAACACATTTTCAACACGTGTATCGTCCTGCACCTTGTGATTAAATTCTTTGATGGCCTTTGTGTCTTTATCAGGTTTCTCATCAAGAACCTTGCCGCTCCACAACACATTATCCACCAGAATATAACCCCCCAAAGGTACACGATTGATCACTAAATTGTAATAGCTGGAATAATTTTCTTTATCGGCATCAATGAAAACCAGATCGAAATTCATTAGGAGAGTCGGTATGATCTCCAACGCATTTCCAATTCTGTAATCAATTACATCCGAAAAACCAGATGTCTTAAAGTACCCGCGCACGGTATTCTCCAATTCTTGATTGATATCGATCGTAATCAGTTTCCCACCAGGTTTCAATCCTTCTGCCAAACAAAGAGCTGAATAGCCAGTGTATGTTCCAATTTCAAGAATGGTGGCCGGCTTTACCATGTGACTGATCATGGAGAGAATCCGGCCCTGCATATGCCCAGACAACATGCGAGGCATTAAGACATGCGCGTTCGTATAACGGTTCACCAATTTAAGCGTGTCACTTTCAGGCGAAGTGTGTTCTTCCGCATATTTTTGAATGCTTGGTGGGATGAAGTCCATAACTATGTTAAGTTTATTATGTCGCAATAAGTTGGGAATAAAGGTATAAGGTATAGGGTTCTTATACCTTATACCCTATACCTTGTCGTACTGCCTACTTTTAACAACTGGTATCATTTTCAAATAACTCAATTTTGCAGGATCAAACATTTCCTGTGCAACTGTCAAAAGCTTGTTGGCACTTGTTTCGTCAATCGTTTGAAATATTTCTTCCAACGTAGGCACGCTACCTCGACTCAGGATGCTGCGGCCCATCATCATCATGTGGCTTAAGTTATTTTCTTCCGTCATGGCGAGTTGTCCCTTGATCTGCTCTTTCCCTGATAACAATTGCCGTGAAGTTAGAGGCTTTTCACAAAACCTGTTCAATTCTTTATGAACAAGACCAACTGCCTTATCCAATTGTTTTGGGTCTGTTCCAAAAAACACGGCAAACATACCCGTATCGGTGTACGAAATGTAATGGGCATCAATTGAATACACGAATCCGTATTTTTCACGAAGTGACAAGTTTAACCGCGAGTTCATTCCTGGCCCACCCAACATGTTGACCAGCATAAAAAATGGAATGCGGTTTTCGTGAAGCATCGGGTAAGCATCTCTGCCGATAGCGCACTTGGCTTGTTTTACCGGGCGGTATAGTTCCTTTTCATGTGCCTTGTACACATTGGATTTTTTCCGGTTCACTTTTCGAACAGCTTTACCAACTTCAAAATATTTTTTGGTGAGTTTTTCCGCACGATCAACCGGAAGATTCCCTACACAACTGAACACAATTCTCCGCGTGTCAATATGGTCTTTAAAGAAAGAAAGGAAGTCTTTGCGCTTAAATGATTTTACCGTTTCGGGTTTACCTAAAATGTTCATCCCCATCGGGTGACTCTTATACATGACAGCTTCAAATTCGTCCTGTAAGGAGTCATCCGGGTTATCGAGGTACATCGCCATCTCTTCCAAAATCACGCCCCTTTCCTTTTCGATCTGGGCTACAGGAAAAATAGAATTGAACGTGATATCGGCCAACACATCAATAGCCCGTTCGGCATATTGATCGCGCACGGAGGCAAAGAAAACCACCCGCTCTTTGTCCGTGAAGGCATTGAGTTCACCTCCTATCGAATCGAGGCTGCTAATAATATGAAGTGAGTTGCGTTTACGTGTACCCTTGAAAGCCATGTGTTCCCAAAAGTGCGCGATCCCCTGGTTTGCGGGAGTTTCGTCCCGACTGCCTACATCTAAAAAGACTCCACTGTGAAAAATTTTAGTGGAAGCAACCTGCTGATACACAACACGTATACCATTGGAGAGCGTAAAAATGTGTTGATTTTCCATGCAGGGAACAAAATTACTCCTTTCAGGATACCGTACCAACTGCGAACACTTGTGCCCGACTACGGGCAAACAGTTGACTTCTCTTTCTGTTTTTTGTTATAATTCTGAAACATGGGCATCTCTAAAAACCTGTCTTTTAAGACCTCAACCCGTCACCCTTCTCCAGAAGAGAAGGGTACAAAGAGTTTTTAGAGATGCCCATGTTTAACTGGCATAACTATTGTAAAATTTTTACCATGGAAACTCGCAACGTAAGAACCTGCTTTACCATCACCTTCACCGATGAGCAATTCAACCGGGCCAAGACTTATGTGGACGACATGAAGCGTCACCCCAACAGGGTCTTCTGGAAAGGCAAAGAAGGTAAAACAGAAAGCGAACTGATCATTGAGCAGATTGCGCACCGCATTCTTTCCGGATTCTACAATGACGATCCGTTAAATGCAAGTCGGCACATTATGCGGATGGACAGCGCGGTGAATGGGAATTAAAGTAGAGACGCATAATTATGCGTCTCTACGGTTAAATTCTTTCGAGCACTTTTTTAATCAGTAAATCAATGACCTTATCGGGGTCTTTTGAGAATTTATTTTTTACCCGGTTGGCAATGATAGCGTTTACGCTCAGTACTTCATGACCTAACAATCTCGCCATAGCGTAATAGCCAGCTGTTTCCATTTCAAAATTGGTAAGCCAGAATTCGCTGCTCTTGTTGTGGTAATAGTTTAAATCATCCAGAAGTTTTGGAAGTTGTGTGGCTGCTCGAAGTTTCCTTCCTTGCGGTGCATAAAAACCAGGTGTTGTTACCGTGTTGCCAGAAATCATATCAAACCCGATTCTGTCTTTTAAAACTTCCGATCCTTTAACCACGTAAGGTGTAAACGGTAGTTTTGCTTTTTCCTGAATATCCAATGCAATCATTTTTTCAAAAGCATCCATTTGTAAATCGTAAAACTGCATGAGGTTGTCAAGGCCGACTGAATAATTAGAAACCAAGTGAGATCCCAATGGAATATCTTCCTGTAATGCCCCGGAAGTACCAACTCGGACAATCTTCAGCTTTTTCTTTCTGCTTTTCGGTTCGCGGGTTTTTAAATCAATGTTAACAAGGGCATCAATTTCCGTAAGAAAAATTTCAACATTATCTGTACCAATACCAGTACTAATCACAGTAATTTTTTTTCCGTTAAAAGTGCCAACATGTGTAATGAACTCACGCTTGTTCATTTCAAATTCAACGTCATCGAAATACTGACTCACTTTGTACACCCGGCTTGGATCACCTACAGTGATAATCGTATCTGAAATATGTTTCGGTAACAAATTCAGATGGTATACACTGCCGTCCGGATTAAGAATAAGCTCAGTTTCAGGTATTTTCATATTGGCATCAGGTTTCGACAGGCTTAACCTGACAATTAACTTTTAACAGTTTGAGCCGGATTCCCAAAAACAGTTTCACCTGCCTTTACAGGAGCAATCACTACGGAGCCTGCACCAATGCGGGCACCCTTTCCAATTGTAACGCCCGAAACAATGGTAACACTTGAACCTACAAATGCCTCCGATTCAATCGTTACACCCGAACTGATTACACTCCCCGAACCAAGTTGAACGAAACCCCTTAATGAAACCTCCGCGCCAACTATGCACCCCGCATGAAGCATGCAATGACTCGATATTTTTGCCCCTACCCCGATTTTTACTCCCTGATCAATAAAATTGCCATGACCTAGTTCGACATGCTTGGAAATAAGTGCGTTCTTATGAATAGCATTCACCGGCTGAACATGTTGAACTTCTTGAAGCATTTTTACTAAACTTTTTCTTATTCTGTTGTCATCTATCGCTATAAATGCTTCACATTTCTTTCCAATGAGTTTTAAAAAGCCATCATCATCGGTGCTGCCCAGTACAAATGTTTCATCAAGTTCTTTATTATGGAGGGTCTTGTTGTCGTCTAAAAAACCGTAAACAACATTTCCATTGACTTCAAAAATTTCTTTTGCTGAACGGCCAAGAGGATTGGCACCGAAAATAATAACAGGATTCTCCATAGTTTTTGATGCGTGTCAAAGGTAGCCCTCCGGAGTTAACGGGACAAGTCAGGAATGTGAACATTAAATGATTTCGACAAAGCCCTGACAACAACCGGTCGGTTTATCAGTATTGCAAGAAGGAAAGGCAAAAAACCAATGCGGTACCGTACCAACGTTCCAAAGTTGGGGGTTGATATCGCCAGGAAAACACAGAGTACAGTACAGTAAACAAGCACTGCCAAAATCAGTAAGCGATGGGGAGATTTTTTTATTTCAGAAAACGACTTAAGCGACATGATTGTCAATACCAGCAATACCAAATTCTCAACTGATACAATGAATTTCAAAAATGTATTAGCCTCCCATATGAACGGTCGGAATAAACCTGAAACCAATGCCCACGGTGAATTAAGGCCAATATTTAACCATGTATCTTTTAGATTATAAAAATGAATCACATTAGCAGGGCTTGAGGCTTGTAAGGAGGTGAGATTATTGGATACTACTACTTCCAATATTCGATTAAGTGAAAAATTAGGGTGAGCGAAACTTGCTGTGAACACCGTAATCAGTAAAACTGAAACCCAAATGGTAACTTCGGTATGGAGTTTATCAATCTTTCGAAATTCTATTATTTTTCTTGTTACCCATGTTGCAAAGAGAATCGGAATAAACAAACCGATGTAATAGTATTTTAAATTCCAAGCCACCCAACCTGCAATCACTCCACATAAGATATTAAGCAGAGATATTTTCTGTTTCATCCACACCTGGAGAAATAAAGCAGCCAGGTAAAATAATCCAGTCATGGCAATTGATTCTTTTATTAATCCAGAAGCCCAGAAAACACAGGAAGGAAAAAACAGCAACGCAATGGCAGCCGGAATGCCCAAGCCAGGCATATTCAACCAGATTATTTTAGTCAGCCTCCAGGCGGCAAGAAATGAAAACAGTGATAGATAAAGCGAAGAAATCCAGTAGTTGTCATTTGTAAGCAATGCAAACACACTCATGATCTTGACAAAAAACAGAGTTCGTTCAACACCTTGAAAGTATCCCGCTGAACGTTTGCTCCACAAATAATTCAGAAACCCGGAAAAATCAGTTCGCGCCTGGAGGCTTAGTTCTTTGGCCCATTCGAACATTGAAAAAGTATCACCGGTTGTATAGAATATTCCATAAATAATTCCCACCAACAGGCCTGCTGAAAGTTTTGCAGCTAAGGCATGCCAGTAAAATTTCCGGATGGGCAACTCCTGCTCTCTCCAATACCACCAACAGAACAGCGCGATGAAAACAATATGCAAAAGAGCAATGAGTGTTTCCATTATTTTAAGATTTAATGATGTGCAAGCCGACATTACACTCCAGACATCTGTGCTTCATGCAAAAATTATTGTGTAATTCAATAAGGCCTTGCGAATCAAATGCTGAAGTCACTTTATAACCAAGTCCGGACCATTCCCTGATAATTTTATTATTCTCTGCAGGAATATGCTGAAGTATTTCTACAGCGCGATCAATAAAAACCTGTTCATCGTGCAACTGACCATAAGCAGTGAGCAGAGGCGTAATCGTATTGATCATGATATTTTGAACACTGGACTTACCAAGTGAAGGAACAGCGGTTTTGGATTTCTTACCCGGCTGATAATGATGCTGCCAGTATTCCGACTGCTCTACTTCTAACAAACTTGTAAGGTGCTTATAAGAAGTACGCTCCAGTATTTTAGAAAATAAATTCTTTTGTGAGGATAGTAGTGAGGCAAGCTGTGCTAACCTTACTGTTGGAAAATTGGCGGGACGCAAACGAAGAAACTTCCACTGAACCACGTTCATCTGTCTGGCGTTCAGGCTGTACTTTTTGCCAAGTAAATTATATTCTCTCTTTAATGCTGTTGTATACTCATCTTCTTTCACTTTTTCTAAAAAGCCGGCATGTCCGAATAGCAATGCTTCAATCTGAATTGGTTTATCAAGATGTTTCAGCAGAATCTTATACGGCAATACCTGCGCTAATTGCAGCATCGGCTCTGCATTAACCTTAAACCCAAAATTCTTACACAAAAGATGGTAGCAGGTCTCTTCCCAGTCATTATTATTTTTCAATAGAAGGGTTTTAACCAGCTCTGATTTTGATTCCAGGCGTTGCACCACTGTTTTCTCGATCATCAAAAGTTTGGTGATCTCCGGAATTGCGGGCCAGCTATTGGCACAGGGTATAGATTCCACACTGGTAAAAAGTTTTTTGTAGCGATTCCAAAGTGCCGGATCAACCCGATTTTTTAATTCCAGTGTCGGCATGGTACTTCCATCGGTTCGTTGTATGAGTTTATCATTTTCCCAAACCACATGGAGCACTACTTTTTCATAGGCTTGATCTGTACTATGATGATGATCGTTCCAACCTGAAGCGTTGATGTGAATTTCAACACTCCCCCGCCATTCTAATTTGCCAATCTTGATTTTTGCCTCCTCGAAATCAGGGCCCGAATTTGAATTACGAATACCGGGTTGAAAAATTTGCAATTCCTCCCTTTCCGATGTTTTCAGATCGTCCTTCCTGAAATATTGGAATTGCCAGATGTAGTGGAGAAATGATTCGTTCATTTTTGTTTACCTCTGCCTTTTTTGTTTGAAACCAATTTCAACAGGCTTCCCTTTTGGACTGAGTAAGTAGTGTAATGCCTCATTGATGTCCTTAAATTTACGATTCATTTCCTTCTCGAGGATCGCGATCTCTTCCCTCAAATCTTTGTAATCTGCAAGATGCTGACGTAGCAAAACGAAAGCTCGCATAATGGCAATATTCACATCAATTGCCTTTTCAGTCTTTAAAACACTGGATAACATGGCAACTCTCTGCTCGGTAAATGCAAAGGGTGGGTACTTGGTATGTGCTCCTCTGCTTTTCTTTAAGATCACAGATTGTGATCTTAAAGATTCTTGTTCCTCCTTAGAGAGCTCAAACATAAAGTCAGGTGGAAAGCGTTTTCTGTTCCGTCTTACGGCCTGCTTTAATGTTCGGGTTTCAGTTCCATAAAGCGATGCCATATCTTCATCGAGAATGACTCGTACACCTCTTACCTGATATATCTTCTTTTGAATAAGCTGAAGTTCCATAATGATTTTAATTTACGTACAAAAATCATTTAGAAGTTTCTTCATCTCATTGCTCACCTTCTTTGTTCCCTTCTTTGCAGCTTCCGCAAAATCTTTTCCCGAAGAAGCATAAATAATAGCGCGGGCCGAGTTTACCAGCAAACCGCATTGCCTGTTCATTCCGTGCTTCGAAACTTCTTCTAAATCGCCACCTTGAGCGCCAATGCCTGGCACGAGAAAAAAATGTTCAGGCGCCAAACTCCTGATCTCTGCAAGTTTATCGGCTCGGGTTGCGCCCACCACATACATAAGTTGATCAGGTGTTCCCCATTGCTGCGATTTAGTAATAACCTCCTCATATAATTTTTTTCCGGTGATCTTCGATTCAATCAACTGGAAATCGGCACTGCCGGGGTTAGAGGTATGCGCTAGCAAGATCACCCACTTATCCTTAAACTTTAAAAAAGGTTTTACTGAATCTTCACCCATGTACGGAGCTACCGTAATGGAATCAAAATTCATTTGTTCAAAAAATGCTTTTGCATACAATGCTGATGTGTTACCAATATCTCCACGCTTCGCATCGGCAATGGTAAAACAATTATTGGGAATATAGTCCAGCGTTTTCTGAAGGCTCTCCCAACCCTTCGGGCCGAGTGCTTCGTAAAATGCAAGGTTAGGTTTATAGGCCACACAGTACTCAAATGTCGCGTCAATGATTTGTTTATTGAATTCAAAGACAGGATCTTTTTCTGATCGGAGGTGCTCGGGAATTTTTTCAAGGTCGGTATCCAGGCCAACACAGAGGTAGGAATTCTTTTTCTTGATCTGTTGGAAAAGCTCTTGTCTCGTCACAGAAATGAGGTTGGATGTTGGAGGCTGGAAGTTAGAAAATAATAGCTGAAGTTGAACCCAGGAGGCCTGAGGTTATAAAAAATTAGCCATAAAAAAAGAGGCTGTCTCAAAAGCCCTTTTGTATTCGCGGCCCAATGCCGCGATCTCCATTTTAGTACTGAATAAGGGGACCGGATCCCGATAATTATCGGGACCGGCAAGAGACTCCTAATTATTTTAACTTTTGATACAGCATGTAAATATTTCTAACTTCCAGCCTCTAACATCCAACCTCTAACATCCAACCTCTAACATCCAACCTCTAACATCCAACCTCTAACATCCAACCTCTAACATCCAACCTCTAACATCTATCGTAGATC
>Ga0247727_10011030_pt1 | contig 15871 bp, 14 predicted proteins | sample WisWelCaveWW1625_FD_202498 | JGI IMG/M metagenome (GOLD analysis project Ga0247727, IMG submission 202498) | Biofilm microbial communities from Wishing Well Cave, Virginia, United States - WW16-25 | ecosystem: Environmental > Aquatic > Deep subsurface > Groundwater > Cave microbial mat | place...
ACCCAAGCCAGCGTTGGCAGCAACAACTGCCAATCTCTCCCAAACTCCTCCAAATGGTGTAACAAACCTTCTCTCGAAATGTGAGCCTTTGAAGATTTCATCTGGGACAAGAGCTGCATAAAGCGGTCTTGCGGCTTTGTGCTTTTCTACGAGAAAGGGGTCGTCTACAAGAACATTTCGCATGACTCGTTCCATCATCATCTGGATGACTTCTTGAATAGCTGCTTTCACCTTTTTGGAGCTTTTCATAATAGTTTATTTCTTTCTCCAAATAAAAATGGATTCAAAGAACTCTGACGACCGTCGTCCTGTCCTGCGATTGACATGCCTTTGTAAAACTGCCTCTGTTTCTACGCCTGCCAACTCTGCGATTTTAGGATACAAGTTCGACCGATCGCCTGCGACAACTATCAATCTTCCACCAGAAGCCATTGAATTCGTGCATGATCGAAAAACAGCCGCGATGTCATTTAGGTATTTTTGTTGTGCTTTCTGGCTTGAGCCATTTGATGCAGGTCCAATTTCATGCTCGCTTTGGTCGTCCAATCCTAAGAGGTGAAACGCGTAGGCGTGTTGGTCGTGGTAGTCAATAAGTCCAACATAAGGAGGGCTTGTAATTACTCCATCAATGTTCGGAATTTCCATATCCCTGCTATCACCGTGTTGAACATTCACATTTGCGTTTGAAAGTTTCTGAGCAAATTCTTCAATACGTTTCAAGGTGTCAAGGCTATAACGTCGAATGAATTTGAAAGCCTCTTGTGTAGGGAAACACTCTCTCGAATGCTTGTAACACCAATAAGGCTCGATTTGCGGCTTCTTTGGAAAATCCAAATCAAAATGTGTCGTCAATCTTGCGGAACGGGCGGAACGAGAAAGAATCACCTTTAGTAAATCTTTGTACTCGTAATCCTCGGCAAGGATGAGATTCTTGTATGTAATCAACTCAAAAAGTGCTTGCGGGGCAAACCAGGTTTTCAGATACTTACTGTCAGTGAGCGAGAGGCTGGTGTCGTAGACAGAAGAATTGTCCCACAAGCTCAGTTGTTTTAACTCTTTTGGAACAACCGCGCTGAGTTTTTCCAATGCATCCATAACCTCATTGCGTACCTGTTTCAGGTTGTATTGAGTTGTCTTTGCCCGACAAATAGCAATGTTGAATTGGGAAATATCAAATCCAACAGAATTTATCCCAAGTTCGTTGGCTTGAACAAGAGTCGTTCCCGAACCGACAAATGGGTCTAATACCGTTTGACCAGACGTGAAATATTTTCGCAAAAACACTTCAACCAATTGAGGAATGTATTTACCGAGATACGGATGTAATCTGTGAACGTGTTTCGTTCGTTCTCTTTCTGGTAAATCACGTTCGGTCCAATTTAGATTAAGGCTCTCAAGGGGAGTTTCGGATTTTACCTCTGAAGGATTTGTAGGTTTTTCAGAAGTCGAGTAAATTAGAACTCGCTTTTCTTCGTTGGTAAGCATGTTCATGTTGGTTTGTAGCGATTATATCGGACCTCTACGATACCTTCTCCCTCAACATCCATGCCAGCGGACTCGCCAGCAATACCAACCCCGTCGTCATCACCAGCACAGTGGGGAAGCCATAATTCTCCGCAAGCGGACCCGTGAGCAACAACCCCAGCGCGCCCGCGGAGAAGATGAAACCGAGAATCAATCCTGATGCCAAAGCCATGCCGCCTGAAATGGCGCGCTGTGCCAGCACCACCATGATGCTATGCACCGCTCCCGTGCACGCCCCCGAAAGCGGAATCAACACGTACAGCCACGGCGACCATCCGATTCGGCTGACGATGAAAATGGGAAACGCTGCGAGGAACAACGCCGTTGCCGCGACTTTGCGTTTGGTAAATTTATCTCCCAGATGCCCGCCGATGACGTTGCCCAGCGCCGAACCGCCCATGAACAAGCCCGCGATGTAGCCGTATGTTACCGCGCTCTGCCCCAAGTCCTTGATGTATTTCGGCACGAAGGCAATCATGTTTGACTGCGCCCACGATTGCAATGTCGCAACCGTCGCGAGCAGGATGATGAATCCGATGCCTGCTTGCAAACGGATTTTGCCGTCGTCGTGTTTCGGTCTGGGGTGCGGATGATTATGCCGAAGTTGATACGCGAGCGAAAAACCAATCGGAATCGAAATGACCGAAAGAATCACCAGCCAGTGCAAACCCAGCCATGCGAGAATCAAGCCTGTGAGGATGGGTCCGATGAAGTGTCCCAGTTGTCCCGCCATAAAGAATAACGACGCGGCTGTAGTCTCGCGTCCCGCGAGGTGACTGCGTCCCTGAAGTGTCGCCTGGGCTGTGCCAACAGGATGAAAGGAGGAAGAGCCGAGCGCGGCGACGATGAGGCAGACGAGTCCGCCCGTCCCAGGCACGTAGACCGCGCCCGTGAAAAATATCGTCATCCACAACACGCCGCCCGCCGCCAGCCAACGCGGTCCCACGCGGTCTGAAAGCCATCCGAAAAATGGCTGCGTGAGCGCGGATGCCCAAATGTAAATCGTGGAGATGACCGCGATTTGCGTTTCACTCAAACCGAGATACGTGAGCAGGACGGGGCGCGCGCTGTTGAATACGTCCACCATGAGATGGCTCAGCGCGATGGATGAGAAGAGGGAGTTGAGGAGTAGTGACATTTACGATTTTGGATTTACGATTGACGATTAGATGATGGTGGTCGAGTAGCCCGAATGATCTTGGAGGGCGTATCGAGACCACTTTTCATTGTTGATAGAGATGATGCTGTTCGATGTAGTCGGACACAGACGCTGGGAGATAATATCGCACTGACCGCCCTTCAGCGATTCGACTCCGTATTTCGCGCGATGCGATTTCAAGAAGCGGCGCGTCCACATAATGGACCTTGGAACTGATCCCAGGCAACTCGCGTTCCAGTTCATCGAGGTTGGGTTCTTCATTTGGGCGGCGCATCACACCGATCCAGTGACAGGCATACACAATTTCATTTGGTTGATGCCATGTGGGTAGGTCGTGCAGTGAGTCTCCGCCGATGATGGGAACGATCTCCGCTTGCGGGTTTTGCTCGGCGATCAGTTTGATCGTGTCCCAGGTGTAGTGCGGACCTGGACGATCCAACTCGATGCGTGAAAGTTCGAATGATGGATTGTCCGCAATTGCAAGTTTCACCATGGCAAGGCGATGTTCCGTTGATGTGATTGCTTGATCCTGTTTATGTGGAGGTTCGGGTGTGAGCACCCACAGCAGGCGATCCAATTCCAGTTGCGCCTGCGCTTCGGAGGCGAGGATGAGATGTCCGAGATGCGGCGGGTCGAATGTGCCGCCGAGGAGTCCGATTCGATTGGGCATGAGGGAAGTATAATTCGAATATGGCTACAAAAACCCGTTACGAAGAGCTCAAAGAAAAAATTCATTTTCACAATCATCGCTACCATGTGCTGGATTCGCCGATCATCAGCGATGCAGAATTTGACAAGCTGCTGAATGAGCTCAAGAAGATCGAAGCCGAACACCCAGACTGGATCACGGCGGATTCGCCGACGCGTCGCGCGGGGGCCAGACCTGCCGACCGTTTCGACAAGGTCCGCCACCCCGCGCCAATCCTCTCGCTCGCCAACGCGTTCGGCGCGGATGACGCGCGCGCCTGGCTGGAGCGTGTCACCAAAATTGATGACCGAGTTGAGAAAGCAAAATTTGTCATCGAGCCGAAGATTGACGGCTTGTCTGTCGTTTTGCATTACCGCGATGGAGTCTTCGTGCAAGGCGCGACGCGCGGCGACGGCGAAGTGGGTGAGGACATCACGCAAAACTTGAGGACGATACGGGCGATACCGTTGAGAATACCAGTGAAGAGCAGTAAACAGTCATCAGTGATCGGTGTACCAAAATATTTGGTCATTCGCGGTGAGGCTTTTATGCCTGTCAAAGAGTTTGAAGAGTTGAATCGCCAGCTCGAAGAAAAAGGCGAACGGACATATCAAAACCCGCGTAACACGGCGGCAGGTTCGTTGCGCCAACTTGACCCTGAATTGACAGCCTCGCGTCCACTCACGATTTTGTTGTATCAAATTGTTCATTCCGAAGGTGGAAAAGTCCCAACCAGTCAATGGGAAATTTTGGAGTATCTCAAAGCGCTCGGTTTCCCCGTCACAGATATTGCGAAGCGATTCGATACTCTCGAAAAAGCGATTGCCTACACCGTATCGTGGGAAAAGAAACGCGATGATTTGACGTACGAAACGGACGGCATGGTCATCAAAATTGACGACTTGAATCTCGCCTCAGAACTTGGCTTCGTGGGCAAAGACCCGCGCGGCGCGATCGCCTTCAAATTCCCTGCGCGCGAAGTGACGACGAAACTGATGGATATTCGCGTCTCCGTCGGGCGGACGGGTGTCTTGATTCCCAACGCGGTTCTCGAACCTGTTGAAATCGGTGGAGTCATCGTCGAGCGCGCCACCCTGCATAATTTTGACTACATCGCGGAAAAAGATATCCGCATTGGCGACCGCGTGCTGATCAAACGCGCAGGGGAAGTGATTCCGTACGTCATCGGTCCCGTCGTGGACGCGCGCACGGGTAAAGAGAAAAAATATAAACCCATTACAGCCTGCCCATCCTGTGGACAACCCGTTGAACATATCGAGGGCGAGGTGGCGTGGTATTGCGTCAATGCCGCGTGCCCCGCGCAATTGGTGCGAAACATCGAGCATTTCGTCTCGCGCGGCGCGATGGATATTGACGGGCTCGGCTCCCGCATTGTTGAAAAGTTGATCGAGACGGGCAAGGTCAAGGATGTGGCAGATATTTACACGTTGACGCGCGCGAACATTCTGGACGCCGTCACAAAAAAGGAACGCAAGACAGAAAAGGAACCGCCTGGGAAAATTGCCGAAAATTTATTATCAGCCATCGAAGTATCCAGAAGCCAACCGTTGAGTCGTCTGATTACTGCACTCGGTATTCACGGCGTCGGTGAGGTGATGGCGGGAGATTTGTCGCGCGCGTTTCCCAATCTCGATGCGCTCGCCAAAGCCAAAGTGGACGAGTTATTGCAAATTGAGGGAATCGGTCCCAATACCGCCGAAGGAATCGTGGATTGGTTCTCACGTCCGTTCAATCAGAAGGTGTTGAAGAAATTGAAGTCGGTGGGGATGTGGCCCAAGGGCGGAGAGGCGTCAAAAGCCAAAGGTCAGAAGTCGAATGTGTTCGATGGGTTGACCTTTGTTGTAACAGGTACATTACCAACCTTCTCGCGCGACGACGCCAAAGCCTTCATCGAGTCGCACGGCGGCAAAGTAACTGATAGCGTCAGCAAGAAAACAAGCTATTTGGTGTTGGGCGAAAACCCAGGATCAAAATTCGATAAGGCGAAGTCGTTGGGCGTGAAGATTATTGGGGAAGCAGAATTGAAGAAGTTGGCAAGTTAAAAGATTCGATCAAACCGCCTGTCATCTTTCATCGTGCCATAGGAAATATTATATGACCAAAATTCTCAACTGGGGCTTTCTCTCCACGGCGCGTATCAGCCGCGCGCTCATTCCACCGCTTCAGGTCTCAAAACGGAATGAATTACTTGCGGTTGCCTCCCGCTCGCGGGAAACAGCAGATGCGTATGCTAAAGAACAAAGGATCGAGCGTGCCTATGGCACCTATGAGGCACTCCTTGCTGACCCTGATGTTGACGTAATTTATAACCCTTTGCCCAATCATCTCCACGCCGAATGGACGATCAAAGCCGTTGAAGCGGGCAAACACGTGTTGTGTGAGAAGCCGCTCGCCCTGAGTGTGGACGAAGTGGACGCGATCCACGCCGCCGCGCGGGCACATGGACGCGTCGTTGCGGAGGCGTTCATGTATCGTCATCATCCGCAGACGTTGAAAGTGCAGGAGATCGTGAAAAGCGGATCGCTTGGGGTCTTGAAATTGATTCGCGGCTCCTTCAGTTTTGTGCTCAGTCGGGAAAATGATGTACGTTTGAATCCCGCGTGGGGCGGAGGAAGCATCTGGGATGTGGGATGTTATCCCATCAGTTATGCGCGGAGTGTCGTCGGGGAGGAACCAGTTGAAGTATTTGGCTGGCAGGTCGAAGGTCCGACAGGAATCGATGAAACATTTATCGGGCAGATGCGGTTCGCGAGCGGAGTCCACGCGCAGTTCGATTCGAGTTTTGTCATCCCGCTCCACGCGTTCATGGAGATCGTCGGCAGTGAAGGGGCGTTGAGCATCCCGCGCCCGTTCAAACCTGGCGTCAACGAAAAAATTTATCTGACGCGCGACGAAAAAACAGAAACGATCACGATCAAGGGGCAGGAGTTGTACCTCGGCGAAGTGGAGGACATGGCGGACGCGATCCTGCTTGGACGCGAGCCGCGTATTTCGCTGGAGGATTCGTGCGCGAACGCCCGCGTGATTTCAGCGTTTTTGGAATCGGCTCGCACGTCGAAGCCTGTCCGATTGGATTGGGGAAATTTCTAAATCCTCATAGTCTCTGGTAAACTTGCGCCATACTTTCTCGGAGGCTTTGTATGGATTTAGAGAACACAAACGACGCCGTAACCCGCCGCGTCAAGGCGATTACTGAACGCGTTGCACGACTCAAAGAACATGACCTGTATTTTTACAACCAGCCTGTGGATGAAATTTTAAGCGACTCGAAAGTGCGCGTGCGCGGACGGGTGATGGGGATGTACGCGTCCTACGGATATTTGGGCTTGCTGGGCCACCCGCGCATCAACGCCGCCGCCAAAGCCGCCGTGGATAAATTTGGCACGGGCACGAACGGCGTGCGTTCGCTGGCAGGGACGCTGACTCTGCACACCGAACTCGAAGAGACGATTGCCAACTTCAAACACACCGAAGCCGCCATCACCTATTCCTCCGGTTATGCCACCAACCTGAGTGTGATCTCCACGTTGATGGGGCGCGGCGATTATGTTTTTTCAGATAAACTGAATCACGCCTCCATCGTGGACGGCTGTTTGATGTCCGGCGCGGAGTTTCGCCGCTTCCGCCATAACGAGATGGATCACCTCGAAGGCTTGCTCAAGAACGCGCCTGCCGATGTGACCAAACTCGTCATCGCCGATTCGGTCTTCAGCATGGACGGCGATATCATTGACCTGCCAACCATGGCAGCGTTGTGCAAAAAATACAACGCCTGGCTGATGATTGACGAAGCGCATTCGGTGGGCGTGCTCGGTGAAAAAGGCACCGGCATCGAGGAACATTTCGATATGTACGGCGGGATTGACATCAAGATGGGCACGCTGAGCAAAACCATCCCTTCGGTGGGCGGGTACGTCGCCGCGAAAAAAGATATCATCACCTACTTGCGTCACGCGAGCCGCGCGTATATTTTTTCCGCCGCGTTGCCGCCCGCGCAAGCCGCCGCGGCGAACGAAGCCTTCAAAGTCATTCTGGACGAACCCGAGCGCATCGAAAAACTCAACCTGAATACCCAACAATTCATCGGCGGACTCAAAAGCATGGGCTTTGATACCATGCTTACCGAGACGGCCATCGTCCCAGTGTTGTGCGGCGACGATGACACCGCATTTGCACTGACGCAGGAGGCGCAACACAACGACGTGTTCGTGTTGCCTGTCGTTTCGCCAGCTGTACCCGAAGGGCTGGCGCGTTTGCGGGCAACCGTCACTGCCGCGCACGAGCCGAGCGAGATCGAACGCGCCATGGATGTGATCGGTGAAGCCGGGAAAAAATTGGGGATTATCAAATAATGCAAAGAGCATAAAGGTTTTCGCGAAACGTACCTTCAGGCTCTTATGAAAATTGGAGAAGAGAAAATGAAATGGCAATGGAGACTCGGTCGCTTCTTCGGCATTGATGTTTTCGTCCATGCCACGTTTCTTTTGCTGATCGGCTGGGTGGGATACAGTCACTGGCTCGAGCATCGCAATCTCACCGAAGTATTCAACGGCATTTTGTTCATCATCGCGTTGTTTGTGTGTGTCGTTTTGCATGAATATGGGCACGCCCTCACCGCGCGCAAATACGGGATCAAAACGCGCGATATCACCCTCTATCCCATTGGCGGCGTGGCGCGCCTCGAACGCCTGCCCGATAAACCCATCGAGGAACTGTGGGTCGCGTTGATGGGACCCGCTGTCAATGTGGTCATCGCCATCTTTTTGTTTGCGGTTCTCATCCTGACGCGCAGCCTGGTGCCCCTTAGCGACATGACCATCGCCTCCGGCTCGTTCCTCATGCGATTGGCTATTGTCAACGTTTCCCTCGTGTTGTTCAACCTTGTTCCCGCCTTCCCCATGGACGGCGGCCGCGTGCTCCGCGCCATCCTCGCCATGCGCATGGACTACGTCCGCGCGACGCAGATCGCCGCGAACACCGGTCAGGGTATGGCGTTGTTGTTTGGGCTGATCGGGTTGTTTGGCAATTCGTCTCTCCTGTTCATCGCCTTCTTTGTTTGGATCGGCGCCTCGCAGGAAGCCAGCATGGCGCAGATGAAAAACTCGTTCAGCGGCATACCAGTCACGCGCGCCATGCTCACGGATTTCAAAACCATCTTGCCAAAGGACACGCTCGCACAGGTGGTGGGACTCGTCCTCGCCGGGTCGCAACATGACTTCCCAGTAGTGGATGCAAACGGTGTGGTGATGGGCATCCTCGAGCGCGACGCATTCATCGCCGCGCTTTCCCGTCAGGGACAAAGCGCGCCGGTCATCGGTGTGATGCGCCGCGACGTCCCCAGCGTGGATTCACATGAGATGGTCGAATCCGCTTTACTCGTCCTGCAAGAATCGGGAGCGAAGGCGCTGCCGGTCATGCACGCCGGTCAATTTGTCGGGATGATCACTGCCGAGAACATCACCGAGTTTTTGATGATCCGTTCTGCATTGAAAACGGCGGGAAGTCCATCATAATAAGCTCCGTCATTGCGAGAAGCCACGAAGTGGCGACGAAACAATCTCCGACATCGTAGGGAGATTGCTTCGTCAGGTCTTCGACCTTCCTCGCACTGACGCGTTTGTTTCTATTCCCTCACCTGATATAACAGCGTATCTTCCACTTTATACAACAACGGCGCGACTTGAATCTTCGGGTATCGCAATCGAAGCCGTTTCGCTTCGCTGACGACAAAATCCACTTCGTTGACGATCTCGTACATTGGGGCAAAGTGCGTGAAATGTTGCTCCGCCAGTTCACTCTCCCAGCCTGCATTCTCCACCAGACCCTTGATGAACAAGTCCTTGCGTGCGGCGAGGTTGACCATCCCACACTGGTTGTGACCGATCAAAGCGATGCTCTTCACGCCTCCCACCGCAATCGCATACGAAACCTTGAATTCGCTGTAACGCAAATTCGCGCCGCCCGCGCGGATGATGTAGGCAAAATTGTCGGGGATGTGCAGGTGCTTGCGATTGTCCATGCACATGCCGACGAGCAGTTGCGCCTGTGCGTACGTTTCATAGTCGCGGCTCAGGTTGTGGTATTCAAGCAACCGACCTACAGATGTATTTCGGTATTCTGGAAAAATATCCTCCTGTGCATTGACCGGAACAAGATTGCTCATTGTCGTTTCTCCTGCCAGCATTATAAACAAAAGAATTGCTCTTCGACTCCGCTCGTTCAGAGACTGTTTCTTAAGTACACGGATTGGACGGATTACACGGACAAACGCGGATTTTTTAAAGGTTTTTTCCGCGAACATCCGTGTAATCCGCGTCCAAAAAGAACTTTAGAAACGCTCGCTCAGGGGAAGCATCCTGGAATAAAAGAGACTGAGCCTCTTGCAAAGCCCAGTCTCCAATCTCTAATTCTCCAATTCTCTTCTGCTTTACCCTACCAACCCAACCACAAAATTCACCAATCTCCAATATAAGTTGTACAACGGCTGGGGCCACGAAGTGCGCGGTAACGCGGGCGGGAAGGAGGACGAAACCTCCTCGTCGAAATAATTATCTGCGCCGTTGCCGTCCCAAATGATATCGAAGCCGCGACCAAGCAGATCCTTCACGTAGGGAGCGGCATCATACCCGTTGTTTTCGTAGATGTTATCGTGGGCGTACACATGTTCAGGGTTTGGACCCACATCCACTTCGTTGGTATCGAAAACAATCGTCAAATTGAAAACCGCCAGCCCGCCCGAGCGATTTCCCCGGATCGTGTTGTTGTAGATTTCCACTTCATCGCCAGCCAGAACCAACATGCCTGTGCCAGGCGGTGCAAACGCCACTGTCGAACCCGCCTCGGCAAAATTCTCCCCGTTGTTGTTTTCGATGAGGTTGTCGTGAACCTTGGTGTAAATGGAAACCTTCGATGGGAGTTGCGGCAACAGGTCGATCAAAATGCCCATCGTGTTATCGTGCGCAACGTTGTTATATATTTCGCCGTTGACTGTGTTTTCCAACTCGATGCCGATCACGTTGCCATAGGTCAGCGTGTCGCGGATGATCACATTTTCAGATTTGCCCGCATAGATCGCCGCGTCGTTCATCAACGTCGCTTCGATGCGTTCCATGATCACATCCGTGCATCGCACGGGATACACGCCATACACGCCGGTGTTCTCGATATACAAATCGTGCAAATGCACGTCCGTTGCGCCTTCCACCAGCACGCCGTTCGACGTGTAATTCTTCATCGCGAAAAACGCCATCTCGAAATTATTGCCCGATGCGATCACGCCATCCGAGCGCGTGCCCTCGCCGTCAATCACGGGCCACTCGCCATTTGAATTGGGGATGCCGACCAGTTTGACATCGCTCCAATCGAGCACCACTGTCTCGTGATAAACACCATATGGAACTTCAATGGTGTCGCCGGGACCTGACCGATCCACTGCTTCTTGAATCGTTTCGTTCGGTCCGACACGGATGGTGGTCGGCTCTCGCGCAGGTATGCCTGGTTGCGTCGCCTCGACATTCGCCATGCTGACAACTTCCCGCGCTGGGTTGGGAACCTGCTTCACCACTGGCAAACCTGAGGGCACAGATTGCGGAATCTCCGGTAGCGCGCTCTCATCGGTCAGCGCGTACAAAAATGCAACCAAATCTTCCCTCTCCTGCGCGCTCAACTCAATGGGGACGATGTGACGATCTACGTCAATCCCTGCATCACCGCCGCCGCCTTTGGCGTAAAAGTCAATCACTTCCTCCAATGTGGCGAAAACGCCGTTGTGCATGTACGGTGCGGACAGCGCAATGTTTCGCAAAGTCGGCGCTTTGAACGCGCCATCCTTGCCATCGTTGGCAATGTCTGCGCGACCGGCATCGTGCGCCTGACCTGCCACATCCGGCACGCCGGTGACGAAGAAATCATCTGAGCCGAAGGTTGGCGCGGCGTGACACTCAAAACAACGTGTCGCCGCCGAACGAAAGAGGTTCAAGCCGCGGCGTTGCCCCGCGGTCAGCGCGTCGAATTGACCGGCGGCGTATTTATCGAACGGGCTGTTATTTGAAATAAGTGTGCGTTCAAACGCGGCGATGGCGGATTGCGTATTTTCAATCGTGATCGCGTTGCTCCCGAATGCCTTGTTGAAAAGTTCGACATATTCGGGAATCTTCTTCAGCCGCGCGATGGTCTCTTCGTCGTTGCCCGCCATTTCATTTTCTGCGTGAAGCGGCACGGACATCTGTTCCTCCAACGAGGCGGCGCGCCCATCCCAAAAGAATTTCGTTGAGTAGGCGGCGTTCCACAAGTTCATCGCGTTGCGCGGGAGCGATGCGCCATCCGCGCCGAGGGCGGTGGGTAAACCGTCGCTGAAGCCGAGGCTGGGGTTATGACACGTCGCGCACGACATATCCTGGTTTTTCGAGAGGATGGGATCAAAAAATAACAGGCGACCGAGTTCCGCTTTTTCGGGCGTCGTTTCACCGTTGCGCGCGGGGAATTCGCGTTGCAGTCCGCTATACGCGGGGAGCACACTGCTTGCGCCCGCGCCCCATTTGTCTTCGGGCGGAAGTTCATCGAAGGGCAGGGGGGCAAGCGCGGCGTAGAGAATGCCGAGGAGGGCGAGCAAGCCCAGAGTGAGAAAGATGCGTTTGATCCAGAGTTTCATGGTTTCTCCTTGATCCCCTCTCCCCGCGGGAGATCGCGAAGCACTCCGAAGGAGAGGTTAGGGTGAGGGTTATTTCAACGTCATCAAAAATGCGACAACGGCTTCGAATTCTTCACTCGTCAATTCTTTGGCGAAATTTGTCGGCATCGTATCGGCGAAACCATCCACGATGAAATCTTTTGGAAGCAGGATGGATGTTTCGATGTACTCCAGCGTGTCCATCCCAGGGACGCGTGCCTCTGCCAGTGTGGCGATGCCCGCCAGCGACGGACCGATTACAACGGTACCTGGAACCAGCACATGACATTGCGCGCAACGCACCGTGTAGACGGCCTGCCCCTGTTGTTCGAGGGCAGTGAGCGTGGGTGGGGGCGCGGCGTTGGTAGAACAAGCCGCCAACAACGCGGCGGCGAGGGTAATGAAAATGATGATCGATTTTACGCGGAACATTTACTGAATTGTTTCCAAATCGTTGAGGAGGATTTGTCTGTTCTCTTCATCTTTAACCTGGTTTGCCAGTTCACGCGCCCGGTTGAGATACTCGAGCATAATCACGCGGTTGTGGGCAAGCATCTCAGCGCGGGCGAGAGCTTCGCAGGCATAGCCTTTGAAGAACGGCACAAGAGCCTCAGCGTGTTTGAGAGACATCCTTCCGTAGGTTCGTGCAAGGTCAGTTTGACCGAGGAGACAAAACACGCGCGAGACTTGCCAATAGCCGACCGAAAGATTTTCTTCTGTGGCATCCTCGCGTTGCGACCAATGCCACAGCGAAGCCATCGCCGTGTGCAGCATGTTCAGATTGTCGTCCATTGATCGTTCGTTTTTGTCTATGAACTCCCAGGTCTTGTTGAAATTATCGGCGGAAAAAAATTTGTGTGCAGTTGTTAAATCAAAAGTCGGCGTGTGAGACATGAAATTCCTATTTGGCGAGGCGGACGAGTTGAGGTCTGGAGTTGGGCACGCGCTTGATCTCGCCGCGCGCTTCGAGGTCGAGTTTGACGGTGGTGACGTACCACATCACCGAGCCGTCGAATTTGCCGCGCACTTCCTTTTCCACCGCGCGGGAGAGTTTCATGAAGGTCATTTCCTTGTTGGCGCGCAACACGCTCATGATGTTCTTACGGATAAGTTCATATTTGTCCCTGCTGATATTGACGCCCTGTTTCTTTTCAGGGTGAAGGGTCTTGATTGTGTCTTTCATTAAGCCTCCTCTTTTTGAGTACGGTATTTTACTCCCATCCGCGCAGATTCGCCGGGGCGATTCGAATGGCAACGGAGTACTCGCCGGCGAATTGTTCTGGCGTCGCGCCGAGGCGGGCAATCCCGCTTTTGTATTTTTTCAGGTAGGCGCGGTTCTTATCCACCGGCTGAGATTTTTTGTCAATCTTTGCGGTTCCCGAAAAGGCGATGAATCGCTTTTCGCCCAACGCATCCGCAGTGTTGAAATGCAACGCCACCTGCGGATTCTTCTTGATGTGTTTCAACTTGAACGCCTTCGCCTGGCTATACACGAGAAACGAATCGTTTTCCCAAATAAACCAGACCGGTCTTGGCTGGGGAGTACCCTGCGAGTCAACGGTTGTCAGCCAGATAAAATATTCGCTCTGGATGTTTTTCTTCGCAACTCGCCCAAACTTGGATTTGAAATCAATCATGCTATTGCTTTCATCCTCTCGGCAACGATCTCTGCTACGTCCTTGACCTGAATCTCCCCTCCATCCGCTTTTGAAGCATCCGTCATCATTTGCATACAGAATGGGCATCCTACAGCAACCGTGTCTGCACCCGTTGCTTTTGCCTCCGCGAATCGCGTTGCGTTCACGCGCGCCGTTCCGTTTTCCTCCTCCTTCCACATCTGCGCGCCGCCCGCGCCGCAACAAAACGACTTGGCGGAATTGCGCGGCATCTCGATGGTCAATGCGCCGGTGGCGTTCAACGCTTCGCGCGGCGCGTCTGTGATCTTGTTATGCCTCCCCAAATAACACGGGTCATGAAATGTCACTGAAAATTGATCACTGCTTACTTCCAAACTAATCTTCCCTGCGCCGACCAGTTCATTGATGAATTGCGTGTGATGGATGACCGTGTAATTTCCGCCGAACGCGGGATACTCATTCTTGATCGTGTGCAGACAATGAGGGCAGGTAGTGACAATGCGCTTTGGTTTGACCTCGTTGAGAATTTCCACGTTTTGCGAAGCCAGCCCGAAGAAAATATCCTCGCGTCCTGCGCGCCGCGCCGAATCGCCGGTGCAAGATTCGTTCCGTCCAAGCACTGCGTAATTCACGCCTGCTGCGTTCAAAATTTTGGCAAAGGCTTGCGCGGTTTTTTGCGCACGGGCATCGGTGGCGGGGGCGCACCCAACCCACCACAAAATTTCAGGCTCAGGGTTTTGCTCGATGGTCGGCACGTTCACCCCCTCCGCCCACTTCATCCGTTCAGTTTGCGAAACATTCCACGGGTTCGCGTTGCGCTCCATTCCCTTGAACGCGTTTTCGAGTTGCTTTGGGAACTGACTTTCCATCATGGATAAATTTCTGCGGATGTCGAGGATGTCGCGCATCGGTTCATTCCCGACGGGACAGATGTCCACGCACGCCCCGCAACTGGTACACGCCCACACCGCTTCCTCTGAAATCAAGTTCAGCATTGGCACATCGGTTGTGCCTTCTTTCAGGTGATAGCGTTTGTTGATCTCCAGCGCGGCGGGCGACAAAATTTTCCCCGTGTTGTACGCAGGACAGACCTCCTGACAGCGAAAACATTGGATGCATGCGTACGCGTCCATGATCTGCTCCCAGCCGAGGTCCTTGATTTTCGCCGCGCCAAACTGCTCGATGGATTGATCGTCGAGGTTGATGTAACTCAACTGCCCGATGGATTTTCGTTCAGGCTTCAACGCAAAATTGAGCGGCGTGATGAAAATGTGGATGTGCTTGCTTTTCGGGAAATACGGCAGGAAGGCAAAGACCAGTCCGAGTGAAATCCAAAACATCAACCGTTCATCGAAAAGGAGTTGCGCTTCGGGTTTGTTTGCCCACAGGCTCGCCAGCGCGGAGGTGACCGGCTGCCACGGGTCGCGCAATCCCTCACGGGCGAGGAAGAATGATTCGCCGAAGACCCGCGCCAGCGTATGCGTGAAAAATGTCGCGGTGACGATCATCGAGTCGCGGTTGATCCCCGTCCGCGCTTTGGGGTCGAGCAGGGTGGTGTCGCGGGTAGTGAGTGTCGCAGGTTTCAAAATGTACCGGCGTATGGACATGCCGATCATGCTGAACATCAAGCCGAAGGAAATGAATTCTGCGAATGACCGGTACATGTCCCCAAGCCCGCCGGTGTTGTGCAGAAGGTGAAAGCCGGTGTAGGCAAGGATGAGTTCATTGAGGTTGACCAGCAAATAAATGAAAAATCCCCAGCCGATGAAGAAGTGCATAATGCTCGGCACGAGTCGCAGGCGAAAGACGGGCGTGAAAAAAAGATATTTGGAAATCAACGCGCCGATCCGTTTCGGCGCGAGCGACCAATCCACTTTCCCCTTCCCGCTGGAGATTTGATCGGCGATCCGCTTCCCGCCGCGACAGGTCAATACCGCGGAAACGATCACGAATATTGCAAAGATGATTTTTTCGATGAGACTGAGCATGGCAACTCCATGAATCCCCCTCTCCCGCTGGGAGAGGGGGTAGGGGTGAGGGAGATTCTTAGTTTACCTCAAAAACAAAAGCGAAAGCCTCAGCCTCCGCACGATCTGCATGAAAGCGAATCACTCGCTGATATCGTCCACGTATTGCAGCGCGCCGATGCATCCCGCAGAAAGATTCGATGAGAC
>Ga0247727_10011031_pt1 | contig 15869 bp, 10 predicted proteins | sample WisWelCaveWW1625_FD_202498 | JGI IMG/M metagenome (GOLD analysis project Ga0247727, IMG submission 202498) | Biofilm microbial communities from Wishing Well Cave, Virginia, United States - WW16-25 | ecosystem: Environmental > Aquatic > Deep subsurface > Groundwater > Cave microbial mat | place...
AAGCTGGAAACTATGCTCTTTTTGCACCGCCATCTAATCCGATCAGCATTTGCAAAAGCTTCATCCTATTGTTGTCGCTATTATTTGATGACACCAACTTATTTTTTCGGTTTATGAATTATTCAGGTTAAAAGATAGTCTCAAAAGATTTGTCCTTTAATGCCTTCGTGTTCTTCGTGTTCTTCGTGAGCTTCGTGGTGAAATTGGGTTTATTTCAAAATTGATTCGTGTAATTCGTGAAATTGGTGGTTTCATTTGAGCTTTTATTGCGGAGACAAATTTGACTGAACATCAAGCCACATATTTACAACACCACTTCGAAGACGCCGAGCAGCAGTTCGAGGCCTCGACGCTGGGCATGTGGGCGTTTCTGATTACGGAGATCATGTTCTTTGGCGGCCTGTTCCTGGGCTACGCGATATATCGTTCCAAGTTTCCCGAAGCCTTTGCTGAGGCAAGTCTTAGTCTTGATTTGTGGCTCGGAGCATTCAACACCGCCATTCTGATTTGCAGCAGCTTGACCATGGTGCTGGCGGTGCGCGCCGCCCAAATGGGAAACCGCCGCGCGCTCATCATCTTTTTGCTGTTGACGATTCTGTTGGGATCAACGTTTCTTGGGATTAAAGCAGTGGAGTACTCGCACAAATTTCACGAGCATTTGGTGCCGGGGCCATCGTTCCATTTCGAGGGCAACGACCCGCAGCACGCGCAGCTTTTCTTCGGCTTCTACTTCGCCATGACCGGCATGCACGCATTTCACATGATCATCGGCATCGCGATTTTAGGCGTCCTCGTTTTCAAATCCTGGCAGGGACGTTTCTCGTCTGAATATTTCACCCCGGTTGACATCACTGGGTTATACTGGCATTTTGTAGATGTTGTCTGGATTTTTCTTTTTCCGTTGCTTTATCTAATCAGTCGGAGCTGAAGCAAACGATGGCACAACACGTCATTCCGCAAAAAATCTACATTCTGGTTTTTGTCACCCTGCTTCTGTTGACGCTGGTCACGGTCGACGTGGCATTTTACGACGCCGGCTGGCTGAATCTTTACATCGCCCTCGCGATTGCCACCACCAAAGCCACGCTGGTGATCCTCTATTTCATGCATCTGCGCTACAGCAGCCGGCTGACGTGGGCGTTTGTCGGCGCGGGCATCCTTTTTTTGGCCATCTTAATCGCGTTCACCATGAGCGATGTTGTCACCCGCGATTTGATGAACGAGCCGCCGGGCTGGGACTCAAAAGCGGAATCGGCTCAATAGTCTTCGTCCCTCTTTTTCATCCACCTCGCCAAATTTTGCTACAGCCAAGCAGTTCATTTCTCTTCGCAATTCAATTTCAAGCACTTGTAAATTTGCCGATACAATTACTATAAAAACAGATTTAGTATCACTTAGAGGCGACTTTCATGCTTGGCGAACTGCTGGTAAAAGAAGGATTCATCACCTCGATGCAATTGGACGATGATGGTGAACGTCGCCATCCGCGACGTAATTCTTTCGCGCAGCACCTTCACAAAAATTCGCACTGTTGCCCGAAAAGAAACAGGACTCGTCACCGTGCCGGAACATGGTTTCTACAAAGCTCTCAAAGGCATCACGACACTCGATGAGGTTATGCAGGTGGTGTATCGTGATGACTGCGATGGCATCACGCCCCTCAGTGTCGAGGAACTGATCGCACGCTGCGAACACACAAATTAACTGCGATTCAACTGTAGGGCAACCGCATGCCGCGACCCCTACATCTACACCACCCTTTTGCTTGCATTTTCAAAAGCGGTTTTATAAATTGCATCCATCAAACTGCGTTTTTAACCAATGGACTATCAACCTTATATTGATCGCCTCAAACGCGAAAAAGCAAAAACCCGCCAGCAGCTCGCGGCCAGGCGCATGCGTGCATTGGAAGCTGCAGAAAATCTGGCTCGGATGCTCAAAGAGGATTTCAACGTCGAGCGTGTGATCGTCTTCGGCTCGTGTCTTAATGAAGATTATTTTCATCAGCGTTCGGACATTGACCTGGGAGTGAAAGGACTCGCTGCCGACGACTTTCTGCGGGCGCTGTACGAAGTGAACGCGATCCATCACGGCTTCAAGGTCGATCTGATCGACGTGGATACCTGCGATGATTTCTTGAAGAGAAAAATTCTGACGGAGGGACGTGAGCTATGACCGTCAGATATGTCGTCCTCGCAGAAGAGATCGAAAATGAAATTCAGAAGCTCAAGAAAGTCGAAAGCAAGATTCAAAGAATTGTTTCGACGTTAAAAAAGGGGAAAGTTGAAAAAGAGATCTATTTAGATGCGCTGGCGTTAACTCTGCATTCATTCTATACCGGTCTCGAAAATATTTTTGAAAATATTGCTGCAAAAGTTGACGGGGATATCCCCTCGGGCGAAAGCTGGCACAACGACTTGCTGATTCAAATGGCAACGACCCTAAAAGATATTCGGCCCAATGTCATCTCAGAATCGCTCGCAGCCGAATTGCGAGAATTGTTAGCCTTCCGCCATCGCATTCGAAATATCTATTCCTTTGACATCGACGAAACAAACGTTCTCAGAATATGCGGTAAGCTTAACACGTTCCGTAAAATATTATTCAAGGAATTGCACAGCTTCGTGGGCTTTTTGAAAAATAGCGGTGAGAACTCGTAGCCAGCAGATATCCTTTTGAGATTCTTTTCTTGATTTGATGAAACACACCATTTTGCTTTTGATTGTGCTGTCGGTTTTGAGCGGCTGCGAAGTGAGTCCACCGCAAAATCTCGGTGTGCAAAATGGACAATTCTCATCCTGTCCGGATTCACCCAATTGCGTATGCAGCCAAAGTGAGGACGAACACAAAATTCAACCTCTCACTTATTCCGGCTCTACTGACTTTGCGAAACAAGATTTGCTCAAACTCATCGAGGCGCTGCCGCGAACGAAAGTCATTACTGAAAAAGAACACTACATTCACGCGGAGTTCACCATCGCGGTGATGGGATTTATCGATGACGTGGAATTCTATTTTGATGATGCCAACAAAACTATTCATGTGCGGTCGGCGGCGCGGGTGGGATATTGGGATTTGGGCGTCAATCGCCGGCGGGTTGAAAAAATGAGGAATCTCTGGCAAGGAAAATTGACCACGGATGCACGCGGCACGACATCGGATTGACTTGGGTTCATTTGTTGTCATGCCCGAATGCCTTTGTCGGGCATCCATCATCATTCACAAATGGATTCCCGCTAAAAACATACGGGAATGACACCGGTTATAAGCACCAAGTCTTCATTCAATCGTGAAGATCTGTAGAAAATAAAAATAAGGAGAAGAGACCTATGAAAGCTCGCGTCGAGAAAGACACGATGGGAACCATCGAGGTGCCGGCTGATCGCTACTGGGGCGCGCAAACCCAGCGCTCGTTGGAGAATTTCAAAATTGGCGGGCAGAGGATGCCCATCGAAGCGATCCACGCGTTTGCTATTCTCAAAAAAGCCGCCGCCCTCACCAATCTTGATTGCGGCGTGCTGCCCAAAGACAAAGCCGACATCATCGCTAAGGTGTGCGACGAAATTCTCGCCGGCAAATTGGACGATCATTTTCCCCTGGTAGTCTGGCAGACCGGCTCCGGCACGCAGAGCAACATGAACGTCAACGAAGTGATCTCCAATCGCGCTATTGAGCTGCTGGGCGGAGAGATGGGTTCGAAGAAACCGATTCATCCCAACGACGACGTCAACAAGTCGCAGTCCTCCAATGACACGTTCCCAGCAGCGATGCACATTGCAGCGTACAAGGTCATCAGCGAGCACACCCTGCCGATGCTGCAGGAACTGCACCGTACCTTCGCTGCCAAATCCAAAGCGTTTATGAAAATTGTGAAAATCGGCCGCACCCATTTGATGGACGCCACTCCGCTCACACTCGGGCAGGAATTCTCCGGCTATGCCTCGCAAATCGACCATGGAATTCGCGCTACTAAGAACACACTGCCACATCTCTCGGAAATTGCGTTGGGGGGAACAGCGGTGGGCACTGGCATCAACACGCCCAAAGGCTTCGCTGAAAAAGTGGCGAAGAAAATAGCCGAGTTGAGCGGATTGCCGTTCGTCACTGGCGAAAACAAATTTGAAGGACTGGCCAGCCATGACGCGATCGTCGAGGCTTCCGGTGCGCTCAAAACCGTCGCCGCCAGTTTGATGAAAATCGCCAACGACATCCGGCTGCTGGCCTCCGGTCCGCGCTGCGGCATCAGCGAGATTCTGATTCCGGAAAACGAACCGGGTTCCTCCATCATGCCCGGCAAAGTCAATCCCACTCAGTGCGAAGCGATGACGATGGTCTGCGCTCAGGTGTTTGGCAACGACGTGACGATCAACATCGGCGGCATGAATGGACATTTCGAGCTTAATGTTTTTAAGCCGGTGATGATCTACAATTTTCTGATGTCCGCCCGGCTCTTGGGCGACGCCTGCGATTCGTTCAACAAAAATTGTGCAGTGGGCATCGAGCCGAATCATCCGCGCATCAAACAAAACTTGGAGAATTCCTTGATGCTAGTCACGTCGCTGAATCCGGTGATCGGCTACGACAAAGCCGCCGAGGTAGCCAAGAAAGCTCACAAGGAAGGAACGACTTTGAAGGAAGCCGCCCTTAGTCTCGGCTATCTTACTGCTGAGGATTTTGATAAATATGTGGTACCGGAGAAAATGGTGGGAGAGCTACCGAAGTAACCGAAAAAATGAGATGGGGCTGTCCAAAAAGGAAGGAAATTGTCATTGCGAGGAGCGTTAGCGACGAAGCAATCTCATAATTTGAGCACCTGTCTGCACAGGCAGGCAAAATCATGAGATTGCTTCTCCCGAAGCGTCGGGATCGCAATGACAGGTACCTTTTTGGACAGCCCCATCTTTCAATTCTCATCCCAAATATCTCACCGCCAGACAGGTAATGTCATCGGCTTGCGGCGCGCCGTTGGCAAACAACTGCACCTCATCGATCACTTTTTGAATGGCGGCATTCAAAGAGACGCGCCCACTTTTTTTCAAACAATCCAACATACGCACTTCCTGAAACTCCTCCTCGTTGATGTCTTTCGCTTCAGTGACCCCGTCGGTGTACAAAAACAGAGAGTCCCCCGGTTGCAAGGTCATCATCTTCGATTGGTACTCCGAATTGCGGATTGCGCCCAACACCAAACCGTGCCGGCTCTCAACCAATTCAGCAGACCCATTGTTTGAGACGAGGCAAGGCGGGTTGTGACCGCCGCTGCAAAATTCAACCGTACCGTTGCGTGAATCCAGAACCCCATAAAGAGCCGTGACAAACATGTGCGACGGACTTTCCTCAACCAGGATATTGTTAACTGTCTCCAAACAGGTGTCGGGCCGAATGCCCCTCAACGCGTGAGCTTTGATCAGAGTTTTGCTCACCGACATGAGCAGCGCCGCTGGAACGCCTTTACCGGAAACGTCGCCAATAACGAAACCCACCCGGTGTTTATCAATCAGAAAAAAATCGTAAAAATCACCGCCCACTTCTTTTGCCGGTATCATGGCTGCAAAGATTTCAAATTCTTTGCGATCCGGAAAGGGTGGAAACTTACCAGGCACAATCGATTTTTGAATCGCGCTTGCCACCTCCAGCTCTTTGTGGAGCGAAAGCAATTGCTCGCGATCTTTGGCGGCCTGAATGGTCTTCTTGAACAGTAACGCGTTTTCGATGGCGGTTGCGGTCTGCACTGCCAACGTATTGAGTAACTTGAGATCCGCAGCACTGTAAACTGTCGCTGCGGTGTTGGTCAGAAGAATCACCCCGGTCACACGCTCTTTAACCTTGAGTGGAGCGCAAATTAACGAACTGATGCGGCGGTCATTTGCGGCGTGACGCGGATCGGACTGCACCTCATTGACAATCTCGGCATTCCCGCTCGCGGCAATTGCTCCGATGATCCCCTCTCCCACTTTGATTCCGCCGGGAGCTGGCTCTGATATACCAAAACCAGCGGTGCTCTCAAGGGTTTGCCCCGCCTCATTGATGAGCATAACCGCCCCGCCGGTCGCTGCGATCATTTGACTGGCCTGTTCGAGGGCCATTCTTGCAACAGCTTCGAGATCGAGCAGCGCGGCCAGCTTTTCTGAAAAATTATAAATGAGGTTGACCTCACGATAGAGATGCAACACCTCGCTGCCGAGGGTTTTTTTCTCCGCCTCTTTGGCGGCGAGGTGGCTGAGCAAATCAGCGACGGCTTCAGCCGGTTTGCCACCGGAAACCCAGCCGAGGGTTTCTCCTTCGAGTTGGATGGGATATTTTGCTGCCGATTCTTGCCTGATCTGGCCCAGCAACAATCGCCCCTCCGCATCCTCGATGCTGATCGGGGCGTCGATGGTATTCAGAAGGTTCGAGACCATCGCCTCAGCGTCTTTTCGTTTACCAAGCAGATTTTGAAGTCGTATGAGCGCCATTTTCACAGCCCCAAAACTTCTTTGGCCTTTGCCAGCAGCGCATCCGGGTCAAATGGTTTGGTCAGGTACAAATCCGCGCCAACCTCCTGTCCTTTTTGCTTATCATATTCCTGGCCTTTGGCCGTCAACAGGATGATGTAAACCTTATTCAACCCCAGCGTATGCTTCACAGCGTGGCAAACATCAAAGCCATTTTTCTTCGGCATCATCACGTCGAGAAAAACCAGGTTCGGGGTTTCGGCTTGAATCATTTGAAGAGCTTCCTCACCGTTAGTGGCGGTGAGCAATTCCACTCCCTCGTCTTCCAGTTCCTCCAAAGCCTGCGAGATCAGCATGCGCAAATGGGCTTCGTCATCAACAATCAAAATCTTTGAATTCATCAAACCTCCTCAATTAGAAATTAAAATCAAAATTTACTAAAAATCGGAAAACATAACTTGGGGCTGTCCAAAAGGGTACCTGTCATTGCGAGCGTAGCGAAGCAATCTGCCGCGACATCAATGGGATTGCTTCGGCGCGGTGCGCCTCGCAATGACAATTTTTTCCCTTTTTGGACAGCCCCAAGTTATGTTCTACTGATACACCAAAAACAGCACATTCTCCAACCCCTTCTCAAAACGCAGCGACTTGACAATTTCCTGCTGTTCCGACAGTAGTGAATTCAAAATTATGATATCAGGTTTCTCTGTCACCGCCTTCTCGATTAACTCCGGGCCGTTGGCCTCAACCACGTGGTAGCCACGGGCTTGCAGCACCTCGACCAATGTTTTCACCGTTGAGGCGTCTTCATCGACAACCATGACCTTCCTCTTCGATTTCCCCTGCGCCAGCAGCGAATCGACCTCATTAAACAGAATTTCGGTGTTGATCGGTTTGGTCAGATAGCGATCGACGCCCAGGCGGAAGCCGCGTTCTTTGTCCTGAACGATGGAGAGAATAATGATCGGAATTTCCATAGTTTCCGGATCGTTCTTCAACACGGCCGCCAGATCGAAGCCGTTCATCTCCGGCATCATCACATCGAGAATCACCAAATCGGGTTTTGCCTCTCGAATCTTTGCCAGCGCATCGCGCCCGTTTTCGGCGAGACGGACGCGGTATCCGGCCTCGCTGAATTCCTGATTAAGCAGCTCGCGGATGTTCGCTTCGTCATCCACTACCAGGATGGTTTGTTGGCCGTTGCCGGAATTGGCAGCGCTGGTGACGACGCGCGCCTTCAGTTGTTTGACGAGCGCATCGAGATCGAGGGGCCGAGTCTCAGTCTGGATTGGCAAGGTGAAGGAAAAAGTACTGCCTTTGCCCGGCTTGCTTTCCACCCAGATGCGGCCGCCGTGATGCTCCACGATCTCCTTACAGATCGGCAGCCCCAGGCCGGTGCCTTTGGGCTTGTCGGTCAGGGTGTCGCCCACCTGCTTGAACTTTTCGAACACCTTCGGCTGATCTTTTTTCGCAATGCCGAGGCCGGTATCGATCACACTGACGACAATTTCACCATTCATTCGTTTGGCTCGACAGGTCACCGAGCCCTTATCGGTGAACTTGACGGAATTAGAGAGCAGATTGATCACCACCTGGATCAGCTTGTCGCGGTCGCCGACTAACTCTGGCAGATCGCCCTCAATTTTCTTGACGAACTTCAGTCCCTTGCTTTCAAACAGCGACGAGGTGGCCGCGCTGGCCCGTTCGATAATATCCGGCACCTCGACTGGCTCCTGGCGCCATTCGTATTTGCCGGCTTCGATCTTGGCGAGATCGAGCAGATCGTTGATCAACTTTGTCAGCCGTTCACCTTCGGACACGACAACGTCGAGATTCTCCGACACCTGCTTAATTGCTCGCTTAATTTTTGGGTCGTCGGTTTGAGTCACCGGAAAGATGCGTTCTTCAAGCCGCTTTTTGACGATCTGCGAGAAGCCGATGACGGAAGTGAGCGGCGTGCGCAGCTCGTGGCTCACGGTGGAGAGGAACGTGCTCTTGGCTTCGTTGGCTTCTTCGGCAGCAGCCCGCGCCTGCTTGATTTCTTCGAACAAGCGGGCGTTGTGCAGTGCGACGCCAACGTTGGCGGCGATAGTCGCCAACAACCGTAGGTCGGCTTCGGTGAAGCGGTTCTCCTGTTCCGTGCTCTGCACGCTGATGGCGCCGATGTACTCGTTACCCACCGGAATCGGCACACCTAAGTACGACGCCGCTGGGGCGCCGATATTCTCAACGCCTAATTGCGTGGTGCGTTTTTCCACATCTTCATTAATGAGCAGAGATTCTCCAGTCTGAATGATTTTGGATGTCAGACCCTCGCCCAAAAGCATCGGAGTAAAGTCTTCGCCATAGCCATAGGGGAATTTGATCTGATTGGTTTCTTTGTCCAAAAGCGCCACATAGACGATCTCTGCTTTGAAAAGCTCTCGCATTTTTTCGCCCACCAACTTAATCAGAGCATCCACCTCCAATTTGGAAGCCAGCGCCTGGCTGATGCTGTTAACCGTGGCCAATTCGGCGGCGCGCTGACGAATTTCTCGTTCGCGTTCGGTGAGCCGGCGATAGGCATTGGCGTTGTCCAGTGCGATGCTGGTGTAGGTCGCCAGATTTCGCAGCAAGTTGAGATGATACTCGGTGTAGGCGTTCTTTTGAAAACTCTGAATCGTAATGACGCCCATCACGCGCTCTTGTGAAATCAGAGGCAGGTAAATCAGCGACTGCGCCGCCTCCGAATAGGTGCCATCTTCCAGCAAGCGCCTGGGGTCTGTGTATTCGCTGATATATCGACTATAGTCGCGATTCACATCGTTAACAAAAACCGTCTGACGATTCTCAATACACCAAACCGGGAACTGATTTTTATCCCGCGTGTCCCGTGTGTACGGGGCGTAGCGCTTGCCCTTTTCAATGGCAAATTTGTATTCAATATGTTGCTTATCGGAGTTGTAAATGCCAACGCCGAAGATGGTGGCATCGGTCAGCTGATTGACGTGTTCGTAGAGCTTGTAAAAGATGGTCTCAAAATCGAGCGAGGCGGTGATTTCCTTACCCATCTCACTAAGCAGCTCGACGTTCTTCTTGCCCGTTTCCGTTTCTTTCAACAAGCGGTTGGTTTCGTCGAACAGGCGGGCGTTTTCCAGCGCCACGCTCATGCTGTTGGCAAGGGTGGTCAGCAGCCGCACGTCGGAATCCGGGAAGGCATTTTCTTGATCGAGGTTTTGCAAACTGACAATCCCGGTGACTTCGCCGCCCGCGATCATGGGCACGAAAACGCACGATTTTGAGGCTTCGCCGATCACGACCTGGTTGTCGTATTCACGGCCCGCTTGCCCCATATTCTGATTAATGACCAGCGGTTGGCGCGTCGAGATAACATGCTTTCTGAACCCGCTGGGCGGGCGCGGGCCAACCAGAGTCCTGTCGCCCTTCTCGAACGAGTAACGATCCTCGATCAGATTCACCTCGCGATCATAGGTCACAATGTCAATAACTTGCGCGTTGAAAATTTCTCGGATTTTGTCGCCCACCAAATCGTAGATGCCCTGCATGTCCATCTGCGCGACCAGTCCTTCCTGCACGCTATTGATGACCGCCAGCTCGGCGTTGCGCTGCTCGGTTTCTTTCAGCAGGCGATTGGTCTCGTCGAACAGGCGGGCATTTTCCAGCGCCACACTCATGCTGTTGGCCAGCGTCGTTAGCAGGCGCACATCAGAGTCGCTGAAGGCATGCTCGCGGTCGATGTTTTGGAGGCTAACGTAACCTTTGACGGTATCGCCCACAATCAGGGGAACAAACAGGAGGGACTTGGGCAATTCCGTGCCCGGAATAACGCGTGGTCCGCCAAACTCGACCATGGCCTGTTCGTAGTTTTCGTTAATCAGTACCAATTGGCGCATGCGAATGAGATGTCGGCGAATGCCGGCGATTGGACGTGGCTCGAGATGGAACCGCGCGCCTTTTTCGAAGAGATAATGAAAACACTCAAGATCGGCCTCATGATCGAAGGTGGCAATGAGAACGGCCTGCGCATCAAAGATGTCTCTTACTTTGTCGCCCACCAAATCGTAGATGCCCTGCATGTCCATCTGCGCCACCAGACCCTCTTGCACGCTGTTGATCACCGCCAGCTCGGCGTTGCGCTGTTCGGTTTCCTTCAGCAGACGATTGGTCTCGTCGAACAGGCGGGCATTTTCCAGCGCCACACTCATGCTGTTGGCAAGGGTGGTCAGCAGCCGTACGTCGGAATCCGGGAAGGCATTGTCTTGATCGAGGTTTTGCAAACTGACAATCCCGGTGACTTCGCCGCCCGCAATCATGGGCACGAAAACGCACGATTTTGAGGCTTCGCCGATCACGACCTGGTTGTCGTATTCACGGCCCGCTTGCTCCATATTCTGATTAATGACCAGCGGTTGGCGCGTCGAGATAACATGCTTTCTGAATCCGCTGGGCGGGCGCGGACCCAGCCGGGTCGTGTCGCCCTTCTCGAATGCGTACCGATCCTCGATCAGATTCGCTTCGCGGTCGTAGGTCACAATATCGAACACTTGTGCGTTAAAAATCGTGCGGATTTTTTCGCCGACCAAATCGTAGATACCCTGCATGTCCATCTGCGCCACCAGGCCCTCTTGCACGCTGTTGATCACGGCCAACTCGGCGTTGCGCTGCTCGCTTTCCTTCAGCAAGCGTTTGGTTTCATCGAACAAGCGCGCGTTTTCCAACGCCACCCCCATGTTGGAGGCCAATGTCTCCAGCAGGCGCACATCCGATTCGCTGAAATGGTGTTCTCTTTCGATGTCCTGCACCGTGATCACACCAGTGGCTTCCTGGCCGAGGATGATGGGGACACCCATCCAAGATTTAGGAAATTCCCCGGCGATGACCTCCTCCCCAGTGCGCTCAATCATTTCTTCTGAAGTTCCGAAAACCAGCGGCTTGCGGGTTTGAATAATTTCCAACCGATCCGGATCGCAAGCCTGTGCTTTATCAAAATAGAATCGCTCGCCACGCTCGATGGCATAACGATGGTGAATCTGCGTCGTTTTTGGATCATAAAGAGAGACGCTCACGACTTGCGCCTTGAACACTTCGCAGATTTTATCGCCGACAAGATCGATGATCGCCTGAAAATCGAGCTGCTGCGCCAGGCCCTCGCCAACACTGTTGATGATCGCCAACTCCGCGGCGCGGGCCTCGGTTTCTTTCAGCAGGCGATTGGTTTCATCGAACAGGTGGGCATTTTCCAGCGCCACGCTCATGCTGTTGGCGAGGGTTTGTAGCAGGTGCAGATCTGAGTCCGTAAAAGCGTTCTCGCGATCAACGTTCTGCAGCGAAATGACACCCTTAGCTTCCTCGCCAACCACCAGCGGCACAAATAAAACTGACTTGGGAGGTTCACCGGAAATCACGGTGGGGTTGCCGTACTTGGCATTCTCTTCCTCAATATTTTTATTTATCATCACAGGTTGGCGAGTCTGCATGACATGCCGGCGATACCCGATCAACTGCATGGGCTCATCGGCAAAGCGCACTCCCCGTTCAATCGTGTAGGGAAAGCGTAAAAGATTGGCGTCACTGTCGTAGATGGCGATGTCAACCACCTGCGCGTCAAAAATCTCGCGAATCTTGTCGCCGATTAAATCATAAATGGCTTGCATCTCCAATTTGGACGCCAGCCCCTGCTGCACGCTGTTGATGATGGCCAGCTCATTCACCTTTTGCTGAAGCTCCGCCGTGCGTTCCTGCACGGTCTTTTCGAGATTTTCAAGAATGGCGTTGAGTTGGCGGTAGGCGTTGGAGTTATCCAGAGCAATGGTGGTGTAGGCCGCCAAATTTTGTAAGATGTTAAGGTGATAATCGGCATAGGCATTTTTCCGAAAGCTTTGAATCGTAATAATCCCCAACACCTTTTCCTTGGCGATCAGAGGCAAGTAGATGAGTGATTGCGGTTCTTCCGGGCGCGTGCCGTCCTCCAACAACCCTTGTTTTTCGGTGTGCTGGAATTCTTCGTATTTGGTGATGTAGCGACCGTATTCTTGGGTGACGTCATTGATAAAAATGGACTGGCGGTTTTCAATGCACCACACCGGAAATTGATTCTTGTCGCGTGTATCACGGGTGTAGGGTGCGTAGCGTTTGCCTTTTTCGATGGCTAGACGGTATTCGATCTGATGCTGTTCGGGATGATAGATTCCCACCCCAAAGATAGTGGCATCGATCATTTGGTTGACATTCTCATAGAGTTTGTAAAAAATCGTGTCCGAATCCAAAGAGGCGGTGATATCCTTTCCGATTTGACTCAGCAGCTCCGCCCGCTGCCGTTCTTTTTTGATCAAGCGCCGCCGCTGCAGGCGATCCGCCGTAAACACCAGCAGTCCCAACATCAACGCATAGCCGCCATAGGCCCACCAACTACGCCACCACGGCGGCAGAATTGTAAACTCATAAACCGCTTCCTGGCTTATGTGCTGATAAATGTTTTTCGCACGCACATGGAAACGGTAATCGCCTTCCGGGAGGTTGGTGTAGTCGCGTTTGGTCTCCTTGCTCCAGTTAGACCAATGGTCATCGAATCCCTCCAACATAAACTGGTATTGGGTTTCCCTTGGGTTATCGAAACTTGTCGCCGAGAACTCGAAACGGAGGGCATTGTTGCGGTATGGCAGGGACACCCCACTTAATCCCTCCTCAAGGGGGGAATTTTGTAAGTCCCCCTTTGAAGGGGGATTTAGGGGGATGTTACCGGCCCCGCCGTAAATCACAGAATCTTGCCCAACCATTACCCGGCGGATAAGTGCCGGGTAATCTGCGGTGTAATCCTTTTGGATGGTTGGATCGTAGCGCAGCAAACTTTCCGTACTGCCAAACCACACCACGCCGTTCTTTTCCGGGTAAATGTTAGAAATGGGAAGGTCAGCAAACCGCAAAAATGCGGTTTTCTCCGTTCGAAAAGAGCCATTGGGCTGTCGCTGCAGCAGCGCGGTTTCCCTGCCGAAATTGACCCAGATATTTCCCTGGTGATCTTCCGTCACACCGCTAAAACTGGATGAGCTGCCGAAGGATACCACGTTGAGGACCGAGTCGGGGGTAAATCTCTGTTGGGCTTCGTCAAAGCGAAACAAGCCGTCGGTCATGGCAAAGATGGCCTGGCCGGCTGCCATAAAGACCGCCACCCCGCCATCGTTGGGCAAACCGTCCCGGCTATCGAAGTGGTCAATTTGAGGATTTTCTAAAGTAGGTTTGTTGAAGCGAACACGATAAGTCCCATTAGCGCCGGTACCCAGCCACAATTCGCCCGGCTGAGGTTCGACAATAAACGCGATGTAGGAATTGATTCCGGGGATCGGAGCTTCAATCTTCCAGTCACCCGATCCGTTACGATCCCGGCGCAGCGCAGCCAGCCCACTGGAGAGTCCCACAAAAATCCGATTGCTATCCTGCTTTGAGCGGTGCAGCCATTGTGGGGAAAAAGAAAGCCCGACGGATTTGATGATCACCGAGGCTCGGCTTCCCTCAATCCGGTAAAGTCCGGTGCTTACCCCTGCCAGTAATTCAGCGCCAACGCTCAGAAGATGAAAGGTCTGGGGATTACCGGCTTCCAGTCCATTCACCGGTTTGAAGATCGCGCTTTCGGTATCTAAATAAAATATGCCGTTGGTTCCTCCTACATATAAAACTCCCTTGTGACGGCGCATGAAATAAACTCCTCCTTCTAAACCGGAAGCGGCATCAAAGAGCGAAAGCGGCGAGGGGGTTTCCATCAGGGTGATGCCCCCTTCCGGGGCGAGCCAGACCGTGCCTTGCCGGTCGGCATAAACTGCGAGAATCGAATTGCTGGGCGTACCCACATTGGTATTCAGATATTGCAGCGCTCGACCCCGGCGGTCCATCATAACAAAGCCACCGGTTATCGTGGCCAATCCATATCGGCCATCCGGAAGAACTGTTGCGTCATAAAGAGTACTTTTACGCAAGAAATCGTCGATCTCCGTTTTGAACGGTTGAAAGGATTCACCGTCAAATAGAAAGAACCCGCGGTTGAAGGTTCCCACCAGGTACTTCTCCACTCCGCCCTTCTCCCCATCGCTTGCGTACGGCAACATGACCTGCAGACGGTCATCGCGAAATTGTTCCCCTCCGGGCAGCAGGTGCAGCGAATCGTCAATCATCCTCATCAGGCCGACATCATTCTGCTGCACGTAGTAAGCGCCGTCGCGCCAGAAGGCATAGCCGAACCCCCCACGGGGTTTCCATACTTTTACCTGCCACTTTTGTTCGGAAGCAGTTGCACTCTTGCTGAAACGAAAAAGTCGTTCTCGAGCCTGGAAATAAATACCCTGGGGAGTGACGATCGTAGTCCAGACGTAATTGAAGCTACGCTCAGACTCTTTCACATATTGGAGCAAGGAGACATAGCGCAATTCGCCCACCGAATCCGGCGCCAGGTATCCGAACTCCCCGTGGGCACCGACGTAAATCCGTCCCTGTTCATCGATCGCCAACGAGCGGGCGAAAGTTTTATTGGCCACTGGCATCATGCGCCAGGAGGCGCCATCAAATTCCATCACCCCTGGCGTTGTGCCGATATACATCACCCCGCGGCTGTCCTGCACGAAAGCCCAGGATTGGGGATCGGCGCCGATTTCATTTGAGCGGTAGGTGGTAATGAGCGGCCAGCCAACTTCATTGCGAGGCTGGGCCAGCGCCGACAGGGTACTATAACAGAGTAACGAGAGAGTTAAGATTTTTTTCATGGTTATGCCTTCCACATATTCAAGTAGTAGCCGTCCTTGACCAAAGTATTAATATTACAAAGGGTAGATCGAGCAAAAACGCGCTTATTTTCACATACAATTCGAACGCTGGTTGGTTGCAAATTTCCAGCAAGACACCGACAGCTACATTTTACTGATTCGTGTTTTGTTTAGAATATAAAACAGGGGGGACAAATACAACTCGACAAATGAGTTAAAGTTGGACAGAATATAGATAAGTTTATCCCAAAAGTCAAGCGCAACGTCTTTCAACGAACACTGAGATGGTTTTTAACGAGTCGGCGCGCCCGACTTTTTTTAGCAGGATGCTGAAAAACTCGTTTTTTCCGCTATAAACTTGATGGTTCGACTTCGCTCGCCATGAAAAACAGGCTCAGTTCTTCACCCCGAGCGGAGTCGAGGGGTGCAGTTTTACAGTTTTTCAGCATCCTGCTAAAACAACTTGTCGATTTGCACGCAGCTCGTTCGTTATACCAGCAAATAAACTTCTACAACTTTTTATGGAGGATCCAAAATGAAGAAAGCACTCATTCTCATTGGCTTGTTTTTCAGCGTCGTACTGTTTGCAGGCGACAACCAACCCAAGAGCAAAGCCGCGGCGGCATTCGAGAAAATGAAAGGCCTCGTTGGCGAATGGCAGGCAAAAACCGCGGATGGTAAGATT
>Ga0247727_10011032_pt1 | contig 15869 bp, 14 predicted proteins | sample WisWelCaveWW1625_FD_202498 | JGI IMG/M metagenome (GOLD analysis project Ga0247727, IMG submission 202498) | Biofilm microbial communities from Wishing Well Cave, Virginia, United States - WW16-25 | ecosystem: Environmental > Aquatic > Deep subsurface > Groundwater > Cave microbial mat | place...
ATTCAGCATATGGGTTTGGGTGCGCGTCCTAAATGTGGGTAGAAGTGGAGCGAATTTCCCAGAATTCTGCCCAGCGACTGCTTTGTTGACAACAGCGGAGTGCGATAATCGAATTAGCCCCTCGGACAGTCCATTGCATACCGGACTGTTTGAAACGATGCCCGATAATCGTTTTGCAGCCTGCTTCTATCACTCCTGAACCTACGAACAGTCCCTGTTTACGAAAATCTTGATACTGCATTCGGTCACTGTTTGTCAGAAAATAACCGATTGTTTTGCGGACTTGTTCGATTGAATTATGGTCTTTGGAACGTAAACGGCGGAGGGAAGTGATGAGGCTTTTGATGTTTCCCTCATCAAGTTGTTCGTACCGATCTTGTACCCAAACCTTGGATTTTGAAGTCTTGATGCCGTACAGGAGGTTACCAAGGAGTGATAAGTATTCTCGAGCGTGATAAAGATCGACGATCTGGATGGCTCCAGGAAAGTGTAGATCAGCGATGTTCCAAATCCAATGGGCTCCGTCTCCAATTACAATTACTTTCAGAGATCGGTTTAAACCCCTGCGGATAGCTTCTGCGTAAATACGCCAACCGAATTCTTCGGCTGTTTCGATGCCACCGACATAGGTTGTGGAAGCCTCATCCCGAACGGGCCGCTCCCGGCTGTCGAGCATTGTCTGAGTGAAAACACATCCCAGCTTTGCTTCCCTCGTCTTTGCGGTGACTCCCTGCTCCTTCGAATGACGTCCCTCCGTTTCCCGAGCTACAACGGGAACGCCCGTCGCGTCAATGCAGATATATAACTTGGCGGGAGACTCAAAAGAGAGTACTTTGCCGCTTATCAGTGACAGCCGTTCTTTCTCGTTCATAGTTTCAACCTGTTGGCCTAACGATTCCGAAATGCGCTCCACTGCCTTGGTTGAAACCTCAATGCCAGCTAAAGTGTCCAGGTCTTTTCGCCCTTCCTCAAATGCCTCCTTGCCTCCTACTTGCGCCATCATGCGGCGAACTCCAGGGCTAAATGCTGTTTCCACTACGTCCAGTGCTTGATCCTTGGGAATAATTCCTTTTTCACATTGCCTACAGTGGTAATAGGCCCGTCTCAATTGCACAGGGGAAAGCACCGTAACCACCTCTTTTGTCCGATATTCTACAAACTCCGCTTCATGATTCATCCCACACTTGATCCGAACTCCACAATACCCAGCGTCAAGATCCAGCAATTCCTCAAGTACGCGGCCCCCCAAATAGTGCATCCGGTCCCGAATCCCCATTTCAGTGGCTTCCAGATCGATGCTTTGCTCTTTCGAACCCAAAACCCAATCTGTGATTCGTCCTACTTCTGTTCGAATCTCTTCTTGAATTGCTTCTGTAATTTTTTTTTGAGACTCTCCAATTCTTCCTTATCCTCTATCTCTCTTACCGGTCTTGCCTTGCATATCTCATCACTGACTTCCACCAGATCCTCGATCAATCGCGAAAACTTCTCGTAGTTTTCTGTCTCGATTGACACTTTCTCCAGCTCTGGACCCATGCGCAGATTTTGGGCCAGGCTCTTACCCCTTCTGGTCGAATTCCAAAGATATTGTGGTCCATGGCGACGATGCTTATCTGAGGCGCATGCGCAATTCTTTTTCCCACACTCCCGGTAATTTATCGATATCGACCCTCTTCGAAAATCTCCTAATCTAGTAAGTCGTCTCAGCAAATCTTTCTTTCTCTCTTCCAGTGCTCGCAGTTCCTTTTCCATTTTTATCTCCAGAGTTTCATTTAAGTTTATTTTGTCTGAATGCTTTTAAGCATTCAGATTACCACAAAAAAGACGTACTCCCTATGGGTTTCCAGCGCTCGCCGGCAATAGCGTTTTGCGCTATACTTAATAACCAGCGGAGTGAGTTGACAATGAGTAACGTTGAATCGATCGAGAAACAGATTCTGGCGCTATCTGCCGACGATCTTGCGCTCTTCAGGCAGTGGTTTGCCGAGTTTGATGCAGAGTTATGGGACCGTCAATTTGAACGTGATGTTCATTCAGGAAAGCTTGACTCTCTAGCCGAAAAAGCACTGAAGCATCATGCCGAGGGCAAGACGGCCAAGCTTTGAATCATCATACAACACCAGAGTTTTGGGCAGCCTACCACGAATCGAGTTCAATCCAAGAAACAGCGGACGCAGGCTTTGCCCTACTCAAATCAAATCCGTGGCATCCGTCGATCCATCTTAAGAAGGTTCGCAATTTTTGGTCCGCACGAGTCGGCCTTGGTTATCGAGCGCTTGCCGTCGACTCCCAAGACGGACTTGTATGGTTCTGGATCGGAACACATGCGGAATATGACAAGCTTATCGGATAAAGACTTGCCTTGCGAACAACTCGTTGCACCCGACCGCAACCGCATCTCTCTCAGTCACGCTGCTTGCTTTCTGGACCAACATGATCTTTACCCCAGACGGGTTTTCTGCTATCATGTTTCCTTCCGGGGTACGCCGCAAGCAGCGCGCCATCGTTCGTCGCGGTCGCGGCCAGTTACTGCTAACATGTTCTTTCCTCGAAAAGCTCGGCAAGCGGCACGCCCTCACCCGGCGCGAGGCGCTGCCGGTGAACTCGGGCGTTTGCCGGCGCCTAAAACGACATGACGTTTCCAGATTTCAGCTCTTTGGAGGATAACGGTGTTGCCGAACAAGATTGTATCAAATCCTGCAATGATTGATGCAACCTTACCGGTTATTTCAACGGAAGGCCGCAAAAACTACAGAAAGCGGAACCGGACGGCACTGATGCTCCGCACGCAGAACAACGGAATGCCGGAACTGTAGAGCCGGCTGACTTTGCAGCCGTTTTATAAACAACAGCAAACAACGAAATCACAATGAGTGCCGCGCACGCTGCGGCTGGAATGATCACCAACCAGTTCCAGGACCGCGACTTCGCGGAAAGAATTTTTCTTGACACCAGATCGGTGACGGGAATACTCCAGCGAGCCACCGAACCGTCGAATACGTCTGCGTTTGTTTCGACAATTTTCCCGGGAAGTTCGACCGAGATTCCCATGGTTACCGGAACGAGTCCCCCGGCATGCTGTCCGAGTAATCCTGTAACCTGGCCGCTGCGCTTCCAAACCTCGGTATAATTGTATGTTTTCAGGATCACGCCCTGACTCTCAAAGCGAACATCGCGATCTGCATCCCTCAACTCATTCACGTCTCGAAAAGGAAGATTCGCCTCCAGGAAGTAGTCCCCTTCTTTATAACCGTCAGTGATGACGCCCTTCCCAAAAAAATTATTTCGTTCTACCTGCTTCTTGATTTCCGAAGCCATCAAAGCCGTCCCGACAAATTTCCATCGCTGCGTTCCGCTTCCATTTTCTTTGATCACCGTCTGGACTTCTATTTCAACACACCCAGTGCAGATTAACAGACTGAGCAACAGAACCGGGGCCATGAATCTCATGCTTTCCATTGTATCAAAAGTCACTTTGAGCACTGCAACAGAGGCGCTTATTGAAAACCAACTGATTTGTTGCTACCTTAAGGAGTTTCCTGTCAGTTCGAGGAGTGGTGGAAATGAAAAGAACTCTTGTGTGCTTCCTTTTTTTGATATGTCTTCCTGCGTTTTCACAGCAACTAGACGAAACCCAAATGCGGGCAGATGAATTTCTGCAGATGTATGAGAGCCTTTATCAAAAATTATATACGGTAAATTCGGAAGCGTACTGGTCGGCCGGAACGGATGTAACGCCGACACATACCGGAGAGCGAATCGGCGCGGACAAAGCAATGGCTGCGTTTCAGGGTAGCACTCAGGTCCTGGTCAAAGCCCGCGAGCTTTTGAAATCAAAAGATCGCCTCAACCCTCTCACGGTTAGGCAGCTTGAAAAGATTTTGTACAACGGCGCGCATTCGCCCGGAACTATTTCCGCAATCGTCAATGAACGGGTTGCTGCTGAAGCGAATCAGAGCGCAACACTGGATGGTTTCGAATTCTGTCTCGAAAAACAAGACGACAAATGTGTCAAACCGACCACCCCCAACCGGATTGAAGACGTGTTGCGCGCTTCCACAGATCTGGCGGAACGCGAGACAATGTGGAAAGTTTCAAAGCAGTCCGGTGTTGCATTAAAGCCGGGCCTGATCAAGCTTCAGGGACTCCGCAACCGTATCGCAAGTGAATCGGGATTCAGCTCATACTTCGCTCTTGAAGTCTCCGATTACGGCATGACGCCGCAGCAAATGACGACTCTGACTCAGAAACTGGTAGCCGATTTGAAGCCCCTGTACCAGCAGCTTCATACGTGGACAAAACACAAACTTGCGGAACGCTACAAACAGCCTGTTCCAAAGTTGATTCCGGCACACTGGCTCGGCAATCGTTGGTCACAGGAGTGGCCCGGCCTCGTGGAAGGCGTTGATCTGGATCCCTTATTTAAGGACAAGTCCAAAGAATGGGTGATAGAACAGGCAGAGCGTTTTTATACATCGATGGGTATGCCTTCTCTACCAAAAACATTCTGGGAGAAGTCGGATCTGTACGAATTACCGCCCGGCGCCACACGCAAGAAAAACACGCACGCGAGCGCCTGGCATATCGATCTGGATCAGGATGTTCGATCGCTGATGAGCGCTAAGCCGGATTTCAACTGGTTTGGGACGACGCACCATGAATTAGGACACATTTATTATTATCTCGCCTATTCCAATCCGGAGGTTCCGTTTACGCTAAGAGAAGGAGCCAATCGCGCGTATCACGAGGCAATCGGATATTTGATTTCGGTTGCATCATCTCAAGAACCTTACCTGCGCGAGATCGGACTGGTACCGGCCAATCAGAAGATTGATCAAGACAAGTGGCTTTTAAACCAGGCGCTTGAGGAAGTGGTTTTCATTCCGTGGTCAGCCGGAGTCATGACCGGATGGGAGCATGATTTCTATGAGAAAAACCTTCCTCCCGAACAATACAATCAACGATGGTGGGAATATGTGATGAAATATCAGGGAGTCTCGCCTCCCGAACCACGTATTGAAGAGTTCTGCGATGCGGCAACCAAAACGCATATTAACGATGATCCGGCGCAATATTATGACTACGCGCTGTCCTATGTGATCAAGTATCAGATCCACGATTACATCGCCAGGAAAATTTTAAAGCAGGACCCCCACAACTGTAACTACTACGGTAATAAGGAAGTCGGAGATTTTTTATGGGGATTGCTAAAACTCGGCCAGACACGGGACTGGCGTGAAGTGCTCAAGGAAAAAACCGGAGAGGAGCTGAGCACAAGGGCAATGGTGGAATACTTCAAACCATTAATGACGTATCTGCAAAAAGAGAACAAAGGCCGCACAGTTTCCTGGGAATAGCTCAAATACTGAAGCGAATGAGTCATAACAATTACGAGTTACTGGCTGAAGTTTTTCGAGGGACAAACAGAAACGGACAACTTGAAGGCCCTCGAATCGAGAGTTCTCATTACGGAATTGTCGCGATTGTAGATGAAGACGCAAATCCTTTATTCTCGCGCGGCAATGTGCATCTGAAAACTTACATACGTTCAGCCGCCAAACCGTTCCAGATCCTTCCTCTGTTTGAAAGCGAAGCCGTTCCTCATTTCGGATTCACGCCGAAAGAATGCGCAGTCATTTGCGGATCGCATAACGGTGAACCGATCCATGTCGAGAACGTTCGCAGCATTCTCACAAAAATCGGCCTGGAGGAATCGCACCTGCAATGTGGTGTTCATCCCCCTTCCCTCGATAGCGCGGCAGCTCAAATGCACTACAATCATGAACGATTTACAGCGCTCCACAACAATTGTTCCGGCAAGCACGCGGGTATGCTCGCCTGCTGTGTCTACAACGGCTGGCCCATCGAAACATATCTCGAGCCGGACCATCCGCTTCAATCTCGAATCGCTCACTACGTCAGGGAGTTTTCGGGAGCTAACGAAGAAATATTTCGGGGAACTGACGGGTGCAGCGCTCCTGTCTTTTATCTGGAAATGATTCAGATGGCACGAATGTTCGCGCAACTCGGAGCGCAAAAACATCCGTTACTCAAAAAGAGTTTTGCCGTCATGCGGGCCGAACCCTACATGATAGGCGGTGGAAAACGATTTGACACGGACCTGATGCTCAACAGCGCGGTTGCCGGCAAGGTGGGTGGTGAAGGCATACACTGTGTCGCAGTGCCCGCAACTAATACGGGCAAAGCCATGGGTATCGCCGTCAAAATTGCCGACGGCAACTTTCGTGCTCTCTATCCTGTTGTTATTTCACTGCTGAAAAAGCTGGGCGCTTTGAATGAAAACCAGATACAATCGCTTTCATACTACGCGCATACGCCGTTGCGAAATCACCGGAAAAAGGAAATCGGCTTCATTCAAAGCTGCATCGGTTAGTGTTAGTACGGCCACGGGTGTTCCAGGAAACACCATCCACAAATTGAATCTACGAGCGTTTCTTATGCCTGCGGCCTATCCATCCGACATGGTGAAAGACCATGAACAGGACGGTCGCCAGTATCATCATCCCGGAAAGTATGATGAAGTAACCGTACCTGTGGCGCACTTCCGGCATATTCTCAAAATTCATGCCGTAGATTCCGGCAATCAGGCTCAGCGGAAGAATAATGGCCGAGATTACGGTTAAGACTCTGGCGATATCGCTGGTCCTGGTTGCGGCATTAGCCTGAATGCTGTTGAGTATTCCATCAAGAAGATCGCGTGAAGAATCGATGGCCGACCGCACAGCAATTACGTTTTGCAGCATTTCGCGAAAGGATTCCCGTCCCTGATCGCTGATAAACAGGCTCTTCTTCGTAACGAGCAGCATTAGAATAAGATGGAGGCTCGCCGTCATTTTCTTCAGGGTAAGGATATTTAACCCTGCAACAGAAATTCGTTCCACGAGCTCTTCATGACCCGTCAACACGCCTGCTTCAAGTGAATCCAGATAGTTATCGTTGGCAAGATTCAGGTGTCCGTAGTCATAAAGGCAACGCTGCAAAAAAAGAAACGTGATGAACCCGGGAGTCTTTCCGGCAAGTGCGAAACTCTCCTGGCAGCTCTGTTTCACGTGATCCACCGCTTCCAGCTTTCGCCGGTGATAGGTAATCACATAATCCTTTCCCAGGGCCATAATGATTCTTCCGAATTCAATCTCACTCAGACCGTGAGATGTGTCCAGGTGCTTATCCGGATTAAAGACCTCATACAAATAAAACGCAAGACAATCGGTTCGTTCAACAATGCGGGGTAAAACTTCCGGCTGGTCGAAATAGCCGGTCAAAACTAAATCAATGTTGAGCACCCGCAGAATTTCATTGAGAGCATCGATGTTGGGGGCCTGAATATCAATCCAGGAAAAGACATCTTCATCATTCAGCTCTCGGGTAAGTTCTTCGACTGAAAAAAGCCGGGCCGTACGATTTTTTGTATTAAAACTCACACAATGAAAATTGGGTTCGGTGTCGGTCGTCATCTCATTAAAGTGACGGAGTACGGCATTCCAACAGCTCAGCCAGGTTGGCCGCGGCGAATTGCAGTCCCGTATAAAACGGTCCGAATTCTGCATAAACGGCGCTTGCCTCGTCAAATCTCATTTCATAGATGAGCTTCTTGAATACCAGGGCATCATCGGCAAACAGATCGACACCCCATTCCCAGTCATCAAAACCAATGGACCCTGAAATGATCTGAGTTACACGTCCCGTATAATGGCGTCCGATAATTCCGTGTTCCAACATCATTTCGGCGCGGCGATCAAAAGGCTCGAGATACCAGTTCTTCGTTTCTCCGCGCCGCTTGTTCATAGGATAGAAACAAACGTAACGGCGGCGAGGAATTTCCGGAAAGAGTCGCGCCTTGACGCGGTCCCTTTGTTGTTTGATTTCCTCATCAAATGCACGGTTAAATTCATCACTGCCGGGTTTCAGTGACCTGGCATTCAGTTGCTGATGAATCTTTGCGGTCATCTCATACATTCCGAGCTCTACAATTGAAACGTAAGACGTGGTCATTTCCAGATAGTTGCTGAGACGGCATTGCTGAAAGCGCAATTGATCCCGGCTTAATTCTTCGAAACTGCGCCGGAAATAAATCATCATCAAATCGCCCTTGTGTCCCAGAAGATGAACGAAGGCGACCGAACCATCTTCACCCCGGATACCGGAAACGGCATCAACTATCTCCATCGCCATTTCTTTGCGCGCCTGAGTCGTCAGCGAGCGGATGCCTTCCCAACGAACCCGAAACATATGATGCAGCGCACTCCAGCCTTCGAGTGTTTCCGGCACTTGAGGATTATGCATAACGGTGGATTATAGCGTATTTGAGTGCAATTTGGCACAGCCGCAAAATGGCAAAACGTCAAGGTATTCCTGTATAATCTGTTCCTTCGGACAATTGTCTAATACTGTAGTAGAAACGGATATGAAGCGATTTCTGTTCTGGCTGATTCTCGGGCTTGCAGGTCAGGCAGCCGCACTGCAAATGGTGGATGCGGGTAAATGGCTTCACTTTCAGCATTTCAGGGTGCTGGAATCCTCTTTCGCTGTTCTGGTGGTTGCAGGCGCGCAGGCCGTCCTTGTGACAGCCGGCTTGCTGCGGTTTCGAACGCCGTTTGGGTGGCTGCGTCAGAATCTTCATGCATGGCAAATCCTGGCAGTTACCGGTTTCGCCTTCCTTTCCAGCGCGGCGCCCTCAGAGAACGTTTCCTCTTATCTCCAGGAGCTTGTGCTCGCCACGACAGTCTATCTTGTTAACGCGGGAAACGTGATTTTGATCATAGCTTCTGCTCCGCAAAGTGTTGTTGACCGAATAGTCCGCATCCTTCGAAATTTGCCGCGGCCGCAAATCGCAGGAGCAGTCTGGATAACGATTCTTGCCGGATTCCTGAGCTTTTTTGTTTATCAACGCCATCCGCATATCACGGATGAGGTGGTCTATTTGTACCAGGCCAGATTCCTGGCATCCGGACACATCACGCTTCCCGCGCCGCCCGTTCCTGAGGCGTTTGAAGTAGACTTGATGGAATCCAAAAGCGGTGTCTGGTACCCGGCCCCACCATTTGGATGGCCGGCTTTGCTTGCCGCCGGAGTTTTCATCGGCTTACCCTGGATCGTAAACCCGCTCCTGGCCGGAATCAACGTACTCCTTTCCTACCATTTGGTCCGCAGACTTTATGATGAACACATCGCCCGATTGTGCGTTGCTTTATTGTGCGTCTCCCCCTGGTTCGCATTTATGGGAATGAATTTCATGACGCACCAGGCAACGATGTTCCTGGCGCTTTCGGCAGCTTTATCACTTACCCTGGCAATAGAAAGAAAGAGCTACTGGGCGGTCATTGCCGGAATTTCCACAGGCTATCTCAGTCTCATCCGGCCGGTTGACGGATTGCTGATCGGTTCGCTGCTGGGACTTCGCGCGCTCGGAGTTGGAATCCGGCGTCTCAGTCTTTTTCGAATCATCCTCTTTGGTGTAACAACCATTGTCGTTGGATCGACTGTTTTCTGGTACAACAAAACCCTGACAGGGAATCCTATGCTGTATCCGATTAACGAGTACAACGACACTCGTTACGGTCACAACGCAAACGCTTATGGATTCGGACCGGATCGCGGAATGGGATGGGGCATTGATCCCAACAGGGGACACAGCCCCGTTGACGGATTGATCAATGCGGCTCTCAATACTTCATCGATTCAGACAGACCTGTTCGGCTGGAGCTGCGGATCGATTCTTCCTTTAGCTCTGTTTTTTTTCACAGGACTGCCCCGAAAAAACGACTGGTATATGATCGCGGTTTTAGTTGCCGTATTCGGTTACTACTTCTTTTACTATTTTAGCGGGGGTCCGGATTTCGGAGCGCGGTACTGGTTCCTGATGATCCTCCCGCTCATTGTACTAAGCATCCGTGGGCTCGAGCGGCTTCAGATAAAAGCTGAACCGGAAGGACTTCAAATAATGACTGCCGCAATATTTCTTTCTGTAACTTCCCTGCTGATCTACATTCCCTGGAGAGCGGTCGATAAATATCATCATTATCTGGATATGCAACCCGGCATCCGTGAAATGGCAAAAGAAAAGGACTTTGGCCGTTCGCTTGTGCTGATCAGGGGCGAAGTCTTTCCCGACTACGCATCGGCCGCCATCTACAATCCACTTGATTTGAATTCTGACAGTACGATCTACGCATGGGACAAAGATACGATGACCCGGCAAAAGGTCTTGCGCTATTACACGGACCGGCCGGTCTGGTTTATTGATGGACCATCGCTCACAAAAAACGGCTATCAAATAGTAATTGGCCCTGTTCAGGGAAAAGATTTGCTTAGCCGGATAGAGGCCGGCGCTGGAGTTTCTACATTTCGTGCGGAGCAGGCAAGATGCCTGCGGCCCATAATGCAGGCTGGAAGCCTGCGTTCCATAGGGAGCGCCACCGTATCAGGATTTCGGATTGAGCGCGCGTTGTTTGTGTTTGGCTACAGCGGCGGGCGTGTAGATGGCAGTCACAGCCAGATCATCACGCGCGGGCTTCAAGATAAATGTGCTTTGCTGGTACTTGGCCATTGAATCCTTGTAACGAAAAGTGTATGTAACAAGATTTCCGTCAGGATCGAGCCAATCCCCTGTCCATTCATAAATCACCCAGACAGGTCGACGCGGCGGGTCATTGAAGAAAGTCCAACCCAGAACCTGCGAAGAAGAATTTCCGGGAAACAGAAAAATGTAAGACAGTGGTTTCCATCCGGCACGTTTGAGTCGATCCCTGACTTCTGCAATCTGTTCACTTGCCGGATATTTGACTTTCAGACGGTATTCCAGAACATGCATACCGTTAAGCCGGAACGTCTGCACCTTATCGGCGCCGGGCAAAGTAATCAACGAACCCTCGGGCGCTTTTATACAGGAAAATAAAATGAGGAATGCCGGCAGTAGAAGAAACCCTGATCCCGCTTTTACTGTTTTTATGATCCGGAACATACAAGTTACGAAAGATTCTACCACCGTACTATACTTAGTTTATGAATGAATATGACTTTCGCAATTTAACGACGGCAAATCTTGAATTGGCTGCTGAGGAGTATCACGAACGGGGATTCATTCTGCTCAATGGCATTGAAGAGATTACAAGTTTGTTTCCGGAGGCAATTGCAGGGGCGACCGGGCTGCAGACAGATGAATTGGAACGACTGATGGATCCGCAAAGTTCAGGCACGTTCGAGCCTTCCTTAAGACAGAGTTTATCTAAGGTCAGGACAACGACTGAAATGGCTGAACGAATTCTGAGTCTATTAAAGCCCTTGCTGTTACGATTTCTGGGCCCCATCGTCCATGTGAGCAGTGATTTTCATGCGCAATTCAAAGGAGGAGATGTAGAGGGGATCGGTTATCCCGGATTTCATGCAAGGACAGATTACATAGAAATTCACGGACCGCATTTGTTACATCAGGATTTTGCCGGGGCCAGTTTTCCAATCAGTCCGAGCATGGTGACTTTGTGGGTTGCCTTAAATACAACAGCATCGTGGAAACTACGCCTTTATCCAAAAAGTCACTGGCAGGGATTGCTTTGCAACACGTTCCTTGACCTGGCAAATGAGAGGCTTAAGACTCTGGGAGAGCCGGTGGATATCCCTGCCTGCAAAGGAAAGGCGGTGCTCTTCAACGGTCTGGTACTTCACGGAACGGGCGTGAGAGGGCCGGAGCGCCGTGCGAGTTGTGACATACGATTTTTTCCTCTCTGCGGATTTCTGCCGTCGACTGCGCATGTGCTTCACGAGTCTCCGTCTGCATTCCTGCATAACCGGTTGGATATCGAATCGAACGCAACACTCCAGTCACCGCTTTACGAGAGTCTCGTGTTTCTCGGTGAAAGCAGTTACGTTCGGGAGAAATTGCCACAGAGCGGCGAAACCGTTCCACACTCGCCGCTCAACTGGGTAGGATACTTGATTCATTTATTGCACGGCAAACCGGAGCAAGGACTGGCGGACTTACGACGTCTGGTGAATGCGGAATTTGGAGCGGACGGTCCGGAGGTTTTCGTGAAAAAATTTACGGGACATCCGGTCCATCCCGGCACGATAAGAATCGTGCGCGAAAACATATCACGATTGAATCCCGAAGCTCCGGAATTGCGCCAACTGGATTCCCTGATCAACAGCCTCTCCTGAACCGAACCAACGGCCCCCCCCAAAAACAGGGGGGCAGGCCGGCCGACCCACGGGCATTAAAGAGGTTTCCGGATGCTAACTTTTAATTCTTGATTGTTGCAGTTGCATTAAGCTTTCGCCGAAGGTCTCGCGCAAACATAGTTCGCGTAAACCTTCCGAGACCCGCCGGATGCTCTCCGAATGTGTGGATGCGACTCTCGATCAAGGCTCGCATCTGGGTATCCATAGAAGCTGTAAACTCAGCGGGTTGCATAAAGTAATAAGAATCCAGCGGTTTCCGATATCCCTCTTTGCTCCACAATTCGATGTCATAGAGGGATTTCCATGAAGGGACCGCATTCAGGCTTTCCGAAAATGGCGCAATCAACACCACACAACGCAGATAGTCAATGACGGATTGCAGGATCTGCTCATTCTTGCCGGAGGTCCCGTTAAGAAGCGAAGCAATGGCCGCATGAAGAAGTTCGAGTGCATCCTCCGAAACAAAGAACCGGCCGATCATCGAATATTTGCTCAAAAGATTTCCTCCCTGTGAGCCGTCCGCAAGAGCCTTAAAATTCTGTTTGGCCCATTCCGTGCATGCCTCCTTCGTTGGAAAAAGCTCCTCCTGATTTTCACGCACAAAATCCTCTATGGTTTTGCGGAATCGAGCGGGAGCTTGATCCAGGAGTTTCTGCATCTGCAAAATCACATCGAAGGCATTGATGCCCTCCTGCCTGGCAAAATGAAAAGCCTCTTCAAAATTGCCTTCATAATAAAAAATAGTAAGCAGCAAATGAAAGACACGGGATTCAAGATACTCAGCGAAGGAAAAGGTTGGAGTTTCCACCACCATTTCTTCCGTCTCCACAACCGGCTCGCCGGTATAGTCTCCAAGATTTCTGGCAACAACACGGAAACGGGTCTTAAACTGAAATCGTTCTCTGCTTTCCGGATTGCTGATGGGCGCTCCGTGAAGAAGCATGAGTTGATGAGCCGATACTCTCTGAACTCCAGTATCCAGCAAGTCCCGAATCGCTTTGAGAAATGATTCTTTTGTTTCGCCGGGCAGGCACAGGATCAACTCGCCATAGGACTGCATTCCCTGCGCATGTACCTCATGCTGGATTTCACGATAAGTTTCGAGCTTGATGTTGGATCGTTCGATGTTCTCCAACACAACAGGGTTCAAAGACTGCACGGCTGCCGTCATGGGAAGTGAACCGCGAATCTTCCTCATAATTCGAATGATCCGTTCGCCTCGATTCTTGCCCGTTGTGGTCCGGATGTAATGCGGCCAATCGAACCGTCCTTGCAGGTAGGCAATGTAATCGGCAACCTCTTCATCCTGAGAAAACATGCCGAAATTGTCATCTGCAAAACACAGAGGGATTTCAGTTCGGACCCTTTCCGCAATATACAAAAGATCCGTTTGAACATTTTCCAGCGAGTGTCTGTGAATCCTGCTGTTGGACTTCACACTCGAATTACAGAAAGTACAACTGAAAGGACATCCACGCGAAATCTGCATCATGGGAAAATATCCCGTTGCAAAAAAAGGATCCATCCAGTGACCCAGATAAGGCGAAGGAATCTCATCCAGATCTTCAATCCGGTCAATTTCCGCGCCCTCAACGTATTCTCCCGTTTCCGGATCAATCCAGTTGTTTCCCGCCAACGGTTCCCGAAGAATCTCCGCTCGCGAAAGTCCAACCTCGGAAAAGCGTTTGATAACGTTCAAAAAGGCCCGCTCTCCTTCGTACGTCGGCCCCCGAACTGCAATGTCGATTTGTGGCATTTCCCGCAGAAATGATTCTTTGACGCTCCGGTTAAGGGGAAAATTCGGGCCGCCCAGCAAAGTCAGGATTTCAGGATTCTTCGCCTTTGCGTATCGCGCAAACTGAAGTGAAAGCTCGTGATTCCAGGAATAGGAGCTTAGCCCCAGAACGTCACCGGAACCGTTATCCAGGGCGGCCTTTAAATCCTGAGGTTCTCGAATAATCCGGATGTCCAGAGATTCCTTTAACCCGGCATAAGCTTGAACATAGGCAGCAAGATTCGTAATGCCCAGAGGATAAATATCCGAATTGACGGTTACCTGATTGTGACCGAGATCAGCGAGCAGAATCTTCATTTTCCCTACCGATGTAAATATTCAACCGGCCGTAGAGGCGCGAGTGAATTTATACCCCATGGATCGTTTTTCAAAAACCTTGCCTTAAGCAAGTTTAAGACAAAAACCATGCATACAGGAATGATACCGATTTTTGAACGGCCCTGTTTGCGTCCGGGAGACACGATCTCTACCTCACAAAATCGAAGGCCCAGCCTTCTTGCCTTCAAAAGAATCTCCGGATCAATAAACCAGTCATAACTGCGCGGTTGAATTGCCCTGTAAGCTGAAGCCGTCATCAACTTGGGATTGGAATTCACGTCCTTCGTAGGGAGCCGGAAGAGCAACCAGACGAATCTGTTATAAATCAGAGTAATGATTCTTCGAATCCATCCATCGTTCCGAACGATCCTGCATCCTTTGCCGATCTGGGCACCTTCGATTTTCATCTTCTCCACAATCGCCACGGCGGCTTCATTTGGGATCTGTCCGTCTCCAGGCTGGTACCCGATAATCTCCCCGGAGCATTCCATCAATCCCTGAATCACCCCAAAGCCAAAACCCTTGTTTTGAGGAACCTCCAGAATCCGAAGATGCCTCTTTTCTTTTTCCAGTTCGGTAAGAATCTGACCGGTGCGGTCCTGAGAACCATTTTGAACGGCAATCAGCTCAAAGGAAATCCCGCTATCCTCAAGCGCCGTGTAGAGATCGGAAATGACGCTCGCAGCACAATCCTCCTCATTATAAAAAGGAACAACAAGAGATAAGTAAGGTTTCATTAAAATACAACAATCGCTCCGCGTTCAGAGGGTCGATTATACCAGAGGTGTGCCGGCAACCGACAGCAGCCTAGCCGGTAACAGCTTTTTTCCATTCTTCCGGATGAGTGAGAAGGATGGAGTGGCCCGCACGACGAAAGGTGTAAACGGATGCTTGCGGGTAAAGCGTTCTTATTCCAACCCGGATTTCACTATGCGCAATGCGGTCTGATTCGCCTTCCAGTAACAGCACCAACCCCGGCCATTCTTTCAGATCTTCCGGTGAAAAACTGTAATTTTCATCGTAGTCAATTGCAATCCTGTAGCGGCTCAAAAGGTCAGCGGGAGTGATGCCCGCGATCAATTCGCGGTACTCATTTTCCCAGATGCGGCGACTCTCCGGAGTTTTCAGCATCACGTGAAGCATGATCCGCAGCGACAGTTTCAAAACAGGCATCGGTATCCATGGAAGCACTTTAATCCATCGCCGGTTGGATCGGGCACGTTGTCGATCCGGGAAACCGGCGCCTGAAAGAATGAGTCTGCTGACACAATCCGGATGTCGTCTCACCCAGCATTGCGCGATCAAGCCGCCGAATGAGCCACCGTAAACCTCCATTCTTTGAAGCGATTCGGCCTTACAGATCGCTTCGATACCGTTTAGATATTCGATAACGGTTGCAACCGGGGCATGCTCCGGCACAACGATGTGTTTAGACGGAAAAGCTTCTGCAAGAAAATTCGCCATTCCAGACCCCGCGCCAAGCGAACCGCTGAAGCACAAAATGCCGTCCGGGCCTGCACCGGCTGTGTGGTATCGCCACGAAAGTCCACAAACTTCTACA
>Ga0247727_10011033_pt1 | contig 15867 bp, 15 predicted proteins | sample WisWelCaveWW1625_FD_202498 | JGI IMG/M metagenome (GOLD analysis project Ga0247727, IMG submission 202498) | Biofilm microbial communities from Wishing Well Cave, Virginia, United States - WW16-25 | ecosystem: Environmental > Aquatic > Deep subsurface > Groundwater > Cave microbial mat | place...
CTGAAATACAGTGCGATCATGGCAAGAAGCATGAGCACACTTCCCAGTAATGTATAGAGGAAGAATTTTATGGCGGCATATTCTCTTCTTGGACCTCCCCAGATCCCAATGAGAAAGTACATGGGAAGCAACATCACTTCCCAGAAAACATAGAACAGAAAGAAGTCCAGTGAAACGAAAACCCCCATCATGCCGGTGTCAAGAAGCAGGAGCATGACAAAGTATCCCTTGACGGATTTGTCGATCGTCCAGGAGGAGACAACCGCGATAACGCTTATGAATGCGGTCAGCAAGACCATGGTGACGCTCAATCCGTCGATGCCGAGGAAATACTCGATGTGAATCCTGCCAAACCACGTCACACTCTTGATGTCGATCCAGGTCGCCTTTTCGACAAACTGCATCCCCTCCTGGGTATTAATTCCCGAGAGTCCCTTGTCAAAGTGCCCAATGACGAGAAGGGAAAGGACGAGCTGGGCTACGGTCGCCAGAAGCGACGTCCATCGAATCGCGTCGCGCTGCTCCTTTGGAAGAAGGAGAACAAGCAGGATGCCCAGAACGGGAAGGAACGTGATCCAGGTGAGAATACCGACTCCAAGGGGTTCCATCAAAGTACTATCTCCAAAATGAAGGACTCACCTCGTACTACACGAGGCGGAACACGAAATAGAACAACATGACACTCATGACAGCAAAAATGATATACGTCTGAACTTTTCCGGTTTGAAATTTTCTGAGCAGTAACCCCCCAAAACCGGAAAGGTAGGCAACGGCGTTAACGACCCCGTCGATGACATATCGATCAAAACCACCTGCACCGGCCCAGACGAGGAAAAACGTCAGGCCACCGGCGAGCGCCGTCGCAAGCACAGCAATACCCCCTGTCAGGACTGTTGCGTCCCGGGGCCAGAACCACTCTGCCGAGATCACGGTCACCGCGAGAGCAGCGACGCCACCAATGACAAGAAACGATCGCGCACTCCCCTTTTCCTCCCTGGCATGATCCCTGAACCCGAACACAAGCGCCCGGGTCCAACTGGCGGTTCCGTCCACCATCCCATCGATAATCGCAGCGTCAAACCAACGAAGGAGCCCGGTCATGACGAGTGTTCCACCGACGACGAAGCGATTGTACAGGTCATCGAAGTACCATTTGTTGACAAGGAATCGGTGTACCGGGGCAAACCTCGAAGCCATTGCGTCGGCATCAAGCCGTTTCCAGTGATACATCAAAAACGCCAGCGCGATCCCGATTGAAGCAACCAGAAGCGAGAGCCCCATCGCCAACGCATGCGAGTGATGGACAGCGGTTTCGAACGCTTCCGATGGAGCAGAAGCAACCGTCGCGGGCACCGACGTCACCGGCCGCACAATATGGGCGGAGATCCATCCGCCTGCCGCATCGAGCGGATTCATGCCGTAAAAAACAAAGAACGAGAGAACGGCAAGAACGGCCAGCGGAACAGTCATGACCTTCGGCGATTCATGGATATGCTCGACCCGTACAGCATCGCGGTGATCACCAAGAAACGTCAGTATGACGATCCTGAACATATAAAATGCCGTCAGTCCTGCCACCAGAAAGCCGATCACAGGAATGATGATATTGCCCGTCAAGCCGCTGAAGGCAAGAGTACCCGCGAGTATCGCGTCTTTACTGAGAAATCCCGAAGTGAGAGGAATCCCCGAAATTGCTAGCGTATAGACCACAAAGGTCCAGAAAGTCACCGGCATCCTTGCCTTCAACCCTCCCATGTTGCGAATATCTTGCGGATCGGTGTGGTGGTCGTGTTGCTTGTGCAACGCATGATGCATCGCATGAATAACCGATCCCGAGCCAAGGAACAGGCCCGCCTTAAACATCGCATGAGTGACAAGGTGGAAGAACCCCGCGGTGTAGGCGCCAATCCCCAAAGCCATCACCATGTAGCCAAGCTGGCTGATGGTGGAGTATGCGAGCACTTTTTTGATATCATTTTGTGCAACCGCAATAGTCGCCGAGATGAACGCGGTGATGGCGCCGATGTAGGCAATCACGACGAGTGCCTCTGCCGTCATGATTGGATACACGCGTGCAATCATGTACACGCCGGCAGCCACCATCGTGGCTGCATGGATCAACGCACTGACGGGCGTCGGGCCCTCCATGGCATCGGGCAACCATACGTGTAGCGGAAACTGAGCCGATTTCCCGATCGCACCGCAAAAAATCAGAATCCCTGCGGCTGTCAACCAGCCCTCACTGCCGTAAGGAATCTTTCCCGCCCCCATCTGACTGAAGATTTCCTCAAGACCGAAGGTGTGAAACGTCGTGAAGAGAATCATGACACCGGCGAACAAGCCGACATCGCCAATGCGGTTGACGATAAAGGCTTTCATTGCCGCATCTGATGCGCTCTTCTTCTCATACCAGTGGCCAATGAGCAGATATGAGCTGATACCGACAAGTTCCCACCCGACATATAGCAGAAAAAGATTGTCCGCCAGGACAATCATCAGCATGGAGAATGAAAAGAGTCCCAGGTACCCGAAATACCTCGAATACCTCACGTCGCCATGCATGTAGCCCACCGAAAAGAAGTGCACCAGGGTGCTGACAAGCGTGACAACGACCATCATCACCGCTGAGAGATTGTCGATCGCAACGCCAAGGACAATCTTCAATTCACCGATCCCCGGTACCTGATGGAAATCGATCCATGGGAACCTGAAATAAAGAGTCTCGGTCGGGTAAGCGCCTAGCTTCTGAAACAGCACGAGTACCGAAAGGACGAGACTGCCGGTGACCAGCGAATTCTCGAGCCAGTCACCCTGCCGGGGAAGCTTCTTGCCAAAGAATATCATTAGCGCGAAACCCGCGAGGGGGAGGAGGAGAACAACTACCGAGAGGATTACGATGGTTTCCTGGGACATACGAACCGGTTTCTTCTCAGGACATGTTTTTCAGTTGGTAATGAACAAGGTCGAATCACTCTTTCAAGCTGCTGATTTCATCGACATTCACCGTCTGGAACCGGTGGTAGATGTTCAGCACAATCGCCAGGGCTATTGCCGCTTCGGCTGCAGCGAGTATGATCACGAACACGGCCGCCACCTGACCGTCGAGATTCAGCCCTCCGTATCGTGAAAACGCGACAAAATTGATATTAGCTGAATTCAGCACCAGTTCAACGCCCATCAAAACCAGAATGGCGTTCTTTCGGGTGACGATGCCATAAATCCCCAGCGAAAACAACAAGGCGCTGACGATCAGGAAATGCGCAAGCTGAACATGCGGCAGCCACCCGAACAGCTCTTTGAAAAACGAGTCCACGATGTCTCTCAGCCCTTTCGTCTTGCAATCATGGCGGCGCCAACCAGTGCAACCAGCAACACCACTGAGGCAATCTCAAAGGGAAGCAAGTACGCTGTCATCAGCATTTCTCCGATGGCAGGTGTCGTGGTCAAGGCATCCGACGAAGGAGTGTCGCCGGTTCCCCAGGTCGAATAAAAGACGCCGCTCAGAGAGCCGGCGATCACCGCCACAAGAACCGCTGCGGGCACCGTTTGCAGGGTCCCTGTCTTGATATCGACATTGACCACTCTGTTTGTCAGCATAACGCCAAAAAGGATAAGGATAAGGATGCCGCCGACATAGATCAGAACCTGGGTAACCGCAAGAAAGTCGGCATGTAGCAGCACGTAAATCCCCGCGGCGCCGAAGAACGTAAACAGAAGCGAGAAGGCCGCGTACATGATATTGCGCGAAAAAACGACAACGGACGCAGAGCCAACGGTGACGATGGCAAAGAAATAGAAGACGATGTCAAACAGTTCCATTCCGTTCCTTAAGACGCACGCGGAGAATCCGGGGCAGCCGCTCCGGCAGTCTCCGTCCTGGTTCCGCCATGCCCCTCTTTCTTTCTGGCCTCTTCCTGTTCGTAGGTGACAAGCTTTGCCTTTGCCTGATCGACCTCCGAAGCAGTCATCGTAGCGAAATTGTAAATGAGATTCTGTCGCTCGTATTCCGAAAACTCGAACACATCCGTCATCTTGATACATTCGGTCGGGCAGGGATACACGCACAGAGCGCAATAGCAGCACTTGGCAATATCAATGTCAAAGACAGGAACGTAGAGGCGCTTCTTTGTTCCGACCGAGGTCAGGCCGAGGTTGATGTCCGGCGTCGACTTGATCGTCTCGATCGTAATACAATCCACCGGACAGGCCATCGAGCACTGGTCGCATCCGATGCAGTCATCCATGTTCACATACAGACGATTGCGCGCCCGCTCAGGCAGCTTGAGCCTGACATCGGGGTATTGAATGGTCACCGCCGGCGTAAAGAGATGGCGCCATGTCACCTTCATACCGATGAGCACGGTTGCCACGCTGTCCAGAATATTCTTGAAATACCTTTTCATTTCAATGCTTCAGCATCATCGTTCAGGTGGCCATCATTACCCAGAGCCCGACGCCGAGGATGATGGCAAACGAAAACGGAATAAGAACCTTCCATCCAACATACATCAATTGATCGACGCGCAGCCTTGGCAGCGTCCACCGGAGCCACATCTGGAGGAAAATGAAACCCAGACTCTTGGAGATCACCCAGAATGCCCCCCAGAATGGCCCCGACACAAAATCGCCGAAGGGACTGTTCCATCCCCCAAAAAATATTATCACGGCGATCATCGATACCGCAAACATGTTTGCATACTCCGAAAGAAAGAACAGCGCGAACTTCATCCCGGCGTATTCCGTGTGGTAGCCCGCAACAAGCTCCGATTCAGCTTCGGGGATATCGAAGGGAGTGCGGTTCACCTCAGCAAGAGAGGCGACAAAATAAATAATTGCTGCGATGAACAGCAGCGGGAATTTCTGAAAGACAAACCAGTTGAGCAGGGACCCCGATTGCGCTTTGGTGATTTCCTGTAGATCGAACGACCCGACAACCATCACCACCGTGAGCAGGGACAGTGCGATGGGAATCTCGTAGCTCACAACCTGCGCCGCAGAACGCATGGCTCCGAACAGAGACCACTTGTTGTTGGACGCCCAGCCTGCCATCAGAAGGCCGATGACGACAAGCGACGAGACCGCAATGATGTAGAACAGGCCAATATGAATCCCGGCACCAACATAAGCCGCGCTGAAGGGAAGAGCCGCGTAGGCTGCGTACGCCCCGATGAACACGACAAACGGCGCAAGCGTGAAGAGCATCCTGTCTGCCGCAGAAGGAACGACATCCTCCTTCTGAATGAGCTTGAGTATGTCGGCAATGGTCTGAGCCCAACCGTGCCACCCTCCGGTTCGCATTGGCCCAAGCCGATCCTGCATATGCGCTGCCACCTTCCGCTCCCACCAGACCGCAAAGAGGGCAAATGGGAGAATCCACAGGAGGGGGACGAACGCCATCAACGTATAGACAAGCGGTTCATTCCGGAGCAACTCAATGAGCACGTCTTTCATTGCGGCTTTCCGATGAACATGTGACGCATCACCGGTCCACCTCTCCCAGGACGATATCGATACTCCCGAGAATGGCGATGACATCCGCGATCATGGCTCCGCGACTCATCGCAGGAAGAATCGAAAGATTCACAAACGTTGGAGGCCGCACCTTCACACGATACGGGCTCGTCGTTCCATCCGCCACAATGTAGTAGCCCAGCTCGCCCTTCGGTGTTTCTGTTCTCACATACACTTCACTGGCATCCGGACGAATTCTCTTGGGAATAGCAGATTGGACATTGCCGGCAGGGATCGCGGCAATCGCCTGCTCGAGAATATTCAAACTCTGCCCGATTTCCCGCACCCGGACAATGTACCTGTCCCAACAATCTCCCACACTTCCCACCTCCCCTTTTCCGGTCGGAATGTCAAACTCAAATCGATCATAAATGGAATAGGGATCGTTCTTTCGAAGATCCCATTTTACCCCCGAACCCCGAAGCACAGGGCCACTCGCTCCGTAGTTTACCGCCACATCCGCCGGAAGAACACCCACATTGGCTGTTCTCTCAATGAAGATTTTGTTATAGGTCAGAAGATTATTGAGTTCTTTGATTTGCGGGCGGAAGTACCTGCAGAAATCCCCCACCTTTGTCTGGAAGTCCGAAGGAACATCGTGCGACAAGCCGCCGATCCAGATATAATTGTACAACAGGCGCGCGCCGCAAGTCTCCTCATAGATATCCAGAATTCTCTCCCTATCTCGAAAACAATAAAGGAATGGGGTGAAGGCCCCGATGTCCATTCCGTATGTGCCGATGGCAAGGAGGTGGCTCGCGATCCGTTGTAATTCGGCCATGATGACACGGATATATTCAACACGCTCCGGGACTTTAATGTTGAGGAGCTTTTCGCAGGCCACAGCGTAGCCAAGATCATTGCTCATCGCGGCAATATAGTCCATTCTATCGCAGTAGGGAATGACCTGCTGATAGTTGGTCATATGTTCCGCGTGCTTCTCGAAACAGCGGTGAAGGTATCCGATATGGGGGATCATGTCGATCACCACCTCCCCGTCAACCACCAGCTCAAGCCTGAGCACCCCGTGTGTTGAGGGATGCTGAGGACCCATGTTGATGACCATCTCATGGCTTCTCAACGGACGCCCGAATCCGGGAATGGTGACAGGTTTTTCGATGGCCGCTTCCATCAGTACGGAACTTTCATTCCATGATAATATTCAGCGACGGTGTAATCCTTCCTCAACGGAAATCCCTCCCAATCGTCGGGCAACAGAATTCTGCGAAGGTCGGAGTGACCATCGAAGAGGATGCCGAAGAGATCATAGGCCTCACGTTCATGCCAGTTCGCCGTCTTCCAGACCGACTCAACGGATTGGCACCGAGGATTGGCGGCATCAATCTCAACCTTTATGGTAATCTTGTGATTCCGCTTCATCGAATCGAGGTGATACACCACACCGAGCTTGCCCCCGGTATAATCAACGCCGCTCAGACACATCAATGAATCGAAAGCCATCGTTTCTTCATCTCTGAGGAACAGGCAAATATCCCTCACACGGTCCGGAGCCACTTTGACGCAGGGATTCAGGACGCCTTCGGTCTTTGTCTCAAGAACCGCCCCGGGAAACTTCTCTTTCAGGGTTTCGCAGATTTCTTGCGGTATCATCGGTTTGGTGGGATGCGATGGGAGGGGAAAAGCTTATGCGCTCTGTCGCTTTGCAAGACTTTCATTGCGGATTTTCTCCTGAAGTTTCATGAGACCTTCCATGAGCGCCTCAGGACGGGGGGGACAACCTGGCACATACACATCCACAGGCACGATCCGGTCGACCCCTTTTAAGACGTGGTAGCCATGTTCCCAATACGGTCCACCACAATTGGAACAACTTCCCATAGAGACCACGTACCGTGGTTCTGACATCTGATCGTACAGCGTCTTGATCCGATCGGCCATTTTCAGCGTAACGGTTCCGGCAACGATCATCACATCCGACTGACGGGGGGTACCCCTGAAGAAAATACCAAAGCGGTCAAGGTCGTAGTGTGAGGCTCCGGTAGCCATCATTTCGATCGCACAACACGCGAGGCCAAACTGCATGGGCCAGAGGGAGGACAACCGCGCCCAATTGAGAAGCTTGTCCAGCGAGGTAATTACAATGTTTCCGTTCTCAAAGCGTTGATCGAGCAAACCCATAGTATGGACTCGATACAAACATGTCTGGATGTTGTGAGTTTCGGTCGGACTTCCTTGTGGTCAACGAGTCAGCAGCACATCCTCGTTTTCCGTGATCTGTCCCTGCTGAACACCTATGCCCTTCTCGTAGCGTGGAATTATTGGGGCTGGTCTGTCCCAATCAAGGTCTCCCTTCCTCCACACGTAGGCATAGCCCACAAAGAGAATGACGAGAAAGACCACCATTTCTAGAAATGCAAACCAACCGAGGTTCTTGTATACTAAAGCCCAGGGAAAAAGAAAAACGACCTCGACATCAAAAATCAGGAAAATCAGAGCAACAACATAGAAGCGGATGTTGAACCGTACCCGGGTGTCCCCAAGCGGGGTTTCGCCGCACTCGTACGTTGTCAGCTTGCTCGGATAAGGTCTGTTCGGACGAACCAGCCAGGCCGTCACCAGACCGCCACCGACAAATACTGCCCCGATAAGGAAAAAAATCAGTACTCGACCGAATTCGGTGAGCATGAAGTGATGTTACCCCGAAAACCAGTGGGAGATAGAACTCAGTGAGTTCGCCGTTACTCTAAGCGATGGCAATATAAGTACATTGGCGAGGAATGTCAAGGAAACCATCACCCCAGCATCCCGCCCGGGCAGGGAGAAACTCATGCGTGCGTCACTCTTCTCAGTTCAAAACGAATGAAGCGTTCTCAGTCACTGTGATGTCCTTTGCCCACGTCGAGATATTGTGCACGCCGTAGTCGCTCACCTCCATAGAGTAAGGCTCGGTGATCTGGAAGACGCCCACCGCTGAGTTACCAGCTTCCATGATTCACTCCCATCGAAAGAACCGAATGGCCGCAACACATGAAAGGACACACCAGAGGGACAACGCAAGGAGATCCGACCCGATTTCCCCCAGCGTGGCACCGCCGATGGCAATTGCCCGCATTGCATCTGCAAGGTAGGTCAAAGGAAGAATCTGCGTAATGGCATGTACAATGCCCGGAAGATTGGAGCGGCTGAAGAACACCCCTCCGAGAAGAATCATCGGCATAGCGATAATGTTGGCCAGGGGGGCCACCTGATCTTCAGACCGCGATACTCCTGCGATCGCAAAACCAAACCCGAGGAACACAAAAGCCCCCAGCACACCGACGATAAACATGTCGAGCAGGCTCCCAGTGAAGTGCACATCAAGGAAGAAAGCACCGACACCGACCAGGAGACTGATCTGCAGCATCACGACAACAAGACGCATGGTGATTTGTGCAAGCACAAAATCGCCGGGACGGATCGGCGTTACCCATAAACGCCGGAGAATTCCCCGCTTCTTCAGGGAGACAAAACTGAATGCAACACCGAAGATCCCCATCTGCATAATGGACATGGAAATGATCCCCGGCAAAAGAAAATCAATGTAGGTGTGCCTCTTTCCCTGCAGGGCCCGAGTACTGAGAACACATCTCGTCCCTACCGGAAACTGACGAAGCGAGGGCTCATCAAGAACACCCTGAACAAGAAGTGAGGCCAGCTGACCCTCCCGCGGGGAAGCCTCATTGCTAAATGCTGTTAACTGCACCCCAACACCGGTCTGAAATGACTGCGGGATAACGAGGACGAGATGCCTCTCCCCCTTGTTCAGTTCTGCAACTTCATGCTCCAAGGTTCCCTCGGTGATTTCGACAGTCTCAACGTTTCCGAGGGCAGACAGAAACACGGAGCTTTCGCCTCCTGCCTCGTTGACCACGCCGATGTGCAGGCGACCAATTCCATCGAACTTCACCAGAGCAAACAGGGCAATCATGAATACTGGAAGAAGCAGGGTCCAGATGATCGCCTCCCGCTGCCTGAAAAACATTTTCAAAGAGGCAACGGTCAGCTTCCATTTCAGTCGCATGCTGTTTCCCGTTCTATTCATCCCTTAGGGAGTGTCCGGTGAGACTCAGGAAGACGTCTTCCAGATTTGCCAGACGTTCGACCCTTGTTTTCGTAAAGCCCCCGGACAGGAGTGTGCTTATCAACTGCGAAGGGGGTGCCAGAGCGACGATTGAGCCTTTATCCATAATAGCCACGCGGTCACACAGCTCTTCTGCCTCGTCCATGTAATGTGTCGTCAGCACGACAGTCTTTCCTTCCGACCTGATTCTTTTGATCACCGTCCAGAGATTCCGTCTGGCCTGCGGGTCCAGTCCCGTTGTCGGCTCGTCAAGAAAGAGCAGCACAGGATCGTTCACTAATGCGACGGCAATCGAAAAGCGTTGCTTTTGTCCACCGGACAATTCTGCCACTGCGGAACTGATTTTTTCCTGCAGTTCGACTTCTCTCAAAAGCTCGATGGGATCGATACGACGGCCGTAAAACTCGCCGAACAGGAGAAGGATCTCGCCCAGGCTCAGTTTGTCGAAAAATGCGGAAGACTGAAGCTGAACCCCGATGCGCCTCTTAACTTCACGGGGATTACGCCGAACGTCGATGCCGTCCAGACTTGCTTCTCCGGCATCGATTGTCCGGAGGGTTTCGAGCATTTCGAGTGTGCTGGTCTTTCCTGCGCCGTTTGGTCCCAGGATTCCAAAGATCTCCTGCTGTTGGACCGAGAATGAGATTTGATTGACGGCAACGAGGTCGCTGTATTTTTTTGTCAGGTTTCTGACTTCGAGGATGGATTCCGGCACTTTGGGCGGCCACAATCAGGGGGGACAGAATTCCCGGGCGATCATCCCTTCCACTTCACTTCGGGAATATCGGCAAGGCAGTTGGCATACCGGGCAAGGACAAAAAGAAGATCTGAAAGGCGATTAAGAAAGATGATGATCTCCTCTCCAATGTCTTCATTACGGGACAGCCGTACCACCGAACGCTCGGCACGCCGGCACACGGTTCGTGCAAAATGGAGCCGTGCTGCCGACGGGGACCCGCCGGGAATGACGAATGCGCTGAGCGGCTTGAGCTTCTTTTCAACGGCGTCGATAACCTTTTCAAGCTGAAGGGCATCACGCGGCTCGATCCGTCGAACCTTCCTTTTGTCAAGCATCTGCGGCGTTGCGAGGTCGGCACCGACGTCGAATAGTTTTTTTTGGACCGTCACCAGCACTTCGTTCATTTCTGCATCGTCACATTCCGCAACAACGAGACCGAGAACAGAGTTGAGTTCATCGACTGTTCCGTACGCTTCGATACGCAATGCGTCCTTGGGGACGCGCTGCCCGCCGAACAGAGATGTGTCCCCTTTGTCTCCGGTTTTCGTGTAGATTTTCATGATGCTATCTAGGTAACTGTACGAATGTAGGTAAACGCAATGTCACAAGCAACGATCTCGCGGTGGATAGCGCCGCGAACAAACAACGGGAGGCTCCGATCAAATTCCGTTCATCCCTTTCTTACTTCACCACACTCCCCGTCGCAATCTCTCCATCCGTTGTCACCACGACAAGCTTCCCGTTTGCGTCGCTGGCAGCAAGCAGCATCCCCTGCGATTCCTGTCCCATGAGTCTGGCAGGCTGCAGGTTGAACACAACAACGACAGACTTCCCGACAAGGTCCTCAGGGCGGTAATGCTGTGCGATTCCTGCAACGATCTGTCGTGTTTCCGCTCCTACCTGCACTTGGAGCTTCAGAAGTTTTTCAGATTTCGGAACCTTCTCGCATTCTATGATCCTTGCCACTCGAAGGTCCACTTTTTTGAAATCGTCGATGGCAATTGCGGGTGCCGGCTCGGGCATCAACGGCAGTTTCGAAGCGGCTTGTTCTCCGGTGGAAATTCCCAGACTGTTCAACTCGGATTCAATCATGGTGTCCTCGATTTTGGTGAACAGGATTTCGGGTTTCCCGATGTTGTGACCTTCAGGGATCAGCAGCTCGGCAGCGGAATCCCACGACCGGGCGGCTGTTTTTCCGCTTAGAGAGAGCATGCTGATGATACGCTCAGATGCATGCGGGGTAATCGGCTCCATCAGCACGGCAAGCGACCGCGCAACCTGCAGGCTGATATTGATCGTGGTTGCACAGGCTTCCGGATTCGACTTCGCGGTTTTCCATGGCTCACAATCGTTGAAGTACTTGTTCGCCGTCCTCGCAAGGTTCATGATTTCGAGAAGCCCGTCACGAAACCGGTACGTGTCGAAGTGCCGTCCGGCGTTGACAGGTGTCTTCCTGAGAACGTCGAGCATGGCTTTGTCAAGATCGGCCAACTGGCCCCGTTTCGGCACAATGCCCCCGAAGGTGCGCCAAGCGAATGCAAGTGTACGATTGACGAAATTCCCAAGAATATCCGCCAACTCGTTGTTGTTCTTCGCCTGAAAATCGCGCCAGGTGAAGTCCGAATCCCTGTACTCGGGCAGAGCTGTGGCCAGGTAGTACCGTAACGGGTCCGTCGGGTAGCGGGCAAGGAAATCCTGAACGTCTATTCCCCAACCACGACTCTTTGAAAACTTCTGTCCCTCGAAGTTCAGAAATTCGTTCGCAGGCACGTTCTCAGGAAGAACATACTTTTCCGCATGACCGTCGTTCCACGCCATGAGCATGGCAGGAAATACGATGCAATGAAAAACGACATTGTCCTTTCCAATAAACGCAACATATTTCGTCCGCTCGTCTAGCCAGAAGCGTTTCCACTCATCGGGGGCTCCGAGCTTCGCGGACCATACCTTGCCGGCCGAAATGTACCCGAGAACGGCATCAAACCACACGTACATGACCTTGCGCTCATAACCCGGAAGCGGAATGCTTACGCCCCAATCGAGATCCCTTGTCACGGCCCTGTCCTGCAAACCTTCGTTGAACCAGGTTCTGCAATATTGAAGGACGTTGTCCTTCCATCCATCCCTTGCATTCCTCTCCTGCACATACTCTTCCAGTCTCTTCTGGTAGTTCCCCAGAGGGAAAAAGAAGTGCGAAGTTTCACGGAGAACCGGCGTTTCGCCGGTGATCTTGCTTGTGGGATTGATCAGATCGGTCGGGTTGATATATGATCCACACTTTTCACACTGATCGCCCCGGGCATCGGGGCTTGCACAAACGGGGCATGTGCCCTCGACATACCGGTCCGGCAGGAACATCGCGGCTTTCGTATCAAAGAACTGCTGTTCTTTTTTTTCCCTGAGAATTCCCCGCCGATGAAAGTCAAGGAGAAACTCCCGGGCCGTTTCGTGATGTACAGGCAGAGAGGTACGGGCGTAGACATCGAAGCTCATTCCGAATTTCTCGAACGCCGATCTGTTTTGTTCGTGGTATCGATCCACCACCTGCTGGGGTGTCAATCCCTCCCTGTCGGCCGTAATCGTGATGGGAACGCCATGCTCGTCGGAGCCACACAGGAAGGCAACATCGTTTCCCTTGAGCCGTTGGTAACGGACGTAGATATCCGCCGGAAGGTACGCGCCCGCAAGATGCCCCAGATGAATCGGGCCGTTCGCATAGGGGAGTGCAGCGGTCACAAGGATTTTGTGTGATTCTCTCATGGCTGCAGCGCCCCGATGGGGACTCCCGATGATGCATTGAGAATGCAGTCTCTCAGCCGCAGGGCAAGCTGAACGAGAACAAACATCATGTAAACGTTTCTCTCCACAAGAAACACAGCGTGATCAATCTCTTCCAGCACACGACCGAGCTTCGCACCGGGAAACTTTTTCACAAACCTTGTCAGTTCGCCATGCTGGTCCAGGTTGATGACGGCGCGTTCTTCCCTGAGCACTAGGGCATCGCGAAACCAGACGAGCAAAAGGTTCAGAAAGCGTATGAGCCTGTCACGGTCGCCGGGGCTTGTAAGTTCCTCGATCTGATCTATGAGTTTGATGAAACTCGGACCGAGAGCATTCATGATAAACTCCAGTGCCGCACGCCGTTCTGCGTTGATGTCCTCATTGAGAAGCTCGAGCGCCCGTGTGTAGCTCCCGAGGGCAAGGCGTGCAACCAGCTGCGCATGATGCGACTCGGCAAGCCCGCGGCCGATGAGGGCCCCCTGAATATTCTCCGCCGTCAGGGATTCAAACCGCACTGATTGACATCGCGAACGGATAGTGGGAAGAAGCATGTCCGGGTGTGAGCTTGTCAGGATAAACATGGTTCCCGGCAAAGGTTCTTCCAACGTCTTCAGGAGCGCGTTCGCGGCTTCCTCTCCCATTTCCTCAGCTCGGAGGACAATCACAACGCGGCGACGGCCGCTGAAGGTGCTCAGCGTTGCCTCCCTCCGCACTGCTCGGATGCTGTTCACTTTGATGACATTGCTTCTCGGAATGGTAATGCAATGATACGGATTTTCTGCCTTCAGACGTAATTGCTCCCGGACGATCTTGACATCATCATCGGAGAGTTTCTCGAGAGGGGGGTCTTCGCCCGCTTCATTTCTGCCTCTCGGCAGGGAGGTGATCAACCAGACGTCAGGGTGCTGGCCCTTCGGGATCTTGACGCAGGACGAACATTCCCCGCAGGCACTCACACCCTGTTGCTCGCACAGCAGCACCCTGGCAAGTTCCAATGCCATGGCGTCTTTGCCGACGCCCTCGTCTCCGTGGAACAGGTACGCGTGAGCAAGACGCCCTGAGCGAATAATCTCGAGCAGTTGTTTCTTGACGCGATCCTGTCCGATCACCGATGCCCAGATCATTGCTCGCTCAGAATGCGTGTCCAATGCCGAAATGCAGGACCCCGTCGGAGACACTCTCGCCGAAGAACTTTCGTTGTGTGATCCATTGTCTTCCCGAAACCTGCGAGGGGTCGTACAACCTCAACCCGAAATCAATCCGGAATGGTCCGAAGAATGTGTCATAACGAAATCCAATCCCCGTTGCGATGGCAATTCGCTCCAGCCGGTAGTCGCGAACTTCCGACCATACGTTGCCGAAATCGAGGAATGTCACAAGCCAGACGTGGTCGAGGATATCGTCGCGGAGCGATCGAAACAGGTTTGTCCGCAATTCCACACTCCCTTCGAAGGCAAGGTTCCCGCCAAGTTCGGGGATGCCGCTGGCGATCAGACCGCGGGAATTCCACCCTCTGACGCTGCCGCCTCCGCCCCCGTAAAACCGGTGTGTTTGAGGAATGACGCGGGCCGTGTCGCTTCTGCTTTCTCCGTACTTCTCCTCAAATCCACCCTTGAGCTTCGTTGCAAGAATGGAAAACCGGTCGCTGGTGAGATCAAGAAACCACCGACCCTGGAGAACCACCCGATAAAACTGGGTGAAGGGAACACCCGGTTTGAGGATCAGCGGGAGCAGGCCGGATTCCTCGAAGGTCGCCACATGGACAAACCCCTGCGAGGGAGAGAAGATGTCGTTCGATTTGTCTCTCTGAACGGTGAGCGAGAGGATGGAGTTGAATTGAACGTCCTTCCCAAGTGTGAGCAGGGCATTATACTGGTCCTGGATCTCCGGATCATTTAGGTCAACTGCAATCGTCGTGTCGGCTTGCAGCCCCACCCATTGAAGCGTCCAGTCGAGGTAGGCATTCGAGTACACACCGATGCGATCAGAAAACACAATGGTGTTTTTCGCTATTTCCTGCCTGTACAATTTCTGTTTGTCCAGGATGAGAGAAAATGTCCAGGTTCCTTTGATCTTGTTGGTAAACACGTATGGTTGCTGGACTTCAAAACTGAGGTCGAGGTTCGACACTGCATCGGAGTTTACCTTGAAGTATTCGGGAAACGCGCCAAGTGTCTGTGTTCTGAATCGGAGGCGAGTGGTAAATGTGCGCGCACCGCCGAAGAAATTCCGTTGCACGTACCCGATCCCGGTGCCAAGATTGAAGGCTTTGTCTTCATCGCTCATCGTTACTTCGGGCAGCAGCTCATGTTTGTCTGCGGGCCGGACGGTAATATGGGATGTCACCCGGTTCGAAACAGACGTATCGGGTGGAACAGTGGTGGCAACGCGTGCCTGGCTGAAGACCCCCACCCTGTTCAGATTTCTCTCACTCAATCGGCGTCTCGCTTCGCTGAAATGGTCCCCCGGCCTATAATCCAGCTGGTTGAGGATGATGTCGTCGGTGATCTCGGCTCTCCGGAGGGAATCGGGTTCTTGCTCGACGGTAATATCTCCGAACAGGAACCTCCGGCCGGGTGAAAAATGGAGCACGACAGTGTAATCTCCGGAGCTCAGGATGCGAAGGGCCGCGGAACTGTCACGGACGAGCCGGCTGTTGGCAAAACCGTGGTCGACAAGAATATTCTGGATGCGGCGCACTTCCTCCTCGACAACATTCTTGAGAAACGCATCCCCCTTCTTGATTCGTGGATCG
>Ga0247727_10011034_pt1 | contig 15866 bp, 16 predicted proteins | sample WisWelCaveWW1625_FD_202498 | JGI IMG/M metagenome (GOLD analysis project Ga0247727, IMG submission 202498) | Biofilm microbial communities from Wishing Well Cave, Virginia, United States - WW16-25 | ecosystem: Environmental > Aquatic > Deep subsurface > Groundwater > Cave microbial mat | place...
TGAACTTCTGACAAAAAATTTCATTGAGCTCTACAACAAAAAGAACCAAAAAAAGATTAAAGGGATTTCTGAAGATGTCAAAAAAGTGCTTCTCGAATACCGCTGGTCAGGGAATATCCGGGAATTAGAAAACGCCGTGGAAGGGGCCGTGATTATGGCCAAAACCGATGTCATCAACAAATGGGATATCCCCAATTTCGAAAAATTCACCCACGCTTCCGTCATCAAGACCGGCGATGGAAAACCGTTAAAAAAGGCGCTGGAGCTTCCCGAACGCGAGCACATTTTATCCGTTTTGAATAATTGTCACTGGAACCGAAATAAGGCCGCGGCGGCCTTGGGAGTTAACCGGACAACTCTTTACAACAAAATGAAAAAATACAACATTCCATTTCGAAAGTTGATCAACCATGAATAAAAATTCATCCACCCCTGTCATCATTGGCAATGTCGACAAAGAGAAGTGGTCAGCCATTATCAAGCGCTTTATCGATGTTCTTAAAATCAATATCTTTCTGGTCAGTCCCGATGGCCAGGCCTTGATTATGCCCTATGCCGACCGTTATGGATGGAAACTGCTGGCGAATTCACCGATAGGCAATCAGCTGTTTCAATATCATTTGATCCAGATGGACCATTTCAAAGAGCAGGGCCAGTACCGGGAATTTCAGAGCCAGCTCGACTTTCATAATTTCGCCTTGCCCATCATCGCCCCAGGCAATCAGACCCTCGGCTATCTGATCATCGGTCCGATTTTATTGAATAAACGCCGCAGCAGTGCCGAGTACGAGAGCATCGCCAAGAATCTTAATATCAATCCCAAGGAGCTCATGGATTCGATGAATGAGGTCAGGGTTGTTTCCTATGTAGATATGAAATCCATCATCGATTTGCTTGATGAAGTCGTTCGGTATTCCATCCAGATGCATCTGGAACGGTCAAAACCGGCACCAGAAGTACTGCTGGAACAGGCTACAACTTCCAATCTCACCGAACTTCTTGAAACACTTTTGGAAGTCGCTTTAACGATCACTAAAGCAGAATGTGGTTCGATTATGCTCATTAACAGCCAGCAGGGAGATTTATCTATTCGTGTCTCCCGCGGGATGAAAGTCGAGGCCAAGCAAAGCCGGATTAAAATCGGAGAGGGAATCGCCGGTTTGGCCGCCCAGGGAAATGAGGCCTTCCTCATTCATGGCACCGAAACGGCCAACAACCGCATCAAACCATTTCTCAAACGCCCCGAAATCAAGCACGCCTTGGTTTCGCCCATCACTGTCCAGAACCGCGTTTTCGGTGTCCTGAATCTGCATACAAAAAGCGACAAGGCATCACTGACAGATGAGAATCTCAATACCATACAAATGTTGTCTAAATTGACCTCCGCAGCGATCAGTTCGGTTCAAAATGTGTAACGATGAAAAAAGTGAAGGGCATCCGTTCTTTCATCTGGCTGATAAAATTTCAGAAACAACCAATGCCCTCTTAAAAGAATTCAATTCCCGTGATATAAAGCTCAAAGGTCTTTCACCCCACCATAGAATTTTCTTATTTTTCATCACCCGGGCCATCAAAACATTCTCGGCCATAAAAATTCTTTGTCAAAAAGGGTACGGCCAGGACATCGCGACTTTGTTAAGAGGGCTTCTGGAGAATCTTATCTCGGTTAAATATATTCTTTCCGACCCGAAATCAGCCGACCATAAAGCCGTCCGTTTTGTCGAGTACAAATGGATTATTTTTCGGCGTTATCTGCCGGATGAACGGGAAGAAGTCAGCCAAGTCACCGATCCCTTACAACAAGAACTAATTTCCCAAAAAACTTTGATTGCGGAAAAAATTAAAGAGTTCAAAAAAAAGTATAACATCACTTCCGACAGGGCACTTATTACCTGGTCCGGACGTTCGGTTCGTGACATGGCCAGGATGATCAGTAGAAAATGGATGGGGGAATATGATTCGACATTCCGTCTGTCCTCACGCTTTTCGCATCCGAGCATTATTGGTGACCGTGAATACATGAACCATGAAGATAACAATCTGATTTTTTATCCGTTTCCATCCATGACCGGGGTTTTGACCAATTTACGGATTGCCATTTATTATGTATATGAATATCTGGTCATGATGAACGAGCTTTTAAATCTGAATTTCACTGAGAAATTGAAAAGCCTAAAGGAAGAAATCGAACGAGTAGTCCACGCAGAGGAAAATGAGAAAAAAGCGAACGATTCCCACCACGCAACAGCCGGACTTCACCGCAGTAAGGGCGAAGACATCATCATTAAATTCCAAACACCACCCTAACACCTACGAGGTGTAGGCCCCGGTGTTCCAATCGCCTACACCTCGTAGGTGTACATCAACAACCTTGTAATATAATTCTATTAATCGTATTTTTATTCATCGACGGTAAATTTGCGGTTAGACCGCTGACTGTGTCCTGGTTTGTCCTATTTCACTTCACTGTCCTATCCTGTCCGCTGTTGTCCTATTGACACATTTATCAATAGTCATTATAATTTGGTGCACGTATCGAACCGGACATAGTCTTAACTGGTTTTTTCGGATAATTTAGTTTTACCCATTACGGAACCTATTATGTCGGACGACTTTTTGCTGGAACAAATCGATAAAAATGCGGTCGTCCAGCAATACAAAGACCTTTTCCGGCAATTAAGCGGACTTGAAGTTGAAATCCGCCGCACGAACGGCGTCCCGCTTGCTCCCCCGTCCCGGCTCAATTCCCGCAGTTTAAGGCGAGGCCTCAACTGCCCAACCTGCCTGCACGCGTCCTCAAATTGTTTGAAAATAAATGAGGAAGTTCTCGAAGCAATCCAAGAGACACAACAGCCTCAAGTGTACGTTTGCCCAGCGGGATTACGAAAAATCGTTGTTCCCTTAGTTATTGGTGAGCGCGTGGTGGGAATTTTATTTACCGGTGAGAACGCGGCCTTCCGTTTCAATGGCATACAAAGCACCACGATTTCTCATCTTTTACTTCAATTCACCAGCTACATCATTAAAAATGAATTGAACCCTTTAAACATGCGCCTGGGAAATTCGATTACCCGCCATCAGGAAATGCTCAACAAGGTCATGAAGTATATTAAGGAAAACTTTCATTGCAATCAGCTGACCCTGCAGGATGTTGCCGCCAACAGCGGTATCAGTTACCATTATTTGAGTCGCCTCTTTAAAAAAGAATTAAAAACAACCTTCGCCCAATTCCGTAACAAAGTCCGCATGGAGGCGGCGACCAATTTATTGAAGGACCGCCGCTTAACCGTCAGTCAAGTTTCCTTCGCCTGTGGATTTGAAGATCCCGCCTACTTCTGTAAAGTGTTTCGGGGAATGTTCGGTTCTTCACCGATTAGTTTCCGCAATAAGCGGGTCCCACAAAATCAAGCAAATAAAGGTTCTTTCGTATGATTCCGATCTTCTTTGGAGGTACCGATGTTTTCTGGATGCTTCCATGGAAGTCGGTATCCCGACCATCGCGTTGGGATCGGAACTCCGACTCCTGATGCTCTCTGTATTACGTCTTTAGGAAAGACTGGCAGCGGAGCAAAAAATTACTATGAATTCGCAAATATCTACATTGATTAAATTTTAAAAATTGATAAGATTCACTCCTGTTTAATTCTGTAGGGGCGGAACAGTGGACTGTTCCTACTAATATCATTAATGTCAAATATTTGAAAAACATTTTAAAAGCAAAAAATTCGTATACTATGGCAAATATCTCCATTGCTAATTTTTTTGTTCATGTTATCATTGCCCACATCAAAAGATCAATGTGGACGTAACAAATTAAAAAAGTTTTTCGTTCATGACCTTTAACCCAAGCACAAATACTGCAACCGGAATCCAAGTTTCGACAGCCACGGAGAGAACTTGGATTTTTTTGTATCAACAACTGTGTGGTATCACCAATCTTAAAAGAAAGGAGGTGAAAAAGAAAATGAAAAAAATACTCGCAATCGTTATGGCATTGGGCTTGGCACTCGCTCCCACGTCATTTGCAGCCACAACCTTGACAGACGCCGACTTGAATAACATCACTGCAGGTGATTGGGTCGTGATCCCTAGTGGTCTCGAAGCTGTGGATGTCTACCATTCCAACAACACCTTGGATCTGGAAGATGAAGCCCAGTCCTACATCCAGGCGGTCAACAATGCCAATGCGGTTGACAGCGCTATTGCTTCTCAGACCAACATCGCCAGTGTGACTGGCGCTCCGAGCAACAATGTCGCTGTTAACGGCACCAATAAGGCGAACATCGCGAACTACAATCCAGCGGAAGAAAGTTCCTGGTTTGAAAGTTCTTCCAAGTCCATCTCCAAAGGTCACGGCAGCTCTGAATCTTCAACTTTCGATCTGTTCGAATCGGAGAGCAAAAGAAAGAGCTCAACCGAGTCCTTTTCCAAGACACTGGTCATCGATGAAACGCTCAACATCAGTTTCGCCGAAGCATCAGTTAGTTCAACGGAATGCAAGGGAAGCTGCGAAGGCGATACACTCGCTGCTGCGGTCTTGTTAGTGGATTATGACAAAGACACGGACTACAGCAAGATAGCAACCCATGGAAAATCGTTTTCCAGTGATCGCGCTTTCGCGTTGCTCAAGACTCATGATAGCAGTTCCAAATCATTCTTTAGCAAGAGCGAAGAGCATGAAAAAGGCGCTTGGTCTCGTCGAAATCTAAGTGAAAACAATCACTTGGATCTAGAAGACAATTCGCAAGTTGCCATTCAGGCCGTGAGTAACCTTAACGCGGTCGGTTCTGGCGCAGCTATGCAAGCCAACATCGCATCCAATGTGGCTGTCAACGGAACCATCACGCACTTAAACGTGGCAAATGTCGCAAATGGTTTCTAAAAAGGTTAAACTCTGGGTTATTGTCCCTCTTTTTTGGGGACGCCCTAATTAAGGAGAAATAAAATGAAAAAGGTATTACCTATATTAATGGCTCTGATGCTCGGACTTTCCCCGGCATCATTTGCCGCTACAGTAGTTTTAGATGATGCCCAAATGGCTGGCATCACCGCCGGTGACTGGGTGGTCATCGATCCCAGCACCCAAGAAGTGTTTGATGTGTATCACAGCAACAACACCTTGGATCTGGAAGATGAATCTCAGATGAACATCCAGGCCGTCAACAACGCCAACGCCGTTGACAGTGCGATCGCTTCTCAAACCAACATCGCCAGCGTGACCGGCGGAGAGCCCTCAACCAACGTCGCAATCAACGGAACAAACGAGGCCAACATCATCAACTATAATCCTTCTGATGCTGGTTCGACGTTTGAGAATCATTCCAAGAGCATCTCAAAATTCTCGGAAAGTCGCGAAGACTTTTCCTTGGATGAGTATGAATCTTGGAAATCGACCTACACTTCCAACTTCAAGTTGGACGAGACCTTAGACATTGTCGAGACTTTGAACATTGCCGCTGCTTTAGCAATCGTCTCTTCAGAAGAATGCAAAAACTGCGAAAAGGATTTCGCTCTCGCGGCCGCATTCTTACTCGACTATGACTATGACCTCGATTATGACTTGCACATCACCAAGGACAAGAGCGCCAGCAAAGAGGCTCTCAAACTCCTGAAGATCACCAAGTCATCTTCGGAATTCTCGAAATTCTCCAAAGAAGAATCCAGCGAAAGCGGTTCTGAGTGGAGAAAAAACCTCAGCGAGAACAATCATCTCGACTTAGAAGATACATCACAAAAGGCTATCCAGGCTGTCAGCAATCTTAATGCTGTCGGTTCTGGTGCTGCCATGCAGGCCAATATTGCATCCAATGTCGGTGTGAGTGGTACCATCACCCATCTCAACGTCGCCAGCGTCGCAAACGGCCTGTAATCGGCAAGAAACGAGGGGGGAGATTTCTCCCCCCTCGTGATATATATGAGCCCTTCGGGAGTTTTCTCGACACTTCAACAAGGTATTCAGTGTCAACCTTGCGTGAAATCGAAGGGCCTCAAAATAAATCCCTGTCGTACGAAAGGAAAGTTATGTTCCGAAGGATAGCCGCGAGCCTCATCATAGTTACCTTAACGTTGACCAGTTCAGTTCCCAGAAGTTTCGCAGCTCAGGCCATCGTCCTTTCGGATCAAGAATTAGACAGCGTCTACGCAGCCGGTTTTAATATATCTTTTTTTCAGAGTCCTGCCAGCATCAATCCATTCGCAACCGCCTTTAATAACGCCAAAGGATCTTCCAGTTCGAACGTTTCCAATAATTCCAATAACCAGACAACCCAGAGCAACAATCCAAACGTTCAGATTTTATCTGTCCAACCCGTCACTCCTAAAAACAGTAATGTTTCTCAGAATCAGTCTTCTCAGAGCCAATCACCGGAGTCGACCGCTGCCATTTTAAATCCAATTCAAACACAAAATGAAACTCCCATTGCTACCGGTAATGCGAATATACAAACTTCGAATAATACTTCCACTTCGAATGACGCGACCGTTAATGACGTCCAAAACTCATTTCAGCCCGGGCTGGGAGAGAGCGCTTCTTCACTTTTGAGTTCCAATACGACCACTCAGGACAGTGGCTTGACGAATGTTCCCCAAAATTTGTTAACACCGCCTAACAGTTCATCTCCAGAACAGAGTGCTGCCAATAATAGCTCTGTTGCCGATAATACTCCAATAGCGAGCGCAACGAATACTCCTACTGATAATCCAACACCGACAGATAATACGAATACCAATACGCTTTCAAATCCGCTCAATACCAACAACACGCAGACAAATAGCCCGGCTTCCCTTTCCAGCAACAATTCCCTACCGAATGTTCAACAAATCGATGTGATTGCCAATCTCACCCCCGGTGGCGTTGATGTCGCTGTCGGCATTCCGGCTAACCCAACGGATAACCTTCCGATTTCCGATGCCCCGGGTGCTAACACACCGGATATTTCTTCCTTTAATGCGGTCCCGATAGGGGGAGGGGATGTTAATATTGTCGATGTGGGCGATCAAGCACAAACATTCCTGTCCGCGCTAGTCAATGTCAACAGCGCTGGCGGTAATAACTTCGTTCAACTCAACATCGTTGTTTTTACCGGCAACAACAACACCGTAACCAACAACAACCAGATCACCGCCGACCTCAGCAATATCAATAACTTCTTCCTCCAAAAATAAGGTCGTTTGTCGTTGGGACGGATATTCGTTAGTAGTGTTATGAAAAAAACTATTAAAATATCCATATTTTTTTATTTTTTTATTTTAATGGTTTGCTATAATGAAGCCCTTGCGGTGAGTTTCACGATCGGTGGTGTGCGCGTCAACAAACACGGCGTGAAGAGCATGAAGGAAATCAAGGGCAAACATATCGTTCACCAAAGCCTGGATTTCAGTTGTGGAGCCGCAGGTTTATCAACGATCTTTAATTATTATCTTGGGGATCCGGTTAGCGAAAAGGAAATCATCAGTACGATCTTTCGCTCTGTCGATATGAAAAAGGTCCAGGAGCGACGGGGCTTTTCGCTTCTTGATCTTAAGAAATTTGCTGAAGCCAAAGGTTACAAGGTCACCGGTTACAAAATGGATCCGGAGTATTTGGCAGGTCTGAAAAAACCGGTGCTGGTACCTATAAAATTCAAGAATTATCAGCATTTCGTTATTGTTAAAGGCGTTATCGGCGACCGCGTTTTTCTCTCAGATCCGGCTGTCGGGAACATGACCATGAAAATCAGCCGCTTTGAAGGGATATGGCTGGGCGGTATTGGCTTGGTCATTGAGCATTCAGGAGAAGAGGGCAGAGAATATTACGCCATGACCCAGGCGCAAGACGAGGCCATTTTCGCCGATTACAAAAATGCGCTACGAACCTTGCAGGGCACGGTCTTTCGCACCGCGATTTTCGTAAACGAATATTAAACCGACGCGGTCACCAAGACCATAAATAACTATGAACAAAATATTCTTTTCAAAATTTACTGTCGCTGCCTTTTTGCTGGTGTTTTCTTTAATTATCATCTCGAAGACTATCCGTCATTCCACCGAACAGCTGCGTAATACCTTAAAAACCCAGCTCAAAGAAGAAATCCAAAAGGAGTTAAACGAAGAGATTGGGCAGCTGGTCAAACAGGAAATGGAGTCCTACATGGCCAGCCAGCAAATCGCCAAGGAAAAAAAATCTGCGACCGATATTACGCCTGTCGCTCAAACTTCCGCGATTCCAGCGGTATTCGATGTGCCAACTGAAAGTAAACAAAAAGCTATTGAGCGTATCGTTAAACGAATAATTCATAATGAATTACAAGAATTAAAGGAATCAGAACTCGACAGCTATGTAGCCAGTGGCGCGGAAACCGAAACGCCGCTGCCTACCGGTGGGGTCAAGCGCCAATCCTATGCTCAATTAGCTCAGGCCGACGCCAAAGTCAAATCCGGTAAATCCCAAGAATCTGATCTCGATGTTACCGCCGGCGAAAAGAAGGCCGAATCCATTGAACGCGCCTTGGTACAGCGTGGCGGTATTCTTCTTCCCAGAGGTAAATTACAAGTCGAACCTAGCATCAGCTACGCCCATTTCTCTTCAAATAGAATCACCATTCAGGGTTTTAACATCCTGCCGGTCTTAGTCATCGGCCAGATTGCCACTGAAACCGTCAAAAGAGATATCTTTATTGAAACACTGGGTGTTAAGTACGGCCTTTGGCATAATTTTCAGGTGGATGCGCGTGTCCCCTGGCGCTGGGAGCATGATCGTATCACGGATACTTTTAATAATGAAAGTACCCGTGAAGCGAGTGGAATGGGCGATATTGAGTTTGGTTTTAGCCGGCAAATCGGCTGGGAAAAAGGTTTTATACCTGACCTCTTGGCATCCGTGACCGTTAAGACCGATACTGGAAAATCTCCCTACAACCGTGATATTGGTATTGGAACCGGCCACTGGGCCGTCCGGGGTGGCGTGGTAGCGGTTAAATCATCAGATCCAGCCGTTGTTTTCGGAGGTCTCAATTATACTTGGAATATGGAACGTACTATCAGCAATTTTGGTACGGTTGACCCTGGGGATACCATCGGTTACACCTTGGGTACCGCCATAGCCCTTAGTTATCAGACTGCCATAAACTTTTCCTTTGATCAAAGCATTACCTCCAAACTCGTGAAAGATAAGCGCACCGTTGATGGGTCTTTTCTCAATGTGGGCAATTTCAAGGGCGGCTTCACCTGGGCCATCAACGAGAAAAGTTCTATTGATTTTAATATCGGCATTGGGTTAACCAAGGACGCCCCTGATATGACGGTTGAGTTTCGCTTTCCGTATACGTTCTAATTTATTTTCTTCCTTTTTTTCTCCACGTTTTTTCTATGAATTTCAACAATTTCCCAGTTGCCCAGTTTCGCGACATATGTTATCCTGATGCGGTATAAAAGGTGATTCCCTATGAAATCATGGCATATCCTTATGTTACTTTCTGCGATCACTGTTGTGGCGGGGTATTATTTTTATATCAAAAAACAGTCCGAAGTGAACGCCAACTATTCCTCTCCGCCTCCATATGAATTCCAATGTTCCGGCAAAGTATATTGTTCACAAATGACGTCATGCAAAGAAGCGCTGTTCTATCAAAAAAATTGTCCGGGTACGAAAATGGATGGAGACGGGGATAATATTCCCTGCGAAGAACAGTGGTGCGGACACTCCATATCTGCCGCTCATCATTTTAATTAGAATCCATTCTGAACGAATTGACCACAAACGAATCGAAAAATCATCGATGGTATATCGTCATCTAGATTCTGAAAAAATTGTTAACACCTTAGAGCTTCTTTCCCGGCGAATCAATGAACGATTTCCCCAGCTCGGAATCTCGAAAGTGGTTGGAGAATTACTTAAAACCGGTCAAGCGGCCAAAGAACGATGTCGTTGGGTGGTCAAACCCCTTTGGCATTTTCGTATTCTTATATGGCTGTTAGCTGGATTGATCGCGGCAAGTTTTATACCGATGATTGCCAAATTAAATCTAAAAAACAATCCGCTAACATTAGTGGAATTTATTCAAGTTTTGGAATCTGGAATCAACGATGTTGTTTTTCTTGGGATTGGTGTGTTTTTTCTTATTACTTTGGAAACAAGAATCAAAAGACGGCGGGTGTTATCGCTTTTACATGAATTGCGGGTTATGGCGCATGTTATTGACATGCACCAGTTGACCAAAGACCCCGAATCCCTTTTGACCACGTATCAACAAACAAAATCATCTCCCAAACGCACGATGACGGCCTTTGAACTCCAGCGCTATCTCGATTATTGCAGCGAAATGCTTTCCATGATCGGCAAGATTGCGGCATTGTATGTTCAGAATTTTACGGACACGGGAGTTGTTAATGTTGTCAACGAAATCGAATCGCTGACGACCGATTTATCACGTAAGATATGGCAAAAGATTATAATTCTTCAATCACTCCCGCAGAGTTAAGGCGTTAATCGATAACGTAATACAAAAAAGAAAGGGGATCCTATGGGAATGACGATGCCAATGATAATGACGATGGTCGTAAATTTAATTTACACCGTTTTAGCGATCGGGCTGGCTGTCTTTACCGTCCGTCTTGTCGATGAAAAGGTCTTCACCAAAATTGATTTTCAGGAGGAAATCAAAAAGGGGAATCTGGCGGCGGCCGTCTTGCTCGGAGCGATGTTAATTTTTATCGCTATTGTCGTTTCGTCAGGATTAAAAGGGTAAATTTAAATGAGCGCGCTTCTGGGCCCATTCGAAAAATCAATCATTGGCCTTTTGGCGGGGCTATTTGGTATTTATTTCGCCTTGGATCATTTTTGCCCATTACTGTTTTATCCGGAGTTGAAAAAAATTCGTGGTGATCCTTCCGTCTCAATTAACCCAGCTCCAAGAAAAGGGCAGGTTATCCCCGTCAGCGACTATAGTGCGTATATATCCAACACTTCTCCCTTTCTGCCCCGGGATGGAATTATAAGAAAGCCTGAAGGAGCCCAGTACGATCCGGAAAAGATTAACTGGTTCGCAAAAGGAACCGATGAACAAAAACACCCCGCCAACGCGTATTTTTTAAAATTTACACCCTTTTACACGAATAAATTTTGGCTGCCATTATCGGCGGTGGCTCTCAGAGTGCGATATATGCGCGATGATGAAATTAGAATAGGAAATGATACTTGGCAAACATCCCTGCAGACGTATATTTACCGATGGGGAGATTGTGAGGATCATTCTATCCTTCTGGCAGATTGGATGATCGGCCTGGGCTACGATGCGCGGGTTGTCTTAGGTACGGTGAAAGGTGAAGGGCATGCCTGGGTCGTTCTTTATAAAGACGAACGGGAATATCTCTTAGAAACTACCGATAAGGCCTCGCGGAGGCGCTATCCATTGGTTGCGCTTCATCCGGAATATGTTCCGGCGATTATGTTCAATCATGACCATTTCTGGACTCGAACAACACAGAGGGACAGACGCGGTCGTATTAAATCCGATGAGTGGATCATGCTTTCTGATTTTAAGGAAGCGTCCTTTTAATTCAGGACCGGTGATACCGAAATTTATCTGAAATTCCAAATGCGGCTTCCGTAAAGGATTATGTGAAATTCTAAATTTCGTAAATTCCGCAAAATTTCGGAGACACGTACCTAATTCAAATTTTGTGGTAAGGCGATCAGATAAACTTCGGCGTTGGACCCTAAGCAGCCGCCAGATTTCGCACCCTACAAAGTATGAGCTCGAAATGGGAACGCTGTACGTAAAGGTGTCAGGCACCCAAAAGTGCCTGGCACCTACTTTTGCGATCTCAGGTTTTACTCTATGGACGATAAATCTACACCGAAAAAGGTTTTTCTTGAAGTTTATGGATGACCGTACGTATCACTATGGTGAAATGCTTTTGAAGCTAATTAATGCTATAAATTATTGATTATTAGAAGTTACAGCAAAAAGTTCATCACGAAATTCGACGTACTTATTTAAGGAGATGTAATGGAAAAAGCAAATGAACTCTTAGAGCAATTTAAATTATCCGACGATCTCCGTCAAATTCTAAATTCTTGCCCCAGTCTTGTGATACCAAAGAACAAAGCTGATTTAATCGAGCTCTCTCTGGGGGGGAAGGGGGAGGATTATTTTGAAGTAAAATTTGAAACCCCTGGCAAAGGTTCAATTCTTGAGGCGACAATTGTCAGATGTAAAAATGGCATTGCCGTTAATTATCCTGAGCCTTATATGAGGCGTCGTGATCCCGATACCCTTGTTGTCGCTGATAACCGCTCTTCCGACAAACCAAAGTTTCAAGAACGATTTTCCATGCCTTTTCAAGCATTTCAAATCGAAGTTTTTGAGTGGTTGAAAAAGCAAGATTTAATTCTTCTTCCTTTTTATGCCGGGAGCCAAGAGTTAAATTATCAGGCGCTACTCGTTGGACCGTTAAACGCCGCATTTTTTTCAGCAGCGTTGGCGGAATTGCAAGGGATGATTCCTGAAGAAGAAATTCCTGATAGTTTCACGCCGCGGATCTTGATCTTTTTAGCTCCGCCCTTTCGGCACACGCATTGCCATGGAAAACAGGTCGTTATTCATAACCGGGAAGAAAATATCCATGAAATATATTCATTGAATCTCTATCCTGGACCCAGTGCAAAAAAGGGAGTTTATGGGGCTTTAATTAACTTAAGCGAAAAAGAAGGTTGGGTCACTGTGCACGGATCAACCGTCCGCATCACAACGCCCTATGATAATGAGTTTGTCATCATGCATGAAGGGGCCAGTGGGAGCGGAAAAAGCGAAATGCTTCAATACCCGCATCGTGAACCGGACGGAAGGCTGCTCATCGGTGAAAACATTATTACCCAGAGAAAAAGATATATCCCCTTGTTCCAAGGGTGTACCTTGAATCCGGTCACAGATGATATCGCGTTATGCCATTTGCCAAATCAGAATGATAGGTTAGTAATTAAGGATGCAGAAGAGGGGTGGTTCGTCCGCGTAAATCATATTACCCATTATGGTATTGACAGTTATTTAGAAGGACTATGCACCAATCCTCCGGAACCGCTGGTGTTTTTAAATCTTTACGCTGTTGCCAATGCGACCTGTTTAATTTGGGAACATACCCTAGATAAACCCGGCCACCCTTGTCCAAACCCCCGTGTCATTTTACCCAGACGAATTGTTCCTGGAATTGTCAATGATCCTGTTGAAGTCAATGTGAGAAGTTTTGGCATCAGAACACCCTCCTGCACCAAAGAACATCCCACGTATGGCATCGTTGGTATGCTGCATATGTTGCCTCCGGCGTTAGCTTGGCTATGGCGATTGGTTTCCCCGCGGGGCCATGATAATCCCAGCATAACTGAAACCAGTGGAATGAGTAGCGAGGGGGTCGGATCGTACTGGCCTTTTGCAACTGGCCGGAGAGTGGATCAGGCGAACCTTTTACTTCGTCAGATATTAAGCGCATCAAGGACAAGATATTCATTAGTCCCGAATCAGCACATTGGATCGTGGAAAGTTGGATTTATGCCGCAGTGGATCGCCAGAGAATACTTATCCCGTCGGGGAAGTGCAAAGTTTAAACCTAATCAATTGGAGCCGGCCCGCTGTCCTTTGCTTGGGCATGCGATCCATTCAATGCAAATAGAAGGATTTTTCATTAATCGTGAGTTTCTGCAAGTTAATACTCAAGAAGAGGTCGGTAATGAGGCCTACGATAAAGGCGCCCGTATCCTGACCGATTTCTTTAAACAGGAAATTATGTTTTATCTGGCGGAATCTGATTTAGATTCTACGGGCAAAAAAATTATTGAATGTTGTATGAGTGATGGGAAGCTTGAAGATTATGAAAAAATTATCCGTATCACACAGTAACTTGTCCGCCACTTGCGATAAGGTGCTATTCTCCAATGAATAATCTTTCAATTTTATTTAAAAATAATCATCGCTGGGCCGAAGAAATGGTCCGACGTGACCCTGACTTTTTTGTCAAACTTTCTGGTATTCAAAAACCGAATTATCTATGGATCGGTTGCTCTGACAGTCGTGTGCCGGCCAATGAAATTGTGGGATTGCTTCCGGGAGAACTTTTCGTCCATCGTAATGTGGCCAACGTTGTTGTTCATACGGATCTGAATTGTCTTTCAGTTTTGCAGTATGCCGTTGAGATTCTTAAAGTCAAAAACATTATCGTTTGTGGCCACTATGGTTGCGGTGGGGTGAAGGCCGTACTTGCCAATAAGCATTTTGGTCTCATAGATAACTGGCTCAGACATGTCCAAGATGTTCAAATGAAACATGGGAATGATCTGAAACAGATTAGGCATAGAGAAAAACGTTTCGAACGTCTTTGTGAACTCAACACGCTGGAACAGGCTAGCAATGTTTGTCAAACTACGATCGTGAAGGATGCCTGGAATAAAAAACAACGTCTAAGCATCCATGCATTGATTTATGACCTGCGTGATGGTCTTCTAAGGGAATTGTGGTCAAAGAGTTTCCCAAAATGATTTAGTGATAGCAATCATTAATCATGAAAAATAATATTGCTGCAAATTCAAAAAATATTTTTATTGAAGTTTATGGTTGGCCGTACGTATCACTATGGTGAAGTACTTTTGGCGCTGGTTAATGCGATAAGTTCTTGTGAAACAGAAATTTAAATGAATTTTGACGTAAAAATTACTAAAACTTCCAACCCAAATTGATTAAGTAAGAAAAAACCAGGCCACTCTTGATGAACATATTAAACTAGTCCCTATTGAAGCACCTGTTCTATTCTTAAAATGAAAAGGAAGAAAGATGAAAAAATAATTTTGTCCCTATGCCTTTGTATTTATGCATCGGTTAACCCAGCCAATGCCCAAACCGGCGAAGGGGTCGATACGATTGCCATACAAGTCATGAATGACTTTCAGAATAACGCTTATGAAAGAATGTTTGATGCCTTTTATATTCCGCCTTATTACACGCCAGAGGACATTCAAATCGACAAAGACCGTAGTCTGCAAGTTTTCAAAATTTTTAATCAGGAATTGGGGCAGTTAGAAAACTATGCGGAAATTAACGCTTCCGAAATGGACAATACATGCCTAGGAACGATATGCGGGATTGGACAGTCGGGATCTTATTCTGGGATTTTTTTCGTGAAACCCGATTCCAGACTCCATTTGAAAACATACAAAGCACACTTTTCTAAAGCTGGTGAATTGTATGTTTATATATTTATATTCAATCACAGAAACAGGCTTGTCGTCACGCAGTTTGGCGTGGCGTTCCCGCAAGGAAGCGACGAATCCACGATCATGCAACTTTTTAGTCAAGTTAAGCCGGATCTTTGTTCAGCATCTGACAGGAAAATGGGATTTTTGGCTTTAGCAGATGGCCTGGGAGAAAGTCATGGTGTTACCTACAAGTTGCCTACCGAGGGAGGAGAATGGTTGGACCTTGGCATTGATTACGCGGATTATGATCCAGGGCTTCCCAATCAAAATACGGCCATTATTCCGCCCATGAATCAAACGGATTTTACGGGTGAACATAATTTTCAAATACTTACCTTGCAAGGGAAAAAAATCGGTGTTAAAGCCACTTATCAAAATTCCAAATTGGTGCAATTGAAATTGGAACCCCCTAAGAGCGATACCGGTACCAAAGAGATGCTTACGGTTGAAACGCAAGGGGGCTTTATTATAAATTTTAGTTTTACTTGGAATGGTGAAAAGTTGGCATTGATGCGAGTCGACCCCCAAACCCATCCTTTTACCGGTCTTGGTTATGTCGAATGTTACGGGCAAGGAAATTGATTTTTTGGGACGGCTAACGGTAACTGTGTCCTCGTTTAGGGACTATATTGAAAAAATGAAAAAA
>Ga0247727_10011035_pt1 | contig 15865 bp, 8 predicted proteins | sample WisWelCaveWW1625_FD_202498 | JGI IMG/M metagenome (GOLD analysis project Ga0247727, IMG submission 202498) | Biofilm microbial communities from Wishing Well Cave, Virginia, United States - WW16-25 | ecosystem: Environmental > Aquatic > Deep subsurface > Groundwater > Cave microbial mat | place...
TAAAAGTCGTTATCATCAAAAACAAAATCACCATCGAAAAAAGGCAAAGGATATGCCAGGGATGTGTTATCCTGCTGGAAAATGATAAGCTTTTGATTTTGTGAAACTTATTCCGTCACAACGTGGTCATATATTTTCCTAAAATTGTTTTTAATTGGACAGTCTGTTTCAAGAATGAACAAAAAAAGAAACGGTTGTAAGACGCGGTAGACAGCCAAAGGCGGCAAGCCTGATCGTCACATTAACCAGTTTTCTTGCATGGTGCTTATTTTTTAAAAAGAACCTGCACAGGTTATGGCTCAGTTACGTGTAGAGAGGAATGTCATTCCGGAGGAATCTTGTTTAATATCAAGCAAGTGCTTGTGCGAAAAAGATGTTTCCAACATGACATGATTGTAATCCACCGATAACTGAGCGATTACATTCGCAGAAATTTCGCTCTTGACTCTCGGGATAATCGTTATTAAATTCAATCCTAAAACAAGATAATAATCAAAGCCGGGAGGAAGCCAAACATGACACCGGAAAATACGATCACACTTTATCCGCCACGGCCTTTGTTCGGCGAATTTCTTCCGGAGTCGGATGGAAAGCCCATAGCCGAGTCGGATACACATCGCGATCAATTGTTCCATTTACTCAATAGTTTAGATGATCATTTTCGCGACAATCCCAACGTGTATATTACCGGCAATCTCTTTCTGCACTATCTGGACGAGAACAAACAAAGAAAATCGATCACGCCGGATATTTTTGTTGTGCTGGGTGTTGAAAAAAAATTGCGGCGATATTACCAATTGGAGTTGGAAGGCAAAGCTCCGGATGTGGTTATTGAATTGACCTCTAATGAAACGCAATTAGAAGATTTTGGCGATAAGCGCGAGATTTATGCGTGGATGGGCGTGCGTGAATATTATGTCTTCGATCCCACCGGCGAGGCGCTGAAAGAACGGCTGCGCGGCTTTCGTTTGGACGACGGCGATTATAGTCCGATGATGGGCGCGCGCCTGCACAGCGAAGCGCTGGGATTGGATTTGGTCGTCGAGCAAGGCCGGTTGCGCCTGTTTGATCCGAAGCGCCGCCAGTATCTGCTCACGCATGAGGAGTCCGAAGCGGCCCGTCGAGCCGCAGAAGCGAAAACGAAAGCGGCGGAAGAAAAAGCCGAGCAAGAAGCAGCGGCACGAGAAGCTGCCGAGATTGAACTTGCGCGTTTGCGCGAAGAATTGGCGAAATTGCGTAGTTCAAAATTGTAAAGTCATTCGTTTGCCAAATATAAACGCCGCTTGTTCGATGCTGAACAAGCGGCGTTTCATTTTATGGCTTGTCCATCGTCTATTACAATAATTCAACCGTTTTCAACTATTGACTTCGGACCTTCGACCTCGGACTTATCGCATCAGCATCAGCTTTTTCATCGCAACAAAATTTCCTGCCGTGAGCCGGTAAAAATACACCCCATTGGATAAACCACCGGCATCCCATAACATTTCGTGATAACCCGCCGGTTTGTGCTCGTTCATCAACATGGCGACATGCTGGCCGGAGAGATTGAGAATTTCGAGCCTTACTGCCGCCTCGTGCGGCAAGCCGAAGCGGATCAGCGTTGTGGGGTTAAAGGGATTGGGATAATTTTGCTGTAACACAAACTCTGTTGGAATTTGTTCTGTGGAATTTTGATCTTCGGTTGCAGCGAGAATATCGCTCGGTATTTCAACGCGCACCGCAATGGTGTCGTAAGCCGCGGCTTTGCCGTCGCCGGCTTTGACAAAGAGACAGACGTTGCCATGAAATTGCGGCGCGGTTAAAACGAGCATGCCGGTGGCGCGATGAAATTTCCACCGCAGGCCGGGGTTGCTGGCGGAGAATCGATACAACAAAAGCGAATCCGGCGTTTCGACGTCTTCAACCAAATCCCACATTTTAAGCTGGGTGGAGGCGCCGGTTTTGAAGGACAACGAATCGGGGAGGCCGGTCAGTTGCGGCCTGTCGTTGATCGGATCGACCATAATCACCAACGAGGTGGTATCTGCCAGTTGATTGGGATCGGTGACGATCACTTGCAGCGTGTCTCGGCCAAACCAATTCACCGGCGCGGAGTAGGAATACCCGCGCGGATGGCGCGTCGTCTTTACCTGCTTACCGGAGAGTACGGTGAATTTGAGCGTGCTGTCGGCGTCATCCGCATCGGTGACGAATGAATACCAATGGCGGAGGGGATGGAATAAAATTTTGTCTTCGTTGCAGCGCAATTCCAGCAAAGGTGAGAGAACTGGCGATGCTTGAGGCTCATGCCAGATAGCAAAACGGTCTGAACGCTTGCCACCGGCATATGTAAACCCTCCTCCCACATACACTTCATTGCCACGAGCTATAAGAGCAAATACTTGACCCTGGACGCCACTTCCCAAGGGAAACCAAGTATTATTGACAGGATCCCATTTGGCAATGTTGTTGGCGCTCTGGTCGCCTGCCTGATTAAATGTTCCACCGACAAATATAGCATGATCGTTGGCTGCAAGCGCGTATACATTTCCAATTCCACTATAATAATATACGCCATTTTTACTCCCGCTGCTGAGAGCTGACCAGCTTTTATCGATTATGTTCCATTTGGCGATGGCGTTCGCATCGACGTCTCCGGCCTTGGTGAAATAACCGCCGACATATACATCACGATTTAAAATAGCAATCGCATTGACTTGATGATTCACGCCGCCTCCGAGGGCAACCCATTTTCTGCCATCCCATTTGGCAATGTTGTTTGCCGGCACGCCACCGGCTGAGGTGAAATTACCGCCAACGTAAATATTTTTTCCAGAAAGGGCTATCGTTCTGACATGACCCTCCACGCCTTGTCCCAATGACATCCAAGTTTTGGTAGAGTCACTCCATACGGCAATGCCATTGGCTGGCGTTCCACCGGCTAAAGTAAATTGGCCTCCGACATACAATTTATTGTCACGCGCAACCAAAGTCCGAACGGTGCCATTGACGCCATTATGGCTGTTGCTTTCCATTGCCGACCAGCTTTTGGTAACCAGGTCCCATTTGACAATATTATTAGCCGGAATACTGCCAAGACCAAAGAAATCCATGCCGCCTGCTGTGATAAAAGCTCCCCCAACGTAAAGATCATTTCCAATGATTGCCAACGCAATTACCGATCTATTTACTCTACCCAGTGAAACCCCCCAGTCTTTGCCGTTCCACATATTCGCGGAATTAGCACCACATATAAATATACTGCTATCCTTAACCGCAATAGAGCTGACAATATCTGATATGTAGGTAGGCGGCCAGAAACGGTCATCCCAGTAGCCATTATCCTGGGCAAAAGCCGCCTGGTTGAGCGCCGCCAACAAAATAATGAACAAGCGTTTCTGTGTCTGTAAAAATTTTGTCACTCGTGTTATGTTTTTCATTGTTAAATCTCCCTTTTAATAGCCGATTAAGAAACTACAAGATTGGATTATTGAGGTAGTCTTTGCCCGCAGCATTTGTGAAATACCCCCTATCGTTTCTTATAATATACCCTCAAGGTGTATTTTAGCGTAAAGGCAAGTCGAAAGAATTCATTGTGGTAGGAAGAACAATCGCAAAAATTTATAAAAAATTCCAAAAATCATTTGCATCTCTAAAAAGTTTTGTTTATATTTATTGCCACAATTAAGATGAGGCGGTTGTTATTTTTCAGTTGTGGCGTTTACGACCACGGGAAAAGCAGGTCATAAAGAATTAACGGCTTTAAAAATTCTTATTCTGCACATCTCGCACTTCTTTCTCGCACTTCTTTCTCGCACTTCTTTCTCGCACTTCTTTCTCGCACTTCTTGCAGGATAGAATAGGCATTACCATTTTCTCTCAGCATTTTTAAGTTTGTCAGACACGCGACGTCGCTGGATGGGGAATTTTTTTGTTTCTTCCAAACAATCTCAAAGGCAGAACGAACTCGCTCAAGCTCGTGCGGTTATGCTGTTTCATTTTATGTTGAAAAACCGGCTATTTAAATCCAAACCAGGAAAGGAAAGAACATGAAGACGAGAAACTTGTTGGCGGCTTTGATTACGGCAATCTTGATGAACGGTAATCTGGTGTGGTCGCAAGCGCAGCTTTTTAAAGACGAATTTAACGCCGCACCGCTTGATGAGACAGATAAATGGCGGCGCGGCGATACGACGACGGTTGCATTTAACGACGGCTTGTTGCAAGTGAGTCCGCCGGTTAATAAGGCCGGCTGGATTGTTACTCAGGACGCATTTCCCCTCGATAATACGACGATTAAAATAAAAATTCTGCAAGCGAACAAAGACGGCAATATCGGTATTTGCCCTTCCTATCCCAAGTCCGCAAACGACTTAGGCATTTATTCCGAATCAAGTTGGTATCGATTTTATATTGGGCGGGATCTTGGAGATATGGATTCACAGCCGTTTAAACTTTATGCTGACAGGAAAAAACAGGGACTGGTTGAGAGGAGGTATACGGGGCAATTACCATCTTCATCTCTTGGCAATGGGACCCCAATTTATTTGCAACTTCGTTTTGATAGCGCACAAACCCCCAATCCGAAAATCTATTTTGAATATTCTATTTACAATGGCAGTACTTGGATTACAACAACGATCTACCAGGAAATTTTCGATCTTCCTGGTTACTCTCTTACCAACGCCTTTCATGGAGAAATCGCAACGACCAATTCTCTCCCCAATACCGGAACTCTACAGGTGGACGATTTTGAAGTAACCAGTAATAGCGCGACTCCCATGATCGGGAGAATTATTTTGGATGATCCTCTAAACAGTGCTACTTTTGTGAATCGCAAGGATGACTCCAATCTAGATCCGGGTTTCAAGGTGAAGAGATGGAATGAAGGGAGCAATCTGGATTTCACCGCCACCGGTTGGAAACCCAATCCAGCCTCACCGGCTGGAGATGGCGATTTGGTGCATTATGATTTGCGCAGATACCTTGAGAAGGGAGTGCTTGAAGTCGATGTCACAAAATTTCAACCACTAGCTCAAAATAGTCCGGATCCCGATATACAGCGGCATCATGTTTTGGCGATGTTTCGTATGCCATGGGGCGGCCATCATGTGGTGGAAAACTTAGAGACGATTTGGGATCTGCATACAGGTACACAGAACGGTTTCGGAGATGGAGTCAAACTTTACGCACATACTTATGCTTACCAAGATGAAGACCAACACTATGTTACCAATGCTACCAGCCCATGGAATAAAGCGCTTGCGTATCATTTGACTATCTTTTGGGAAGCGAATCAAATGAAATATCTGCGAGATGGAGTAGAGCTCGTAATCCATCCAATAACCAACGCATTTAATAACGAGATGCAGTTGCGTTATGCCTATGTTGGCCGTGATCGTACCGTCTGCAGCGGCGATTATATAACCGGCTTTCTGAATAATCAATACCCAACTATGCGGGATGCGGATGGCCCGATCTATTCCAATCTCGTTGTCAAAGAATTGGTTTCCAAGGTCGATGTGACACCGCCGTCAATAACTGTTTTCCCATCGATTGTTGAATTGTTTGCTAATGGGGCAAGGGTGGTCTGGTCTACAAGCGAAACGAATGTCATCTGCTATGTTAAATATGGCACGACCAGCGGCATGCTAAATTCTGAAACTACGATACTTGATCCTCCTGCAAATTCCACCGGCGATTTCTCTACATTGCTTTCCAATCTTGCTCCGAATACGACTTACTATTATCGAGTCGTTGGGCAAGACAATGCCGGCAATGTCGGCACCTCAACCGAATATAATTTTACCACTTTACAAAACGGGGTCTACGTTTTTAAACCTACGGCTGATACATATATCGAAGCTAACGGAACAACAAGCGCCCCATGGTTGTACGGCAATACGCGAGCGGAGGGAAATTATTGGTGGATGAATTTGATGACTGCGAAGGATCGTGATTGTTTTTTACAATTTAACGTCGATGGCATAACCGGGAATATTTGGCGAGCAACGCTGTTGCTTCATGGCCGTCAAACCGGTGAAACGGGTGGAATCCTTAGACAATTTACGCCTCTTCAAAGCGAGTGGGAAAAAAACGCCACTTGGAAGGATGCCACGAGCAGCACTCCGCAATACATCAACAGAAGTGCTTACCTTAACGCCCCTCAACTTGGCAGCCCCATTAGCACAATTACTGCCGGACAATGGTATGGTCTGGATGTCAGTTCTGCCACACGTGATGCAAGCAATAATTACTATTTCGTCATGGAAGGCACGGGAACACCACAAGATCTTGGAGATATTGAAGCCAAAATAAGATGTGGCGCGTTTGACTCCAAAGAATCAACCAACTTTCAACCGGAATTGATCGTTGAGACAACGCCGCCAGCTTTTACGGAGATGACGAACATTTCATTGCCTGGCGTGCAAGATGGTGATGCAGCTTGGGGGGATTATGATAAAGACGGCGATTTGGATATTATCATCACCGGCCTGGGCTCGAATGGGGCAATATCTAAAATCTTTCGTTATGATAAAACTGTCGACAGCTTTAATGAGGTTCAGGTTACTCCCACTCCTTTAACGGCGGTTAGTTATAGCGCTGTCGACTGGGGTGATTATGATATGGACAATGATTTGGATATTTTGCTGACCGGACAATCTAATTCCGGTCTTGTCACCAAAATTTATCGCAACGACGGCAATGGGAATTTTGTGGAGATTTCCACCTCCCTGCCTGGTGTTCAATATGGCGATGCAGCCTGGGGAAACTATAACAACAATCAATATTTGGATATTTTGTTGAGCGGCCAAAATAGCGCCGGCGCTTCTTTCTCCAAAATTTATCGAGGTTTTTCTCCCAGCGGCGGCGGACGCGCCTGGACGGCACCTCCAATTACGCTGCCCCAACTAAAATACAGCTCGGCGGCTTGGGGCGATAATGATCTGGATGGCTATATCGATCTGCTGTTGGCTGGCACGGATGATGCCAACAATGGCTTGATCAATATTTATAAAAATATAAAGAATCCTAATGGCACGAGAGGATTTAACGCGATTACCACCAATCTCCCACAAGTCACGACGGCATCCTGCGTTTGGAGCGATTTCGATACGGACGATGATTTGGACCTCGCTTTTGCCGGTCGACAAAATACTAAAACCAGTGTCTACGGCAGGGACAGTGAAATAATTTATAATCTGGTTGATGACGCCTCTCTCACCGATGTCAATCAAGGCGCCGTCGCCTGGGGCGATTATGATAACGACGGTGATTTGGATTTGTTAGTGACCGGCCAAATAGCAGGCAACACGAGTCGAATCAGCAAAGTTTATCGCAATGATCCAGGTCCTAATGGCAGAATTTTTGTGGACATTGAGGCGCCGCTTGCCGGCGTTTACTTCGGCTCCGCCGCCTGGGGAGATTTCGACGATGATGGAGATTTGGATATATTGCTCATTGGAAATATGAATGCGTCCGGAGCGGCAGGCAGAATTACGAAAATTTATCGAAACAATACGAATGTCACGAATTCCCGTCCCACCGTGCCAACGAATCTCTTACCTGATTACTCTTCAACAGATCAGACGGTTACTTTGACATGGAACAAGTCTACTGACCAGCAAACTCCACAGAATGCTTTAACTTATAACGTCATGATCGGCACGAGTTCTAGCGTCTTTCACGTCATTTCGGCGACGTCGATACCGAATACCGGCAAACGTCTGCTGCCAGCAATGGGTAATGCCGGTACCACCAACAAATATATCGTCAACACAAATAGCATCGATGGCCTATCTCCAGGCACATATTATTGGAAAGTCCAAGCCATTGATAATGTGTTTGGCGCTTCGGCTTTTCAAAATACGGCGGCAATGTTCACCATTCCCCAGCCAAAAACTGCTGAAGGTGATTCAATCGTCGATGTTACTGATGCACTACAGGCCATCCCGCAGAGCTTTTGCGCTTTCGCAAAACTATCCAAATCCCTTCAATCCCAGCACGAGGCTTAATTTGAATCTGCCGGAAGGTGGTTTTGTTAAGGCCATCATTTATGATCTAATGGGACAAGAAGTAGCGCGGTTACACGACGCGGAGATGAAGGCGGGTTACAAGTATTTGGATTGGGATGGCAATAATAACGCTGGGGCAACTGTCAGTAGCGGCACTTACCTGGTGAAAGTGGTTTTTGAGGGCGTCTCGGGATTGCGACAAGAGGCGACGAGCCGGGTAGCCTTGTTGAAGTGATGCCATTTTAAAATGAAAACCGGCAAAAGAAAACGCCGCTTGCGCATCATCGAACAAGCGGCGTTTCAGTAAGTAAAGCGTAAAGACGTGAAACGTAAAACTAATTCGTAATTCGTAAAAAGTAATGCCTATTCGTTTTACGAATTACTTTTTACGATTACGTTTTACGAATTACGTTTTACAACCCTATCTCATCAAAACAACCTTCCTCGTCGCGACGAGTTCACCCGCCGACCGGCCGAGTTTGGCGCGCAGCACGATGAAATAAACGCCGGATTCCGCCGGGCGGCCACGATCATCCTGCCCGTTCCAAACCACGCGATGCGATCCTGCCGGCTTTTGTCCGACGAGCAATTGCCGCACCTGTCGGCCGGTCACGTCCAGCACGTTCATTTCAACGGCTCCGGCTTCTGGCAAATCAAAACCGATCATCGTCTCAAGATTGCCGGAGGTTTCGTTATCGGAAAATGGATTCGGGAAATTTTGGTGCAAGGCGAATTGCTGCGGCACAGCGTTCGTCTGCTCGTCCACCGCGCTGGGGATGAAGGCATTCGCCTTGAAAACCAGCGGCGTGTTGCGCAAATTTTTATTGTTGAACACAGCTTTCGCTTCCACCTGCTGCACGCCGGCAACGCTGCCCAGCTTCCAGGCCGTTTTCGCCAAACCGCTGTTGTCAGTATTCACCGTCGCTTCGGTTTGATTGTTGGCCAGCATCCCGCCGCCGGAAACGATGCGAAAAGTGACCGGGTAATTTTTCACCGGCGCATTGACGGCGTCGAAAATTTTGACCGCCAGGCTTTCCGGCAGAACGGTGTTGCGCGCTGCGGTTTGGTTGTCGCCCTTGACCATCGCCGCCGAATCCGGCCGCGCCGCGACGATGAAAAATTTCGCCGTCAGCGTGGTCGCGCTGTTGCTGCTTTTCCAGGTGGCGTCGATTTTGGTGGTGTCGCCATAGACGCTGCTCGCCGCGACGTGCGCCGAAGCTTCGCCCTGGCTGTCCGTCAGCGTTTGATAAGTTTTTCCCACAATATTCTGGCCGCTGAGAAAATCACCGCCGCCGGAGGCGATTTTGAACACCACGGATTGGCCGGCGTTGGCGTTGTCATAGTTGTCAACGAGGCGCGCCACAAGAGATGAGGGCGCAGGTTGGCCGATCGATGCGATCTGGCCATTGCCGCTCGCCACGTTCAACTTCGCCGGCGCAGCGGCTTTGGCAGTGGCGGTGCAGGTTTGTGGCGACCCATTCAAACCGTTAGCGCGAATTTCCACCGTTTGCGTTCCGGCTCCTGTTCCAAGCTTCCACGTGGCCTTGGCCTCGCCTGAGGCATCGGTATTGACCGTCACGCTGCTCTGGCCGTCGACCGTGCCATTGCCGCTGATAACAACAAATTCGACCGGATGATTGCTCACAGCAGCGCCGTTATCATCCGTCACTTTTGCGGTCAACGGCGCCGGCAGGTTCTTGTTCACTTCGCCGGTTTGGTTGCAGCCGCCAACCAACGCCAGCGTGGTCGCGACAACGTCGCTCGTCGTGCGCGCTTTCACGAAATTGGAAACCGGGCTGGCGTTGCCCACTTCGTCGAAAATTTTTAGCGCGAAATAATAAGTGGTGGCGCTGTTCAAATTCGTCACCTCGAAAGTCTGTTTTTCGCCTGCCGCAGCCGGCGCGGGAAGATTCGGCGCCAATGCCGCATTGGCGAAATTCGCCGAATTGATCGGCGAGGTGGAATAGCGTAGTTCCAAACGATCCGCCGTGCCGTCATGCCCGTTGTCGCCGGTCGACGTCCATTCCAGCGCGATGCTGCTCGAGGTCGAGTCGATGGCGCGCAAATCTCTAACCGCCGCCGGGGCGACGACATCGCCTTCGAGCCAGGAAACGGTGAAATCGTCGATTTGGTTGTTCAATTCCTGGCCGTGAATGAACGCGCCGACGTACCACGTGTCGCTGTTCGCATATTCCTTGGTCACATCTTTGACCGTGCCGTCGAAACTGCCGTTCGCGTAATAATCGAAATACACGGCATCGGCTTCGTTTCGTATGTACGCCGTGACCACGTCGCCCGCCACCGGATTCGACGAGAGTTGGCCGGGAGCTTTATCGACTTCCTTGCCTTCGCCGGGGGTGTATTCCCACGTGCCGTTTTTGATGATCCACAACCACACTTCAAACCAATTGGTGCGATGCCACAGCCAGTAGCCGCTGGCGTCCGGATCGGGGCCGTCGATCATCAACGCGTGCGCGGCCTCGCGGATGCCCAATTCATCCGCATGACGGCCCCAGCGATACGACACCGAATGAATCTTGCGCTCCGGCGTGTTGTTAACCGGCTGGAACACGGCGAGATAACGCCATTCACTCACCGCCTCCGCCGTGACATCCAGCTCGCCGTCAAGAATTTGCCATTTGCCATCCTCATACGCCCAATCCGAGCCGATCTCTGAGCGGTTGAAATCATCGGTGACACTCAGGGCATCGATGCCGTTTTTGCTCGTGGCCCAGTTGAGTTTCAACTGCGGCGACAATTTGAGCGCGCGCCGCAGGGAATCAACGTGAGGCGAGCGCCGGGTTGGGGCGCTTGGCGACTGGTTTTGTAACGTTTGCGCTGAACCGGCGTCCGCCCCGAGAGTGCCGATCACCACTGCAAAGAGTATCCAATTACGCATGGTTGTTGCTCCTTTCAATTAAAAACCGTTATCAGCAAAAAACAAAAATCATGCTCGGAAAAAGCAAACGATATGCCAGTGGAGGTTGGCGATGGGAAAAGTCTCAAATCGATAATTTTTTGATACTTAACCGATCACAACCTGGCTATATATTCATCCGAAATTGTTTTTGTTTGGACAGACTGTTTCAAGATTAAACAAAAGCAAGAAAGATGTGTAAGAAGCAGCGGCGTGACGGTTCAACATCAGAGCCTTATTTCATCCCAAATATAAAACGTAAAGGCGTAAAAACTAATGCCTATTGGCTTATGTTTTACGAATTCGTGTCTGGCTCAGAAATAAAAAATGACAGAAAACTTGCATTTCGTAAAAATTATTTTATACTAATGAAAACATGAAAAAGTCAAATCAAAGCATTAATTTAAAAACACAGATAGTTTGCTGCCCCAAGATGCTGGCGGCTACTGGCATCCTGAGTGAACTCTATGCGTAAAGCCATCACCCTCCAATTGAATTGGATGCTCCCGCGATTGACAATATCGCGTTCGATTCAAACAGCCGGCACGAACTTGAGCCGATTTTGATGGCACTGAAACATCTCTATGACCATCCACAACTTCTCAAGAAGATCATGAAGCTTATTGAGAAGGAAGTCCTCGGTGACAGAAACGCCCAGCTTGGTTGCCCGGGTCTGCTGTATTGGGAGATTTTGGTGCTGGCCGCGGTTCGCATTGGCTGTAATTTGGACTTCGACGCCTTGATGGATCACGCCAACAATCATAAGAAATTTCGCCAACTGCTCGGCGTGGGAGAATGGGACAACAAGCGCTATGCCCGCAGCACCATTCAAGGCAATCTGTCCAAATTGACCGAAGCCACGTTGCGCGAAATTTCCAACCTGATCGTCGCCGAAGGCCATCAACTCCTCCCGAAGGCCATCGAGAAAGTCCGTGGTGATAGCGTCGTGGTCGAGACCAATATTCACCATCCCACCGATGCCAATCTCATTATCGATGGCGTTCGCAAAGTCTTGAGTTTCGCGAAAAGGCTGGGGCAACTGTTTTCGGTCTCGCCGTGGCGGCAGGCCAATCACCATCTGAAAAAGGTGAAGCAGTTGCATCGTCAAATCCAAGCCGCGTGTCGCAGCAAAAAAGCCGAACAACAGGCGAAGGTCAAGCCGCTTTATGATGAGTTGCTCAACCATGCGGTGGCGCTGGCCGCCACTGCCTTCGATTTCAAGGAAACCCTTGAACTTACGGCTATCACCGACACCACCCTTCGCCGTGGCGCTGAAAAGGCCATGGACGAGCTGGACTTTTATCTGGCGGCGACGCTCTACGTTTGTGATCTTGCCGACCGCCGTGTCCTCAAAGGTGAAGCGATCCCGCACGCGGAGAAAATTTTTAGTCTCTTTGAAACGCATACGGAAATGATCAATCGCGGTAAATCGCCCTATCCTTTCGAGTTTGGGCACTTGCTGTATTTGGTTGAAGATCAAGCCCATTTCATTGTTGATTTCAAAATTCTGGAGAACGGGGTGATCGAACCGGAGATCCTGCTGCCGCAAATGCGGGCGCTGCAGCGACGCGTCAAGAACAAAATCAAAGCCGCCAGCTTTGATCAAGGTTTCTACACGCCAGAGAATCTGAAAGGGCTCCAGAAAATTGTCGAAACGGCCTGTCTGCCGCCGAAAGGCCGGCCGCGTGAAGAGGTCAAAGAACATCAAAACACCCCGGCTTAAAACTTACCTGCGATTGTCAATCGCAAGGGAAAAGTGTTTTTGAAAATTTAAAGTTATGATAATTTAAGTTTTAATTTAGTGATTTTATAAGCCTAACTTGCTGAAAATCGCCATTTGACTTCCGCCGCACTTATAAACTGCTTCAAAAAGGTGGAAAAATTTGAGACTGATTAAAAATGATTATCCCAAAGCTCAAAGACACTGCCTTGCTCAATGACATCCGTACCGCAGCCACAGACCGCTCATCCTCCCACCTCTGGTGGCTTGGGCAAAGCGGCTTTCTGCTGCAATGGCAAAACCAGCATCTTCTTATCGATCCCTATCTCTCCGATTCTCTCACCAAAAAATACGCGAACACCGAAATCCCGCATATTCGCATGACTGAGCTGGTGATCGAACCGGCACGATTGAATTTTATCGATATGGTCACCTCGAGCCACAATCACACCGACCATCTCGACGCGGAAACGCTGATACCGTTGCTAAAAGCCAATCCCAACCTCAAACTGATCATTCCGGAAGCCAACCGCAATTTTGTCGCCGAGCGGCTTGGCATCGCGGCGGCCATTCCCCTCGGCTTGAATAACGGCGAAAGCGTCGACGTCAACGGGTTCACCTTCAATGGTGTGCCGGCGGCGCATGAGAACATCGAGCGCGACGAACTTGGCCGCTGCAAGTTCATGGGCTACGTGATTCAGTTCGGCGGCTGGAGTATTTATCACAGCGGTGATACGGTGTGGCACGATGAGATTGTAGCGCAGTTGCAGCGTTTCTCCATCGACGTCGCGATGCTGCCGATTAACGGCCGGGCGATGGAACGCAAAGTCGCCGGCAATCTCAACCATCAAGAAGCCGTGAAGCTCGCCAAACGCCTCAACGCCAAACTGGCGATTCCTTGTCATTACGATATGTTCACCTTCAACACCGCCGATCCGGCCGAGTTTGCGAAAGAAGCGGAAGCCCAAAATCAAGCTTATCGCGTGCTGCAATGCGGCGAACGCTGGAGCAGCGCGGCATGAAAAAGTATTTGACAAGCAGGAAAAATTAGATTATCTTATGCGTCAGCTTCGGAAAGCGTTTTCCTTTGAGGATTTTAGCAAATTTACCGTATCGCGCCGGCCAAACATAACCTTGGCGAAATCTCGCCGTCTTCGCAATTTTGCGAGATGATTTTTTATTCGTTGTCAAGTTTTTAAAAATCGTATCATTAAATACTCACCCCTTAATTTAAGGAAAGGACTCAACATGAAAGATCAACACGAAACGAAACGACCGGGCATAACCCGCCGTCAATTCCTGGGCACGGCAGGCGCGGCGGCGGCGTTTACGATTGTGCCGCGGCGCGTTCTCGGCGGGCCGGGCTACATTTCGCCGAGCGACAAAATCAATCTCGCCGTGATCGGCGTCGGCGGACAGGGCACGTATGACATGACCAAGTTCATGGAACTGCCGGAAGTGCAGGTGATCGCCGTTGCCGATCCCGCCAGAGAAATGGATTACAGCAAATTTTATTTTGGCGGCATGAAAGGGCGCGAGCCGGCGAAGCAGCTCGTCAATGACACGTACGCGAAGCAATCCGGCAACGGCTCTTACAACGGCTGCAATGCGTACGTCGATTTCTACGAGATGCTCGAAAAAGAAACCGGCATCGACGCGGTTTGCGTGTCGACCACGGACAGCTTGCACGCGTTTGGCGCGATGGCGGCGATCAAAAAGAAAAAACACGTGTATTGCCAAAAGCCGTTGACGCATGACGTGTGGGAAGCGCGCCAACTCACGCTGGCGGCGCGCGAGCACAAAGTGATGACGCAAATGGGCAATCAAGGCCGCGCCGGTGAAGGCAATCGCCTGATGGTGGAATGGATCGAAGACGGCGCGATTGGCGAAATCACTGAAGTGCATTCGTGGACGGATCGGCCCGCAGGTTACTGGCCGCAAGGCGTCTCGCGACCCGATTACGTTCCCGCGAGCACGCCGGATGCGATTGACTGGGATCGTTGGGTTGGGCCGGCGCCGATGCGTCCCTATCATCCGATTTATCTGCCGTTCAATTGGCGCGGCTGGTGGGATTACGGCACGGGCGCGTTGGGCGATATGGGCTGCCACATTTTAGACACGCCGGTATGGGCGCTGAAGCTCGGCCATCCGATTGCCGTGCAGGCAAGCTCGTCGCCGTTTACCGAAGACAGCGGCCCCATCGCTTCGGTGGTGACGTTTGAATTTCCGGCGCGCGGCAAAATGCGGCCGTTGAAATTGATGTGGTACGAAGGCGGGTTGACGCCGCCGCGGCCCACGGAACTCGAAGCCGGTCGTCGCGTCGGCGATGGCAGCGGCACACTGTTCGTCGGCACGAAAGGCGCGATCATGTGCAACACGTATGCGGAACAACCGCGCCTGGTTCCGGAAGCGAAAATGAAAGCCTATAAACAACCGCCGAAGCGCCTCAAACGCGTTGCGAACGGTTTGGCCGGCATTTATGCGGATTTCATCAACGCGATCAAAACCGGCGAGCCGGCCTGCTCGAATTTCGACGTCGCCGGCCCGCTCACTGAAATCGTGCTGATGGGCAACCTCGCCGTGCGCGCGAACGCCGCCTTCCAGGACAAAGGCCTGCGCGGCCAACGCCTGCTGTGGGACGGCGAGAAAATGGAAGTGACGAACATCCCCGATGCGAACAAATACGTCAAGCGCGAATATCGCCAGGGGTGGAGTTTGTAAGCTTCGTTGGTGTGGATAACTGGATTGATGGATTCATGGCGCGCTGGATGGCCGGCGCGCCGTGAGCCGTCAATTCCTTTCGCAATCAGTTTAAGATATTTTTATAGCGGTTATTGCCTTTGCACTGAATTGATGATTTGAAATAATGGATTGAACTATGTTGCAATCGTATTTGAAGAACATATTTGAAATTGCGAATCGAGGAGATGCCAGAGAAGAAAGTTTTTACGGTGCTCTGGAAGGATTATTTAGTGGGATAGCTCATGCTAAAAAACTGACGAAGATTCAAATAACGACGTTACCGAAAAAGACGGAAGCCGGAAATCCTGATTTTAGGATTTGGGGTGGAACACAACGCATCGTTGGCTATATCGAGGCCAAAGCGCCAACCGTTGATAATCTAAATGAAATAGAAGATTCTGAACAGTTACAGCGATACCGGCATACATTCCCCAATTTAATACTCACAAATTTCTTCGAATTTCGGCTCTATCGGAACGGCAATCTTAT